>Ga0129308_1000178_pt1 | contig 110517 bp, 102 predicted proteins | sample L827metagenome_FD_94440 | JGI IMG/M metagenome (GOLD analysis project Ga0129308, IMG submission 94440) | Ring-tailed lemur group fecal microbial communities from Wisconsin, USA - L827 metagenome | ecosystem: Host-associated > Mammals > Digestive system > Large intestine > Fecal | place: USA...
ATATTGAATATTCCGTTAGTTTTGAAGGGTTATCTTCATTTTACAGTTTTAAAAAAGGGTTGAAATATCTCCTATGGAATATATAAGGATGAGTCGTTGTGATAGTATGAGAAATAACAAAAACTCTAATTTAACTTGAAAGGAAACAAAAATATGAGTAATCAAACTAGTAAGGCTATATTGGAAAGCATTAAAATAGAAGATATTGATATGGATAAGTGTTACTTTAATCCAGGTTGTGCCATGAATGTATATAAGCCCCATGCAGGAAATGAAATTTTAAAAATATTGAACCAATATTTTGGCACAGTTAAAATGCACAGCCTTTGTTGCCATCATAATCCACAATTACCACAAGGATCTACAATTATAAATAATTGTGCAGGTTGCGATAAAAGATTTAGATCCCTATATGAAGGTATACAAACAATATCTATTTGGGAAATTTTAGATAGTATTGAAAATTTATCATTACCCAATTATTTGGGCCTGGAGGTATCCGTGCAAGACTCGTGTGCATATAGACCTAAACCCCAAGTACATAATTCTGTTAGAAGTCTTTTAGAAAAAATGAATATCAAAGTTATTGATTCAGAATTTAGTAAAACAAAATCTATTTGTTGTGGAGACAGTTATTATCCAACACTATCTATAGAAGAAATAAATAAAAAGCAAAAGGAACGTGCTATGCAAATGCCATGCGAAGATGTAGTTGTGTATTGTGTTTCTTGTATTAAATCTATGACAATAGGGGAAAAAACAGCTCATCATATGTTAGATTTGGTATTAAATCAAAAAACAGAACCTCAAGAACTAAATCTCAAAATATACCATGATGATTTAGAAAAGTATATTGAAGCACATTAAAATTACCTTGAAAAAATTAAATATATAGGCAGATATACTAAATATAATCTTTCTTGTAAATCATCTGCGCCAAATAAATTCAGAAGGAGCCATATTGATGAAATAATTAATATGGTTTTTTATTTTGTATTAATAATTTTAAAATATTATATTTAAATTGAAAATTCAACTCTACGAAGCGTTGGTTGATTAGTATGCTTAAATAGTATAAATTAATAAATGAAGTAATAAGGTATAATACTGATAAAAGAGGTGATAAATTATGGATAAGTTAAAGAGAAAAGAACTGTTACAACAATATAAAGAAATGAAGCCAGAGATGGGTGTATATATGTTTAAATCTATAAAAACAAATATTGTTTATTTAGGTTGTGATAAAAATATAAAGGCTACAATAAATGGTGATAAGTTTAAATTAAAACTTAATAGCCATAAATGTAAAAAACTACAAAAAGACTGGAATGAAAATAAAGAAGAAAATTTTGAGATAAAAACAGTAGAGATACTACCATATGACAAGGACGAAAGTAAGGTAGATTATGGTGAAGAATTAAAAATACTAAGAGAAATGTGTAAAGATAGATTTACAGAAAACAATGTGGAGGAAATATAAAAATAATGAACTTTGAAAGTTGTATAATAGTTTAATAAAGGGCAAAAGAGGTGAGTACATATGGCTAAAATTGATAACATGATGTCAATTATGTGGATGTTAAGTTCAGATAAAAAGGTGACAGCAAAAGAAATATCTGAAAAGCTAGAAATTAATATAAGAACGGTTTATCGTTATATGGATACACTTTGTGCCAGTGGTGTGCCTATTATTGCTGATGCAGGTCATAATGGTGGGTACACATTATTGAATAATTTTGTTGAAGCGCCTCTTTTTTTTCATACTGAAGAGCAAACCGCATTACTACATGCTGCTATGTTTGCAAAAGAAGCGGGCTATTTTTTAAATGATGAATTAGATAAAGCAACGTCAAAGATAAAAATGTATTCAAATCAAGAGCAGGAAAAAGTTTTAAATCAACATTTAGCAGGGTTTGAAGTAATAAAACCAATTGGAAAATCTTCTGTGGAGTCATTGCTAAAAAAACTTGAACATAATATAGTAAATAAATTATCAGTAGAAATTAAGTATTGTACTGGTAGTGAATCAAAAGTAAAACAAAGACTTATTGACCCATATGGGATTATTTACTGGAATAACAATTGGTACTTAATAGCATTTTGTCATTTGAGGAATGAAATTCGTAATTTTAGAGTAGATAGAATCATTAGTGCTATAGACACAGAAAATACTTTTAATCTTCCAGAATCATTTTCTTCTAGTGAATTTTTTATGAAAACATTACTGGAGTATAAAGAAGACAAGCAAGGCCTTATACCTTTAATTATAGGAGGAAAAGCAAATGCTTTGAATAACTTGTGTCAGAACTGGTTTTTAGCACATCATATTGAAGAGCGCAACTCAAATAAAGTAATATTTTTACTTCAAGAAGAAGTAATTTATCAATATGTACCTAATTTACTTATACCTTATAGAAAGTCTATTGAGATAATTGAACCACTAAATTTGAAGGAAAAAATGATTGAATCTCTAAAGGAGTTAATAGAATATTATCAAGTTTAATAACTTCACTGACACAATATGTCAGTGAAGTTATTTTATAATAATGAAAAACAATTAACTTAAAAGGAGTGGAGATTATGAAAATTAGAAAAGCATATCTTTATGTATTTAATACTATGTCAGATTGGGAAGTAGGGTATCTGACTGCAGAACTAAATACAGGAAGATATTTTAAAAAAGGATTAGATTCAATAAATGTAATTACAGTAGGAATTGATAAAGATCCTATAACAACAATGGGAGGATTAAAAGTAATACCAAAAATTTCTATGGATGAGTGCGTTTTTCATAGTGAAGATGTTTTGATTTTACCAGGAGGAGAAACTTGGACATGGGCAGTTCACGACCACATACTAGAAAAAGCAAAAGATGCTTTGGAAAAAGGAACTGTAGTTGCAGCAATTTGTGGTGCTACCCTAGGACTTGCAAAGACGGGATTATTAGATTCGTTATATCATACAAGTAATGATTTGGAATATCTTAAAATGATAGTACCTAATTATTATGGAGAAAAACATTATAAGAGAGAAGTTGCAGTAAATGATAAAAATTTAGTTACAGCCTCTGGTATAGCCCCCTTAGAATTTACAGTTGAAGTATTAAGATTATTAGATGTTTTTAAACCAGAAGTATTAAATTTATGGTTGAATCTTTATAAGACTCATGAATCGAGATATTTCTTTGAGTTAATGAAAGAAATAAAAAACGACTAAAAATAGATGAAAATTCCTTTTTATACCATATATTGGATATGATAAAATAAGTATGTGACTTTATTAATAGTCAAATGAATAAAAATACATAAAGTAACTTTAGGTAGAAAGGAAATTTTTAAAATGAGATATAGTATAACTGATTTAGCTGAGTTATTGGGAGTTACAACAAGTGCTATTAGATATTTTGAAAAAGAAAATTTAATTAAAGTTAATAAAGAAATAAACGGTAATCGTTATTATAATGTGGTTGATGTGTTTCGTCTTTTATCTTATACCAAGTATAAAAACATGGAAATTCCTATGAAGATGATAGTTAAACAGTTTAGTGGAGAAGAAAACAATCGTCTAATTATTAAGGAAAGGATGGAAGAATTCAAAAATCAAGCATATGAAAAAGCTAGATATTATCAAGAGTTGGCAGAAGCAATGGAAGAAAATATGAATAGTATTTATCTTATTGATGAATTATTAGATAAATATGAATTTGCTAAGTCACCTAAAATATTACTTTTATATGATGAAGAATGCGGTTGGATTTCAAAAAATAGAGAATCTCAGAAAGTAGTTCATCAGTGGGTAAAAGCAATGCCAACAGTACAATTAGCAGTTATAAAACATATGGAAAATAATTGTAGCAACTTTGGATATATTGTTTTAGATGACAAAGCAGATGAGCTAAATTTGCCAATGGATTTAAATGTTAAAATACTAGAAAGTACTTCTTGTTTACATACAATACAAAGGGTGGATGATGAGTTAACCTTAAATCCAGATGTAGTATTTGAGAAAGGACTGAGCTATGCAAAGTATAGAGGATTGGAAATAACAGGAAATATTATAGGAAAAATTTTAATTGTAGAAGTGGAGAAACCTGCTAAATTACATACGTACATTGAGTTATGGATACCCATAAAATAATATACTTTAATAAAAAATTAACAAAAACCCTTGCAGATAAAGTTACTTCATATCCTATACTGAATGTTAGATAGTGATTCACTACAAAAATAAATTTAGTATTAGGGGAGGATAATATGATGCAAGAAAAGTATAAAGTTTTATTTGAGCCAATTAAAATCGGTAAGTTGGAGATAAAAAATAGATTTGTACTAGCTCCAATGGGGCCAGGAGGATTATGTAATCCTGATGGGAGTTTCAATGAACGAGGAGAAGAGTTCTATGTAGAACGTGCAAAAGGTGGAACTGGCTTAATCATGACTGGGGTAACTATGGTTGAGAATGATATTGAAAAATGTGCACTACCATCTATGCCTTGTCCGACTATTAATCCACTTAGTTTTATTACTAGAGGAAAGGCTATGACAGAACGTGTTCATGCTTATGGTTCTAAAATATTTTTACAACTATCTGGAGGTTTTGGACGTGTTAGTATTCCATCTATAGTAGGGGATGTAGCAGTAGCGCCATCACCAATACCTCATAGATTTTTAAAAGGTGTAACATGTCGTGAGTTAACTAATGCGGAAGTAAAAGAATATGTAAGAAAGTTTGGAGAATCAGCAGAAATCGCAAAAAAAGCAGGATTTGATGGTGTAGAAATTCATGCTGTTCATGAAGGATATCTAATTGATCAGTTTGCAATTGCATTATTTAATAATAGAACTGATGAATATGGTGGAAGTTTAGAAAATCGTTTACGCTTTGCATGTGAAATTGTACAAGAGATTAAAAAGAGATGTGGAGAAGATTTCCCAGTATCTTTAAGATATAGTATTAAAAGTTTTATAAAAGATTGGTGTAAGGGTGGACTACCAAATGAAGAGTTCCAAGAGATGGGGCGTGATATTCCAGAAGGAATTGAAGCAGCTAAAATATTAGTTGACGCAGGTTATGATGCCCTAAATGCAGATGTAGGATCATATGACTCATGGTACTGGAGTCATCCACCTATGTATCAAGAAAAGGGATTATACTTACCTTACAATGAAATACTTAAAAATAATGTAAATGTTCCTATAATTAGTGCAGGAAGAATGGAAGATCCAGATTTGGCTAGTGAAGCTATTGTAGAGGGAAAAACTGATATGATAGGTCTTGCTAGACCATTACTTGCAGATGCAGAAATACCAAATAAAATATTAGCAGATGATTACAAAAGTGTTCGTCCTTGTCTTTCTTGCCAAGAAGGTTGTATGGGAAGATTACAGACTTATGCAAATATATCATGTGCAGTTAACCCAGCTTGTGGTAGAGAAAAAGAGCTAGAAGTTAAAAAGGCAGATGAAAAGAAAAAAGTGCTTATTGTAGGTGGTGGAGTTGCAGGATGTGAAGCTGCAAGAGTATCAGCACTAAGAGGTCACAATGTGGTACTTATAGAAAAGTCTGAAAGATTAGGCGGAAATTTAATTCCAGCAGGAGCACCAGATTTCAAAGAAGATGATCTTGCTCTTGTGAAGTGGTATGAATTAGAACTAGAAAAACTTGGAGTAAAAATAGATTTTAAAACATGTGCTACAGCAGAAACTGTTAAAAAATATGAAGCAGACACAGTAATTATAGCAACAGGATCTAGACCAAAGGAATTATCTATAGAAGGACCTAAAAAGGTATTTACAGCTGAGGAAGTACTACTTAAAAAAGAGGATGCAGGACAATCTACTATAGTTATAGGTGGTGGTTTAGTAGGATGTGAAACTGCTCTATGGTTAAAGGATCAAGGAAAAGATGTAACTATTGTTGAAATGATGGATGATATCTTGAAGGTTGGAGGTCCTTTATGTCATGCAAATCATGATATGTTAAAAGACTTAGTTGAGTTTAAGAAAATTAATGTAAAATGTGGTGCAAAAATTTCAAAATCAATAGAAGAAGGTTTTGTTATTGAAGTGGATGGAAAAGAAGAAATAATAAAATCAGACTCAGCAATACTTGCTATCGGATATAATTCAGAAAAATCATTATATGATGAAATTAAGTTTTTACATCCAGGAGTAAGAATGATTGGTGATGCTAATAAAGTACAAAATATTATGTACGCTATCTGGGATGCATATGAAGTAGCAAGAAATATTTAATAATATTAGAAACAATTAAAGATCAAAGTAGTTACTAAAAAATATTTGTTGGTAACTACTTTTTTCATTTGAAAGTAAATTAAGCTTAAGATATTGAAAGAATATAATTCAAATGATCAGAATAAATCCATAATTGAAGAGTGGAAAAAGTTTATTCAAAGGAAAATCTTGAGCCAAAGCTTATAAACCAAATAAAAACTGTTATAAAATAAAAAAGTATATTAAAAAGTGAAAAATACAATTAGTTGTAAACCTTTATGGAAAAATAATCTATATTTTGATATAATTACAATGGAAAATATAGATTATAAGGTGAGGTATACAAAATGAAAAAGAAGTTAATAGGGGTATGCATATTAAGTATGCTTTTACTAGTGGGGTGTAAAAGTGATACAGCATACAATAAAGCCGTAGAATTGGGTAATGAGGCTTTAAAAAACAAAAAATATGAGGATGCCATAACAGAGTTTGAAAAGGCATTGGAAGAAAAGAAAGATGACAAGGTGGCAACTGATTTATACAATCAAAGTGAGCAATATGTTAAAGCTTTAAAATCTTATGAAAAACGTGAATTTGATAAATCTTTAGAACTTTTAGATGAAGTTATAAATTATGAAAATGGATCTGATACTTTAGTCCAAGAAGCTAAAACTTTAAAATCTCAAGTTGAAAAAGACAAGGAATTAAATGAAAAAATTGACAAATTAACTAAATCATCTCAAGGTTATTTTTCTAATAAAAATTATTCAAAAGCAATAAAAGATATTGATAAAGCTTTACAGCTTATAAAAGACAATAAGTCTTATGATTCACAAAAAGAAACTTTAACAAATATAAAAGAAGATTGTGAAAATACTATAGAAAAAATAGCTAAAATGGCTAAAGAAGAAGAGAAGAGAATACAAGAAGAGATTAAAAAGAAAGAAAAAAGTTCAAATAGTACTGGAATTTCTGAAGATAAGGCAAAAAAAATACTTGCAAATTACTTCATAAAAAAAATTGGTCATGCTCCAAATACAATTGAAGTATATGAAGTAATAGGAAATAGATATCATATGACTGCTGATAACTACGATGACAATGGAATGAGAGAAACTTATGGATGGTGGTATGTAGACAAGTCCACAGGAAAAGTTTCTAGATAATTGTCGCTATTTAAGAATAAATGTTTAAAATTAATGAAAAATAAATTAAAGTGTGTTACACTTATATCAATAAAATAATTTGAAACGAAGCCATGAAGGTTTTTTACCTTCATGGCTTTTTTTGTTAGGGGGGAATGTTTTGGGACAAGCAGATTTTTTTAACTCTGTAGCTAAAAACTGGGATAATATGATTAATGTAGATGAATCTAAAATTAATTATTTATTGAACAAGCTTAAAATTCAAGAAGACGATGAAATTTTGGACATAGGTACTGGTACGGGAGTATTAATACCCTTTTTAAATGAAAGAGTATGCACTGGAAGGATAAAAGGTGTAGATATTTCTGAAGGAATGTTAGAAGTTGCTAAAAGTAAATTTAATCATTTGAGTAATGTTGATTTTGACTTAGTAAATGTTGAAAAGGAAGAGTTGAAATATCAATATGACAAAATAATTCTATATTCCATGTATCCTCATTTGGAAAATAAAACACAAACTATTTCAAATCTTGTAAAAGATAGTTTAAAAGAAGATGGAATACTTATGATTGCGCACTCAGATAGTAGAGAGTTTTTAAATAATCTTCATAGAAATTCTGATGAAAGAGTACATGAATCAATATTAATGGAAATAAATGAACAAAAAAACGTTTTTATTAATGCTGGGTTAAAGGTAATTGAAGCCTTTGAAAATGATGAAATGTACTATGTGGTTATAGAAAAAAATTAAAAGCTTGAAAGAATTATCAAGGGAATTATATTTATTTAAATTTGTAATTAATAAACAGGGGGATTTATTTTATGAAAACAAAAAAATTAATATTATCAGGATTTTTTATTGCATGTGGTATTGTTTTACCAATGGTATTTCACATGTTTAGCATGGGAGGACCTATGTTTTTACCAATGCATATACCAGTTTTAATAGCAGGATATTTCTTGGGACCAATATATGGAGCAGGAGTGGGAATAATTACCCCAGTGCTTAGTGGATTATTAACAGGGATGCCACCTTTAGTTCCAGTTATGCCAATTATGGCTTTTGAACTTTGTGGATACGGTTTAGTTTCAGGGTTAGTATTTAGTAAAACAAATAAAGTGTACTTATCGCTAATAGTGGCCATGATAGTGGGAAGACTATTTGCAGTTGCGGGAGCATATGTAGTGGCTTTGACTTTGGCACCTAAAATAAACCCAATTATGTATGTAGTTGGAGGTTTAACTACTGCTATACCAGGTATGCTAATACAATTGATATTTATACCAATATTAATTAAAATATTAATGAATAATAAAGAAATATCTAAAGCAATAGCTTAAATTAAATAGTATACTTTTACATAAAATAAGTAAAATGCCATTGAAAAGTCAATGGCATTTTATTTGCAAAAAATTAACAATTATAAAAATAAAAATGATAAGATAATATTACAAAATAAAAAGGGTGTGAAAATTATGATAGAAGTAAAGGGAAAATAAGAATAATGCCAGATGCTCATGCAGGTGCAGGATGCGTTATTGGATTTACTGCTAAGCTTGGGCACATGGTCATACCTAATATAGTAGGTGTGGACATTGGATGCGGAATGTTTACTGTAGAATTAGGGAAAATAGATTTTCCTTTAGATGAGCTAGATAATATTATTAATCAATATGCACCTTCAGGTAAAAATGTTCACGAAGGTACAAAATATAACTTTACTAAATTACAAGATTTATACTGTTATAGAGAATTAAAAAAAAGTAAATGGATAGAAAGAAGTATAGGAACTTTAGGTGGTGGAAACCACTTTATTGAAGTTGATGAAGATAAGAACAAAAATAAATACTTAGTAATACATTCTGGTAGCAGAAATTTAGGAAAACAAGTTGCACAGTACTATCAAAGTTTAGCAATAGAGTTATGTAGTGGCAAAGAAAAGTTTTATGAAGAAAAAGAAGAATTAATAAAAACATTTAAGGCACAAGGAAGAAGAAAAGAAATTCAAAATGAACTGAAAAAGTTAATAAAAAAATATGAAGGTTTAAAACCTAAATATCCTAAAGACTTATGTTTTTTAAGTGGAAAATATAGAGAAGAATACTTACATGACATGAAAATTTGCCAGGAGTACGCTGAAATAAATAGAGAAGTCATGGCAAATATAATTTTAAATAAATTGATAAATAGAAGTGTTGATGATTTTAGTCACTTCCATACAACTCACAATTACATAAATTTTAAAGATAATATAATAAGGAAGGGAAGCATATCATCTTATGAAGAAGAAAAGCTACTTATACCAATAAATATGAGAGATGGAAGTATACTTGCCATAGGAAAAGGGAATGAAGATTGGAACTTCTCAGCACCCCATGGAGCAGGAAGACTTATGAGCAGAACAGAAGCAAAGTCAAAGTTAAATCTTAATGACTTTGAAAAAACTATGAAAGATATTTGGACCACTTCTGTATGTGAAGAAACCATAGATGAAGCGCCAATGGCATATAAACCGATAGAGGATATTTTAAAGTTTGTTGGCGATACAGTAGATATAATTGATGTAATTAAACCAATATATAATTTCAAATCAAAATAACAATGTCTTAGGGGGTATTATGTATTCAAAAAAAGAAGATCTAGTAACTTTAGCCAAACAAAGTAAAAAGTTGCCTAATTTTATTTGGGCAACAATTTTGGCTTTTTTATTTATGACTGGAGGTCAAATTATAGGAGGAATTTGTATAATTCCACTGTATATAATTTTATCATTTTTCCATAGTATATCATCAAACCTAAAAATATTAGAACTATTTATTCAATTAAGTTCATTTGTATTTATATCAATTCTAGTATTTGTAAGAGTTAAATATATTGAAAAAAGGAGTATTTCAACTCTTGGATTTAGCAAAGATAGTTGGCTAAAAAAATATATTAAAGGTTTTATAATTGGTCTTGTAATGATGGTAATTGTTGTTTTGATACTGTGCTTATTTGGATGTGTTTCTGTAGAAAAAAATCCCAGTCAACCTATTGGTATATCTGCAATTGGAGGAGTAATTATTATATTAATTGGTTGGATTATTCAAGGTGGAACGGAAGAAATAGTAACTAGAGGATGGCTAATGAATGTTTTAGCGGCCAGATACAATAAAGTTTTTGGGCTAATTCTTTCCTCTACCATATTTGGACTTATGCATTTATTCAATCCTGATGTTAACTACGTTGCAGTAATAAATATTATTTTAGTAGGACTTTTTTATGGTATTTATGTTACAAAAACTAATGATCTTTGGGCCGTTTGTGGTATGCATTCAGCATGGAATTTTGCTCAAGGTAATATATTTGGATTTGAAGTTAGTGGACTAAATGTGGGTGTTTCTAGTATTGTTGATTTAAATTTAGTAGGAAGTGATACGATTAGTGGTGGAACCTTTGGACCAGAAGCCGGACTTATAGCTACCTTTGTTTTAATTTCTTCTATAGCTATAGTTTTTATACTTGATAAGAAAGGATATTTTACCAAGTAGGAAAATAGGGGGGAGATTCATGTTAATTGGGAAAAACAAAATGAAAAAATATAATTATTTTGATATTTTAGATGCAGAATCTTTAGAAGAATATTTAAGTGAAAAAGCACAAAATGGATGGATGATAAAGAAAATAAGTGCTATGAGTTTAACTTTTGAAAAAATAGAGCCTAGGTTGATAAATTTTTTTGTAGATAATACAAAACATGAAATGGTAAAAGATCAATATGCACTAAAATCAGATTATGTAAATTTATATAATGAAATAAATTTAGAGCATATATGTGGTAATGAAACTTTTCAAATATTTATTAATAATTCAGACTCTAAAAATTTTCCACGACAAGAATTGAAATTTAGAAATGTATTTAAAGAATATTATTATTTTATCTTTAGTTTAATTATTTTAGCTATAAATATATATATAATATTTTTAACTAAAGTAGGAGTAATTAGCTTACTAACAAGTACAAACACAATAGTTTTTGCTATTTCATTTATATTAATTATAATTTTAAATGTTATTTTTTTTATTATTAAGTTAAAAAAATATAAAGTTGTTGTTAAAAATAAGGACTTGGATTTAAATATCAAAAAGAATTTTAAGCAAATTTGTTTAGTTAAAAAAATAGGAACTTTTGTTACAACTTTTTTAATTATTACTGGATTTGCTGCAATAATCAATGATTGGGATTCCTCAAATAATGCTACAAAGGATGAAATACCATTATCTTTGGAAGATTTTGACCAAAGTATTACAGGGAAAAGACAAATTTATAAAAATTATTCTTCATCACCTTTGGGAACCTATGTAGATTGTTCTGATTATATTTACACAGAAAGTAAAAAGAAAGCTTATGACGATGAGACAAAAAGTTATTATTATGAAAATATTGAAGACTCCAAAGGAGAACTTTATTATACAGTAATTAAAAGTAAATATGATAAAATTTTAGAAATAGGGTTACAATGTGCTTTAAAAGAATATGATGAGTTTGATAGTGACTATAAAAAAGATGATACAGAATCAAAAAAATGGGGAGCAAAGGAAGTCTATGTTTCACATTTTTTAGACAAAAAAATAATTGTTTATGATAATGCTATTATTTCTTTTAGTGTTTCTGAGGTAAAATACAACAAAGATGATATAGAAATGATTAAGGAAAAACTTTTAAATAATTAATAATTTTAAAAGCTACTGATTTTAGCTCAGTAGCTTTTGTAGTTTAAGTTTTCTATAAAATTAATGGTATTTTAGCAATTAATAAAGAATAAGTTATTTATTATTATTTGGCAATTTACTATCTAATTCAAACTTAGACATCCAAAGTACTAATGATAATAATAAAAAACTGCAAACCCACACAGATTTAGTACTTACAGCAATAGAAATAATAGTCCCAGGTATGGCACCTAGAGCAAAAGAAAATGTAAGAACTGTAAAGGTAAGTAGTTTCACAAGAGAATCTTTACTCTTTTCATCAAATACACCATAAAATAATTGACCAACAGTTCTAAGATTACCTGTACAAATTGTTGTATTATATGCAATACCAAAGCAGTTTCTAAATAGGCATAATAAATATCCCATGAAAAAAGAAACAAGATTAGTAACAATATAGTCTGGTATATATTTAGGCAATAAACCAATACAAAACAATGCCATAGCTTCTAAAACAAGGGCCATTTTTCTCCAATCGCCTTTGTATTTCTTTTTTATAATTAGAGCTTTAATAAATTCACTGAATGCAGCCCCTAGTATACATGCAATTATAGGCATAAAATGATTTAGTGCTCTTTGCCATTGACCAAGTGCAATGCTAATTCCAAATATAGACATATTTGCCGTATGCATATTAGCCAAAACACCATTTCTTGTAATGTATGTATATGCATTCATATAACCTCCAATAAAGGTTATTATCATTAAAAAAAGAGGCCTATCCCAAGGAGCAATTTCTTTCTTTATTTTTGAAGATTTATTAGTGTCATCTATTTTTTCTTTATCATACTTCATACTCTTACACCTCTTTTCATCTTATATTAACTATTTAACATATTATCATAAAATGCTGGCAAATATTAACTAATTATAGGAAAATATAAAATAAGTTGGATTATAAAATTCAAGTAAGGTGTAGGAGTGTGAATTTATTTCTTACTATTGTTAATTGAAATAGGTGGAAAATAATGATATTTTTACAAAATTCGATATAAATGTTATGAAATTTTTAGTATAATTAAATGGTGTATGCGAAGGCATTTTATTATTCAAAGGGTTATGAATAAAAATTTAGAAAAAATTATTAAGTAGGAAGGGTAGAATAATGAGCGAAAACAGAATTAATATAGAGCTTGATAACGATGATGTTGTAATAAAAGTCATGGGTATTGGAGGCGGAGGAAACAACGCAGTCAACAGAATGATTAGTGAAGGAGTAAAAGGTATCGACTTTATTTCTGTAAATACTGATAAACAAGCGCTATTTTCTTCAATGGCCAACAAGCAAATTCAAATAGGAGAAAAAATAACTAGAGGTTTAGGTGCTGGGGCAAAACCACAAGTAGGTAAAGATGCAGCCAAAGAAAGTAGAACACAAATAATAAATGAACTTGAAGGTACTGATATAGTATTTGTAACTGCTGGTATGGGTGGAGGTACTGGAACAGGTGCGGCTCCAATAGTTGCAAATATTGCAAAAGAAATGGGAATTCTTACAATAGGTGTTGTTACAAAGCCTTTTGGATTTGAAGGTAGAGTTAGAAAGAATAACGCGGATGAAGGAATAAAAAATCTTCAAGAAAATGTTGACACATTAATAACTGTGCCAAATGATAAATTGTTACAAATAGTGTCACAAAATACATCAATGATGGATGCATTTTCTATGGCAGATAATGTATTAAAGCAAGGGATACAATCAATATCTGATTTAATAAAAATGCCAGGACTTATAAACTTAGATTTTGCTGATGTTAGTTCAATAATGAAGGATAAAGGATTAGCATATATAGGTATAGGTACAGCTAGCGGAGAAAATAGAGCAGTTGAAGCTGCTAAAGAAGCAGTGGAATCACCTCTTCTTGAAACTGCTATAACAGGTGCAAAAGGAATATTACTTAATATTGCCAGTGGAGGAGATTTAACATTATTTGAAGTTAATGATGCATCAAGCTTAGTGACAGAATTATGTGATCCTGAGGCTAATATTATATTTGGTACTTCTGTTAGAGAAGATTTAGGCGATGAAATAATGCTAACTGTAATAGCAACAGATTTTTAATTAAATACATATTTATAAAAAAGCATATAATTATTTCTAAATTATATGCTTTTTTATATGAAACTTTACGAAAGATATATAACTTGGATATCATATTATTATAAGTAATTTTATTAATTATAATTTAACAGGGGTGAATAAGGAATGAAAAATATAGGTATAGTTTATTTTTCTGGAACAGGAAATACAAAATTCGTAGCAAACAATATTAAAAGAGAGCTTGAAATATATAATAAACAGGTTAACTTAATAAATATAGAAAAAGGGAATATAAATCTAAAGGAATATGATTCTATAATAATTGGAGGACCTGTGTACCTAGATAGATATCCGGAAATATTGATTAAATATATGGAAGAAAATTTAAAAGGTTTTACAGGTAAGTGTATGCTATTTTCTACACAAGCTTCAGATAAAGAAGCTATAGCTTTTCAGCACTGTATACATAGAGTACCTTTTTTGAATATAACTTATACTATGTTTATACCTATGCCCAATAATTTTTATAATTTTATGTTTAAAAGATCTTCAAAGGAAGAGGAAAATCAACTATTATTAGAGTCTATAAGTTTGATTAAAAGTGGGGTTAAAGATTTTTTAGAAGGAATATTAAAAACATATCCAAAGAAAAATATAAACGAAAAAATTATCGATTTAGTTTATCATATAGTTTATCCCCATTATGTAAACTATGTAACTAAAAAAATTACTATAGAAAAAGACAAATGTATAAATTGCAAAATGTGTGAAATGAGATGTCCAGTGCAAAGTATTAGAATTGATGATAAAGTTACTTTTAAAAAAAATTGTTTACTTTGTCAAAGATGTATGAGTAGTTGTCCTAGAGATGCCTTTTCTTATAATGGGAAAAGCTTTATTCAATATAATCCTGATTTTAATACGTTTAAGACAATAAAATGACCTATTTTTTATAGGTCATTTTTAAATTCCACTAATATATACATGAATGTTAAGGGTAGTTGGTAGAAAAAAGAGTACATATCAAATATTATTAATATAGGAGGTATGAAAAATATGATTAGTATGAATTTAAAAACATTAAGAAAAATAAATAAGTACACTCAAGAAGAAGTGGCGGAAAAAATAAACGTATCTCGTCAGTCAGTTGCAAAATGGGAAAATAATGAATCAGTTCCAGATATAAATAGCTGTGTCAAACTTACAAAATTGTATAATGTAACACTGGATAATTTAGTTAATTATTCTGAAGAAAAGTCGGGAGTTGCCATACCACCTAAGGGAAAGTATTTCTTTGGCTCTGTTACTGTGGGAGAGCGTGGACAAATTGTTATTCCAAAAGAAGCTAGAGAGTTATTTGATATTAATACAGGTGATAAGTTATTGGTACTTGGTGATGAAGAAAAAGGAATTGCAATAGTTCACCAACGAGACCTTATAAACTTTATGGGGGGAATGGGAGTAGACTTAAATAAATAAAGTTATGAGTTTAAATAGAATAAAAAAGGGATGAGTAAAAATGAGTAAAGTCGTATTTTTTTCCATACCAGCACATGGTCACACTAACCCAACTATAGAGGTAGTGAGAGGATTAACTAGTAGAGGTAATGAAGTGTGGTATTATTCTTTTCAAGAATTTAGAGAAAAAATTGAGGAAGCTGGAGCTAATTATATAAGTTGTGATGATTATCTTCCAAATCTTAGGCCAGAAGACGAGAAAAAAGTTGGTAAAGATTTTTCTGCCATGATAGAAATGATAGTTGATACGACAGTAGCTTTAGATGAAAAAGTATGTAAAGAGTTAGAAGAAATTAATCCAGACTGTATAGTATCTGATTCTTTATGTTGTTGGGGGAAACTATTTGCAAATAAGTTGGGCATTACTTATATATGTTCTACTACAACATTTGCATTTAATCAGTATACGGCACCTATGATGAAGCAAAGTTTTAAAGAAATTATGTATATGTTGCTTGGAATGAGAAAAGTTAATAAAAAATTAGAGCTTTTAAGGAGTCATGGTTATGATGTAAAAAATTTTGTTTCAATAATTCAAAATGATAATAAAACAAATACTATAGTTTATACATCAAAAGAATTTCAACCTATGGTTGACACTTTTTCTGATAAATATTATTTTGTAGGGCCTTCAGTAGCTGATGTGATGGTAGAAAAAGAAAGAAATGCACGTAAAAAAATATATATATCTTTGGGTACTGTAAACAACAAAAATATTAATTTTTATAAAAATTGTATAGAAGCTTTCAAAGATAATGATATAGATGTGATTATGTCTGTTGGAAACAACACAGAAATATCACAACTAGGTAATATACCCAAGAATTTCAAAGTGGAAAATAAATTTAATCAGCTTGAAGTTCTTCAAGAAGTGAATGGGTTTATTAGTCATTGTGGAATGAACAGTGTAAATGAAAGTATATACTATGGAGTACCCTTAATACTATTCCCACAACAATCAGAACAAAAAATGGTATGTAGAAGAGTAGCAGAATTGGGCGCAGGTTTTGTATTAAAAAATGATAAACCACAAAATATAAAAGAAGCTGTGTTGGAAGTTATTAATAATACTAAGTATGAAGAAAATGCACAAAAGTTATCAAAGAGTTTTAAAAATTCTGGAGGTTCAGTAAAAGCAGTAGATGCTATATTGGGTTTGATACATTAACTAAAAAAGAGTTATTATGTAAAGGAATATCAAAAGATGATATTCCTTTTATAAATGAGTAAAAAATATTATACTAATGGAAAAAAATGTAAAAATAATTGTTGCCACAAAGATTTAGCTAATATACAATTAACTTAATTAATAAAGTTTATAAAGTAAGGTGTAAATAATATGAATAATATGATAGGAAAACCTCAAACAATAAAAAAAGTAAATGAAGATCTAATAAAAAATCTAATAAAAAAACAAGGTCCTATAACAAAGCCTGAAATATCAAATATAACTAACTTGAGTTTAGCTACAGTTAACAAAACAGTACAAAAACTTCTAGACAAAGAAAAAGTTAAAGTAAGTGCTGTTGCAGAGTCAACAGGAGGTAGAAGAGCTCAACTCTTTGAAATCAATGGAGACTTAGAATATGTAATAGCATTGTATTATTACAATCATATATTCTATGCTGTAGTATCTAATTTAATTGGAGAAATTATATACAAAGATAAATTTTATGTAAATAATTCTGAATACCATGTATTTATGAATGACTTATTTCATGTTATTGATAAGCTGATTGAAAAAAGTGGGAGTTGTAGAATTAAAGCAATAGGACTTGGAGTACCTGGAGCTGTAAAAAATGGAGTAATAAAAAACATACCAAATATAAGGATGCTTGAAAATGTAAACTTAAAGAAAATAATTGAATCAAAATACAATATAAATACCTTTGTTGAAAATGATGTAAATTTGGCAACATTGGGAATTTATGAAAAAAACTATAAAGAAATATATGACAGTATGTTTTTAGTATATGTGGAAGATGGACTTGGATCAGGAATAATTATTAACAAAAACTTATATACTGGATTTAGTAATTTTGCGGGAGAATTAAATATAATGGACATAGGAGAACATGACATAAATAGTTTTAATCTTGAACAGGTAATTTTAAATTTGAAAAACAAAATAAAAATAGAAAAAGAAGAGAACTTAAAAGAAAGTTTAATGATAATAGTATCAAAAACTATATTAAATATAGTTTGTATATTAAATCCAGAGACGGTTGTAATTCAATGCGAAGTAATAAAAAATGAAGATATTAATTATGTAATAAATTATATTTCTAATGCAGTCGGTAAAGATAATTGCCCCGAAATAATAGTGTTAGAATCATCAAAAGAACATGGATTAAACGGAACTATAAATATGTGTTTGAAAGAAACAACATATCAGTATTCGCTGTCAAATATAAGGGGGTGTTAGGCATGAGCTACCTAGTTTCAGTAGATGGAGGAGGAACAAAAACTCAGTTTACTATAAGTGATTTAAGTGGAAATATTTTAGGAAATATTACAACAGGCTCAAGTAACTACAAATCTGTAGGAATAGATACTGCTTATGAAAATATAAATTTGGGTTTAGAGGGAATGTACAAAGATTTAAATATAAATAAAAAAGATGTAATAAGAGCAGTGTTTGGCATATCTGGATATGACTCTCAAGATGATTATGAAATAATATTAAATATAATAAAAAAGACAGGGCTAAAGGAAGAACAAATATATTTATATAATGATGCCGTATTAGCATTTTATGCACAAGCTGATGAACCAGGTATAGTAATTATATCAGGCACAGGTTCTATAGTATTAGGAATAAATAGTTATGGGGGTATATTTAGAAGTGGAGGATGGGGATATAACTTCAGTGACTTGGGTTCAGGATATGAAATAGGAAGAAAGGCCCTTAGAGAGACCTTACTATATTGTGATGGATGTAGAAAATATTCCATATTATTTGATTATATATTGAGATATTATGAAGAATCTAGTTTTAATAATTTGCCTTATAAAATAACCTCTATAAGTAATAATTATGAAATAGCTAATATAGCAACTCTTGTAATTTTAGCGGCAGATTTAAAAGATTATTTAGCAATGGAAATATTGGAAGAATCAGCTAAAGATTTATCAATTGCATCAATAAATGTATTAGATAAAATAAGCAAAAGCGCTGAAGATAAATTAAGTATTGTGCTATCAGGTGGTGTATTTAGTAGTAATCTTTACAGAAAATTAGTAATTGAAAATATAAAAAATATGTCAAACTGTGCCAAAATAAGATTTTTATTACAAGAGAATGCTCCTGTTTATGGAGGATTAAAACTCGCTAAAAAACTATTATAATAGGAGGAAATTTATGAGTTCTAAGAAAGTAGTTTTGCAGATTTTTACAGGTGGATTCAAGGGTAATAATTTAGAATTTAATGAAATAAAAGACAAATTAAGTTATGTTTTGAAAAACATTAAAATAGAAAAAGTAATAATGGGTTGGTGCATAGATAAAGATTTATACATAAGAACGAAGGAATTATTGAAAGAATATAATACAAAGCTTTATTTATGGATACCAGTATTTTCAGAAATTGGATTACTTAAAAATAGTCAATTACTTGTGGATTACAATTTAAATGAAATAGAAAGTTATGAATTATGTGAAGATGAAAATTTTGAATTTTATTGCCCCAATAGTAAAGTGAATATAAATAACTTAATTCAAGTATATGAGGAAAACTTCAGTAACATAGAATTTGATGGGGTTTTTTTAGATAAAATCCGATATGGTTCATTTTCTAATAAATTATCAGGTGTGTTTAATTGTTTCTGTCATAATTGTATGAAAATATATGAAGAAGAAAATATAGATGTAAATACACTAAAAGATGAAATGAAAAAAATAAGGGATGGTTATGATAATTATCAGCAGATTCCTTTTAATATAAAAAGTTATGAAAAAGGAAAATACAAGTTTGAAAATGAAATATGGGAAAAATTTTTTGCCATTAAGTCAAAAAATATATATAACTCTGTACTCCAAATAACACAATATTTTAGAAAGTTGGATATGAAGGTGGGAATAGATACGTTTTCCCCTTTTATATCCTATTTTGCAGGACAAGATTTAGAAAAGTTACAAAATGCATGTGATTTTATAAAGCCTATGATTTATAGAATAACAAAAGCACCTGCAGGATTACCCTTTGAAAGTGACAACTTAGTAAAAGAAACTATTAAATTAGATGTAAATAAAGCAAATGATAAATACCTAGAAATCATAGGGGTATCTAATTATACTGGCCACAAATATCCCTTGGATTTTGTAAAAAAAGAGTTAAAATATATGACAGAAGATTTAAATTGTAGTATTTATGCAGGGATAGAAATAAATAGGAAAGAAGATATTGCCCCAGTATATCCTAATTATATTAAAGAGAATATTATAAATCTCAATGAATTACCAATAGAAGGATATGTTTTATCTTGGGATCTTTTATCAGCGCCTAGAGAAAATATAGATGAAGTAATAAAGCACTTGAAGTAATGGGGGTGAATTAATGAGTAAGATATTAGAAATGATAGATATTTACAAGCGTTTTGGAAGTGTATCAGTATTAAAAGGAATTGATTTTTGTGTAGAAAAAGGAGAAGTTAGAGCCTTGCTTGGAGCCAATGGAGCTGGAAAGTCAACTCTTATGAAAGTAATTGGAGGAGTACATAGTCAGACTAAGGGAAGAGTTTTATTAAATGGAAAAGAAATAAATTTTAAAAACCCACATCACTCAAAAGAAAATGGAATAAGTGTAATTTACCAAGAATTAAGTCTCGTTCCAACTTTAACTGTTGTAGAAAATATATTTTTAGGAAGAGAAATTGCAAATGGAGTTTTTATTAATAAAAAGGCCATGCTAAATGAATACGAAAATGTTTGTAATGAGTTTGATTTTAATATAGACCCTTATACTATCACATCAAAATTAAGTATAGCAAATCAACAGATGATAGAAATAATGAAGGCAGTATCGGCCAATTCAGATATTATTATTATGGACGAGCCAACAACTTCCTTAACAAATAACGAAAAAGAAAGTTTGTTCAAAATAATAGGTAAACTAAAATCAATGAATAAAACTATAATTTATATCTCTCACATATTAGAAGAAGTATTTAGAGTATGTGATAGTGCAAGTATTATGAAAAATGGAGAAATGGTAGGTACTTATAAAGTATCTGATTTAACAAAACTTAAGATAACACAACTAATGACAGGTAATGAAAATCATAAAATTATTGAAACTAAAGATTATTGTTACGCAAAATATGATGAGGCACCAATATTACAAGCTAAAAACTTGCGAAACTCAAAAGTAAAAGATATTTCTTTTGATATATACAAAGGAGAAATAGTAGGACTTGCAGGGTTAGTTGGATCTAGAAGAACAGAAATAATTAATATTCTCTTTGGAATTGATAAAAAAGAAAATGGAGAAATATTCTTAAATAATAAAAAAGTCAACATAGCATCTCCAAAAGAAGCCATATCAAACAAGATAGGTCTTATACCAGAAGACAGAAAAAACTTAGGTCTAATCTTAGATCATCCTATATACACAAACTCAGCAGCTGTGCAAATTGATAGATTTAAAAATGGTATATTTATAAGTAAAAACAAAGAAATTGAGTTCTCAGAAGGTGGAGTAGAGAACTTAGGAATAAAAGTAAATAGTGTAAAACAAGATGTAAAGGAACTAAGTGGGGGAAATCAGCAAAAAGTTGTTGTATCTAAATGGTTAGAAAAAGATTTAGATTTAATAGTTTATGATGAGCCTACTAAAGGAATAGATATAGCAGCAAAAGAGGATATATTTAAGACAGTAGAAGCATTTGCAAAAACAGGTATGGGAGTAATATTTATTTCATCCGATTTAGAAGAGGTAATAAGGATAAGTGATAGGATACTTGTAGTAAGAGAAGGAGCCATTGTGGACCAATTAAAAAATGATGGTATTACAGTTCAGGATATAATGAACAGCATATTTAATGTACATTAAGATGGGGGAATATTATGAAAAAATATACAAGTAAACTGAATTTTAGAGACTACGGAGTTTTAATAGGTTTTGTAGTTTTATGTATAGCTATAAGTATGGCAACGCCGGCTTTCTTAAGTAAACAAAATGTACTAAATTTATTAAGACAATCATCAATAATAGGTATAATATCAGCAGGAATGACTTTTGTAATCATATCTGGTAATTTTGATATTTCTGTTGGGGCAGTTGCTGCTCTTTCAGGAGTAATAGTAATGAGACTAGCAACAACTGGAACAAATTTATTTTTAGCAATTATAGCAGCAATAGTAGTGTGTGCAATTATTGGTTTAGTAAATGGTATTATGGTGGCCAAGGTTAATGTACCATCACTAATTGCTACAATGGCAATGGTTACTATTGTACGTGGTATATTACTTATGATAACTGGGGGCTACCCAATTACACAAACTATTCCAATGTTGGATTCATTAGGTAATGGCTATTTCCTTGGCATACCGATGCCTGTAATAGTATTTATTTTAGTAGTTATTGTTTCATATATAGTTTTAACTCAGACTAAATTTGGTAGACATGTATATTCAATAGGTGGAAATCAAGATGCAAGTAAGTTAAATGGTATAAATGTAGATAGTCAAAAGATAAAAGTATTTATAATAAATGCAGTATTAGCAGCAATTGCAGGATTAGTTTTAACTGGAAGATTAGGGACGGCTAGCCCGGTTGCTGGGGACTCTTACGATATGGACGCTATAGCATCAGTTGTTATAGGAGGGACTTCTGTATCAGGTGGATCAGGATCTGTATTAAAAACTATTATAGGTGTACTTCTTATGAGTGTTATAAATAATAGTTTTAACTTATTAGGTATAGATATATTTTTCCAATATATCTTTAAAGGATTAATAATTTTAGTAGCTGTTGGTTTTGATTCTTATAGCAAGAAAAAACTTGCTTAAAGATAAAAAAAGGGAGGAAACTTTATAATGAAAAATGTAATTAAAAAATTATCAGTAGTATTATCTTTAATTATGGCCTTTGGACTTGTTGGTTGTTCAAACTCAGGGGGGACAAGTGATGGACCTAAAAAAATAGCAGTATTATTACCAGGTTCAACAGGCTATTTCGTTGCAACTAAAAAGGGGATAGACGAAAAAGCAAAAGCAAAAGGTATAGAAGTAGAATATGCAGATGCAGGATGGGATGCTAGTAAACAATTATCTCAAGCAGAAGACTTTATAGCAAAAGGTGTAGATATGATAGCTTTATGTGGAGTGGAGTCTTCAGTATCTGAAAAAATAGTTAAGACAGCAAATGATGCTAAAGTACCAATAATAGCATTTACAAATTCTATAGGGGATAATCCAACAGGAGAATATGAAGGACTAGTAACTTATATAGGGCAAAATGAATCTGAAACAGGTTCATTAACTGGTGAAATAGCTAAAAACTTATTAGGTAAAAAAGGTGGAAAAGCTGTATTAATAGAAGGTGTTCCAGGAACTACTCCTCAAGTATTAAGAAGAAAAGGTGTTGAAGAAGCTTTAAAGGGAAGTAAGATAGAAATAGTTTATAAACAAACTTCTAACTGGGAAAAAGAGCAAGCTTTAAAAATAACAGAAGATTTAATACAAAAGAAAATGGATTTTGATGTAATAATATGCCAAGATGATAACTCTGCAACTGGCGCAGGACAAGCTCTAAAAGATGCATCTCTTAAAAATAAAGTAAAAGTAATAGGTTTAGGTGGAAGTAAAGATGGTCTTCAAGCTATAAAGGATGGGCTTATAGATGGCACTACTTATATGTCTGCAGTTGAAGAAGGTTCTTTAGTTATAGAAATGGCAGCTAAACATTTTGATGGAGAAAAAGTTGATGCAGTAAACCAAATCAAACAAGTTGAAGTAAATAAGGACAATGTTAATGATTTTAAGGGAGAATGGTAAAGGTAGATTTTTAGTTTTTATAATAAAAAATATATTGACATAATTTAGAAAGTAATTTATTATTTTAACAAGATAAATAATTCAATAGATAAATCCTGAGAAAAAGAGAGTAGCTTTTTATTAAGTTTCAGCGAGTTAGGGTTGGTGTGAGCCTAGCAACTGGATATAAAGTGAAGAGAGCTTTGGAGGAGATTGTCGGAAATTTTTAGTATGTCAATCGGTTATCTCGCCTTAAGAGATTGAGTGGATAAGTTTTTTATCAATAAGAGTGGTAACGCGGAATGATTCGTCTCTTGGCTTTATAGCCAAGGGACTTTTTTATTATTGAATAATAGCTTATCAATGAGAGTGGTAACGCGGATATAATTCGTCTCTTAGTCTGAGGACTAAGGGGCGATTTTTTTGTACCTAAAAAATACTAGTTAATATGGTGCTTAAAAGTTATATGGCTTAAATACTATTAATAAACAATTTAATATTTATCTTATTTTATGTAAAGAGTCTAAAAATAAATAACGGAATATTCTGAAATATAATTGAGGTTTTTAAAAAAGTTATTTTATATTAGATGAAATATTAATTAAAATTTAGGGGGAGAAAATATATGAAGAAAAAGTTTTTAGCCATAATTATGGCAGTAGCAATGATATTTAGTGTATTTGCTTACACACCAGTATCCTTTGCAAAGGAAAACATGGGCTATGGAGATTATGCTTATAGCGTATTACAACATTTAAACAAAAACTTAACTCAAAGAATAGCTGGTACAGAGAAAGAACTAGAAGCAGCTGAGTACTTAAAAGAGCAACTAGAGTCTTTCGGTTATGAAGTGAAAATTCAAAATTTTACTTATGAAAGAAAAAATGTAACTTATAATTCTCAAAATGTTATAGCAAGTAAAAAAGGGACTTCAACTAAAGATGTTATAATAGGTTCACATTATGATAGTGTAGGAACTAATGGTGTAGATGACAATGGTTCTGGAACTGTTGTAAACCTAGAAACAGCAAAAAGACTTGCTAATAAAAAAACACCTTATACTGTGAAATTTGTGTTCTTTGGAGCTGAGGAGGTTGGACTGAAAGGTTCATCTGCATATGTAAATGCTATGACTGAAGAAGAAATATCAAATACTGTTTATATGGTAAATATGGATAGTATCCTAGCTGGCACATACCGCTATGTATATAGTGGTAACCACAACAAAGAAACAAATAAAGTTGATAATGCATGGCCTGCTTATCAAACATTGAAATTATCTGATGCTCTACAAACGGGTATGAGACTTAATAATACGGATTTAAACCTAGATTATCCAACTCCATCAACAGGCAACTGGAGTGACCATGCAAACTTTAGAAAACTAATGCCTTACTTATATTTTGAGGCAGTAAACTGGGAAGTACCAGATGACCCAAAACGTCCAGAAGAAGGTTCTTCAGGAGCTTATGAAACGGAAATAGGGGAGGTTATGCATAATCCTGAAAGAGACAATCTTGAGTTTATAGAGACTACATGGGGAAGCCGTGGGAAGGATACTATAAGTTCTTATTGTAAATTACTAGAATCTGTTGTATATCAATTAAATCCAAATGGACTTATAACTCCATCCAAAGAAGAATTGGAAAAAGCTATAGAAATAGCTAATGATTTGGATAAAAATGATTTTTCTGAGTCATCATATAATAAATTCCAACAAGCTTTAAAAAATGCTAAAGTTGTTAATAAAACAGAATATATTTTATTAAAAGATCAACAAACAATAGATAAAGCTCTAGCAAAATTAAATGAAACTATGGCAATTGTAAGTTCTAATATAGCAAACACAACAGTAAAAGTGGAAAATCAAATTTATAATAATAAATATCAAAGACCAGAAGTGATTGTAAAAGATGGCAAGAAAGTTTTAGAAGAAGGCAAAGATTATACAGTAAGCTATTCAAATAACAAAGAAATAGGAACTGCTACTGTTACTGTAAAAGGGTGCAACGATTACATGGGATTAGCTAAAGTTAATTTTAGTATATTACCACAAACTGTTGAAAGTCTAAAAACTTCTGATGTTTTAACTAACTCTTTAAAATTATCTTGGAAGAAGATAAATAATGCAGATGGATACAAAATTTACAAATACAATGCATCTACTAAAAAATATGATTTGTTAAAGACAATATCTAAAAATACCACGATTACTTACAAAGACACAAAAATAGTATCTGCTACTAGTTATTTGTATAAAGTTAGTGCATATAAAAAAGTTGGTAATAAAATTTATGAAGGATTAAAATGCGAAAAAGTAAAAGTTACAAGTAAACCGTTACAACCAATATTAAAATTATCATCAACAACTGCTAAAAAAGTTAACTTAAATTACTCTTTAAAAGTAAGCAAGAGAAGTGACGGATATGAAGTTTATATGTCATCTTCAAAAAATGGAAAATGCACTTTAATAAAAGATACACCAAGTACTAAAATGACTAAGAATAAATTAACTAGTAAAAAAGGATATTATTTTAAAGTAAGAGCATATAGAAAAGTAGATGGAAAGAAAGTTTATAGTTCTTATAGTTCAATAAAATATATAAAAGTTAAATAATTTAAGTTTGATGTTTGATGCTGAGATTACTAAGGAAAGGTATACACAAAAAAATGTGTATACCTTTTAAATTTTAAACGATTTTGTTCAATATTATAAAAATAACCTATATATGATTAGCTAGCATAGAAATATACTATTTGAGAAAAGTGGTAATATTTGTTATATTTTTAATTGATAGCATCGAGAATAGGGGGAATTTATGTCGAAAAAAACATTAATTTATATGAAAGGTATTAAAAAAAACTTTGGATATATTAATGCACTTAATGGTTGTGATTTTTATGTAAAAGAAGGCGAAATAACAGCTATCGTTGGGGATAATGGTTCGGGTAAATCCACTTTGATGAAAATTTTAAATGGAAATTTAAAAGCAGATAAAGGTATGATTTGTATTGAAGACAAAGAGTATTCAAGTATAAGCATAAATCAAGCAATTAATCTTGGTATTCAAACTGTTTATCAAGATTTATCTCTGGATAATAATAAAAATTGTATGGAAAATGTTTTCTTGGGGTGTGAGCCAACTATAGGAAAGTTTTTTATTGATAAAAAAAGAATGAAAAAAGAAACAGAGCAGTTGTTGAAAAAATTAAATATAAAAATAGATGATTTAAGTGCTCCTGTTGGATATTTATCAGGAGGTCAAAGACAAGGTGTTGCAATAGCAAGAGCATTAAATAAAAAAAGTAAAATATTGATTTTAGATGAACCTACTGCAGCAATGGGAATTAAGGAAACTCATAAAGTTATGGAACTTTTAAAAGAAATCAAACATAATGAAAAAAAAATAACACAAATATTGATTAGCCATAATTTATTTCAAGCTTTTGATATAGCTGACAGTATTCATATTATAAGATCAGGGAAATGCATCGCTAGGATAAATACAAAAGATAGTACTCCTTCTGAAATTCATAATTTAATTTTAGAAAAAGAGATGGAGGAAAAAAATGAAGAATAATATAAAAGTACTTTCTAATAAATATGCATCAATTATATTAATGTGTTTTATTTTAATAACAATAACCATTTTTCTTAGTATAAAAGCGCCATATTTTTTAACATGGAAGAACTTTATAAATATTTTAGAAGCTAACTCATATAAGATGATATTGGCTATAGGTATGACTTTTATAATTGCATCTGGAGCTATAGATTTATCAGTGGGATCTATTATTTCTCTTAGTGCTATAGTAATGGGAATTAGTATGAAAAGTGACTCCAGTGTTTTAGGTGGTATTTTAATTGGAATAACAGTAGGTATTATTTTAGGATTTTTTAATGGAACTATAATTCATTTTACTGGGATTAATTCATTAATAATAACTTTAGCAACATCATCAATATTTAGAGGATTGTCATTAATACTAACAAGGGGAACTCCAATTACAAAATTTGATTCATCATTTTTATACTTGGGGACTGGAGATTTGTTTGGAATGGAACCAGGAGTATTTATTTCCATTGTAATTTTAGTTATAGCAATACCGCTTATGTACAGTATGAAATGGGGAAATTACTTAAAAACTCTTGGAGGAAACGAAAAAGCATTAAAAAGAACGGGAGTTAGAACTGGTTGGTACAGAGTTTCTTCATATATGTATATGGGGGTTATGGCATCTATAGTTGGTATTATAATCACAGCAAGGCTAAATTCGGCAGAACCAAATGCTGGTTTAGGCATGGAATTGGATGCAGTAACTGCAGTAATTATGGGGGGAACACCACTAAGTGGTGGGAAGGCAAGTTTAGCAGGTACAGTGATAGCAGTTTTTTTATTGGGTTTAATAAGAAATGGTCTTACAGTAATGAGTGTTTCATCTTTTTACCAGCAATTTGTTACGGGCTTAATATTGTTAGTTTCTATTTTAATTGCTGAAATAAAGGAACATAAGACAGTATAAATTATCTTATAAGTTCTTTTATATAAATAACTTATAATAAGGGGGAGAGAATCATGAAAAAAATTTTAGCACTATTATTGTCTTTATCTATGGCAATATTTTCTTTAACTGGATGTAGTACTAAAACAGAAGAAAAGAAAGAAGAGAATAAGCCAAAACAAGAAAACACAACTTATGTAGATGGGCTTTTAGCTGATTTTGAAAAGCAATTAATGGAACAATTGGGTGATAAACCTAAAGAAGGAAAAAATGAAAAAATAGGTGTTCTTATAATTTCAACTTCAAACGAGTTTTGGGCAAATATGAAAACACGTTATGAGGAAACAGCTAAGGATTTAGGCGTTGCCATTGATGTACAGTCAGCAAGTGCAGAAGATGACACAGATGGACAATTAGAGGCGCTTATGACAATGGCAGACATAGACTATGATGCGATAATTGTTTCTCCAATTGATGGAACAAATTTAATTTCTGGAATAGTTAAATGTAATAAAAATAAAATACCTGTTATAAATTTAGGTCCTGGTGTTGATGAGTTAGCATTAAAAGAAGCAGGTGGACACTTAGATGGAAAAATAACAGTAAACTTTGAAGATCAAGGAAAGACTGTAGCAAAAGATATGGTAAAAAAACTTCCTGATGGTGGTCAAGTAGCGATACTTGAAGGTCTTGCAGGTGCTGGTCAAAGTGTAGGAAGAACAAAAGGTGCAACAGATGTTTTTAAATCATCAGACAAAATAAAGTTAGTAGCTTCTCAACCTTGTGACTGGGATGCAACGAAAGCTTTTGATGCAACTAAAGATATTATTCAATCAAATCCAGATTTAAAAGGAATATTTGCATGTAATGATGTAATGGCACTTGCAGCTGCGGAAGCTTTACAGGCAGAAGGTAAAACTGATGTGCTTGTTTATGGAGTAGATTATACTGATAGTGCAAAAGAAGCTATAAAAGAAGGAAAAATGGCAGGAACAATGTCTTACTCAAGTGCCATATATACTAAAGCAGCATTAATGATGGGAATGAAACTTGCTCAAGGCAATAAAATTAATGATACAATCTACCTTCCTCTTACATTAATAACAAAAGACAACGTTGATAAAATGGAGGGATGGAAATAGAAAAATTTCTAGTTGAATCAGCATTATTAACTCATGGTCTAAAGTCAATTAGTGATGAAGAATTATTAAAAGAGTGGAAGTGTAGAAATAAAAATATAGTATGGGTTGATAATGGAGCTATAGTATTTGGAACTATAGAAGATTTTATACCATTTAGAAATCGTTCAAAGGATTTACTACGAATAGATTGTTTTTCATTACAAAAGGCAGTAAATGAAAAATTAAGTGGCGCTCTTACTGCTTCAGGAACTATGAAAGTATGTGAAAAATACAATATTAAATTAGCAGTAACTTGCGGTATGGGAGGTATCGGAGATATAAAAAATGAAGAATTATGTCCAGACCTACCAGCTTTAGAAAATATTCCTGTATGTCTTTTATCTACTTCTCCAAAAGATATGCTTAATATAGAAGCTACATTAAAATGGTTAAAAGAAAGAAAAGTTAAGGTTTTAAGTACATATAAGGATGTATGCACAGGATATATATTTAAAAGCTCAAATGTTAATGTTGATGAAATATTTGGTTTGAATGATTTAGACTTAAAAAATGGGAAATTGCTTATATTAAATCCAATATTAGAAAAAGAAAGGGTTAAAGATTTAAATATTTTAAATATAGCAATAGAAGAAGGTAAGAAGGCTGAAAATGTGGGTAAATATTATCACCCAGCAGTAAATGGAAAGATTGATGAGTTAACATGTGGATACTCATCATATATACAGCTTAAATCTATAATCAATAACGTGGCTATTGCTGAAAAAATAATTAATTAGAAATAAGATGATTTCTGTATTTTACAGGGATCATCTTATTTTATTTTTGTAATTTACCATTTAAGTTTTAGTTGAAAAATAAGTGGGTATAAATTTATTATATAAAAAATACTTTACATAACAAAATGGTAAAAAATACCGGTAGAAATTGAAAATTTTTCATGGGAAAATAATATGTAAATGTATAAAATAATAATGAGGTGATTAATAATGAAATTAAATAATGCATTAAGCCATTTAAAAGAGGAATTATCTGATTTATTAAGTATGATGTTAGTATCAGAAAGAATAAACAGCCAAAGATGTTTAAATCAGGATATAGATACAAGCAAAACAATAATAGATCATAAGGATACTAGTGAAGAATTTTCACAAAAAGATTTAAATGCAATAGGTTTAGAAATATATAAGTTGGCAACCGAAATAAAAGGTATGTATAACATGATGTTAGTATCAGAAAGAATAAACAGCCAAAGATGTTTAAACCAAGATTTAGATACAAGCAAAACAATAATAGACCATAAAAATACTAGTGAAGAATTTACAGAAGACGAAGTGGATATCTTAATACAAGAAACAAGAAAATTAGTAGATACTATGCTCGTATCAGAAAGAACAAACAGTCAAAGATGTTTAAACCAAGACTTAGATACTAGTAAAACAATAATTGATCATAAAGAAAAATCAGACGATAGCAAACAAGCAGCAAAAGGAAAAACTAAAAAACAAGAATTAGAAAATACAATTCAAGAATTAAAAGGTATTTTAAATGAAATGCTTATATCAGAAAGAATAAACAGCCAAAGATGCTTAAATCAAGATCTTGATACTAGTAAGACAATAATCGATCATAAAGAATAAATAAAAAGCTATAAATTATAGATATATCTTATCTATAATTTATAGCTTTTATTTTGTATATATTATTTTTTAAATAAATAAGTATTTAAATCATCACGGCTTAAGTCTATTCCTAAGTAATAAACCACATTATCTTGTAATAAGTAATACACAAATCTAGAACTATTAAATCCTACGTTTTTGTTATCAATAGTATATAAATTAGTTCTAAATATCTGAGTATTACCAAATTTTCTGTACAGTGAAAATGTTCTTTTAAATCTTTTGTCTACTAAAGTGTCAGTGTTTTTGTATGCTCTAATAAAAGTAACTTCATTTACAATTTTATCATTTATATAAAGACATTTTAAATCAAAGCTGTCATTTTTACCATTTGATAAATTTTCCCATAAATTAAGTAAATCATTATTTTTAAATAATTGTATTCCTAAAGTAGGAGGTACAATTATTAAATTAGAAGAAACCTCTACAGATTCTCTATTATCATCCCAGTTTATATTTAATTCGTCTTCTTCTATAAAGGAAACAACTCCCATTTGTTTAGAATCATTTTTTAATGTTACTATATCACCTACTTGAAAATCATTTTTGTATGGTGAGTTTTCATCAAATATTAATTCATCATTTTTAATAGAGAATGTAGATGTTAATTCTTTATTGTCTAGTTCGTCCTTTGTAATATAGTTCATAAGTTTCCTCCTGAAAATTTCTTTTTATAAAAATGTATATTAATACAATTCCCATAGTAACAGATTTATAAATATTTTCAAAGTGAATTTTTTGTGTATATGATATGTAATCCTTGCAAGGACTAGAAATAAGTGTATATATATTTTTTTTATTAATAAAATATTGAAAAGTAACATTTATAAAATTTTGTCATATTTTAAATATAAATAGTATTTCTTTGGGAGGAATTTTTATGTCAAATAACCCAACATTAATCACAGGTACTATTACAGATGAAAATAATAAATATGTAAGTAAAGCGGTTATTCAACTTGTGCAAATAGATAAAAACCTTAATGTAATTACAGATTTAGGTTATACATTATCTGATATAAATGGAAAATATCAATTTGTTATAGAAGCTTATTCTGATATGTTCTATGAATTTACTATATTTCCCCCTCTACAGGCTTAAGGGTGAATTTGTTATGAGTGAAATATTAAAAGTAATAGTGCCTGGAGATGTTATAACTAAAGATAATCAATATATTCTTGATGTGAAATTATCTAAAAATAAAAATTTTTTTATTACTGGAACAATTTATGATGATAAAAAAACACCTATAAATAATGCAGCTGTTGCTGTTTATCAAATAGATGATACAGAAAATCAAAAGACGACTCTCATAGGCGTAACATTTAGTTATAAAGATGGTACTTATGGTATATCTTTGCCTTATGGATATTCCTATATGTTAATAGTATACTCTTAACAAATTCATAAAGGCATTTATTATTTTAGGTTTAAATACAGCAAAGTTAATAAGTATATAAAAAATAAGGTGGTTAAATAAATTATGGACATTTCTAAGGGGAATATAGAAATTTTACAATCAGGATATTATGAAATAACTGGTGAGACTGACATCAACAATATATATGTAAAAGCACAAGCAACTATTGTCTTAGACAATGTTACTATAGATTTGAATAAAAAAAATATATCTAAAGGAGCAATAATAATAGATAAAAGTTCAGACGTTACATTAATAATTAAAAATAAAAACGTATTAAAAAGTGGATATAACTATGCGGGCATTCAACTAATTGGAAGAAGTAAACTCACAATTAGGGAAGATACTTTGCTTAATCAATATAACGAACTATATATACAATCAGGAGAAACTGCGGCTGGAATAGGATCAGGATTTGGCGGTGATTATTTAGGAGATATTATAATAGAAAATGGGAATATAGTCATTGTATCTTTAAGAGATGGAGCAGGAATTGGCGGAGGTAACGGATTAAATGGTGGAGGTGATTTTATTGGTAGTTTAACTATATCAGGTGGAAATATTAATATTACCCAAGGATATGGAGGAGGAGCAGGAATTGGTGGAGGTAGTAATGGTAGTTTAGTTGGAAGAGTTGAAGTAAACAATGGCATATTATTATCAAATGTAGATGAAGCTGGAATAGGAGCTGGAATTGGCGGAGGATACAATGGAAACTTTGAAGGTACAGTCATTATTAATGGAGGAAATATTACATCAGTTGGTGGAGAAGGTTGTGCAGGAATCGGTGCAGGTATAGGCAACACTATAAGAGGAAATTTTACAGGAGAAGTAAAAATAAATGGAGGAAATGTTGTAGCAATAGGTGGAGTATATGACACTTATGGCGGAGGAGCAGGTATTGGGTCAGGATTTAAAGGCGATTTTTCTGGAGAAATTAAGTTAAATGCAGGTTTTATTGAAGCAAGAGGAGGGTCAACAGGTAGCGATTTTGGTAGTGGTACAGGTGGAGAATCTGTTGGTGACATAACTGCAAAAGTAAAATCGATTGATGTTATTCCCGATTTTTTAGATTTGCAAATTGGAGAAAGTGAAAAAGTTGTGTCTCAGGTTACTTTAGTTGCAACTGTACAAGGGTCCTTACCGGACTATTCTAAGGTCACTTACACATCAAGAGACACTAATATTGCAGTAGTAGATAGTAGCGGATTAGTTACAGCTGTAGACAATGGTAATACAGAGATAATAGTAACATCTGTTATAGACAAAAACAAGTTTACAATTTGTTATGTAAGCGTGAATAGTAGTATAACGATTATTGGAGACATAGATTTATTAATCTCCATACCTAAAAATGAAATTCAACCAAGTGAACTATACAATATTGTATGTTATGGTAATAATCCAATAATTACTTACAAATATAAAGATAGTTGTATTAAAGAATTCGACGTATATGTAAATGTGCCCTGCTGTAAAAATCCCGTTTTAGGAAAAGGTCAATACAAAAATATTGTAGTTTGTATAACTGTAGATTATTCCATAGCTTTATATTCAGGTAGTGATTGTTTGCAAAATTTATTAATATACGCACTAGAATTTGACAATTTTTCCACGAATTTAAACTTCTGTACAAGTATAAACGAAGATATAGATACAAGTAAATTTAAGATAATAATTATGCCATATTATGAACTTGATACAAATTACTCGCAAAAATATTATCTGTTTAAAATAAAAGGACATATAGGATTATACAAGATTATGTAAAAAAATATCGGAATATGTCACATTTAAAATACAAGAGAATATATTAAAGTGAGGATGAAAATTTCTCAATTTATATATTGGAGTGGTATATATGGCAATGCAAGAAAGTTATAAACCTTCAGCAATCGGTGTTACTGCTACAAATGCAGCAAAGACAGCAATACCTTATATGAAAAAAAGTGCAAACCTTTCTAAATGGGATTTACTTTTATTAGCTGGTATCGCAAAAAATACTGCTGGTGCTGTTATATCAAATGGAGCAATTGCAGTGTGGATAAATACAGCAACTGCAGGATCAATTACTGATGCGGACTTTATGACATTTACTGATACTTCTGGTAGATATGGTGTATCTATTTCAGCTGGTTCACAATTTGTTGTTAAGTTCTATAGCTAGAATTTAATATTGTTGAAGATTAGCCTGGTGCTAATCTTCAATTTTTAAGTATAAATGAATCTGGGATATAATGAGGAGGCAATATGTGTAATAAAGAAAATACTAAAAAATTAATAGATAGATTAGATGAAATTTTATTTGATTCTATAGTATTTATATTTGGAATTAGTAAAGGAGAATATTTGCAAGAGTTAGAAAAAAAATTATGTATTGAAAATAGGGTTGTAATAATTGAACCAAATGAAGATGTGTATAATACTTATAAAGATTTAATAAAAGATAATAGAATTAATTTAGTATTGTTTGATGATAAAACAATAGAAACTATTATTGGGAAATTAGTAAACTATGAAAAATTTGATAGGTTACTTGTGCATCCTTATGGAAATTATAAAGAAGAATATAGCAAAGAATATGAAAGATTTATAGAAATTTTAGATAATGTATATCTTACAGTTTCTTCTGGATTAGGTGTAGCTAATAGTTTTAAGTCATTGTTTTTAGAAAACTTAATATCCAATATATATAAGATAAACAATTCCACACCCCTAAATTCATATATAGACTCAAATAAAAACATACCAGCAATAATTGTTTCAGCAGGACCATCCCTAGATAAAAATATTCAAACTATGATGAAATATAAAAATTACTTAGATAAAATTTTTATTATAGCTGGAAATAGAACCCTAGGCTCTCTACTAAAAAATAATATCGTACCTGATTTAGTTGTATCCATAGATCCACAACATGTAACTTGTGAAATGATAGAACAATATATAGACTATGAAATCCCACTGGCATTTTATGAATTTAGCAATAAAAACTTGATAAATAAATACAAGGGGGAATTAATATATCTAGCTGAATTACTTCCTAAAACTATTGAAACTATGAAAAATTTTATGGGTACGTTTAGTGGAGGTTCAGTAGCACATTCCTCTACAGATATTGCCAGAATAATGGGGTGTAACCCTATAATATTTGTTGGTCAAGACTTAGCTTATACTTTTGAAAAAGATCACTCTGAAATTTCAGCATTTCCTATAGATAAGCAAAAATCAGAACATAACTTTATTTATACAAAAGACATAAATAATAATGATATTAAAACAACTATAACATTAGATTTTTACAAAATGAAATTTGAACAGTATATAAAGTTTATTCAAAGCAGTGAAGATGTGAAATTTTACAATGCATCCTATGGAGCAGATATAAAAGGAGCACCTCATGTTGAATTAGAGGAAATTATTAAAACTTTAGAACTTGAAAAGGCTTCTCATAAACTAAACCCTAACAAATGTATTAATATAGATTCACAACATATAGTAGATTCAATAAATGACCATGTAAATACTTATTTGGAAAAATGTGATGAATGCATAAACATATGTAAAAGACTTATACAAAGCAATATAGATATACCTATGACGCAAATGAAAGAGGATAGTAAAGATTTAAAAGATTTTATATATGTAATTGATACTGTAACAAACTTTGAAAGCAATATGAACACTTATTATATAGGAGCATACATTAAGTGTTTTATTTACTATATTAGAAACAAATACTTTGAAATGAAAGCAAAAGATTATATAAATTTGACATCTAATCTAAACTATCAAAGTAACTGCTTTTTAAATTATTTTAAGGAGCTAAAGGAAATTTTAAAAGAAATTAAAGAAATATTAATTAAGGAAGAATAAATTTAATACAATTATATTCTTTTTTATGGAGGCAGTAAAATGGCGAATACAGTAGTAATAAATGGCAAAGTTTATACAGAAAGGACTATAGATAATATTGTGGTAGAAGGAAACACTATAAATGGAAATTTAATTCCTGAAGAATATTCTAAAGAAGGTGAACTAGTAACCTTAGATATAAATATTCAATCACTTCAAGAACAAGGTGCTTTTAAAGCTACTACTATTGAAAGTAATGAAAGTCCAGAGTCAACAGATTTTAGTGTAAGTAGTATAAGTAATGAAAGTGTTGGAGAAGTGACAAAAAAAGAAACCTTCAAGAATAAATTTATTAAAGCAGTTATTAAGTTTTTAAGTAAATTTATTCACTCATAATCTAAATTAAAATACCTCTTTTGTTTTTAATAATCAAGAGAGGTATTTTATTGCTATAATTATTTAAAAGATATAGATGTATGAGTTGAATTTATAGTAGTTAAAAACTATTTCTAAAACTTAAGATTATTATAGGTTTTACTGAAAAGTAAATGCATAACATATATAATGTTAGTGAGAAAGAATTATAGAATAAATTACAAGAGTAGTTAGATATTAGGGGGAATAGGGGGCAAAATGAATAAAGAAAAAAACAAATATCCATGGCTTAAAAAACCTATATTAGTTTCAATAGTCATTTTAATTATAACAACAGTCATGTGTTCATTCTTTGTTAGTAAAAGAGACTTTGACAAAGAGTTTGCTGCTGAGAGCCATATAAAACTAGAACAATTAAATAAAAATCAAAGTGAAAATATTAAAAAACTATGTAAAGTTTGGGGGCTAGTAAAATACTATCATCCAGAAGTGATTTCTGGAAATGTGAATTGGGATTATGAATTATTTAGAATAATGCCTAAGATATTAGAAGCAAAAGACTCAAATGAAACAGATAAAATTCTATATAGGTGGATATATAAATTGGGTGAAGTAAAAGAAAATCCTAAAGATGATAATGACGAAGAAGTTATGCTAAAAAGAGATATAGGCTGGATAAAAAATGAAAAATATATTAATAAAGAATTAAGTGATTTATTGATTAAAATATCAAATACTAATATATCTAAACGAAATAAAGCTTATGTCAATTTTTCTATGCTTGATGGTTTATCAAAGTTTAAAAATGAAGAAAAGTATCCTAATATGAACTATGATGATACGGGTTACAAGCTACTTAGTTTATTTAGATACTGGAATGTAATAGAGTATTATTATCCATACAAAGATATAATAGGAGAAGATTGGGACAGTGTGTTAACGGAGTTTATACCTAAATTTATAGAAACAAAAGGCGAATTAGAATACAAACTAGCAATATCAGAACTTACTACAAAAATACACGATTCCCATGCAGGAGTTAAGGACTATAATGGCACTTTAGACGAATATTTTGGAGATAAATTAGCACCTATTGAATTTGGATTAATAGAAAACCAAATTGTTATAAAAAAAGTATTACCTAAATATAAAAATGAATGTAATCTTAAAGAAGGTGATATTGTTTTAAAAATTAATAATAAAGATATATTTGAAGTAGTAAAAGAAAAATCTAAATATAGATCTCTCACTAAGAAAAGTGCAATAGTAAATAGTTTAAAATATCTTTTATTTAGAACTAAAGATGATAATATGCAAATAACTATTAAAAGAGATAATGAAGTAATTACAAAAGATGTTAAATGTTACAATGATATGGATATGTTTGAAGTAAAGTCAGATGCACATAAACTGTTAGAAGGGAATATAGGTTATATAAACCCGGGACAATTAAAGTCAGGTGAAATTGATGAAATAATGAAGAAGTTTATGGATACAAAAGGTATTATCATAGACCTTAGAGAATACCCATCTGACATAATAACATATAGTTTAGGCGAATACCTTATGCCTAAGGAAGTTTCTTTCTCGAAAATATCCATGGTTAATCAATCAGTGCCAGGTGAATTTACATTATTAGATGAAGATTTAAAAGTGGGAAAAGATAATAAAAATTATTACAAAGGCAAAGTTAGTATTTTAATGAATGAACGTACTCAAAGTAATGGAGAGTTTACAGTTATGTCTTTACGAAAGGCACCTAATGCTACAGTAATAGGTAGTGATTCTATTGGTGCAGATGGAAATGTAGCGGAGTTTAGTTTACCTGGAAACCTAATCACTTCTATTACAGGTATTGGAGTATTTAATCCAGACAAATCACAAACTCAAATAGTAGGTATTAAGCCGGATATTTATATAGAGCCTACAGTTCAGGGCATAAAAGAAAACAGAGATGAACTTATTGAAAGAGCAATAGAAGTTATAAATAATTAGATTATAAAAAGTAGAAGAGCATGTTAAATAGAACATATTCTTCTACTTTTATTTATGTATTTTATAAATTTATTATTTTACTAAAAAATAAGCTATACAGTTACATTATTTACGCCCTTTTCTTCCCAATAAGCTATTTCCTTTAATCTATCAATTATAGGAAGATGTTGTGTACATTCACTTTCACACTGACCACACTGGATACAATCAGCAGCCTTACCTTTACTATTCATTGTGTAGTTCCAACATTCAAGACCATAAATTTCATCTATCATTTGCTCATCACTTTTTTTGAACATTTGTTTTTCATTATATAAAAGCATATATGCTGGAGTGTTTATGTCCTGAGGACATACTTTACAATATCCACATCCACTGCAAGTAGCATTCATATGTTCACCTAATTTATTTTTTATATTTTCTATATCTTCATCACTATAAACTTCATTTTCATCAGCTATGTTACAAGCATGATCTATATCAGAAAAACTACCAAATCCTATTAGAGAAACAGTTATCTGAGGGCTACCTATATTAAATCTTAAAGCAGCATCTATAGCTGTTTCATTTTCTTTTGCTAAGAAAGACAGTGCATCTTTATGCTGAGGTATAGCGCCACCATTTAAAGGATTCATTGCTACAACACCGTAGTTTTTATTGTATGCATATTCAACACCTTTCCATCTGTAAGGGAAGTTTAATAAGTTTATTCCCATAGTAACACCTTCGAACTTGTTGTCATCTAGCACTTGTAAAACTTCATCACCTGGTTGATGAGAAGAGAATACTATATGATCAATTAAACCTTCTTCTTTACATTTTAATAAACCTTCATATTGTCCACCTGGTTTCATGGCAAGGTTGTAATGTTCCATTTTTCTAATGCACCACACATGATAGAAATCTATTTTATCTACTCCTAAAGTTTCAAGTGATTTTTTTACAGAAGCTACTGTTTTTTCTACTGTATCACAAACAGTTGGTCTACCTTTTGTAGAAACATAAAAATCAGTTTTTCCTTCTTTTTTCAGTTGTCTAAAGGCCACACCTAAAATTTCTTCACTTCTCCCATCACAGTAACCAGGAGCTGTATCAAAGTAGTTTATACCTTTGTCATAGGCGTAAGTTACTAATTTAGCATTTTCTTCGTTACTTTTGCTTAAATCAAATCTTAATCCACCAAATCCTACTACTGAAACATTTTTTCCTGTTTTTCCATACTCAACATATCTCATTTAGATTTTCCCCTTTTAACCTTAAGTTATATTTATTTTAGATGAAATTTAGTTTGCATGATTTTTATGCAACTTTATTACATATCTTTGTTAAATTATAATATAAAACCTACTGCAAATATATATTTATAAATTTTTTAATATATTTAAAGTACCTATATATACTGCAGATTAGTTGTTTGTTGATGAAAAAGGAAATTATTATATAGGAAGTACTATAATGAGTATATACAAGTATTTGATTTAAAGGGCAATTATAAATATACAATATCCCTTGCAGGTGAAAGAGGTAATAATTTTAGTATAGAAAGAAATAAGAAAATGGATGCAACAAGTAAGCTTACCTTATTGCATCCATTATTTATAGGTTTTATTAAACCTAAGTTCGTATTTTATATAAATTTTCTTAGCCACTGTTTAGTATTATCATCAGCAAAAGTTGAATCTACACTAATTAAGTATAGTTTTTTATAATCTTCTTCACTTATTTCAAAAACACTGTCCACATTATTAAACTCTTTAGTTAAATTAATATTAGAGACTGTTCTATTATCAGTATTTAGAGTAACTTTTAATCCATCTTTATAAAACTTATAAAAAGGATGATCTTCAAAAGAATTTACTGCCTTAGTCTGCACATTACTAGTTGGACACATTTCTAAAACTATGTTTTTGTTTTTGACTATTTCATATGCTTCCTTTATGTCTCTTATACCTATACCATGACCAATTCTCTCAGCTTTTAAAATTTCTACTGCTTCTAATACATTTACTCCACTTGCAGCTTCTCCTGCATGTATTGTAACTCTATATCCAAATGATCTTGCCAAATCAATGGCTTCCTTAAACTCTATTGCAAACCCTTCGTTTTCGGCACCGCATAAGTCTATAGCTACAACGCCTTTATTTAAAAATTTCTTTCCTTCTTCTACTACATATATTGCATCATCTAAAGTCATGGTTCTCATACAACCTAATATAAGATTAGCCGTTATAGGATATTTTTTTTCTGCTTTTTTTATTCCGTCTATTATACTTTCTATTACTTCGCTTACACTAAGTCCATTTAAAGTATGAAGCAATGGTGCGAATCTTATTTCCATGTATTTTAAATTCTCACTATGAGCATCTTCTAACAATTCAAAAGTTATTCTTTTTAAACTTTCTTTACTTTGCATAACTTTATTTGGTAAATCAAATCTTTTTAAATATTCTACAAGAGAATCACAATTTAAAGGTACTTTTACCATGTTCTCTATTTCTGATAATTCATGTGAAGGGATTTCTATATTTTCTTCTTTTGCAATATCTATTATTGTTTGTGGTCTAACACTTCCATCTAAGTGACAATGTAATTCTATTTTGGGTAATTTTTTTAACATATTGTATCATCTCCTATTATTTATAAATTTTTGTATAAAAAAAATTTCTGATTGCAAAGAATACCTACTAAATTAAAGTAAGCATTCTTCGTAATCAGAAATTATTGGTTTCTGGTAGACACCCTCAAGCCATATTATTGAGGTTATACGAAATATATATTTCTACTAAGTATATTATTTTTCAAAAACTATGTCAATATGTTTTTGACACTTACAAAAGAACTATATTTAAAGTAATTTAGTCATCTTTTTTTACTATTCATATAAAAGCACCTAAGTTATGAGTTTTTTTATTATATAGAAAAATATATTACTTCATTAAGTGATAATTATATAAAAAGATGGTATTCTATATCTAAATCATTTATAAAATAAGGGGAAGACATATGAAGTTTAAATACGATTTACACATACATACAAAAGAAATCAGTCCTTGTGGGCGTTTAAGTATAGAAGAAATAGTAGACAAATACATAGAAGAAGGTTACTCAGGACTAGTTCTTACAGATCACTTAAGAAAAGGCTACTTTAGAAAGTGTAAAAGAGAAGACTGGAAAGAAAAAATTAAGGGATTTTTCTATAGTTATGATAGAGGTATAGAATACTGTAAAGATAAAGATTTTTATATAGGCCTAGGAATGGAAATTAGTTTTAATAAGGACACAAATGATTTTTTAGTATTTGGATTGGAAAAAGAAGATTATATAGAAAATGAGTGGATGATTGAAATGGAACTAAAAGATTTTTATAATAAATTTAAGGATAAGGCAATTATTATTCAAGCCCACCCTTATAGACAAAAGGGAAGTAAATTAGAGAATATAAACTACCTACATGGTATTGAAATATATAACAAAAATCCAAGACACAACAATAACAATAATTTGGCAAAAGCTATTTATGAAGCAAACCCAAGTCTTATAGCTACAGGTGGTAGTGATGTACATCAAAAAGAAGATTTATGTAGGACAGGTATTTATACAAATAAAAAAATCTCATCAGACAAAGAACTGCTTAACATATTAAGAAATAAAGAATTTGAGATTATTGAATGAATTAAATTGAAATTTTAATAAAACTAATAATAACTTATCTAGATAATCTTTAAACAAAAGATAGATACTTATTACAAAAACTGAGTATTGCTTTGGTATGGTATAATAGATAAGATTACTATGATGAGAAGAAAGAGATGACAAAATGACAAAAACAAACTTTAAAGATTATAAATTAAGTAAGGAAATATTAAAATCACTAGAAATGTTAAATTTCAAAAATCCAACAAAAGTTCAAGAGCAAGTTATACCAGTAGCTCTACAAAACAAAGATATACTTGTAAAATCACAAACAGGAAGTGGAAAGACTGCAACTTTTGGAATACCTTTATGTGAGTTGGTAGACTGGGATGAAAATAAGCCTCAAGCTTTAGTTTTAGCACCGACCAGAGAACTGGCAATACAAGTGAAAGACGATATATTTAATATAGGTAGATTCAAAAGAATAAAAGCTTGTGCCCTTTATGGAAAGTCTTCATTTGCTGTTCAAGAAAAAGAACTTAAGCAAAAGACTCATATAGTAGTTGGAACGCCAGGAAGAACAATTGATCATATAAAAGAAGGAAGCTTTGTTACTGATAATATTAAATATCTTGTAATAGACGAAGCTGATGAAATGCTTAGTTTAGGATTTATTGAACAAATAGAAGAGATAATAGAAGCTCTTCCTTCTAAGCGTGTTACCATGTTATTTTCTGCCACATTGCCAGAAGATATAGATGAGTTATCGAAAAGATATTTAAAAAATCCTACTAAAATAGAAATCGCAGCTAAAACTTTAACAGTTGATAGAATAGAACAAGTAGCTTATAAAGTAGAAGAAAATGCAAAACTAAATTTATTAAAAGATGTTACTGTAGTCGAAAATCCAGATAGCTGTGTGATTTTTGCAAACACTCAAAGAAAAGTAGAAATGATTTATAATGAATTAACAGATTTAAAATATCCATGTGATAAGATACATGGAGGTATGGAACAAGATGATAGAATAAAAGTAATGTCTAATTTCAAAAAAGCATATTTCAGATATTTGATAGCCACAGATGTGGCAGCTAGGGGTATAGACATAGATAATGTTACTCATGTAATAAACTTTGACATACCAGTTCTTAGAGAGAACTATGTTCATAGAATAGGAAGAACAGGTCGTGCAGGTAAAGAGGGTAGAGCAATTACTTTTGTAACTAAAGCTGATGACAGACGCGTATGTGAAATTAACTCATATACAGGAAGAGAGCTAGTTGCAAGACAAGAAACTCCAAGTAGAAAATCTGTAAAAAGATTAAAAGCTGAATTTGAAAGAAAATTAAGTGAGAAACCTAAAGTTAAAATGAGTAAAGGTGCAAGTATGAGTTGTGAGATAATGAGACTTCACATAAATGCGGGGAAAAAGACAAAGATGAGACCAGTTGATATAGTTGGTACACTTTGTAGTATAGAAGGAATGACTGCATCAGATATAGGGGTTATAAATATACAAGATGTATCTACTTTTGTGGAAGTTTTAAACAACAAAGGTGAGATGGTACTTAAAACACTACAAACTAAAAACATCAAGGGAAGACCTCGTAAGGTTACTCAGGTGGAGATGTAAGTAAATATTTTAAAGTTAGAGCATATAAAACTGTAAATAAATAAAAAGTCTCAGACTATTTTTAACCTGAGACTTTTTTATGTTCTTTTAACTATCTAACAACTAAAGCTTTTTTTCCAAACTTTATTGTAAACTGATTAGAATTTAGTCTTACTTACACTGTATTTACCCTTTGTAGGATCTGTTATGTAAAAATTATCATCATCCACACCAGTAACTATCATGACAAATTATGTGAAAATTATGATATAATTATTGCATTGCTTTTAATTATAAGAATAAGATTATTCTTATTTTATGAAATTTTATAGTGATAATTAGTAATACAAAAGAGAAAAGAGGTTTTAAATGAGAAATAAGTCTTTTAATACATTTATATTAACTATTATATTAGTAATAAGTACATCTTTAAGCAGTGTAGCAAATGGATTAAATAATACGGGTGATATACCGAGTATAATTGCACAATCAGCAATAGTTATGGATATGGATACAGGAGAAGTTATTGCATCGAAAAATGCAAAGATTCAAAGGCCTGTGGCTAGTACAATAAAGCTATTAACATCCTTAGTTTTTGCAGAAAATATTTCTAAGGGAGAAGACATAAAATTTACACAAGAATCACTAAAAACTACTCAAACAGCACTTAATAACTTGAAAAGAATAAATGTGGGTGACAATATTTCAAGTGATGATCTAATGAAAGCTGTTATGGTTTTTTCTGCCAATGACGCTGCATATTTAATGGCAGATTTTGTGGCAGGAAATTATAAGGATTTTGTAAAAATGATGAATGATAAAGCAAAAGACCTTGGTTTAGAAGATACAAAAGTAGTAAATCCGTGTGGTCTAGAAGCTAATGCAGTAGATCCAGATAATAAAGAAATTAACATGTCAACAGCTTATGATATAGCAGTAATAGCAAAAGAAGCTTACAAAAACCAATGGATTAGGGAAACAATATCAGACCAAAGTCCCAATATAACAATTAATATTGAAGGAGAAGCTGTTCCAATTAAATTAAGAAACAAAATCCTTGGTCAATATGGTAATGTAGGTGGAAAAACAGGTAATGAGTCTCAAGCTGGCCATTGTTTTGTTGGTTTCTTCCAAAGAGAAGGGAGAAATTTAGTTACTGTAGCTCTTAACTCTGATTATGGCATAGATGGCACAAATGTATTTAATGATACAAAAACTATTGTAGATTACGGTATTGCAGCTAAAAAACAAGTATTTAAAAAGGCTGGAGAAGAAGCTGTAACAATTGAACTCCAATACAGAAAATACGGTATTTTCGGATCTAAAAAGAATATAACAGTACCAGTAATAGCAACAGAAGATATTATGTATTATAAAAATCAAATTAATGATGAAAATGCAAAAATAGAATACAACAATGAAAATAAAAGTGCCTGGAAGCTGGCAAATAAAGATGTTAAATTGAACCTTACACTACCTAACTACTCGTCAGAAATAAGTGGAAAAGTAAATTTAAATAAATTAGATTTACTTAAAATTTACGCACCATCATTTATTATACTTATAGTAAAAACTTTTGTGTTGCTTGTAATAGTAGCATATAGTATTAGGTTAATAAACTTAAGAAGAAAAAGAATGAGACGAAAAAAAAGAAATAATAAGAGAAGAAAATAAAAAGTGCTAATTTTTAATTAGCACTTTTTATTTTGGTTTTATACTGCTTGGGTAAGTCCAATATTCATTACATATTAATACCATATATATCAGATAGTTCTAGTCTTATTCTATAGTCATCAATAGTATACACAGAGGATTCATTGTTATGGATGTATTTATTTGGTATTAATACTTTGAAAGTAGTTCCTTCTTTTGACTTACTTATTACTTTTATGCTTCCTTTATGCAGATCGATTATGGATTTTACTATGCTTAGGCCTGCTCCACTACCTTCATTTGCCCTTGTAAAAGATTTATCGATTTGAACAAATTTATCAAATATAATATTTTGATATTCTTTAGGAATTCCAATACCTTCATCTTTTATTTTTATTTCAATCCAATCTTCGTGTATATAAAGGTTTACATATATATTTGAGTTATTGTCTGAAAATTTAATTGAATTTGATAATAAATTAAGCATAACCCTCTCGATCATATAAGCATCACATTTTATTATCTGTTCTTCCTCATTTGTATCAAATTGTATATTAATATTTTTAAATGATGCATATTCTACAATCGATAAAGTAACATCTTCTACAATAGAAACTATATCATAGTTTTTGAAATTTGCTTTTAATAGACCTATAGACATATTGGATAAGTCCATAATATTATTCACTAATCTTGTCATTCTCTCACAATTTGTATGTAACACTTTATTATATTTTTTATAAATATGTTTAAAGTCCACTTTTTCATTTTCAATAAGTTTGTCTAACAATTGAACAGATGAGTAAAATATATTTAATGGAGTCTTTAATTCATGAGAAATATTAGCAATAAATTCTGTTTTTTCCTTGTCTTGTAATTTTAGAGTTTTTACCTCTAGCTCTGTTTTCAACACTTCTGTTATATCAATATATGTAATTGCAATATTTTTTTTATTTTTTGCTGTATATATTAACTGTGCACAACAATCTATTGTTTTATCATTGTCTTCATTAGTTATTATACCCCTCCAATAACCATTAAACTCTAGTGATTCAATAATTTCATCCATTTTCTTAATATTACTAGTCTTTTGTTTAAATGTTAAACTTAGCTTATCCAAATTATTATTAGAATAATACTTTTTCACTTTATCGTTAGCATATAATAATTTTCTATTTTCATCAAAAATTAATATAAAACTATGATTATTATTTTCTGATAGGCTATAGAATAAATTTAAATCATCATTTAACTTGTTAGTTTTATGTATATACATTAATAGCTCAATTAACGAACCTATAATTATTATAAAGAAACAGATATATGTCAATGACACTGTGACTAGCTTTGTGAAAAATGTTACGTTACTTGATACATATAAAGCATAAGCAGCTTTTACACCTAGTATAAATATGCTGGAGCTTAGTATTATAAATACACACTCTCTATTTTTCAGTCCTTTAATAAATAGTATTATTGAGCAAATAGTATAAACTAACATCAATAAAATATTGCATAATATAATAAAGTTATCATTATACACTATAATATTTGCCATAACTAATTTTTTCTCTAATAAACCTAAAGTTATAGTTAATAATATATTAATTAAGATTGAAATAACTTTATTATTTACAACTATATTTTTAAGTTTATTTTGAGGTAATATTGAAAGTGTAAGTAAAAATATTCTAAGAGATGAAGTTGATACCATTATATATGGCATTTTTCCTAATTCATTATAATGAAAAGGAATGTAATCCATTTGTCCCAATATTACACTAAAATACAAGCTTATATACATTAATGAAATAGTAAAAATATCAACATCTTTTGTGCTATTATAGGAGATTAAACAACTACTAATCCCCAATATAGAAATTATACTATTTAACAATTTTATTAGTTGTAGCGATAATTCTAAATAGTTGTAATCTATATTATATTTAAATATCACCCTTAGAATAAGAGTAGTAGATAATAAGATACACAAAATTACATACATTAATATTTTATTTTCATTGACTGTATATTTAATATCTTGATGTGTTAATTTCCCCTCTAACATTGTCATTACTATGCCCCCTATTTGTATATAATATATATAATATTAGCATATATAATTATCAATTTATGTAATATTTTGTCTGAATTAACAAAAATTTAATATTGTTTATTTATAATCTATTTTATTAATATGATTTTATACCTTCTACAATACATGACAGTTTTCAGTAATTGTTACTAATAAAAACATCTCCTCCTTATTTTATGGAGAGCGTTTTATTTTTAATTGGAAGGATTAATAAGTAAGGAAGAGTTTGAAAAAGTTATAGAAAATGAAATAAAAAAGTCATAATAAAAAATTCTACTAAAAATCACATAGGAAAAATATCCTGTGTGATTTTGAATATAGAAATTGTGTTATAAAAGAAGAAGCTGCAAAGATATTATCACAAAAAGCCCAAGATTAATAAAAATAATAAGAGACTTATGCTAACACTTTTAAAGTGGTTATATATAACTAATATGCTATGATTATAGTAAGAACTTACTAGGAGGGTAACCATGACCATAAGGCATTTAGGACATGGTTTTGAGAGCTATATAGAAGAAATTTTAATATTATAAAACTCACAGAACTTTATGGTGAGAGAATTACTTAAGATTAAGATATAAGGGGGAATATATATGGAAGATAAAAAAATAAATAGAGCTTTTAACGAAATGTATATAGCAGCTAGGAAACGTTTGGAGAACAAATCACCTTTAGATATTGCTAAAAATACGGGGGTAAAATTTTGTGAAGAAACATTAACTTTTAAAATAAAGAGTTTAGACAAGATTATTGAATTGACTTATCCATCATATGAGCCTAAGGAAAAGTTAGAAGACTGGCATGCTTTAATTTTACTACATTATCTAGATATAGGAGATGGCACACCTGTATCTTTTAAGGCTGTTCATTTTGGTGAATTGAAAGATGGACTTATAAGAGGAGTTAGATTTGACAAAACTGTAGAGATAGAGCTAAGTCGATTTTTAGCTAATAAGAAACCAGAAGAAGTGATAAAAGTGTGTAAATCATTAGGTGGAGAAGTTGTAAAGTCTAAATTTGATTTATGTGTTGTGTTTTATCTTTTTCCACACTATCCAGTAACTTTAAATGTGTGGTTTGCAGATGAGGAGTTTGAAGCAGTTGGGAAAATGTTAGTTGATAGAAGTTCAGATAATTATCTTACAATAGAAGATGCAGTTTTAGTTGGGGAACTTATGTTAAGGCGTATTTTGCAAAGGTATGAGGAAATATAACTATAAATTCATAATTTCTACATATTTTAAAAATATAATTAAAGTACAAAATAAATATGTAGGAGGAATAAAAAATGAGCAAAAAGCTTTTAATTGAAGGTATGAAATGCATACATTGTAAACAAAATCTAAAAGATGCACTTACAGAAGATATTGATGGTGTAGAAGTGTTAGATATAAGCATAGAGGAAGGTTATGCACTTGTTAATATGAATGAAGATGTACATATTAATGATATAAATAACATTGTAGATGATTTAGGATTTAAACTAATAGATGTTAAATAAAAGTAAATAAAGTCGCCTATTCTATGAATTAATTAATCATGTAAAGGCGACTTTTTTGTTATCTTACCATTAACCATTCTTCAAATAATGGTGATGAACCTATTTTTATATATCCATATTTACCAGAGCTGTTTTTAACCTTTATATATTTTTTATTTCCTTTTTGATAAAATGAGTAAATATTAACTTTTTCATCTCTTTTTACCGTAAAGGCTATCTTGCTACTATTAGTATTTGTATAAGCATTTAGATTTTTATCGGCAGTATATTTAAATTTTCTCGCATCTTCAGTAGTATTAGAAGTATAAGGATTATGAATTTTATATCCTTTTATTTGTATTTTATAATAACAACCAAAACTTCCTATAGCATCTGTAAAATCCTTGAACAATCCCCAGTTAACTTCTGATAAAGTTATTGCACCAGTATTAGAGTCATATTTTTCCATATAAGAATCATTATATATTTTATCCAGTAGGCATTTGCTATTTTTAAATTTTAATATTCTGTAACCTTCTTGAAGATCTTCGCGATAATTTAATACAATTTCAAGGCTTTTATCTTTTTTATTAAAATTATATATTCTAACATTACATTTGTAAGGTAGTCGATTGTAGTTCTGTTTTGAATATTCATAATCATATTTTAATACTTTAATTGTTTTGTCATTTATTCTTAATAGCAAATTATCATTTTTAGATACATAAACTTTTATTTTATCTTTGTATTTGCCCCCATCTAAATTGTAATAATATGTTTTTCCTATTTTTAATTCCTTTATATAAGATTTAGATGTAGCAGCATAGGAATTAGTTTTTGTTCCTACAAATATACTTCCTATTACTATAGCTAGAGAAAGTAATAAAGCGGTAACTTTTTTTAATAAGTTCATAATAACACCCCCTATTTATAAGTTTAGTATATATTTGTTAAATAATATATATGACTTTTTAACTATGATATTAATATTGATTTAAAGATGTATTATATTTAATAGAATATATGATATAGTTATAAAGTAAAAATAAATTTCCGTAGAACCTTAAATATTACTGTTTTGGTGTCATAGTGTTCATTAGGTTTTTACTCTAGAAAAATAAATGAAAATTATAAAATAATGCAATAAGGGCAAAATTATTATAATAATTTAAAATATTTCCTATAAAAATAATAAAGGAGTAAGCCATGGAGAAAAAATTACTATATATAAGTGTCAACTCAAAACCAGAGCACTTATCATCATGCAAAACTGTTGCTAGAACATTTATCAATAAGTTTTTAGAAAAAAATAAAGATTTTAAAGTTGAGGAAGTGGATTTATACAAAGATCATATTCCAAGACTGGAATATCAATATTTTGAAGATAGAAATTGTATAATAAAAGAAGAAGCTGCAAATAAATTACCTAAAAAAGACCAAGATGAAATAAAGATAATAAGAGATTTATGTGAACAATTTAAAAGTGCTGATATGTATGTAATAGCTGCACCTATGTGGAGTTTATCTTTTCCTGCACCTCTTAAAGAGTATATTGATTGTGTAGTACAAGTTGGAAAGACAATTACTTTTGAGAAGGGCAAAAAACCACAAGGACTACTAGATGATAAGTACAGAGCATTAGTTTATGTTGAATCTGCTGGAGGAAATATACCTTTCTTTCTAGATCCTATAATGGACAAAGGTGAAAACTATGTATCAAGCATAATGAAAACCCTAGGAATTAAAAAAGTTTATGAACTTAAAGTAGATAACACTGGAACAACAGAAGAAGAAAGAAAAGCTGCTTTAAATAAAGCTGAAAATGAAATAGATGATATGATTAATAGTTTGAAATTTTAATTTTAAAAAAGATTTGTAAAAGAAATAAAGGGCGTTACATTTTTGTAACGCCCTTTTAAAATATGTTAAAAGTACCATGAAAATTGGTATAATATACATATATCAAAAAAGGAGGAATATTATGATTTCAAAAAAAATAGCAACTAGGGTGCTAGAACAATGTTTAATCACAGGTGGTGATTTTGCAGAAATCTTTGAAGAAGACTGCACAAATAACAACCTAAGTCTTATAGATAGTAAAATAGAAAATGTCCTAGGGGGAAGAACTTACGGAATAGGAATAAGAATTTTTAAAGGATTTAACAGTGTTTACGCATACACAAACGATAACTCACTTCAATCAATGTTAGACACTGCATACAAAGCAGCTTTAGCTTTAGGACAAGTTACAAATGAAGAAAAAATAATAGTCCTAAACAACTGCAAAAAAACTACAAATATAAATTCAATAAAACTAAATCCAAGCAGTGTGGATTATCAACATAAAATAAACGTAATGAAAACTGCTTACAAAAGTGCAAAAGACTACAGTAGTGACATCTCACAAGTAAGTGTAAACTACTTAGACAAAGAACAAAATGTGCTAATTGCCAACACTGAAGGATTGTACACAGAAGACAAAAGAGTAAGAACTAGACTTTCCATAACTTCAGTGGCATCAAAAGGAAATGAAAATCAAACAGGACATGAAGGACCGGGAGCTTGCAAAGGGTTTGAATTGTTTGAAGATATAGATCCAGAGTATTATGGAAAAGAAGCTTCAAGGGTGGCATATACTATGCTAAATGCGAAAAACTGTCCAGCTGGTCAAATGGCTGTTGCCATAGACAATGGGTTTGGAGGAGTTATATTCCACGAAGCTTGTGGTCACTCATTGGAAGCAACAGCAGTTGCAAAGGGTAACTCAGTATTTACTGATAAAATAGGGCAGCAAATAGCATCAACTAAGGTAACTGCCATAGATGACGGAACTATTTATAACCACTGGGGTTCAGCAAATATAGATGATGAAGGAACTCCAACTCAGAAAAATGTTCTAATAGAGAATGGAGTTTTGAAATCATACATGGTAGACAAATTAAATGGAAGAAGAATGAAGACTTCACCCACTGGAAGTTCTCGTAGACAAAGTTACAAATTTGCTCCAACTTCTAGAATGACAAACACATTTATAGCAGCAGGAACAGATAAAACAGAAGATATTATTAAATCCATAGACAATGGTCTTTATGCAAAGAAAATGGGTGGAGGTTCTGTAAACCCTGTAACTGGAGAGTTTAACTTTGCTGTGGCAGAGGGATATCTAGTTAAAAATGGTGAGATAAAAGAAGCAGTAAGAGGAGCCAGCCTTATAGGAAAAGGTAGCGAAGTTCTTATGAATATAGACATGGTTGGAGACAATTTAGCTCAGGCTCAAGGAATGTGTGGATCATCATCTGGCTCAATTCCAACTAACGTAGGTCAGCCTATGATAAGAGTAAAAGAGATAACTGTTGGTGGAAGGAGTGAAGAGTAGATGGAATTTTTACAGTTTAAGAACTTATTATTTGAAAAAGCAAAAATTGCTGGATTTGATGAGTGTGAAATTTATTTTAGTGATGGTGAAAGTATAAGTATTTCTGTTTATGAAGGAGAAGTTGAAAAGTATAATTTAGCTAAATCTTTTGGCCTTTCTTTTAGAGGAAAAATAAATAATAAAATGGGTTACTCTTATACAGAAATATTAGATGAAGTGGCTATTGATATGTTAATCAATAGCGCTAAAAATAGTGCTACATTAATTGAAAACGATGATGAAACTTTTATTTATGTGGGAGACAAAACATATAGTGAAGTAAAAACTTATTCTAAAGAATTAGAAAATATAGACCCAGGTAAAATGATAGATTTAGCATTAGATTTGGAAAAAGAAGCTAAAAACTATTGTGATAAAGTTGTAAACATAAATGGTTGTAAAATTTCTTATTCTTCATCAAACTATGGAATCTATAATACAAAGGGATTGGAACTTAATAATAAAGATAATATCCTAACTTCTTATGTAGTGCCAGTAGTAGAAGATGAAAGTGGGAAAAATGATGGTGTAGGTTATGTGGTAGCATCTTCTTTAGATGAAATTAAACCAAGAAAAATGGCAGCTCAAGGTGTGGAGGAAGGTTTATCAAAATTAGGTGGAAAAAGTATCCCATCAGGAAGTTATAAAACAATTATATACAACGAAGCAATGGTACAATTATTAGAAACATTTGCATCAACTTTCAGTGGAGATGCAGCGCAAAAGGGTCTTTCGCTTTTGAAAGGAAAAGAAGGTGATATGATAGCTTCACCAATTGTTACCATAGTTGATGATCCACTAATGGAAGGTGGTTTAGCATCAGCACCTTTTGACGATGAAGGTGTGGCAACTTTTACAAAAGAATTAGTTTATGAAGGAAAATTAAATACATTACTTCATAATTTAAAAACAGCTCATAAACAAGGTGTAAAATCTACAGGAAACGGGTTCAAAGCTTCTTACGCTTCATCTGTTAACGTGAGTGAAAGTAACTTATATCTTAGAAAAGGCGAAAAGTCTTTCGAAGATTTGATGAAGGAAATAAATGAAGGTGTTATTATCACTGATTTAGCAGGACTTCACTCAGGAGCAAACACAGTAAGTGGAGATTTCTCTCTTGCAGCAAAAGGCTTCTATGTGGAAAATGGTAAAAAGATTTTCCCAGTGGAACAAATTACACTAGCTGGAAATTATTTTGACTTACTTAAAAACATAGTATCAATAGGAAATGATTTAAAATTCCCAATGAGTAATGTGGGTTCTCCATCAGTATTAGTTACAGGACTTTCTATAGCAGGAAAATAATAAATATATAGTCACTACAGCAAAATTAAAAGATTATGATACTTTTAGTTATGAAAAAGTATTTAGTTATTTCTCTCCGTATTTATTAGAAAAGTAAAATTAATATCAAAATGATAATAAAAATATTGACAATTGATAATATTTTTCATATTATAAAACTAAGCAAATGATACATATTATCAAATGTTAAAATATATCATTGAAAAAATTTACTCAGGAGGGAAATATGACACTTAAGAAAAAATCAATAATATCATTGGCAGCAATTGCTATGCTAACTATAGGAGTAGCAACAGGATGTGCTCCAAAAACATCAAAATCACAGGACAATGTAATAAATGTATATTCAGCTAGACATTATGATGTAGACAAAGAATTATACAAAGAGTTTGAAGAAAAAACAGGAATAAAAGTAAATGTAGTAGAAGGTAAAGCACCAGAGTTACTAGAAAGATTAAAACGAGAAGGTAAAGATACTCAGGCAGATGTATTTGCAACAGCAGATATAGCAAATCTTTATCAAGCAATAGATGGCGGATTGACTCAGCAAATAGAATCAAAAACAGTTAATAAAAACATACCAAAAAACTTAAGAGGAGATAATAATGAGTGGGTAGGTCTTACTACAAGAGCTAGAATAGTAGCATATGATAAAGAAAAAGTAGATCCATCTCAGTTATCAACTTATGATGATTTAACAAGTGATAAATGGAAAGGAAAAATATTAACTAGATCTTCAGATTCTAGTTATAACCAATCTTTACTGGCTTCATTTATAGAGCTTAACGGAGAAGAAAAAGCTCAAACTTGGGCTAAAGGAATGGTAAATAATTTTGCTAGACAACCGGAAGGAAACGATAGAGATCAAGTTAAAGCTATAGCTGCAGGAGAAGGAGAATTAGCCATAGTTAATACTTATTATGTAGGCCAAATGTTAAATTCACAAGACCAAGAAGAAGTAAAGGCTGCAAAAAAGGTTAAAGTATTCTTCCCTAAAAACACTCATGTAAATGTAAGTGGAATAGTTTTAAGCAAATACTCTAAAAATAAAGAAAATGCAATTAAATTTATAGAATTTTTAACAGAAGAAAAAGCTCAAGAGGCTATAACAAATAACAACTTTGAATATCCTGCCAATCCAAACGTAGAGCCAAGTGAATTGTTAAAATCTTGGGGTGAATTTAATCATCAAAATATTGATTTAACAAAAGTTGGTGAATATAACAAGAAAGCAGTAGAAATATTTAACCAAGTAGGTTGGAAATAATATTAAAAGGTATTATCAAATTTGATAATACCTTTTATAAATTGTAGACATAGGAAAAGGTGGGAATTATGAAGAAAATCAAATTTAATGGTTGGGCATTACTTAGCACAATATTTATGCTTATGATAGTGCTGCCAAATATTGACGTTATAGTACATTTATTTCAAGTGCCTAATGAAAACTGGTATCATATAAAAGAATATTTACTACAAGACTATATAAAAAATACAATAACAATAGCATTGTTTACAGGAATTCTTACAATGATAATAGGAACATCTCTTGCTTGGCTAGTATCAGCATATGAATTTCCTATGAGAAAATTTTTCAAATGGGCACTAGCTCTTCCTCTTGCCATACCACCATATATTGCAGCGTACACTTATGCTGGCATGTTAGGTTATACAGGAGGGATACAAACTTTTTTAAGAAACAAATTAAATATGGAAGTTAATCAAAAGTACTTTGATATTATGAGTATGGAAGGAGCTATATTTATTTTCACAATATTTTTACTTCCTTATGTATATATGGTAGTAAGAGCTTATTTAGAAAAACAGGCAGCATCTTTAGTAGAAAGTGCTAGGATGCTAGGAGAAAATGCCATAGGTGTATTTTTAAGAGTAGTTGTTCCAATAAGCAGAGGAGTAATAGTTGCAGGTGTAACATTAGTAGTACTAGAAGTACTTAGTGACTATGGTGTAGTTTCATATTTTGGAATACAAACTTTTTCTACAGCCATATTTAAAAGCTGGTTTAGTATGAGCGATGTTGACAGTGCCATAAGACTGGCAGGAATCTTAATAGTTGGGGTATTTATTGTAATGACTAGTGAAAAATTATTAAGAGGAAGAAAAAGATACAGCTCAACAAATACAAAAGTAAGACCTTTAACTAGAAAAAAATTAACAGGAATGAAAGCTGCTTTAGCTTTTTTAAGTTGTTTTATAATATTTGCTTTAGGATTTTTAATACCAACATTACAGCTTTTAAAATGGGCTTTAATGAGTTATGCAAAAGTATTAAATATGGATTTTTTCAATCTTGTATATAATTCAATATGGGTATCAGGAGTATCGAGCTTACTTGTTATAGTAATGGCAGTCATAATAGGAAATTATACGAGAATAAACAATAACTTATTATCAAAGTTATATTCTAAGATAACTCTTATAGGATATTCCATACCAGGAGCAGTTGTTGCCATAACAATAGTTTTATTTTTCGTAGACATAGATAATAAAATGTCCTGGTTATATAAAATATTCGACCCTAATGCACCTACTTTATTATTAAGTATGAGTTTAGTAATGTTAGTGTTTGCATATATGATAAGATTTTTGGCTGTGGGATACCAATCTATAGAAGGTGGATTTGAAAAAATAGGAAAGAAATTTTATGAAGCTTCAAGAACTTTAGGATACTCAAGAACAAAAACATTTTTTAGAGTTGACTTGCCTATGATTAGACCGGCAATAGTAAGTGGTTTTGCTTTAGTTTTAGTAGATATAATAAAAGAATTACCTCTAGCGCTTTTGCTTAGACCATTTAATTTTAATACATTAGCAACAAAAGTTTTTGAATATGCAAATGATGAAATGATAGTAGAGGCGTCAGTGCCATCACTATTAATAATATTAGTAAGTTTTATAGCCATATATATGTTATATAAAGTAGGAGATAAGGAGGAAGGAAATGCTTAAAATTAAAGATTTGCATTTTAAATATAAAAATTCAAAAATAGATAATATAGAAGATTTTAATATAGATATAAAAAAAGGAGCAATTGTAGGTATACTTGGAGAGAGTGGCAGTGGGAAAAGTACCATGTTGAGAATAATAGCAGGTTTAGAAAGTGCATATAAAGGTAGGATTGTTATAGATGATAAGGTAGTATATGACAATAAAAACTTTGTAGAACCTGAAAATAGAGGAATTGGGATGGTATTTCAGGATTATGCATTATTCCCGCATATGACAGTAGCTAAAAATATAATGTTTGGATTAAAGAAAATGAGTAAGTCAGAAAAAGAAAAAAGAATGACAGAGATGTTAGAACTAGTTAATCTATTAGAACATAAGGATAAATATCCTCATGAATTAAGTGGTGGACAGCAACAGCGTATTGCCATAGCTAGAGCCCTAGCGCCTAATCCATCCATACTTTTACTCGATGAACCATTTAGTAATTTAGATGCTCATTTGCAAGAAAAAATAAGAACAGAGCTTAAATCAATTATACAAAAGGCTAATATTACATCTATATTTGTAACTCATGACAAAGAAGATGCAAAGGCCCTTGCAGATAAAGTAGTAGTATTACAAAATGGAAAGATTATAAAATATGGAGATGTAAATATAGTATAGAAGAAAAAGACACTTATATTGAAAGTAAGTGTCTTTTTCTTTGAATAAAAATATAAAAAATATATAATATAAATAGGTAACATTTGAAAAGATTTTCTAAAAGGAGATTACAGATGAAAAAAATATATTTTAACGGAAATATAATCACAGTAGATAAAAATGAATCTGTTGTTGAAGCAATCTTAATTGAAGATGATAAAATTAAAGCTGTTGGAAGTAATGATGAGATCTTATCCTTAGAAAAGGACGTTGAAAAAATTGATTTAGGGAAAAAAACAGTTTTACCAGGATTTATTGATCCCCATGGTCATATAGTTGCCATGTCACAAACATTAATGATAGTAATGTTAGGAGATGTAAACTCTAAAGAAGAGCTATTAGAACGATTAAGAAAAGAATTAAAAGAAAACCCAGTAGAAGAGGGGAAATGGCTAATAGGATTTGGTTACGATAATTCTAAGTTTGAAGGAGGATTACATCCAACTAAATTTGACTTGGATACTGTTAGCAAAGACATACCAATAAGCCTCTCTCATGCGTCAGGACATTTAGCTGTTGTAAATTCAAAAGCTTTAGACCTTTATGGATACAGTGGAGATGACTATATAATACCAGAAGGTGGGGTTGTAAGAACTGTTTCACCAGATTCAAAAGAAGCAAATGGTGTTTTAGAAGAAAATGCCATACTTCATAGTGAGAAGAAAAAAATAATACCAAGCCCAGGATTTGAAGATGTATTAAAAGCTGTAGTTAAAGCTCAAAAACTCTATGCATCACTAGGAATTACGACTACACAAGATGCATCTGTAGAAGAAGCCAATCATTACAACGATATTTTAGAAACTTGTGCTAAAAATAACATGTTGTTTTTAGATATAGTTGGTTTAGCTACTCAACCTTCAACTAAAAACTTAATGAAAAATGAAAAAACTCCAAGAAGAGAGTACATAAATCACTATAGATTAGGTGGAGGAAAAACTTGGTTAGATGGTTCGCCACAAGGATTTACTGCTTGGCTTAGCAAGCCTTACTATGTAGTACCAGAGGGAAAACCAGCTGATTATTGTGGATATGGAACTCAAAGTGATGAAGTTGTAACTAAATATTTTGTTGATTGTATAGAAATGAATATTCAAGTTAATGTTCATACAAATGGAGATGAAGCCTGTGAGCAATTCTTAAGATGCTACGAAAAAGCTATAGAAATAACAGGTCATGGAAGAGAATTAAGACCAGTTATGGTTCACTGTCAAGCTCTTAGATATGACCAATTGGATAGAGTGAAAAAATTAAATGCTATACCTACATTCTTTAACGATCATGTTAGGTTTTGGGGAGATTTACACTATAATAAAGTATTTGGACCTGAAAGAGCTCAAAACATATCTCCAATAGGTTGGGCATTAGAAAAAGGCATAAAATTCACATTGCACCAAGATCCCCCAGTAAAGATACCAAATCAAATATTAGCTATTCACAATGCTGTCAATAGAAAAACTGAATCTGGAAGAGTTTTAGGTGAACACCAAAGAATATCAGTAATGGAAGCTATTAAAGCAGTTACTATAAATGGGGCTTATCAATATTTTGAAGAAGACAGTAAAGGATCTTTAGAAGTTGGTAAACTAGCCGATATGGTAATAGTTGATAAAAACCCACTGGAAATACCTGTAGAAGAACTAGAAACTATAAAAGTACTAGAAACAATTAAAGAAGGAAAACAAATATTTACCATATAAAAAGATTAAGCTCACTGTAATATAATGCAGTGGGCTTAATTTATGATTAAATTTAAATAAGAATTAAATTTATTATATAGCAAATAAATGAACTATACATATAATTAATATGACATATAATTATTAAACAATTAACGAGGAAACGTTGACAGGATTGTTAGATTATAATATTCTACAAAGGAATGTATTCAAAAGTTATATTTAAAAATAATTGAATTAAATTATGAATAGGGGGAGTAAGTACAAATGGAGAAATTGTGGAAGTCTACTAAAAAAATAACAATGTTTCTCATAGGAATGGCTATTATACAATTTGGAGTAGCCTTATTTATAAAAACTAACATAGGGTCAGATCCTTTTACAGTTTTTACACAAGGAATTGCAAATAGTTTAAATGCTTTGGGAATGAGTATTTCTACGGGAAGTGCAAATAGAATAATATTAGTAGTATTATTTTTAACAATTTTAATAGTTAATAAAAGTCATATAAAAATAGGTACACTAATATGTGTTATTGGAATAGGACCAATTATAGATATGGGAATATATCTAGTTTCTAATTTACCAATAGAATCATATAGTTACATAATAAGAATGATTTTAGTTGCTGGGGGATGCTTTTTAATTGCCATAGGATTTTCAATTCTATCTTCAACAAATGTAGGTGTGGCACCAAATGATATCATACCCTTTGTAATAAAAGAAAAAATAAACTTTGAATATAAATACATCAGAATTGTACTAGATGCATTATTTTTAGCTGTAGGATATTTTTTAGGAGGAACTGTAGGAGTAGGAACAATTATAGCAATGTTTTCCACAGGTCCTTTTATACAAATGTGTTTGCCTTATGGTCAAAAACTTGTTGATTTTATAGTTATGGAAAATTTAGATTTTAGTAAAGCATAAAATTTAATATTAAAAGTAGTAGACGTTATAAAAAGATAGTGAATTTAATATGAATTCACTATCTTTTTTAGATTTAAAAATATTTTTCGCCGAGTGCTTCTATATCTTTGAGAACATTAGCATATTCATATCCCTTTTGGGTAAGAGAATATTCCACCTTAGGAGGAAGTTCGTTATATACTTTTTTCAACAATAATCCATCATCTTCAAGTTCTTTAAGTTTCTCATTTAGTACCTTATGGCTAACACCACTGGTAATTCTTTGCAATTCTAAAAAACGCTTTGTACCATCTAATAGATGGCAAAGTATAACAGCCTTCCATTTTCCACGAATAAGCTCGAAGGCCCAGTCAAGTTTGCATACATATTTTTTACCATCTTTATTTATCAAAAAACCACCTCAAAACTCAATTATCTCTATCTCTCTAGTTTAAACTATTTAAGATAATAATATAATACTTACCTTTAAGTAACTATTAAAACTTACAAAAAAGTGCCTACTTTTTTATATTTAAAAGACAAAGTATACTAAGTTAATAAATAATAAAACTTAGGAGGAATATAAAATGAAAACTCTTTTTGATAAAAGTAAATTACTTAATATGAATATGAAAAATAGGTTTTTTAGAGGAGCACTTTGGGAAGACTTAGCAGATGAAAAAGGTCATCTAACTCCAAAGCTATCTGCCATCTATGAAGAATTAGCAAAGGGAGGAGCCTCAACCTTAATAACAGGATATGCCTTTGTAACAGAAGATGAACAACCTAATCCTGGTATGATGGGAATATATGATGATTCTTTTATACCAGAATACAAAGAATTCACAGATAAAATTCATAGTTTAGGTTCAAACATAATAATGCAAATTGTTTATGGAGGATTTATGACTTATTACAAAGTGGAAGAAAGAACAATCTGGGGACCATCAACTATAAAAAATGAAGTAACTGGAACATGGGCAAAGGAAATCACTAAGGAAGAAATTAAATATTTAGTAAAATCTTATGGTGAAGCGGCTCGTAGAGTAAAAGAATCAGGATTCGATGGAGTAGAGATACATGGTGGCCACGGCTATTTACTTAGTCAATTTTTATCACCATATTATAATAAAAGACAAGATGAATATGGCGGAAGTATAGAAAACAGAGGAAGAATAATTTTTGAAATATATGAAGCTATAAGAACAGAAGTAGGCGAAGATTTTCCAATACTTATAAAATTAAACTCTGCTGATTATATAAAAGAAGGTGGACTAACTGAAGAAGATAGTTTGTATGTGGCTAAAAAATTAGCGGACCTTGGAATAAATGCCATAGAAGTAACCGGTGGAAATGAATCTATTCAAGAAGTAGTAAATAATAATATGGGTGCAGCTAGAACTAAGATAGTAGTATCAAAGGATAGAGAATCTTACTTTAAAAATTATGCTATAAAATTAGCCGATATGATAGATATACCAGTTATATTAATAGGTGGAAATAGACATTTAGAAGTTATGGAGGATTTATTAAATAACAGTAAAATAGAATATTTTTCTTTATCTAGGCCCTTAACTGCTGAGCCAAATTTAATAAATAAATGGGCAGGTGGAGATAGAAAAAAGCCTAAGTGTGTGTCATGTAATAAATGTTACAGTACTCCAGGGAAAAGATGTATCCTAAATATAAAAGCTTTATAAAAAATTAAGCTCACTGAAAGATAATACAGTGGGCTTAATTTTTTATTATTTATATTGACATAGAGAAGAAAAACTGATTTAATTATACTTATTAAAACACTTTTTAAAATTATTTTAATAAGTGTAATCGAAGGTGGTAAATTAAATGGCAAATTCAGAAACTATAAAAAGTATAAATATAAAAACAGTTTGCAATATACTGAAGGAAAACGAATCCATAAGCAAAACAGACATAGCTAAATACACAGGATTAAGTTTTCCAACTGTAAGTACAGTAATAGAACATTTAATTGAGAAAAATGAGGTTATTGAAGCTGGTATGAAAAATTCTCTTGGAGGAAGATGTGCGAAAAAGTATAGTTTAAATCCTATGTATGCAGTTTCATTGATCTTGTATTTAGAAGGAAATAAGATTAATTGGATAGTAAATGATTTTTGTAAAAATAAAATAGATAATGGATGTACTGATTTAAAAAATGGAATACTTGAAGAAATGGATAACCTAGTATCATTAGTAAAATCACAATATACTAAATTGGCAAGTATAATGATTGGAGTAGCAGGTACTGTTAAAGATGGTAAAATTGTAGCTTATATAGAATATATAGAGTTACAAGGAATAAATTTAATTGATTATTTTATAAAAAAATATAATGTTCCTATAAATGTTGAAAATGATATGAATGTTGCTGTTAAAGGGTATTGGGAAAGACATGACACAAAGAATATAAAAGCAGTAGTTAATATATATAAAGGTCACAATGGAATAGGCTCTAGTATGATTTTAGAAGGAAATGTATGGAAAGGAACATGTAACTTTGCGGGAGAGTTACACTACCTTCCTATATGTGATAATAATTTAGAATATGCTACAAGTGGTTTTAATGGAGTTAATATTGTTAAATATTATGGAAAAATAATTCAATCATATATCGCTTTAGTAAATCCAAATTTGATTGTTTTATATAATAATTCATACATTTCAAATAAATTAGAGGAAATAAAAAGTTACTGTACACTATTAATTCCAAAAGAAGTAATGCCAAAGATCATTATTTCTGATGAATTTATAGATGATTATGAATACGGATTAATACAAATGGCTAAGGATTTAATAGATTAATAATATAATTGGGGGATGTTTATATGAAATATACGCATATAGTATTTGATGTGGATGGTACTTTAATAGATTCAGAAAAAGCAGTTTTAAAATCATTACAAAAAACTATGGAAGAAGAAGGTATTAATAAAAGTTTAGATGACTTAAAGTTTGCCTTAGGTATACCTGGAAAGGATGCCCTATCAATACTTGGGATGAAAGATTTACAATGCGTTGAAGAAAAATGGAATGAAAACTTGTTAAAATATTGCGACGAAATTATACTTTTTGAAGGAATAAAGCAAGTAATTCAAGAGTTAAAATGCAAAAACCTCAATCTAGGTATTATAACATCTAAGACAAGAAAAGAATATGAAACAGATTTTTTAAAATTTGGACTAAACACATATTTTGATTTAGTTATTTGTGCAGATGATACTATAAAACACAAACCAGATAAAGAGCCTATGGAAAAGTATGTAGAAATTACAAAAGCAAGGACAGAAGAAATCCTATATATAGGTGATTCTATTTATGATATGCAATGTTCAAAAGATGCAGGTGTTGACTTCGCACTAGCATTATGGGGGGCAAATGAGACAGAAAAAACAAAAGCTACATATAAGCTAAAAGATCCTAAAAGTATATTAGATATCATAATGAAACCTGATGTAGATAATATGCAATGATTAGATTGAGCAATTGAATTGCAGCAATTTTTAGATATAATAAAATATTACTAGTGAAAGAAATTAGTACAAATACCTGGTCTTTACCAAGATATGCTTATGGTGTATGTAAAGTTTTTACGTTATGTAAAACACTTTGTGGACCGTTTAAAGAGGATATTGAGACATGTGATGGTGAATTTTTTAGCTTAGATGAGTTACCTGAATTAGATATGGCAAAAAATACGAAAGAACAAATAAAAATGTGTTTTCTAGCGGAAAAAGATTCTAATTGGCAAACAATATTTGATTAAATAATAAATTTCCTAAAAAGTAAAATAAAAAAAGATGTTATCTAGTTTAACATCTCTTTTAGATAAGAGAATATTCCATCTTTGGAGGGAATTGTTTATTATAAGAAGGTGGACTAACTGAAGAAGAAGTTTGTAAAAAAGAGTATATTATTATTAAATGGATAGAATAATCCTATAAAAAGACTTATACAAGTGGTGAACATTAATGATTAAAAACAAAAAGTTATTGTTTTGTATTTTTATAGGATTAATTTTATTATTATTTTGGATACAAGAGACAGATTCAGATTATATTATTGAAAGGGATATAGGCATTCACAACAGAGTATTTAAAGAATATGTTGTGTTCTACCCTCAACATCAAGACGATGAGGTATTGTGGGGTGGAAGTGCTTTAAAAAGAGCAATAAACACCTTAGGTACAGATCATGTATTTGTAGTATTAGGTTCAGATGGAAGTGGAGTTAATGTATTTAAGGATAAATTTTATGAAAATAAAAGTAGGAAAGAAAAAGAAGAACTTAGAAATAAAGAGTTTTATGCAGCACTATATGATTTAGGAATTAAAGAAGAACATATTTTAATCCTTGCAGATATGGATAATAAATCAGGAAATCACTTTGATTTAATGAGAGAAGTTGCACTAGGTTTTGAAAAAAAATATAAAAGCGTAACTCATGTGGCTCATACATACAAATACGACGACCATCCAATGCATAGAAAAAATGGAAGCATAATTTTTGATTTATACAATTCAGGAAAAATAAAAGATGCAATGTTTTATTTAAAACCCCAATATATAAAAAAAGTACCATCAGATAAAAGAGTCATATATAAAACAAGGAATCACGAAGATTATCAGGCTATTGTCAATGCTTGTAATGAATATAGAGTTATTAACAAAGATGAAGATAGACATGGAATAGGATATATTTCTGCTCATAGTCATTTTGACCAATTGTTAAGTGATCCTGAATTAACATCTGTATTTCATCTACCCTATTAACTTTAAAACAAAAGTAGAAAAAAGAGAGCTAATAAAAGCAGCTCTCCTTTTTATGTTTAAAATACTCTTCTTTTGTTTGTCCATATATTAAATGAAGTACATCTTTTCCCTTGTGTTCTCTCATATACTCATCTATAACATTCATTCCTAATTTTTCAGCAACTTTGATTGAATTAATGTTTTCAGGAATTACTTGAGCTATATACTTATCAGCATTAAGAACATTAAATATATAGTCTACACATGCACTTATTCCTTCTGTGGCATATCCTTTGTTCCAATATTTTTTCTTTAGTATATAAGCAATTTCAATGTAATTTACTTCTTTTATAGTTACGGGCAGTATTCCCATTATTCCAATTACTGAATCAGTTGATTTTTCCATTGTAATATAATAACTAAAACCAAAGTATTCATATTGATTTGTGATTTTATCAATCCAAATTTGAACTTGTTCATCAGAGTAAGTTCTTCCCCAACCTAAAAGCATTAAATCTTCATCTTGTAAAATTGATTTCATTTCATTGTAGTCATTTTGTTGTATTTTCCTCAGTAATAATCTTTTAGTTTTAATAATACACATTTTATCCTCCAAATTAAAAAGAAATCTAAAATATTTTAAATTAGAAGTTAATATATTTCATCTTCTTCTATTTCAATTAAACCTTTTGAAGCTAAAAATTCTTCTTGTAAGTCTAAAATCATTTCTATCTCATTTTTAGAAATATTTCCTGCACATTTGCTATATATAAATTCTATCATTTCTTCTACTGAAATTGTTGTATCTTCCATAATTGCCTCCTATACTTGTAACATAAACATTATGATACAACATAATAAATCAAATTAAAAGAGGTAGAATTTACTTTATATAATTGCAGATACTAAATTCAAACTATATTTAGGAGGATAATATGAGCAAATATAAATTAGATTATTTTTCAAAATACTACTTTTATGAAGAAGATGATTTTGTTAATGAAGTAGAAGAGGGAAAATACATACTAGAACAAATAAAGACTAGTAATAGATTTGATTATAAAGGACATTCATACAAATACACAAAATTTGGAAATATATCGCAAAGTGATACAAAAAGAGATGTAGATATGGAAATAGTATCAGACAGTGTAAATGTAATTATAGACAATGAAAAATGCCACCTTGATTTAATATATAAATTTGAAACTAAAGTTTTAGAAGATCATGTTAGAGTAACTACTAGAATTAGTGAAAAAAATGATGATGTATCTTGTTTATTATATATAAATAACAGTGAAGCTAAAGAATGCATAAAAGAGTTAGAAGAGGTGAAAAAATTACAAGAGAGTTATCTTAAAATGAATTAAACATTGTAAGTGAAATAATAATTTAGAGATATTGAAATATTCCTATTGAATAATTATTCAATAGGAATATTAAATTTTTATAATGAAACAAATAATCTAAATATTGATTTTATACTCCAAAATAAAAGCGAACAAATAAAGCAGCCAATGCAGCACCTGCAAAAGGAGCTATTCCTGGTATTAATAATCCATATTGCCAATCGTTATTAGCTTTATTTTTTATTGGTAGTACTTGGAATGCAAGTCTAGGACCTAAATCTCTAGCTTGATTCATGGCAAATCCAGTAGGTCCTCCAAGAGCCATACCTATTGACCACACTAATAAACCAACTCCTATTGCTAACATATCTTCATGTTTTGTAGCAATTACTAGTATACTGCTTATAAATACAAAAGTAGCGAAGAACTCTACGAAGAAATTTCTAGGTAAATTACGGATAATTGGATTAGTAGAAAAAATATTTCTTACAGCAATAGGATCAACCTCATTTTTACTAGCTTTAAAATGATCTGCATACATTAGATATACTATTATTGAAGCAACAAAGGCACCTAAAAGTTCAGCTATAGTGTAAGGTATAAAAGAAGACCAAGGTATCATTCCTAATATACATTGAGAAAGAACCATGGCAGGATTCATACATACACCACCAAAAACTAATAATGCTACTGTAATACCAAAAGCCCATGTTGTGATGGCAAATAGATGGCCACTTCCTCTATATTTAGTATTTTTTAAAACTTCATCGCAATGAACTCCTACGCCAAAGATAATCATAAGTGCTGTACTTAAAAATTCAGCAGTTAAATTTTGAAACATATTTCAATTCCCCCTATTTCATTTGTGATTTTTCTTATTTATAAAACATTAATTATTATTTTCAACTATTACACTTAATCCATCAGGTATTACAGCAACTTTTGCATCATTACCTTTTAATTCAAATGCACGATTTAGTGCCTCATCTATATTTTTTGCTATTTCCATATGTAATCCAGTAACTAAAGCTGGGTCTACTAAATCAGATACCATTATTACTTTGTGATTTACTAAAATTCTCGCCAGAATTTGAGAGGTCCATTGTTCTGGTAAAGTTTCTAGCCTTGGAGTTTTTTTTGCTAATTCTAAAAACTCTTTTGCTTTTTTTACATTGGCAACATTATCATAAAAAGCTTGGCCACCGTGACCATCACGACATCCTGCAACCATTATAATAATTCCATCTTTGTTCAAAGTAGCCTCAGCTGCAGTCATACCTTTTACTGCTTGATAAATATTTTGATCAAGAGGATAGCCTCCATTAGTAGAAATGGCAATATCACAGTTGACTTTATCTACACGAGCTAAGCTTTTAACAAAGTTACAACCTTCTAAGTGAGCTTTTTCAAAATTTCCTGCAAAAGAACCTATAATTTTATGGTCTCCATTTAAAACTACGTTGACAATAAAAGCTAATTTAGCAGTTCTTGCTGCATATACCATATCTTCATGAACTAAATTATTAGCAATGTTTCCTGTACGAGAATTTTTATCGCTTATAAATTCTCCACAGTGATTTGCCATAATCGTTTTATATGAAGCTATACCTGGAAGTACTGATTTTCTTCCTCCAGAAAATCCAGCGAAAAAGTGTGATTCAATAAAACCTTCTGCTATAAGTAAATCAGCCTCTGCAGCAATTTTATTAATTAGACATTCTCCTCCACTTGGTAGAGTACCAATTTTTTTCATTGAAGAATCATCAGTAGATATGTGCATTACTATTTCTTCATTTTCAGCAATTTCTTTTCCGTATTTTAAGATTAATTCTTCTTTTGTACTTTCTCTATGAAAGCCAGTAGCAACTAAGATGCGTATACGTGCATCTGGAGATACACTACGAATCCTTCTAAGTAAAATAGGAGTAATAATATGAGATGGCACAGGTCTTGTATGATCACTGCTTATTATTACAATATCTTTTTTATCTTTTGCTAATTCCTCTAGAGTATGACTTGCAATTGGATTGTCTAAAGATCTTTCAACAATATCAGTTTCACTTTCTTTGCATTTGTAAGTCCCCTGTTGTGATTCTAAAAGTCCAGCAAAATTATTAGTTTGTAAATTTAGACTTATTGTTTTTGAATCATAAGGCAGTTTAAATTTTTTCATATAGTTTTTTCCTCCATTTTGTAATAAATTATTAATTTCTAATTTAATAACTAGTATAATTTAGAATGAAATATTATAATGTACCATGAGATGTTACCATTTGATAACATCTTTTAATACAAAATAAAAGTTAAAAGACATAAAAACTGAAGAGTTTTATAGCGTTACATATCATTGGGGAGGGACATTTATGAATGCAAAATTTTTACTTGATTTTTTAGAAAAAAATAATACAAAAACTATAAGGAAGAAATATCATTCATATTTAACATTTTATGGATTAGATGAAAAATATACATATGTTTTAAAAGAAGGAGTAATAAAAACAAGTGTTATTTTGAAAGATGGAAGGGAATTTAATATTTCATACATATGTGAGCCAGATATAATTTCTTTATTAAGAGATGAAATAAGCTCCAACACATCATCACCCTTTAATGTAAGGATTGAATCTAAAGAAGCTGTATTTTATAAAATTCCAAGAGTTACATTTTGGAATTATGTTAATAATGATATTGAATTACAAACTTATATAAAAGATTATTACAGGACTAAATTATTGGAGAGTATGCATAATCATAAAATAACTATAATGAATGGAAAAAAAGGTGCTGTTTGTGCATTTATTTATGAACTAATTGGTAAATTTGGTAAACAAAAAAATAATAAAATTATAATAGATTTTCTTATTACAAATGAAGATATAGCAGGATTTTGTGGGGTTTCAACAAGGAATAGTGTAAATAGAATTCTACATGAACTAAAAAAAGAAAAAGTAATTTCTATTATAGATAAAAAAATTCATGTCTTGGATGTGGAGTATCTTCGTAATTTTGCATTAGACTAAGTAGACAATACCATTTACTTAACCGTAATAGTTTTTATGCTACAATTACCATATGTATGAAAAATTAGGTAGTTAAAAATACATTTATCATTAAAGTTAGAAGGGGAATGGATATGAAGAAAACATTATATTTAATGCGTCATGGACAAACTTTATTTAATTTAAGAAGAAAAATGCAAGGACATTGTGATTCACCGCTTACACCACTTGGAAAAAAGCAAGCTGAAATAGTGGGGGAGTATTTAAAAAATATTCATATAGACCATGCTTATAGCTCATCTTTAGAAAGATGTTGTGACACTTTAGAAATAGCCACTAATGGAAGAATACCTTATGTAAGATTAAAAGGTTTAAAAGAAATGAATTTTGGTTTATTTGAAGGTGAAAGTGTAGATTTAAAACCAACAGATAAAAAAGATTATGAAAGTTTCTTTGTACAATATGGAGGAGAATCTTTGTCACAAGTTAAAGAAAGAATGCTTAAAACTTGCACAGAAATAATGGAAAAAGAATATCATAACACTGTTTTAGCTGTATCACATGGATTGGCATCTTTATGTTTCTTATCAAATTTTGAAGATACCAGTGAACTGATGAAAACAGGAATACCTAATTGCACCATATTTAAATATGAATACGAAAACAAAAAGTTCAAATTAATTGAAATTATACGCCATGATTTTAGTCAAATAGAAGAAGCTTTGGCTTACTAGCAATTTGAGAAACTAAAAAAGTTGTAGATAGTTATTATAATAAACTATCTACAACTTTTTTAGTTTGCAGTTGCTATTGAAGAACTTGGCTTTGATTTAGATAATGACTTTTTGCTTACAAACTTATAAATACGCATTACAGCATAAGTTAAAAATACAACGCTGTAAGCTGCCACATTTATTATGTAATTAGTATCACCTGAAAAAGCAACTGGAAGCATTATTAACATAATGTGAACATATATTAGTCCATAGAATAAATAGGCAAATCTTTGTAATGCTTTCCATGATTTAGGTTTTATGCATTTTCTAACACTAGGGAAAGACGTAATAAGAAGTGGAACCATTATTGCAATTAATATTATACTTACACCAGCAGCAGCTTTCATATTAGTTGGCATAGTTTCTGGTGCTGTAAAAAGATTTACAAAGTGATTTTTACCAAAGCTTATATTGTGAGCTAAAGTAAGTATACCTGCTATGATTGATAGTTCAGCTCTAATTGGCATTAAAAACTTAATTAACTTACTTCCATTTCTAAAAGCTCCTGTGTACATAACAATAACAAAAATAGCAGTAGAAAAAGTACTTTTTATTAAAATCGGAAGAATAGTAGTAGTAAACCAGGCAGGTAAAGTCCATATAACACCTGTATAAGACCCTACTATTAATAAAATTGATAATATTGTAGTTATTATATAACAAATATTAGCATATTTTTTGATAAAGTCGCGCCCAAAAGCTACTAGCAGTACTGCGACTATTATTGATATTAAAAAATTCATGATTACCTCCATTGAATATGAGAAACGTGGGGGCTATTTCTTCATATTGTAAATATTTTATTGTAATGAAATTATAATATGTATAGTGTTATCAATCAATACTTATTATCAATTAACAATAAAAATCAATAAAATTTACAACATAATAATAAAAAAGATTGAATTAAGAATTAGAAAAGTTTATAATAAACAATTAAATAAAATGAAAAAGAGTAGTGATTTTAAATTATGATGGAGAAAAATTACTACTCTTTATTACTATCTAAAATTTTATCTTAATTATTTTTAGCCATTAATCTCGCCTATATTATTACTTTTAAACAGTTCATTTAACAAAGTAATTTGAGAAGAGCTAACTTTTATGGAAGCTCTTTCATTGGAAATTAAAGATGACTTTTTGATAAAAGAGGTTTTTTCAGTTGAAAATGCAAGACTATAACAAGCTTTTCCATTTATATTTTCCTTTGACCACATATATCCATTTATACTAGAAAAGGGAACAAATGAATTAAACATAAGTATACCTTCATTATATACAATTGCACTTTTTCTCTTAGGATTAAATATGGACACACTCATTAATATAAGTAAAATAAAACTTATACTATTTATTGTTTCTAAAGAAGAGGAGAATACTTCTATTGATTCAATATTATTAAATTTATTTATAAGAGATATAAAAAGTATAAGACAAAATCCAAATAAAAAAGTTTGAATATATCTCATGGCTTTTTCATCCCAAATAGATTCTTTATAGGATTGAATATAAAAAAGAGGATCTTCTTTAGAAAGTTCACCATCTTTTTTTATAATTCTTATAAAATCCATAATCTCAAATATACTTTGTAAAGAAATAAGTATAGTAAAAGAAGAGCATAGAAAAATTTGAAAATTATTAAAACTATTTAAAGAAATATAAGCAAAGTCGCTAAATATAAATATGGATGTAATTATTATTAGTGAAAAAATTCTAAATAATTTATTATACTTATAAATTTTATCTTTATAAATTTTACTTAAAATATCAGGATCCCCCATTTGCTTTAAAGCCATATTTGTGGCAGCATTACTGCTTATACCATCCTGTGTATATTCCTCAATATAACTATAAATGTGATCTTTAAGTTCATCTTTCATATCTTTTGCTTTTTCTTCTGTGGAAATAAATCTACACGCAGATTGTATAAAGTTTTCAATAGTATTATTTTCAATAGTCATTAGTGTTGCCCCCTTAATACTAGATTCATTGTCTTGCTAAATACTTCCCATTCATTTTCACGTTTTTTCAATTCTGCTAATCCTTTTTTTGTAATTCTATAGTATTTCCTACGTCTACCATTTTCACTTTCCCAAAAGGATTCAATTAACTTGTTTTTCTCAAGATCATGTAAAATAGGGTATAGAGTACCTTCTTTAAAAAGAAATAATCCACCAGATTTGTTTTCAATTTCTTTAATCATTCCATAACCATATGTAGGTTCTTTTTTTAGGGTATTTAGAATTAATGTAACAGTACTACCTTTAATAAGTTCTTTATTCAAAATTCACACCTCGGATTCCTATGTATTATAAAATGATAGTATTTCACTTTTAGGTTAAAGTCAAGTGATACTTATAAAACAAAGACTGTATAAAAAAAATATTATAATAAAAATTACCTTTATAACAAAATATATATTATAATACTTTTAATAAGACTTATTAAAAGTATTAATGATTGTTGTGATAATTAATAAAAATAATAATTAAGTTGAAAGAAGGAAAATAAATGAACATTAGTAATACAAGAAATTTAAGAAAGATAAATCAGGAAAAAATAATTAATGCTTTGATAAATAGAGATGCGTGTACAAAAAACGAATTATCAACTTTGACGGGACTGTCTCTTGGAAGTGTTAATAATATAGTCGCAGATTTATTAAAAAGCCATCAGGTTATTGAATCTGGATATGCTAAATCTACAGGAGGAAGACCTTCAAAACATTATGAATTAAATAGTAATTATTCTAAAAATCTATGTTTATCTATTTTTAAAAATAGTAATAGAATTCATCTTGTTTACAGAGTTTATAATTTAAAAGATGAGCTTTTAATGGAAAATAGAATTGTTAAACCTAAAATTTCAATTGAAGATATTTATGAAATTTTAGATAGTGTTTTAGAAAAAATAGAAAATATTAAAGTTATTGGTGTTAGTATCCCTGGAATTATAAAAGATGAAAAAGTAATATCTACAGGCATAGATAATTTTAATGAAATTAATATTATTCAGTTGTTAAAGGAAAAATACGAGCAAAAGATTATTTTTGGCAATGACGTTAATACAGCAGCAATTGGATTTTATTTAGATCAAGAAAATTACGAAGATATTTGCTTATTATTCCAACCAGCTAATCATTGTGCAGGTGTAGGTATTATAGTAAATGGAAGAATGCTTAAAGGAATGAATAACTTGGCTGGTGAGGTTCAATATTTACCGATTGACCTTACAGATAATATGAAAATACTTTTAAATTCAAAAAAAGGTCACGAAGAATTAATTACTAGATACACTCAGTCTATTATAGCTATGTTAAATCCTCAGGCTATTGGTATTTGTTCTACTATTGTAGATGATTACTCAAATATTAAAGAAAATTTAAATAATATATTTGAAAAAGAAGAATTACCAGAGCTAATTAAAATTCATGATCTTATTGAATATATTATGTGGGGCATAAATTTATTGTGTAAGGATTCATTAAAATCAAACCTTACAATAACAAAAAAAACAATTATGTAAAGTAATTAAATATACTTATAAAATAGGAGAGAAGAAAATGAGAATAGAACATGTAGCAATGTATGTAAATGATTTGGAAAGTACAAAGGATTTTTATGTTAAGTATTTTGGAGCAAAGGCAAATGAGAAATATCATAATTTTTTAACTGGACTTCAAACTTACTTCTTAACTTTTGATGATAATACGAGACTTGAGATAATGACACGACCAGAAGTTAAAATAAGAGAAAAGTCATTAACACAAAGTGGATATATTCATTTGGCATTTAGTGTGGGAAGTAAGGAAAAGGTTGATATGTTAACTAATGATTTGGAAAAAGCAGGGTATAAAATAATTAGTGGACCACGCATGACAGGTGACAAGTATTATGAAAGTTGTGTACTAGGACCTGAAAATAATCAGATTGAAATAATTGCATAATAAATTAAAATATATATTAATAAAAGGTACTGAAATATTTATTTATCATATTATGAATTAAGAATTTAAAAGGGAGGGAATTTTATGGATTTTTATAAAAAACCATTAATTTCTCCAGAAATCCAAAATATTTTTTATAATGATGATAAATTAATTATTAGTGTTAAATTATATTCCGTGTATAATATTTACTGTAATAAAACTGTATTAATAAATTTAATTATAGAAGATAGTATCTCAAAACAATTATACGAATACCCCGGAAGAGTAAAAAAGGATATTTTATATGTTGATATTAGTAAAAATGAATTAAGATTTTTGATCCGAAATTTTGCTGAAAGTTTGATAAAAGTGAAAGTGTTTAATACTAATGGAAGCATAATATCTATAGAAAAAGTAAAAGGGAGATTATGGGGAGAAAATCAGTTCTCAACAGAACTAAATTATGAAGATGATACTTTTAAGCTATTTATAATAAATAATAAGGATAGCGTTGCCCTTTTTACAATCAAGGAAATATTAATAAATGAAATTGATGAAATACAAAAGTATTATACTAATTTAAAAGTGCTGTTTAAAAGTGAAAAAAGTATGAGTAATATTATACATGAAAATTCAAAATTTAATTTGGTTGTTGGTAAAAAGAATTACGTCTCACAGGAGATAGAAGTACTCAATGAAAATTATTTTTATGTTTATTACAAAGTTGAAAATAAAGATTACATTGTGGAAAAAATTTTAAGTGAGGATGTTTTTCTAATAACAATTATCAATGGGAAAAAGTATAAAAACAAAATAGAAAAAGTAAATAAAGTTTATAAGTCAACTTATGAAGTTATAAAGTTAAAAGCTAAAAATTATTTTTAAATTATAAAAGCTCATTGCTATTTTAAATGAGCTTTTTTTGTGAAACTAAAAACAATTTACCACTTCTTATATTATTTTGATATACTGTATGTGAACAAGTAAAGTTGTGTAAAGAATACAAAGTAAAGAATTCACAAGTAGAAGTAATATATTCCTTGGATGCAGTTGTATTTGTATATAAAATATTTCTAGGTAAAATGAGGGTGAAAAGATGAAAGTTTTAAGTGGAGGTTGTACATTAGATTGCTATGATGCATGTAAATTTAATGTATATACTGAAGACAACAATATTGCGAAAATAGAAGGAGACAAGTGCCATCCATATACAAAAGGGTTTATTTGTAAAAAAGGACTAAAACATGTAAAAAGGCATAATCATCTAAATAGGCAATATAAACCTTTACTAAAGGTTAATCATAAATGGGAAGAAATAACTTTTGAAGAAGCCATAGATATTATGGCAAAAAAGTTGAGTTATTATAAAGAAAACTATGGATCAAAATCCTTTATATATTATGAACAATATGGAAGTGGAAGTCTTCTTAAAAGTATTGGAGAGATATTTTTTAATTTTTTTGGAGGCAGTTGTAAACAAAAAGGTGGCCCTTGCTGGAGTGCAGGTATAGAGGCTCAAAAAAGAAATTTTGGCGATGTGAAAAGTCATTCGCTGGAAGATATGTTAAATAGTAAAACTATAATAGTATGGGGTAAAAATCCAGCCAACACAACAATACATACAATGAATATGATCAAAATAGCTCAAAAGTCAGGAGCTTATGTTATAGTTATTGATCCGATTCTTACATCTACAGCAAAGCAAGCTGATTTTCATTTAAGGATAAAACCTGGTGGAGATGGGGCTTTAGCTTTAGCAATGGGAAAAAGGATAATCGAATTAAACTTACAGGATGAGGATTACATAAATAAATATATAAAAAACTTTGATGAATACAAGGCTTATTTAGATAAGTTAAGCTTAAGAAATTTATGCAAAATGTGTGGAGTGACTTTACCACATCTAGATTTTTTAGTAAAAAAATATGTAGAAACATATTCGACTATTTTACAAGGATATGGTATGCAAAAATATAATTATGGTGGAAGTACTATTGCATATATAAATACACTAGGAGCTATAACAGGTCAAATAGGTTATAGCGGTGGCGGAGTGAATTATGCCAATAGGGTTTATCCAGATGTATTAAACACAGATCCTTACCACAGTTATAAATATGCAGATGATGAATTTTTCTATGTAAGTAAAATAAGTGATTTTATTGAAGAGAAGAATATTAAAATGGCAGTAATAACAAAGAGTAATCTTTTAAATCAGCTACCTGAGTTAAAAAAATTAGAAAAAGCAATGTCTAAAATTGAATTTAAAGTATGTTTTGATTTGTTTTTAACGGATACAGCACAAAGTTGTGATTTATTTATTCCTGTAACAAGTGTTTTTGAAAGTGAAGATTTACTATATAGTTCTATGACCAATCCATATTTAACATATATTGAAAAAGCATTGGAGCCAGAAAATAATTTTATGGATGAGTATTATTTTTTCCAAGAAGTAGCTAGAAGATTAAACCTTACGGAGTATCCTTATGTGGGAAAAAAAGAGTATTTGGAAAAAGTTATCGAACCATTAAGATATATAAACAAAGATATAAGTTTAGATTATCTTGCAAAAAACTATTTTACAATACATGAAGGCATCCCTTGGGAAGATAAAAAATTTAAAACTGAGTCTGGAAAGTTTGAGATATTTATAAATGAAAATGCCTTAAACCTTAATAAAGCAGACGAAGAATATAATTTTAGATTATTAACAAATCATGGAAGTGACTCTTTATTCAGTCAACATTGTATGGACTACGAAAACAAAGCAAAAGCATTTATTAATAAGAAGATGGCATCTAAACATAAATTATATCAAGATGATTTAATAACCATGGAATCAAGAGAAGGAAAAATAGAAGTTTTAGTGCAAATTGATGATTCTATATGTGATGATGTGGTGATGATGTATGCAGGTTGGTGGAAAAAACACGGAAACCCTAACTGGATAATAAAATCAGGTATATCAGATATAGGTGGTCAAGTAACTTATAACGAGACTTTTGTGAAGCTATATAAATATTAAAATATAAACTAAAATTAGATGAAATATAAGGAGCTAGATATACTATTATTTAGCTCCTATTTTTATTTTTTGTGAATATTTAAAAAACTTTTGCTAAGTATGATTATTATTTTAAATATATCATAAAGTATAAATATAAATTTAGAATACATATTAAATTTTGTTATTTGAATTTTTTAAAAAGTAATGTTACAATGGGCAAAGTAATTGGAATAATAAGGATGTGAACTATATGAAAAAGAAAATATTGCTTTTAATAATGATTTTTATAATTATATTAGGACTAGGTAATTGTATTTATTCTAAAAATAGTCAACTCTCTAAAAGTGAAAAAATAGAGGATTTTGAATGTTTGTACAGTAACGTAAAGAAAGGATATCCTTATTTATATGTAAATAAAAGACATTATAATGTGGATTGGCTAGAAAATAAAGAAAAATACCTAAAGAGAATTGAAGATACGCCTGATGATGAGAAGTTTATAGAAGAAATGTCATCAATAGTAGATGATTTACATAATCGACATACGGAATTAATAGATAATAAAAGTAGGTTTGAACTTTTTAAAACAGCATATTCAAATAATAATTGGTATGATTTTCTGAGTGATGAAAAAGTTTTAAATAGATATAATTCTATAAAGCCAAAAATAAAAATACAAAAGGAGTATTTTTTCAAAAAAAAATTAACTCTAGAAGATATAATCAAAGATAAGGTTGGATATATTTATTTGCCTTCAATGTCTTCAAGTGAAGGATCTTTTAACGAAGATTTCAATAAAATAGGGAACTATATTGACACATTAGAAAATCACGAAGCTTTAATTATTGATATAAGAGATAATGCAGGTGGAAGTGATAGTTATTGGCAAGGAGTACTATCTAAACTTATAAAAGAAGATAGAAAAGTAAGTGGTTATAGAATTTATAGAAACAACTGTAAAACAATTAAAAAATACACACAAAAAAGAAATATAAAATTACAGCCCATAAAAAATTTACCTGAGCATATAAAAAAGAATGGACCAAAGGAAATTTTAAAGCAGTTTACTGATTTTGAAAATACGTCTTATACTATAAAAGGAAATCCTAATTTGAAATTTAAAGGAAACATATATTTACTTGTTGATGAAAAAGTATTTTCTTCATCAGAGTTATTTTCTATGTTTTGTAAAGAAACGAAATTTGCAACAGTAATAGGAGAGTCTACAGGAGGAGATGGTGGAGTTATAGACCCTGTATTAATTAACCTAAAAAATAGTGGTTTAATTATTAGAATGGCTAGTTGTATGTATTTAGATAAAGATGGAATATGTGATGAAGAATTAAAAGTAATCCCCGATTACAAAATAGAAGATTGCGAAAAAACTTCTAATTTTAAAAATGATAATTGTATAAAGAAAGTATTAGAAATAGAAAAGCTCAATTAATAAATTTATAGGGGGGAATATATGAAAAAAAGATTAACCCAGTCTATAAGAAATCCTGATAAAATAAAGAATTACTGGTTTAAAGAAAAGAAGACAGTAATTTTGCTCACTATATTTGGGATTTTGTACAATGTAGGAATGGTTGCAAGACCTATTTATCAAGGAAAACTAATTGATGCTTTAATTGCAAAAATTAGTTTTAATAACTTAATATACTTAGCATTAATATTTATATTTATTACATTTATAGTTCAATTTTTCAGATATTATAAAAGATATTATGTGCGACAATTTGCAAATAGGACGACAGCAACCATGAGATTTATGCTTTATAATAATATTTTGAATAAAACTGAAAAAGAGTTAAGTGAAGAGAATATGGGCAGTATTATGACAAAGACTATTTCTGATGTAGATGTTTGTGTAGAAGGTATGAGAAAATCTACTACAGAAGTATTTGACACAGGAGTTCTCTTTGTGTCATATTTAATAACCTTGCTACAGTATGATGCTAAAATTACATTGTATGCATGCCTCTTTATACCTGTTGCCATATTAATTGCAGAAGAATTAAAAATAATTATTTTTAAATTTACAAAAGCTTATAGAAGTCAAATATCTAAAGTATCAGATATAACTTATGACATGATAGACAATGCAATTTTATATAGACTATATGGAAGAGAGATGGATAATAAAAGGATTTATGAAAAAGAACTAGAAGACTTTGAGAAAAAAGCAATTACAGCAAATATATGGGAAAATGCCATGCAACCAATTTATAATGTTATTGCCATGGGTGGAATTGTATTTGTCATAATTCTCATGGGAGAAAAAGTTTACAAAGGTGTCTTTACTATTGGTGAGTTTTCTGCTTACATTTCCATATTTTCTGTAATGGCAGTAAAAGCCAGTAGAATTGCTAGACTATTTAATACAATTCAAAAATCTAGAGTATCCTGGAATAGAATAAAACCTTACTTAAAAGAATACAGTCAAATAGATAAAAACCTTGAAAAAATAGAAGAAAATACAAAGGTTGAAGCTAATAATTTATATTTTAAATATAGCGAAGAATATATAATAGAAAATCTTAATTTCCAAGGAATAGAAAACCAAATAATTGGAATAACAGGACCTATAGGTTGTGGAAAATCAACCATAGGTAAAATATTTTTAGCAGAATATGACTATGAGGGCAGTTTAACAATAGATAATAAAGAACTGCGAGATTATACTGAATATGAAAGAAGTAAAATAATATCTTATTTAGGACATAATCCTCATTTGATTTCAGACACTATTTATAACAATATAACTTTAGGAGATGAGGGAGATATTACTCATGTGCTTAATATGGTTTGTTTTACTGAAGATTTAAAATTTATGGAACATGGAATAGATACTCTAGTGGGAAATGGTGGAATAAGACTTAGTGGAGGTCAACAAGCTAGAATTGCTTTAGCAAGAACTCTTTATCATAAAAATAAAATACTAATATTAGATGACCCTTTTTCAGCAGTTGATATGAACACGGAAAAAATCATAATAAGTAACTTGCAAAACCATTATAAAGACTGCCTAATTTTATTAATTTCCCATAGACTATCAATTTTTAAATACTTAAATGAAATAATATTGATAAATGATAATAAAACATTGGAATATGGAAATCACGAAAAATTATTAAATTCATCTAAACTATACAATCAACTTTATTCTTTACAACAAAGAAAAGAAGGTGATAAAGATGAGTAAAAAGCATATAAAAACCAACAGTAAGGTTGTAAAATTAATAATAAATGTATTTAAAGAATATAAATTACTTACTTTTTTACTTTTTTTCATAATAATTGGCACTATTGGTTTTAGTTTAGCAACACCTCAAGTATTAAAATATATTATAGATGATTATTTGACAGTTGGAGGAAAAAGTTTGTTATTTCCATCTTTACTATACTTTGCAACAATTGTGCTTCTTGGTATTTTCAACTTTGGAAAAGAAGGAATCATAACTATATTTGGACAAAAAATCATAAGAAAAATTAAAGAAGAAATGATGATAAAGTTGGAGAAAATCCCTATAGGGTATTTGTCTACTAATGAAAGTGGATCCGTAGTATCTCGTTTTTCCAACGATGTGGAAGCTGTAGGTTCATTATTTACAAGTGGTATAGTCAGTATGTTTGTAGATGCTTTTAAGATTATAGGTATTGTGATTTCCATTTGGATATTTAGCTACAAGCTTGCAATTCTAGTTTTATTTATAATACCTGCAGTGTATTTTTTGACTAGAGAATTTCAGAAAAAAATGTTAAAAGCTCAAAAATTGTATCGTGTTTTAACAGCTAAGGTAAACAACCATATACCAGAAAGTATAAATAATATACAAATGATTAAATCTTTTGCTAAGGAAGAATATATGGAAAATAAATATGTGGATTACTTAGATAAAAGTTATGAAGCTATGGATAAAATAAATTTCTATGACTCAATTTTTTCGCCTATAATTTTAGTATTAAGAGCAGTTGTCATAGCTATTGTAGTTATTTTATCTAGTGATTATTTATCTTTTTTAGGAATTTCAATAGGTACTGTTGCAGCAGCTATAGAGTTAATAAATAATATATTTACACCAATAGAAAATTTAGGTATGGAACTACAAAATATTCAACAGTCCATAGCAGGAATTTATAGAATAGATGAATTCTTAAATGAAAAAGAAGAAACAAAGAAGAAAGTTGATTTTACATATGAGAAAATTATAAATAGTAACTTAGATATAGAACTTAAAGATGTAAACTTCAACTATGAAGAAGGTGAAAATATTTTAGAAAATGTAAACCTTAGCATAAAACACAAAGAAAGCGTAACTTTTGCAGGAAGAACAGGTTCGGGAAAGACAACACTTTTTAAGTTAATTCTTGGGCTTTTAGAGCCAAGTAGTGGTAGTGTCACTTTAAGTAATGTTAAAGTTAGTGAAATACCTAATTATGAAAAGCGAAAAATCTTTGGATATGTTGAGCAGTCATTTTCTTTTATTAAGGGAAGTGTAGGAGAACAAATTAGTTTAAAAGACGAAAAAATAAGCAAAGAAGATATAGAAAATGCCATGAAATTTGTAGGCTTACATGATTATATAATAAATCTAGAAGAAGGATACGACACATTAGCATCTCCTCATCTTTTTTCACAAGGACAAAGACAATTACTATCAATTGCAAGAGCTATAGTAACATCACCACCAATTATGTTACTAGACGAAATTACAGCAAATTTAGATTCAGAAACAGAAGAAAAAATTATTTCTGTGCTAAGGGGTGTATCCTCTGAAAGAACTGTGCTTTCTATTTCTCACAGACTAACATCTGTTTTAACATGTGATAGAATAATTAAATTGGAAAATAAAAATATTGTTATATAAAAACAAAACCCTCCTCCAAAATAAAAATATTATAAATTTTTAATATGGGATAGTATTAGTAATAAGGACAATCCATGATAAATAAGTAATATATTAGGATTAAATAATTGGGGGAGGAGTTTTTATGACATTCAACAATAAAAAAGTAATAATTGATGTAGCTTATGGGAGCATAACTAATAAATATTCAGATGATAGCGTTGTATTAGTTGGGGAATTTCATGATGAAAAAAATAATCATGCAAATAGCTTACAGCTTGTTATAAATAGAGAGAATGATTTACCCATTACTGTAAATGTGCCATACAATGGAGATAATATGCAACTTTTTGTGGGAGATTTTACTGGGGATAAAATAGATAATATAATGATTAGAGGAGAGTATGAAAATCCTCAAATTTATAAAGATGGTCATGACAATTTAATAAGTTATGAATTAGGTGTGATTTACAAATATGAGAGTGAGAAGTTAATAGAAATTTTTAATATGGAGAAATATAAAAATAATAATTTAGCTTGTGCCAAATTTAAAAGCAATTATAGAGCTTCAGTCTCCTGCGGTAAGAAAAAATATTTAATAGACTTATCTACAAGACCTAAAGAATATCTAAATAAAATATACGATGAAGATAAAAGAGTAAAAACAAACTTAAAACCAACTTTAGATAATCCAAGTGAGATTTTTCCTATAAAAGAAGTTTTTAGTGACTGTTACAACTTGCTTATTTATCAAAGAATTGTGGGAATTAATAATAGTGACGTTATTGGAACAATTGAAACACTAATTAATCTTAATAATAACAATATAAATATTATATATGAAGGGTTATTATCATATCCATATGAAGAAGTTAATATATTTAAAAATAAATTAAAAGATCAGTTTAAGGAAATAAGAAAAATATTTGAAGGTAGCAAATTTACAAAAACATATTATTCAAGAAATAAGAATAATAATAGTCGAAATGATGATTTAAACTTAATAATAAAATCAATGGATGAAGAAGGAAATAGACTATACGTAGACGCATATTTACTTAACTTGAAAAGTTATGAGATAAAATCACTAAGCAATCTGAAGGTAATATTAAAAGATGACCAAAGTAGAATAGTAGGAAATAAAGTTTTTAATAAAGTTGATATAGGTGAAGGTTTAAAATCAAAGGAAAAAATAAGAATACTGCTATCTTTCTTTTCAAATGAATATAATATGTTTGAGGACTTAGATATAAATAATCTAATTTGTGAAATTAATTATGATGCAAGAAGTTAAAAATTATCAGGAAAATTATCTAGTAAAATTTAACATATAATAATATAATGACTATAACACAAATAGATAAAAATCCATTATATATAAATGAAAACAATTAGGAGGATAACTTATGAAACAATGTATGGATTCAGATAATATACACAGAAGAATGAAAAAATTAATAGGTCAGTTAAATGCTGTTGATAGAATGGTGGATGAAGATGTGCCTTGTGAAGATATAATTATGCAAATTAATGCAGCAAAATCAGCTCTTCACAAAGTGGGGCAAATAGTATTAGAAGGTCATCTACATCACTGTGTTAAAGAAGGAATAGAACATGGCGATGCAGATAAAACAATAGAAGATTTTGCAAAAGCTATTGAATACTTTTCAAGAATGTAAATATAATTAAATATAAATTTTATAAAACAAGGTTGTTTAGCAAGGGCTAATAACCTTGTTTTATTTTTGAAATAAATATTATTGTTGCTAAATTATACCCCTATGGGTATAATTTAAGTATACCCTGGGGGGTATAATTTGATAAGGAGGAGTAAGTATATTATGAAGAATATATTTGAAGATGAAATAAAAAGAGATGTTATATTTCTAGTAATATCAGGTATTGCACTTATATTTAGTTTTAGCCATATAAAACTATTTAATTTAGATTTTGCTTGGATTTCCATAATATTTTGTGGAATACCAATAATAAAAGAAGCTATAGAAGGTTTATTTACAGAGTTTGATATAAAAGCAGATGTACTAGTATCCATGGCACTAATTGCATCAGTTATAATTGGAGAGGTATTTGCAGCTGGTGAAGTTGCATTTATAATGCAAATAGGAGCATTTCTTGAAGAATTCACAGTAAAAAAATCAAGAAAAGGAATTGAAAAACTAGTACACTTAACACCCACATTAGCAAGAATAATAGCAAATAATCAGGAAAAATCTATTAATGCAAAAGATGTAAAAGTTGGAGATATACTTAGAGTTAACCCAGGAGAAATAATACCAGTGGATGGATTAATTATAAAAGGAAAAACTTCCATAGATAATTCTATTATGAGTGGAGAATCTATTCCACTTGATTTAAGTGAAGGAGATAGTGTATATTCTGGTGCAGTTAACCAATTTGGATCTTTTGAGATGAAAGCAACAAAAGTGGGAGAAGATAGTTCTATTCAAAGAATGATAAAGCTAGTTGAAAGTGCAGATGCTAGCAAAGCAAAAATAGTAGGTGTAGCAGATAGATGGGCAACATATATTGTTATAGCTGCTTTTTCCAGTGCTATTTTAACTTGGTTAGTAACAGGTGAAATAATAAGAGCTGTTACAATTCTTGTTGTATTTTGTCCTTGTGCTTTAGTATTGGCAACTCCAACTGCTATAGTAGCAGCAATAGGCAATGTTTCTAAACATGGTATTTTAGTAAAAGAAGGAGATGCACTAGAGAGACTTTCTAAGATAAGTAAAATTACTTTTGATAAAACAGGTACTTTAACTTACGGGAAGCCAAAGGTGGAAGAGGTTGTAAGCGTAATAAATAATTTAAGTAATGAGGAACTTTATGAAATAATTGCTTCATGCGAATTATACTCAGAGCATCCTCTTGGTAGAGCTATAGTATCTTCTTATAAAGAAAATCACAAAATGGAAATAACACCACCTCAGGAATTTAAAATAATTCCAGGTAGAGGAGTAGTTGCAAAAGTAAATAATAAAAAAATAATAGCTGGTAATAAACATTTACTTCTAGATGAAAAATTTAAAAGAGATGAAATTAGATTTATTAGAGAAAAATATAAAAATAAAGGAAAATCCATAATTTATATAGGAATAGACAATAAAATTGGTGGTTACATAATACTTAGTGATAAACTTAGAGATGAGTCTAAATTTATGATAAAAAGTATAAAAAATTTAGGAATAACACCTGTTCTTTTAACTGGAGACAATAAATATGTGGCAGAAAGTATTGCATCTCAAGTTAATATAGAAGAAGTGAGATCAGAATGTTTTCCACAGGATAAATTAGAAATAATTGAAGAGAGTCAGGAAAAAGAAAAGAAAATGGTTTGTATGGTTGGAGATGGAATAAATGATGCCCCAGCACTTAAAAAAGCATTTGTAGGAATTGCCATGGGTGGTGTGGGTAGTGATATAGCAGTAGATGCGGCAGATATTGTACTTGTTAGAGATGATATAGATAATTTGCCTCATTTATTAACATTATCAAAACATATGATGAAGACTATTAAGATAAACCTTGCTTTTTCCATGGGACTTAACTTTGTGGCAGTTATTCTTGCTATGACAGGTATGCTAGGTCCTGTAGTAGGAGCTCTTGTTCATAATGCTGGTTCAGTTTTAGTTATTATAAATTCAGCCTTACTTTTAAAATATAATAATAATTCAAATAAAAATGAAAAAAATTTTGAAAATAAAACCTCAAGAAAAAACAAAGAACTAAGTTGTTCAAGTTTATAAAAACACATAAAAAAATCCTTGCTTTACCGATCAAGCAAGGATTTTAAAATATATTTTAAAAAGGGGTTTTTAGGGAATATATTTATTTGGGGAGTAATCAGTTATTGGGGAAATAACTGTATATTTATAATAACAAAGTTCGACAAACTTCGCAAGTATAAAATTTTATTTTTATGAAAAAATATTTATTGAAAATGAAAAGAATATAGATTAATAAGTTTAATTTATACTATTTATTTTTATATAGACTAAAATACCTACCTATGATCACCTGATTTACCATTATTTAATTAATGAAACAATAATAACATAAAATTATTTATAGTTATAAATGAAATAATAAGTTAAAATTGAAAAATCATACTAAATTTAAAATTTTTTCAACTACTCTTTTATACAATTGTATTGGAATCATATAATACATTTTGCTTTAGTGGGAATATTAAATATAACAATATTAAAAAGGAGTACGAATATGAAAAAATTTTTAACTATTGCACTATCAACACTAATGATTTTAACAATATTCACATCGCAAACTGCTTCAGTTTTTGCCATGGAGAATAAAAAAGAACAGGATATAGTAGATATAGCAGTAAATGATAGTAGATTTACCACATTAGTAGAAGGATTAAAAGCTGCAGGTCTAGTTGATACTCTTAAAGGTGAGGGGCCATTTACAGTATTTGCACCAACTAATGATGCTTTTGAAAAATTACCAGATGGAACATTAGAAGAATTATTAAAAGCTGAAAACAAGGATAAACTTACTGATATTTTACTATATCATGTAGCTAAAGGTAAGTTTGATGCTAAAGAAGTGTCAAATATGGATGGTAAACAAATAAACTTAGCAAATGGCAAAACAGCAAATATATCTGTAAAAGATGGAGAAGTATTTATTAATGACTCCAAAGTGATTATAACAGATATAATGGCTAAAAATGGAATTATACATGTAATAGATACAGTATTACTTCCATAAATAAATTAAAATAATAAATAAAAAAGTATTTGATGATATTAATTAAATCATCAAATACTTTTTTTATTAGGCAATATTAAATGTATAGTAGTATAAATTGTACGCCCACATAAAGAGCAGAAAGTCCTACTAATGTGTATATAATTCTACTTATGGAACTTATATTACCAAAAGCTCCACCTCCAGCTAGTAGGGCAGCTACTAAATCAAATTTAAATAATCCTACTAGCCCCCAGTTAATAGCTCCAATAAGAACTAAAGTAAGACAAATGTTATAAACTATATCCATTATAATTCCTCCTTAACTAATAATTGTAATTAGTTTATGCAAAAAAAGGATAATAATTCAAGTGTCATACATAAAAATAAATGTAAACCTATAAAGATAAAAAGGTTGACACAAATAAAGGTGATAATTATACTTCTAAGTATAAACTTAAAATATTTAGGAGGACTAAAAATGATTGAATTAAAAAATAAAACATCCAAAATAGTTATTTGTGGCTTATTTGCAGCAATGATTTCCGTAAGTGCATTTATTCAAATACCAATACCTAATCTTGATTATTTTACACTACAATTTTTATTTGTATTGTTAGCAGGTATGTTACTTGGATCAAAACTTGGAGGAATTTCAGTATTAGTATATGTTATAACAGGTCTTATGGGATTTCCTGTATTTGCAGCAGGTGGAGGACTTACATATATACTAAGACCTAGTTTTGGATATTTAATAGGATTTATATTATGTGCCTTTGTTACAGGATTTGTTTGCGAAAAAATAAAAAGTAAAAAAATATCTAAGTATTTAATAGCAGCTTTTTGTGGATTTTTAGTTACTTATGCTATTGGGCTTACATATAAATATTTTATTTTGAATTTTTATATGGGCACAAAAATGCCCCTTGTAGCGCTACTGCTATCGTGTTTTCCCCTAGACATTCCTGGAGATATAGTTTTATGTATTGTGGCTAGTTTAGTAGGCTCAAAATTAAGTAAATATGTAAAAAGAGAAAATGTAAATTATGCTTAAAACAGTATTTTGATTTAAAAGTTAGTGAAATACACTTAAAAATTAGTAAAGATGTTAATTTAAAGGGAGTTAGGATTATGCTTAAACAGATTAGTGAAAAAATATTAAATGAAGAGTTAATAGATAAAGATACTGCTTTAAGTTTATTAAAATATGATACAGAAGACTTATGCAAAGAGGCGGACAAAATTAGAAAGTATTATTGTGGTAGTGAATTTGATTTATGTACCATAGTAAATGGTAAAAGTGGAAGATGCTCAGAAGATTGCAAGTTTTGTGCTCAATCAAGCCACTATAAATCTGAAGTTGAAAATTATGAATTACTAGATACAAAATCAATGAAAAAAGAAGCAATTTATAATGATGAAAAGAATGTAGGGCGTTATTCTGTTGTTACAAGTGGGAAAAAATTAAGTTCAAAAGAAGTAGACTCTCTATGTGATACATATATAGAAATAAAAAAAAGTTGTAAAATTAAATTATGTGCTTCTGGTGGTTTATTAACTTATGAAGAGTTATGTAAATTAAAAGAAGCAGGTGTTACAAGATACCACAATAATCTGGAAAGCAGCAAAAGATTTTTTCCACAAATATGTACCACTCATACTTATGATGAAAAAATTCAAACTATAAAAGCTGCTAAGAGAGCCGGTCTTACAGTTTGTTCTGGCGGTATAATGGGTCTTGGTGAAAATATGGAAGATCGTATTGACTTAGCATTTACTCTTAGAGATTTAGGAATAACTTCAGTGCCTATTAATATATTAAATCCTATAAAAGGTACACCCTTAGAAAATAATAAAGTATTAACATTGGATGATATAAGAAAAATAGTCGCTATTTATAGATTTATTTTGCCAAAGGCACAACTTCGTTTGGCTGGAGGTAGAGGACTTTTAGAAGACAAGGGTTTAAGTGTTTTCTCATCTGGTGCCAATGCTGCAATTACGGGAGATATGTTAACTACTTTAGGAATTACTATTGATGAAGATATGAAAATCATAAAGAAACTTGGATATGAGGTGAAGTGTAATGAATAGACGTGTATTTATTACAGGTACTTCTACAGATGTAGGAAAAACTTATATTAGTTCTTTATTAGTAAAAAGTCTTAGAGAAAATAATATAAACTGCGGATATTTTAAAGGAGCTTTAAGTGGAGCATATTTGGAAGATAATGAATTATTACCTGGAGATGCTAAAGAAGTCTGTACCAGAGCAAATCTAAATTGTAAACCAAAAGATTTAGTAAGCTATACTTTTAAAGAACCAGTATCCCCACACCTAGCAGCAAAAATAAATAATGAAATTATTGAGCTAAATAAAATAAAAGAAGATTTTGATAGAATTAGTAGGGTCTACGACTTTATGGTTGTGGAGGGATGCGGAGGAATTGTTTGTCCTCTAAGATTTGATGATAAAAAAATAATGTTAACTGATATTATAAAACTATTAAATCTTCCTGTCATTATAGTTGCTGATGGAGGCCTTGGAACAATAAATGATACAGTTCTTACTACAGAATACGCCAAGTCTCAAGGATTTTCAATAATAGGGATTATTCTTAATAACTATGACGAAAATAATATTATGCATATTGATAATAAAAAAATGATAGAAGAACTAACTAAGATACCTGTTATTGCCTGTGTAAAAGAAAATGATGAAAGTATTAACATATCTTTAAAAGAAATAATTGAAAAATATAATATATGAAATATAAAAGGATGGCTAATGCCATCCTTTTTATTTTAATTAATACTAATTAAAATAAACCTATCAAAAATGTAATACTTCTGTAATGTAAATCAATTGTTGTAAAAGTCCACCTAATATAAAATAAAAGTATATTTTCCACATGATCGTTGGATTTATAAAACAAAATTTATGAAACATAAGGGAGATGACAAAATGAAATTCACAAAGGGAAAAGTTATTGCAGCAGTTTTAGGAATAATGGTTATTACAGGTGGTGTATCTGTGTATAAATCATTAACTGATGATAATCCATACAGACTTCTATATATATCAGAAGAAGGCAACAAAAATGAAAAATCGCAGAATGAATTAATAAATGAAGCTTTTAAAGACTCAAATGTAAAAAAAACAGAATTTGATATGCTTAAGGTTGACGATAAAGGAACTGTAGTTATAAATGAAACAGAATATAATAAATTAGCAAAAGATAAAAATCTCAAAGAAGTTGATCTTTCTGGTGATGAAGCAATGATCATACCAAGATATGATGGTATAGCAAACATGTCATATTTAAAGGAGCAAAAAGAAGTAAAGGAATATAAAGTAAAAAATGTTGATTTAAAAATAAAAGGTGTTCTTAATAAGAAAATCTTAACAACTGGACTTTTTAAAAATCAGTTTGTAGTAAGTGATAAAACTTATGAAAAACTATCTAAGGATAGTAAAATACTAGAAGTAAGTGGTTATGACTACGATAGTAATAAAAATACACAAAATAATGTGGCTAAATTATTTAAAAAGGAGCTTTTTTCAATTAGCAATACTAATAGACTATATTACTTAATTGGAGTAGATGCTTATGGTAAAGAATAATAATTTCTAAATTAATTTAAGGATTATCTAATCTATTGTGAGGATACTAAAAATACATTGATGTATTATTACTATCTTTTTTATTTAAGTGTATTAATAACGGGTATATAAAGGAAATACTATTTAAAGGTATTTAACTAATAAATAAAAAGGAGAAATATAATGATGAGAAAAATAATCTTTAACTTAGCTATGAGTGTAGATGGATATATTAGTGATGATGATGGTGGATTTGAGTGGATTGTAGGTGAAAATAATAATTTACTGGATACTAAAGAACAATTTGAGTTTAATAAATTTTTAGAAACTTGCGATACGATAGTAATGGGAAGGAAGTCCTATGAGGATATACCAAAAGAAACTTTTGATGAATTTTCAGATAAAAAAGTTTATCTAGTTACAAATAAAAAACTTAGTGTTAATAAAGATAATGTGGAAATTATAAATGGAGATATTGTTGAAAAAATACTTAAGTTAAAAAAAGAAGAAGGAAAGAATATATGGATTTTTGGTGGAGCAATTTTAGCAGATACATTTATAAAAGCTGATGTTATAGATGAGTATATAATTGGTATAATTCCATGTATATTAGGTAAGGGAAGAAAGTTATTTTTAGAAAATAATCCAACTATAAATCTACATTTAAAAAATTATAGTTTCTCAGATGGAATTGGAGTTTTAACTTATGCAAAAAGATAGAGTTATATTAAAAATCATATTTGTATAAACCTACACTAAAATGGAATAATAAATTTAAAATAAAAAATAATATTATATTTAAATATAAGGAGTATACATATGATTTTAGACAAGGAAAAATATATAAAAGTTAGATCAGCTCAAGCACAAGGAGCTAGAACAGTGCAAGATGTTAAAGAGATGACAGATATAGTTATAGAAAATGATGAAGAATATAGTGAGATTGATAGGCTAGTTCAAAATGTTTGCAAATGCCAAAATATATCTGTAAATGAAGTGGTAGCAGCAGTAAAAAATGGTGCACAAACAGTAGAACAAGTAATGGAAGAAACTAACGCAGGTACTGGTTGTGGTAGATGCAAAGGAATAATAGCAAATATTTTAGAAAACAAAAAATAATTAAGTAAAAAGCCTTAGTAAATAGAAAACTATTTCTAAGGTTTTTTTACTTAAGCTGTGTAATCTAAATTATATATTAAAAGTATCAGTTTTTTAGGTTAATAAATCAATTAAATTTATATGTACTTAAATCTTATAGAAAATATCAATTTCAATAAATGTTTTTTATATGGTAATGTTATAATTGAGTTAAGTTAAATTAAGACAAAAGGGGACAAAATATGAGTATAAAAATTGATATTATCTCAGGATTTTTAGGTGCAGGAAAAACAACTTTTCTAAATGAATTTATTAAAAATACAGATGAAAAAATTGCTATTATTGAAAATGAATTTGGAGATGTTTCTATAGACAGTGATTTAATAAAGGGAGATTTCACAGTAAAAGAATTACCCTCAGGTTGTATATGTTGTAGTTTAATAGGCAACTTTAAAGAGGCAATATTATCTCTAAGTGAAGAAGTTAGTTTGGATAGAATTATAATTGAACCTTCTGGAGTGGCTATGTTATCAGACATAGTTAAATTGTGTGAAAATATATGTAAGTCTTCAAAGAAAGAAATGACAATCAACAATGTAATAACCATAGTGGATTTAAGTAATTTTTATGAATATGAAGATAATTTTGGGAATTTTTATCTAAATCAAATAAAAAATGCAAATATTATACTACTTAGCCATTTGAAAGAAGTAGATAAAAATCAAATAGAAATTATTATTGATAAACTTATCAGTTATAATGAGGAAGCCTATATAATAGAAGAAGAGTGGTATTTTGAAAGAAAATTAAATTTAAAAAATTATATTGAATCTTTAGAGACAAATAAAGTTAATATAAAAGAAAATTTAAAGGAAACAAGTAGAATCAAGAAGTTATTGAAATCTATTACAATAGATAAACCTAAGGTTTTTACAGAAGAAGAATTAAAAGAAGTATTGGAACTACTAAAAGATAAAAAACATGGATATGTACTAAGATCAAAAGGTATAATTCAAATTGAAAAGGATAAAACCGTTCATTTTGACTTTACTCCAAATAACTATTCTTATGAATATATAGATGAAATATGTGAGTCTAAAGTAGTTATAATAGGGTTGCTTTTAAATACAAAATTAATAAAAGAATTATTTTAAATGAAAGTGAAAATTAAAATAAGGATAAAAAACAATAGGCTGTGGTACAAAGGTTAAAAGTTATTGTACCACAGCTATTTTTAGGATTTTTATTTGTTTAAGTTAGCTAAGTCTTTTGCTATATTAGCGGCAACTTTAGCATTGTTGTAAACAAGTTCTATATTAGAATCAAGAGATTTTCCTTCAGTTATAGTTTTTACTTTGTCTAATAAGAAAGGAGTAACTTGCTTTCCGCCTATGTGTTTTTCTTTTGCTTCTTTTAAAGCAGATTCTATGGCATTAGTTATAGTGTCGTAGTCCATTTCGAACTCCTCAGGTATTGGATTAGCTATAACCATACCGCCTTTTAAGTTTAAGTCCCACTTAGCTTTTAGAGCTTCAGCTATTTCCATAGAAGAGTCAACTCTGTAGTCAACACCAAATCCTGATTTTCTAGTGTAGAAAGCAGGCATTTCTTCAGTTCCAAAACCTACTACTGGGACACCGTGAGTTTCTAAGTATTCTAGGGTTAAACCAATATCTAAGATAGACTTAGCTCCAGCACATATAACAGCAACGTCAGTGTTAGCTAATTCTTCTAAGTCAGCAGATATATCCATAGTAGTTTCAGCTCCTCTATGAACTCCACCTATTCCACCAGTAGCAAATACTTTTACTCCAGCAAGATCTGCAAGTATCATAGTAGTAGCAACAGTAGTAGCTCCAGTTAATTTTTTAGAAATTATAAAGGATAAATCTCTTCTAGAAGCTTTAACTACATTTTTGCTTGTAGCTAAGAATTCTATTTCTTCTTTAGTTAAACCAACTTTTAAAACTCCATCTAGTATAGCTATAGTTGCAGGAACTGCACCATTTTCTCTTATCATATTCTCAACATTACTAGCCATTTCAACGTTTTGTGGGTATGGCATACCATGAGATATTATTGTAGATTCTAAAGCGACAACTGGTCTTCCTTCTTTAACTGCTGCCTCAACTTCGGGATGTATTTGTAAGTATTTTTTTAACATTTTATTAACTCCTTTATTCTTTATATAATTAGATATTTAATTCTTTGATTTTTTGTTTTATTAAATCCTCATTTAAGTTTGGATTGATAGTATTTTTATGAGATAGTGCTAAAATTGATGCTCCAACAGATAACTTTGCAGTTTGTTCTATATCAAGATCATTCATAAATCCATATACTATACCGGACATAAAAGCATCTCCAGCTCCAGTGGCATTTACTATATCAATTTTTATGCCAGGTATATGGAGTGTTTTTTCTTTGTTAGCACAATATACACCATCACTACTTAGTGTTATAAATACACTTTTAACACCTTTTTCTATAAAGTATTCACAAGATTTTTTAGCGTCATCTAAGTTTTCTATTTTAATTCCAGATAATGTTTCAGCTTCATACTTGTTTAATTTGATTCCTTCGAACCTTTGAAGTATATCTTTTATTTTTATACATTTAGCAGTAGAAACAGTATCTAGGAAAATTGGTAAATGACTATGATTTCTTGTGATAAAATCTATAGTTTCTTTAGATAAATTAGTATCTAAAACTATAGCCTTAGAATCATCTATTGATTTGTGCTTTGAATGAATAAAAGTTTCATCCAGTTTTTCAATAATGTCCATATGACTTATGGCAAGTTGCATATCTTTTGAGTGATTTAATATAGAAATATAAATTGAAGTAGAGTATTCATCTGATACAAAACAATCATTCACATCAATATTTAGATTTTTACACTCAGAAAGAATAGTATTTCCATATAAGTCATTTCCTATTGCTGAAATAAGTTTAGTATTTACACCCAGTCGGCTTAAATTTTCTGCTATATTTCTACCAACTCCGCCCATTGATATATCAACCATGCCAGGGTTAGAGTCATGCATTACTAGAGGATTATTTGGAAATCCTTGAATATCCATATTTGATCCACCAATAACTGTAACGTAATTTTCTTTTCTTAAAATGTAACCTTTGCCTAAAATCTGTCCTTTTTTCATTAAATTAGTTATATGAACAGCCACAGAAGCACGAGATATATTTAACATATCTGCCAGTTCTTGTTGTGAAATCATAGGATTACTTTTTAGGATTTGTAAAATTTCTTTTTCTCTGTAAGTCATTTAATCACCTAAAATTAATATTTGTTTATACATATAAACATTTGTTAAAAATATAATACCATCATTGATTGCAAAGAGCAATACTTTTTTGCCTGAATTAAACAAATAGTATGGATTAAATATAAAAAGTAATAAATGTGCTATACTATATAATATATTTAATATTAATAAATGAAATTAGATTTATAAAAGATTGTGTATATTGTTTAATAAAACTTTATATGTATTTTGAAAGGAAATTAAGAATATTTATAATATAGAAGATATTTTACAAATAGGAGGTAGCTTATGAATAAAAAAGAAAGAAATGAAGTGATAATATGAATAGTAATAAAACAGAGGAATTTGAAATAGAAAATAAAGAAACAAAAATGGAAAGAATTCATTTAGATAGGCGGTCTTATTGTCAATCACCTTGCTACAAAAATAATGAACTTAATCTTAAGTTAATAGATAAATATGGCAGAGAGTATAGTGACAATAAAAAAATTATAGAGAAAGTAAAAAAACTTATAAAAATAGGTAAGATAATAGCAATTAAAGGACTAAAAGGATTTTATTTAGTTTGTGATGGAACAAACCACAAAGCCATAGCAAATTTAAGAAAAAGAAAAAATATAAAATCAAAATCATTATCTTTGATGATGAAAAATATTGATGAAGTTAAAAATCATTGTTATCTTAATGAAAAAGAGAAGATCCTGTTAAACAGGGGTGATAAGCCTATAGTTATTTTAAAAAAGAAAAACAATATCCTACCTAACAATATTTCCTTTAATAAAGATTCTTTAGGAGTGATGTTACCATCCACAGCAATTGATAGTATGTTATTTGATGATGAACTTAACATTTTAGTTATAACAAGTGGAAATACAAGTGGTATGCCTATGATACATGAAAATGAAGATGCTTTGGAAGCTTTAAAAAATATTGCGGATTTTTTTGTCATTCATAATAAAAAAATTGATGTTCCAAGGGAAAAACTTGTGTTTAAAGTACTTTTAAATGAAGAAAGAATAAGAAAAATTGGAAGAGTATATGATTTAATTAATTTAAAAGATAGTTGTATAAGCAAATCAAATATTAATCACAATCACGCTCATATAGTAAGTTGTATGTTTGAAAACAATATAAAAGAAAAAGTTATAGGATTATGCTTTGATGGAACTGGCGGTGAAGAAGATGAAAATTTATGGGGTAGCGAGTTTTTAATTTGTGACAACAAAAACTTTAAAAAAGTAGGTCACTTAAAATATATGAAAATGCCTGGGGGAGATAATGCAACTAAAGAGCCTTGGAAGATGGCAGTAAGTTTGCTTGAGTCATGGTCAAGTAATAAACTAAATTTGCCGGTGGAAGAGCTAATAAGTAATTTAAGTATAAATAACCTTTTTAGTTATATTAAATATAAAAACTATAAAACCATACTATACATGATTAAACACAATGTTAATACACCTTTTACTTCTTCAATGGAAAGATTGTTTGATGGGATAAGTGCATTTTTAAATTTTCAAAATAAAATTTCTTATGAAGGAGAAGCTTGTATAGAGTTGGAAAATTTGGCGAAGAGATCCATGGAAACAAAGGATTACTATAAATTTGAAATTAACTATGAAAATAACAAGTTTGTTGTAGACACAGATTATATAGTAGAAGAAGTATTCAAAGACGTTATAAATAATATAAATCCATGTGATATAGCTATGAAATTTCACAATACTATAGTGGAATTTTCTTTCAGAATATGTCTTTACTTAAGAAAACTATATCACATAAATATAGTTGCCTTAAGTGGAGGAGTATTTGAAAATGATATAATATTTACAAGACTATATGAAAAATTAAATAACAATAATTTTCAAGTGTTAACTCATAAAATTTTTCCATGTAATGATTCTAATTTAACAATAGGCCAATTAATAATAGACCTTAATAAAGAATAATAATTATTTATATTAAGAGATGAAATTAACCCCCTTAGCCAATTTTTTCAGTTATAATGTTAATATATGCATATTTATCAAAGGGGGAATGTATATGGAAAAGGAAATAGTATATAAAAGGTCTAGAAAAGATATATTAATGTATCTACTTTTAGTGATAATTGCTGATTTAGGTTGTGCCTATATGATATTATGTGGCTCTTATATATTAGGAATTATATCTTTGATTATATTTGGAGTAGCAACACTTTATTCAATTAAGTTATTAATTATACCTAATGCAATTCTTACTGTTAACAAAGAAGGAATTAAAACAAAGTATACAAAGGGTAAATATATAACTTGGAATGAAATATCTGAAATTTATATTGATAAAGACTCATACAAAGACAGACCAGTAGATGTATTGGCAATAAAACTTAAAAAAGAAGGGCAAGAAGTAAAAAATATAAAATTTCCACAAGCTAAAAATAAGGTAAGAGGAGACTACAATGTAAATCTTCAGTACTCTGATGGTAAATTGGAAGATGCATATACACAAATAAGAGAATTTTATAGAAATAATATAAAATAAAGCCAAGGATTTTTCCTTGGCTTTTATGCTAATAATTCAAATTGTTTAATAAGTTTTGCATATTCATATCCTTTTGAAGTTAAGAAGTATTCTACTCTTGGAGGATATTCATAAAAATATTCTTTATTAATCAAATTATCACTTTCTAATTCTTTTAGTTTTTCACATAGGACTTTATGGCTTACTTCACCAATAGATCTTTGTAGAGCAGTAAATCTTTTTCTACCAGTTGATAGATTATAAAGTATGGATGATTTGTATTTGCCCCTTATAGGATGAAAATTATTTTCCATGTTGACTGTATCATGATGATTATTCATTTTAATTCTCCTTTAACTAATTATATATATATTTTGCACAAAAAATAAAATATAATACTTACTAAAAGGTAACTATCCTAGAAAAAAATAAATAAAAAAATACAATGCAAATTTTAGCAAAAATAAATGCCAAGTTATTTAACTTGGCATTCATTTTTTTATATAATTAGTATATATCATTTGTAAATATATCTCTTATACTGCTATACTATCCACATCCACATAACTACGTAGAGATCTTACACATTCCCAACCTTTTATAGTTAAGAAATATTTTATTTCAGCAGGATATGAATAGTTAACGCTTTTGTATATTAATCCTATTTCTTCTAATTGCTGTAATTTAAAATTTATTAAATCAAAACTCACACCATTCATTAATTTTTGAAGGCTAAATAGAGTTTTTCCTCCAGATTGTAAATTGCACATTGTGATAGTTTTACATTCACATCTAATTGGATCAAATCCTATAACTTGTCTACAAACCTTATTTTCTTCTACTTCACTTTTCAAAGTAATCACCTTTCCTTTTGGAATTTTCTTGTTTTATTTAACTATATTAGCAATAAACTTTATTTATTACTTTAAATATAGTATATACAAAAATGGTTAGAAAAGCTACTAATTTTCAGAAAATTTTGAAAAGTAATTTATTAACAAATTTACTTACTTTGTATACCAAATACAGTCATAGCGCTTATAATATGTAACTCCATAGCAACCTTGGCACCATCAGCATTTCTATTCTTTATAAAGTCCATGATCATTTTATGATCTCTAAGGGTTAATTCATTTATCTTATGAAATTCCTTAGATAAATGAACACCTTTGTTAATGGCCTCGTTAATAATAGGCATTAAATCTTTAATAAAGGCGTTGTGGCTTGCTTTAGCAATGGAGTTATGAAAATATAACTCATCTTCGCTTCTATCTTCATTGTTTAGAATTTTCTCTTCCACGTTTTTACCATAATGTAAGATGTTTTCTACATCTTTCTCAGTTGCTCTTTTAGTGGCATAATAAACGGCCATAGGTTCTATTATAAGCCTAAGTTCAAGTAAATCTTTCAAATCGGAAACGGTGTTACTTAGTTTTCCAAGATCATGATTATCTATAGTATCATTAATAATATAAGTTCCCTTACCTCGCTTTATTTCTAGAATATTTTCTGTGACAAGAATTCTTATGGCTTCTCTTAAAGTAGTTCTACTAACATTTAATTCATCTGATAATAAATTTTCGTTGGGTAACTTATCCCCAATTTTATATTCTTTTTTTACTATTATTTTTTCCTTTAAATCATCAGCAATTTGTAAAGATAATGAAGGTTCTTTTGGTTTCATGTAATCCTCCTATAAAGTATATTTAAAAATTTAATTGACATTATACATATGTAGAATTAATATTATGTTATACAACTCACGTAGTTGTCTGACAACTGTCTAATAGATAATAATATTATAACATATTTAAATGCAAAATGAATTATTTGAAAATTTTGAAAAATATAATGATAGGGGGAAATATAATGAAAAGTGATAATGTTAGAAAAGGGATTGGGCAAGGACCACACCGTTCTTTATTTAATGCATTAGGACATACACAAGAGGAAATGAACAAACCTTTAGTAGGGATAGTAAGCTCATACAATGAAATAGTACCAGGGCATATGAATCTGGACAAAATAGTAGACGCAGTAAAACTAGGCGTTGCTATGGCAGGTGGAACTCCTGTAGTATTTCCAGCAATAGCAGTATGTGATGGAATAGCCATGGGACATGAGGGAATGAAATATTCCCTTGCAACTAGAGAGCTTATAGCAGATTCAACAGAATCTATGGCACTTGCTCATCAACTTGATGCCCTAGTTATGGTGCCAAACTGTGATAAAAATGTTCCGGGACTTTTAATGGCGGCTGCTAGAGTAAATGTTCCAACTATATTTGTAAGTGGAGGACCTATGCTTGCAGGTCGTGTAAAAGGAGAAAAAAGAAGTTTATCTTCCATGTTTGAAGCTATAGGAGCCTTTGCGGCAGGAAATATGACTGAAGAAGAAGTAACTGAATTTGAAAATAAAGTATGCCCAACATGTGGGTCTTGTTCTGGAATGTATACAGCAAACTCAATGAACTGTTTAACAGAGGCTATAGGTATGGGGCTTAAAGGAAATGGTACAATACCAGCAGTATATTCTGAAAGAATAAAACTTGCTAAACATGCAGGTATGAAAGTTATGGAACTTTACAAAAAAAACATAAGACCAAAGGATATATTAACTAAAAAAGCATTTATGAATGCTTTAGCAGTAGATATGGCCCTAGGATGTTCTACTAACTCAATGCTTCACTTACCAGCAATAGCTCATGAAGTAGGGATGAAATTAACACTAGACTTGGCAAATAAGATAAGTGAAAAAACTCCTAATCTTTGTCATTTAGCACCAGCAGGATATACATATATGGAAGATTTAAATGAAGCAGGTGGAGTATATGCTGTTATGAATGAATTAGATAAAAAAGGATTGTTATATACAGATTTAATAACTGCTACTGGAAAAACTGTTGGAGAAAATATAAAAGGATGTGAAAATAAAGACCCACAAACAATAAGACCAATTGAAGATCCATATAGTGAAACTGGGGGACTTGCAGCTCTTAAAGGAAATCTTGCACCAAGTGGATCTATAGTTAAAAGATCAGCAGTTTGTGATGAAATGCTAGTTCATGAGGGTCCAGCTAGAGTGTTTGACTGTGAAGAAGATGCCATATCTGCCATAAAAGATGGAAAAATAGTAGCAGGTGACGTGGTTGTAATAAGATATGAGGGTCCAAAAGGTGGCCCTGGAATGAGAGAAATGTTAAATCCAACTTCAGCCATAGCAGGTATGGGACTAGGAGAAAGTGTTGCTCTTATAACAGATGGACGTTTTTCTGGAGCATCTAGAGGAGCATCAATAGGTCACGTTTCACCAGAAGCAGCAGTTGGAGGACCTATAGCTTTAGTTAAAGAAGGGGATTTAATAAGAATAAATATAAATGAAAAAACTTTAGATATGGTAGTATCTGAAGATGAATTAGAGAAAAGAAGAAAAGCTTGGACTCCAAAAGAACCGAAAATAACTACTGGTTATTTAGGAAGATATAGTAAAATGGTTACTTCTGGAGATAGAGGGGCAGTATTGGAGTTTTAATACAGACCTAAAAAGCTTTAAAGTTAATTACTTTAAAGCTTTTTATCATAAATTTTAAAGGAGGAGATAAAAATGGAAATATTAGAAAAAATAAGTAAAATTGTTGGGAAGTATATGGCAATTATTGTACTTATAGTAGCTACAGTAGCTTTATTCGTACCAACTTCTCTTAGTTGGATAAAAACATCTTGGATAAATTATCTACTAATGATAGTAATGTTTGGAATGGGACTTACCATAAAACCTGGTGACTTTGCTATAGTTTTTAAAAGACCAAAAGAAGTAATAATAGGTTGCTTGGCTCAATTTACTATTATGCCATTATTAGCTTTTGCACTTGGTAAAGGATTTGCTTTGGAGGATGCATTATTAGTTGGTCTAGTTCTTGTTGGAACTTGTCCAGGAGGAACATCTTCCAATGTAATGAGTTATTTAGCAAAAGCAGATGTTGCCTTATCTGTTGGAATGACTACAGTATCTACATTAATTGCCCCTGTACTAACTCCAGCAATAACTTATTTATTATTAAAGACAACAGTAGAAATTGATGCTATTGGAATGTTTTTATCTATAATAAAAGTAGTAATTGTACCGATTGGTTTGGGACTTATAATTAATAAATTATTTTCAGATGCGACAGATAAAATATCTAAAATATTACCTTTAGTATCAGTAACAGCCATAGTTTTAATAGTTGCCTCAGTAGTTTCTGCTAATTCTGAGAAAATATTAACAACAGGTGCTATAGTATTTGTTGTCGTAATTCTTCATAACTGTGGTGGATATGCACTAGGATATGGAATATCTAAAGTTCTTAGATTACCAGTAGTTAAAAGAAAAACTATTGCTATAGAGGTCGGTATGCAAAACTCAGGTCTTGCATCAGGGCTTGCTACTACATCATTTCCTAATTTAGCTATGGCTACTGTGCCTGGAGCTATATTTAGTGTATGGCACAATATTTCTGGAGCAATAATAGCGAATATATTTGCAAATATGAATAATAAAGAAGAAGTAAAAGAATTTATTGATTAAATTGAAATAAAAAACTATCCACTATACAATTAATACCAAGGGGAGTTAAGGAGTGTGTATATGGATGATTTCTTGAAAACAATCAAATTTATTGTAGAGTATGGTTATATATGTATGACCATTATTACTATTATAGTTGCAATAATCATATATAAATATAAAGAAGAAAAACAGATTAAATAAAACAGCAAAAGATAAATATGCTAAACTAGGCTTGCTTATTTTATGTATTACTTTCATAAATAATATGAAGAATATAAAAGGTCTAATTTTGCTTTTGGTTTTAAATATGATGAGTAATTAATTAGAATTGTAAATAAAGGTATTCTGAAATTGATTTTTCAAAACGTTTCAGAGTACCTTTATTTTCATGTTAAAAAAATGCAGGAAAACTGTTTTCCTTAATCTTTTATTGAATAAATTGCAACATCGCAATCGGATTATGCAAAAATATGTTGTAATTTAAGAAAAAATATCTTATAATTAATTTAAATGAATGAAGTGTGAATGAATTATGCATTTTTTGCATTAATAAAACAAAAAAATGAATATAATTGGAGGGAAAAATATAATGGAATTATTAAACAATTTAATATTAAGTGTTAGTGACGTCTTATGGTCAAAAATTCTTATAGTAATGTTAATTGTACTAGGACTTTACTTTACTTTTAGGACAAAGTTTGTACAATTTAGGTATTTTGGAGAAATGTTTAGGCTTTTAGGTGATGGAGCAAAGGGAGAAAAGAAAGAAGGAGCTGTTTCATCATTCCAAGCTTTTTGTATATCAACAGCATCTCGTGTTGGTACGGGTAATATAGCAGGTATTGCAATGGCAGTTGTTGCTGGAGGACCTGGATCAGTATTTTGGATGTGGTTAATAGCTATTATTGGTTCAGCATCAAGTTTTGTGGAAAGTACGTTAGCACAAATATATAAGGTAAAAGATGGTGAAGGATTTAGAGGAGGACCTGCATATTATATAGAACAAGGTCTTGGAAGTAAAAAAATGGGAATGTTATTTTCAATTCTTATAACAATATGTTATGGATTTGTATTTAACGCAGTTCAATCAAACACAATAACAGCTGCATTTAACAATGCTTTTGGGGTAGATAAATTTGTAATAGGAGTAATCATTGCCATATTAACAGGATTGGTAATATTTGGTGGTGTTCACAGGGTTGCAAAAGTTTCTGAAATAATAGTGCCAGTATTGGCAGTTATGTATATATTAGTTGCATTATTTGTTGTGGTAATTAATATAACAGAAATACCAGGAATAATAGTAACTATATTTGAAAGTGCTTTTGGAGTTAGAGAAATGGCTGTAGGTTCAATGAGTGGTATGATATTAGTTGGTATAAAAAGAGGATTATTCTCTAACGAAGCAGGTATGGGTTCTGCTCCAAATGCTGCGGCAACTGCAGACACAACTCATCCAGTTAAACAAGGTTTAATTCAAAGTTTAGGTGTATTTACAGATACTATAGTGATTTGTTCATGTACTGCATTTATTATACTATTATACCCTAAATATTCAACAGCAGGACTTGACGGAATACAATTAACTCAGGCAGCTTTAAGCTCTCACATAGGATCAATAGGATATGTATTCCTAGCAATATGTATATTACTATTTGCATTCAGTTCTATAGTTGGTAACTACTACTATGGTCAATCAAATATAGAATTTATGAGTAACAACAAAACAGTTATGAATGTATTTAGGGCATTAGTTGTTGCTATGGTACTGTTTGGTTCAGTAGCAACTGTTGAAATAGTTTGGAATTTAGCAGATGTATTTATGGGGCTAATGGCAATAATAAACTTAGTAGCCATAGCTTTAATTGGTAAATATGCATTTATAGCTTTACAAGATTATACAGACCAAAAGAAAGCTGGAATAAAAGAACCTGTATTTGATGCTTCTAATATAAAAGGATTAGAAAACATTGAACACTGGAGAAATGATAGACAAGATAAAGCTATGTAATATAGATGATTTTAAGGGTGTATCAAAAATGATACACCCTTTTAAAATACAAAAACAATAAAATATAATTTTTAACCAAAGTGCTAATTTTAAATTAGCATTTCTAAGCCATTACCTCTTGAAGAATTAGAAAAATTTAATGAAAGATAATAATAAGTTGAAAATAAATATACATATTTATATATCCAAATTAATGGTGTAATTTGGATTTTGTACTGGAATGATACTATATATCATTCCAGTATTTTTTGTTATATTGATTTTATGTTTTTTTATTTGATGTATTTGTACTTAAAGTGTTCATTTTTTTAATAAACAGACTAAGATTTGTTGAGTTATTTTGTTCTTACATAAGAGTACTATTGTTGATTAAATGATTAAATTTTTCACAATTTAAACACTTAATAATTAATTAAATTTGAATGATTATAAAAATAATATTTAATTATATAAAAAATTAGAAATTGAAGAAAATATTTACTATTGCGAAAATATTTTTCTTATTGAAATTTGTAAATGGTGTTGTTAGAATTTAAACAAACAATAAAAAGAAAAGTGAAAATAGAAATATATTTAATTTAGTAAATAACTTAGCATAATTATATTCATAAAATAAAATGTTTTGGGGGAATGTATAATGAAATTAAATTACAAACTAAAAAATGGATGGGATGTTGTAAGAGAAAATAATGACTACGAAAATGTTTTTCGATATTCTAAAGAATATATTCAATTTCTAGATAAGGGTAAGACAGAAAGAAAATGTGTAAAAGAAATTGTTAAGATGGCTAAGGATAGAGGTTACACATCTTTGGAAGAGGCTATGTCAAACAAAGTAATAAAAGCGGGACAAAAGATATATGCAATTAATAGAGATAAAGGAGTAGCACTATTTGTTATAGGTGAAAAAAATATATCAGAAGGTATGAAAATTATTGGAAGTCACCTTGATTCTCCTAGACTTGATTTAAAACAAAATCCTCTTTATGAAGATTCTGATTTAGCAATGTTAAAAACTCATTATTATGGAGGTATTAAAAAATATCAATGGGTTACAATTCCCTTAGCAATGTACGGAATTGTAATATTAAAAGATAATACATCTATGGAAATATCTATTGGTGATGAAGAAAATGATCCAGTATTTTGCATAACGGACTTACTACCTCATTTATCAGCAGACCAAAATTCTAAAAAAATGAGTGATGGTATAGGGGGAGAAGATTTAAATGTATTATGTGGAAATATACCTAATGAAAATGAAGAATCAGATAAAGTAAAATACACAATATTAAAATTATTAAATGATAAATACGGAATGGATGAAGAAGACTTCCTTAGTGCAGAAATAGAAATAGTTCCTGCTGGGTTTGCAAAAGATTTAGGAATAGACAGATCTATGATAATTTCATATGGTCACGACGATAGAGTTTGTTCTTTTGGAGGAATAAAAGCCATATTTGATATAGAAAATCCAGAGTATACAGCATCTGTAATTTGTGTTGATAAAGAAGAAATAGGATCTGAAGGTAATACGGGAATGAAATCAAAATTCTTTGAAAATGTAGTATCTGAGCTTATAAATTTGCAAGAAGAGTACTGTGAATTAAAAGTAAAGAGAGCATTTTATAACTCTAAAGTATTATCAGCAGATGTTACAGCTGGATATGATCCAAACTTTGAATCAGTATATGACAAGAACAACTCCTGCCATATAGGTAGGGGTGTTGTAATTGCCAAATACACAGGATCTAGAGGTAAATCAGGAAGCAATGATGCAAATGCTGAGTTTGTATCTGAAATTAGAAATATATTTAATAAAGAAAATATAGCATGGCAAACTGCAGAGCTTGGAAAAGTAGACCAAGGTGGAGGGGGAACTATAGCATTTATTTTAGCTGATTATGGAGCGCAAGTTATTGACTGTGGTGTTGGAGTGTTAAGCATGCATGCTCCTTATGAAGTAATCTCAAAAGTAGATATTTATGAAATGTACAGAGGCTACAAAGAATTTATAAAATAAATCACAAATTTTAAAGGGGATTTAACATGTCAAAGGAAAGTAGTAATACATAAAAATTACACTAGTATCATAAAGAAAGTCACATGCTTATTAGATAAGCTCTGTGACTTTTTATTAGCTTTAGCTTGCGCTTTGTTTAGCAAAGTTGACTCTAAGTTTTTCAATACGATTATCGTCAACTTCAACTACTTTTAGCTCATAATTTTCTATATTCAAAATAATATTTTCTTCATTACTAGGAATCTTATTTATAGTCGAAATAATATAACCATTTATTGTATCGCAATCTTCACACTTAATATGTGTGTCAAAAATATTATTAAAATCTAAGAGAGTCATGTTACCTTTAATTTCAAAGCTACCATTGCCAAGACTTTTAACTTTATCATTATCTATGTCATACTCATCTTCAATGTCACCAACTATTTCTTCTATGATATCTTCCATTGTGACTATACCAGAAAAACCACCATACTCATCAATTAAAATAGCCATGTGGTTCTTGCTTTGTTTTAACAATAGAAACAATTCATCAATTTTCTTTGTTTCTGGTACAAAGGAAGGTGAGTGTAATAAACTTTTTAAATTAAGATTATCAAAATTACTATTAACTAAATGTGATATTAAATCTTTAATATAAAGTATTCCAATTATATTATCTACAGAATCTTTATATACAGGTATTCGTGAATATTTACAATTAAGAATAGTGTTAAGCTTTATATTAATATGGTCATCTATATCAATTAAAACAGTATCTGTTCTAGAAGTCATAATTTCTTTAGACATTTTGTCTGAAAAATCAAAAACCTTATCTATTATTTCCTTTTCCATAATATTGATTGTTCCATTTTTTTGTGATTGTGTGATTAATAATTTTATTTCTTCTGTGCTAATATTGTTTTCGTCTTCTACATTATCATTATGTGTTAGCTTTAGTATAGCTTTAGTAGATAATGACAATATTTTTATGAAAGGTTTGGAAATTTTAGATACAAAATAAATAGGTTTTACTGAGGCTAAGGCGATTTTTTCGCATTTTTGTAATGCAATTCTTTTAGGTACTAGCTCACCAAATACTAGTGTTAAAAATGAAAGTATGATTGTTATTAATATCATGGAAAATTCCTTGATATATAAAATGTTATACGGTGCTAATAAATTAAATAATCTAACTGATAGTGTAGTTGCAGCAGATGCACTTGAGAAAAATCCAGCTAAAGTAATTCCTATTTGTATAGTAGATAAAAAATTACTTGGATCATCTAACAATTTCCTTAAAAGAATGGCTTTTTTATTATTCTCTTCACAAAGAGAATTAATTTTGTGTTTGTTGACTGATACAAAGGCCATTTCCGCAGCAGCGAAAAATCCATTAATCAGTGTAAGAATTAGTATTAAAAATAGTTGAGGAATAATACTCCTCGAGAGGTCATCAAGACTACTCATTATCAAACTCCTCCTAAAGTTTTTATTAATATATTATATAAATAATTATAGATATAATATATTAAATTTGTGTTAATTTATGAATATTTTTTTATAAATTTTTTATATTATTCAAAATACATTATATTAAGGAAAATCAGGATAATTTATGCTTAGAAAAAATAAGAGAGAAGAATATACATGTATCCTCTTTACAAAAAATATAGATACAAAAAAATCTTGAAGTTGTTAAAATTAACTTTTTACCATAATACCAAAATTGTCGCCCTGATATGGAATATCTTATTAAGGCGAGGCCCATATCTGACAATGCATATTATAATGGAAGTGACAGACTTAAAGAAAGGGCGCTATTATTGAGTTTATAATTATATGAGATAGTATATTTTATATGAAAACTTAAGTTTTTGTTAGAAATCTTGTAATAGTTGAAAAAAATATACAAATATGGTAACATTAGTATAAAGGTATAAGTTGTTAAGTCGAATAGACTAAACTTTTAAAATTATATGAAAAAAATAGATACTGTGAAGTATATCTTGTACGTGGGCACCTAAGATATATGGAGTAAGTGGTGCAACCGGCTATATTTTCAATTAATAAATTAATATTAATTGTTAGTATGGCTTTTTTTATTATGAATTATATTATTTCAAAGCTTATGAAAATTTAAATAACTATTTTTTATATTTATAAAAAATAAAATAGATACGATGAAGTATATCTTGTATATGGGCACCTAAGATATATGGAGTAAGTGGTGCAACCGGCTATATTTTCGATTAATAATTTTTATTAATTGTTGAGTATGGCTTTTTTTATTATAAATTATGCTATTGCAGTGTTTATCAAAATGTATATGACTATTTTTAAAATTTACACAAAACAAAATAACTAAATAGATACAATGAAGTATATCTTATATGTGGGCACCTAGGGTATATGGAGTAAGTGGTGCAACCGGCTATATTTTCAATTAATAAAACTTTATTAATTGTTAAATATAGCTTTTTTTATTGATGATTGCGTTTTCATAGTTAATGAAAACTTAAATAACTTCTTTGGAAATTAAAACCTAAAGAAATGGTAAGAAAACTAATTAAATTGATGCATATGGCATAACTATGCAGAAAATAACATATAGGATAATCAGGCGCTTAATAATTTTATGATAATCAAAGGGGGATTCACCAAAATAAAAAAATTTAAATATAAGGGTAAGTAATCAAATAAACCTAAATTTAATTTATGTAAATTGTAAAAATAAAAGTTATAAGGATTCAATTACTGACAAAATTATGTCGAAAATATACAGAAAATAAAAAACATTCAGATAAATCAGACAGTGATTTATGACATATTTCTTTAATGTTTTATTTTATAAAAGAAGCATATATTTTCACTTAGCCTATTACAGTATTTGAGTTACAAAAACAGTAAATAAATAATTACAACTTACATAATAAATATATTACTAGTGAGGAGTTATAATTATGAAACAAAAAAAGAAAAGTATATTTGGAATATTTATGGCAGCTATAATGATATTAAATCTTATTATGCCAAACATGAGTGCATATGCAGAAAATAAACAAGAAGGAAGAGATATTTCATCTACCAATGTTGCTAAACTATTAGTATCACCATCAAAAATTGATGATGGAGGAAATTCAACAGTACGTTTAGAATTTGATGAAAATGGTGGCAATATCAATGAAGGAGATACAATACACATAACTTGGGGTTCATCTGGACAAGCGTATCTATCAGGGTATAAAGATACTATACCACTTATTATTCAAGGAAAAGAAGTTGCAAAAGCAGTTATTACTAATTCTGAAGCAACAATTACATTTAATAGTAAGGTAAATAATTTGGATGATGTTGAAGGATGGATAGAATTTAAAGTTTTAGGAAGAAATTTAACAGATACTTCACAAGATGATACAAAAACAGTATCTGTTCAATCTGGGTCAAAAAGAGCAGAAGTTTCTATTCATAAAGGTGCATCAGGAACAAACAGTGTTTTTTATTACAAAACAGGTGATATTCAATCAAATGATACAGATCATGTCCGTTGGTTTTTAGCAATAAACAATGAAAAGGCATATGTGGATGAAAACATACGTATTGAAGATATGATTCAACCAGGTCAAGTATTAGAACCAGATAGTTTTAGAATTGATGTTGATGGATATAGATCAAATTCATATTATGGTGACAATACCATAGAAAATTTTGAAAGAAATTATCCAGGTTCTAGCATTAGTGTGAATGTTTCTTCAGGAGAAATTACTGTTCATATTCCTAGAGGATATGCTTCTTTAAATAATTTTGTAATTATGTACAAAACAAAGATAACAAATAAAAAACAAGATAAATTTGAGAATAATACAAAAGCTTGGTACAAGGAAAATAATAAGCCAGCGGTTAAAGGAGAAGATTTTAATTTTAGTGTAGCGAATATTTATTCTGATGGTGGAATCACTGGTACAGTTAAAGGTGAATTGAAAATTTTCAAGTCTATTTCTGGAACACAAGTTGGTATACCAAACGTTAAGTTTGAATTAAAAAGAAAAGATGGTGGAGTAATTAAAGATAATGCAAAAGTCATCCAATTAGTTACAGACGAAAATGGTATTGCAAATGTGAAAAAATTACCTGTAGCAGAATATATAGTTAAAGAAATTTCTGCACCAGAGTGGATTAAATTTGATCCACTAGAATCAAAAGAAATAACTTTTAATGTAAAAGATACAGACAAAGAAGGAACATTATTAAATATTGAAAATGACAAGAAACTTATTGATGTAAAAGCAACAAAAATTTGGGATGGTGGACCAACAGAAAAACCTACTATATATTTTAAATTATATCGTAGCATTGGAGATAATACGGATTCTAAAGAAGTTACAAATGCAGAGATAAAATCTCTTCCAAGCGGTACTTCAGAAGTAGTATGGAATAACTTAGAGAAAACAGATGACAATGGTAAAACTTATAATTATTATGTAAAAGAAGTTAATAAAGATGGAAAAGATTTTACACCAAATGGTTATGTAAAGACAGAAAAAGATCTTACAGTAACGAATACCTATAATGAAAAGACTAATATTGATGTTACAAAAAAATGGATTGGTAAAGCAGCTAATAGCATAACAGTTAACCTTATGGCCAATGGAGAGAAAATTAAAAGTCAGGTTTTAAATGAAGATAATAAGTGGCACTATACTTTCTCAAATTTAGGTAAGTATAAAGATGGTAATAAAATAAATTATGATGTGGAAGAAATGCCTATTGATGGATACAAAGTAGACATTGCAGGAGATATATACAAAGGTTTTGTAATAACGAATACTAATACAGAAAAAATATCAATACCAGTAAATAAGGTATGGGTAGGAAAAGCAGGAAAAGAAGCAGAGGTAACACTTTTAGCAGATGGAAAAGAAAAACAAACAATAAAACTTACAGAAGAAAAAGGATGGAAAGATACA
>Ga0129308_1000179_pt1 | contig 110340 bp, 109 predicted proteins | sample L827metagenome_FD_94440 | JGI IMG/M metagenome (GOLD analysis project Ga0129308, IMG submission 94440) | Ring-tailed lemur group fecal microbial communities from Wisconsin, USA - L827 metagenome | ecosystem: Host-associated > Mammals > Digestive system > Large intestine > Fecal | place: USA...
ATATCATGATCACCAATGACACTCTGCACCAGAAAGCGCAGACACAGGGAATGCTCACTGGCAAAAATATATTTAAAAACATAATCATTCCAAAGACAAATAGGATTAACTTTCAATGCTTCAACGATATCTAGATGATTCATTTCTTTTATACCTCCTTTGATCAACTGAAGTAAAAAAAACTTACATTTCTTTCTCCCACTTAAATATCGCTGGCGTTATATGAATTGACTTTAAAAAAATTAAATTTTTTGAAATTTATTTTATTAATTGAAAGTTTGTATCGCCTCATAATTTAAAACGGCATTTTATTGAACAGTTAATGACATGAATAAAGGAATCTCCAGCTCATGTCTTTTTTAATCCCATAATGCTTACCTGAAAACTAATGAAGCCAAAATGCCGGTTTTCTAAAAAGCAGCTGAAAAAAGATTCTAAAAAAGGTGTTAAATTTGTAATTATTCATTCAACATATTTTTATCTTTCCATTTAGCCTGGAAGCTAGTAAAATAAAAGATATCAAAGAAAAAGCAGGGAAGTGAAATCATGCAAATCAAGGTCATTAAAAAGAAAGTATCTTCTTATAAAGAATTAGGTCATGAACTGATTGAGCTTGAGCGTGCGGAAACATTAAAGGAATTACTTATTAAAGTAAGTATTTGTGAATACCATAAGCAGCATGCGTCTCATCAGACTAAGCTGCTTTCTGACAACGATATCAGAGCGCAGGCTAAGTCGGGAAAGGTTACTTTTGGAGATTTATACAATAAGGAAAATGGAGATTTAGACAAAGCAATTCAGGTCATGATTCAGGATTTTCAGGACGGTTTATTTCGGGTGTATATTAATCACGAAGAATATACAGATCTGAATCAGCGGTTATCCTTACATGATCAGGATGAACTTGTTTTAATACGTTTAGTGATGTTGGCAGGGAGGTTATGGTAATGGAAAAAAATGAAGTGCTGGAACGGGTCAGAGCATATAATCAAAAGTTGTCAATGGTATTAGCTTCACCCTTGGAAAAAGCATATATTGAGCAAATCAATGAGCAAAAATATTTTTATGGTTTTCATATTAAAGAAATGAAAATGTTCTCTGAGGTTTCACAGTTCATAGATTATCATCATTCATTTCGTCATCTGCTCCCTAATCATTATCAGAAACTATGTGGTTATTTGCATCATATCCAGGAATTTACCTGCAATAAAAACCTGATTCGGATGGATGCCCGCAGCAGAAATTTTGCTTACTATGAAGGCAAAGTTAAAAATGCGATTGGCGCGTTTTATCTTTTTTATGGCGCTGATTTGGACATGAAAGATCTTGTTTATGGATCTTATCGTCAGCTTTTCAGTGGTATTGATTTTTCCTGTGTGATTGCTCGGGAATTATTTGAAGGTAATGAACAGGTCATACAGTACTGTAAAGATGTTTTGACCAGCGAAAATAATACTGCCGTCATCACCCGAGACGTCATCAAGGCAATTGAACAAAGTCATCATCAGGAACTTCAGGATCTGCTTACACATCTCTTTTTAGCCGCCAGACTTCAGGAAGGCTTAAGACAGGCAGTGATTGAAACAGTGGATGAACATCAGACAGATTATTTTTTAAAGATGCTGGATGTCATCAAAGAACATCAGCTTTTGCGCTATAGTTCTGTTCAGAGAGGTGTTCTGACATGGGTTGGATTAGGCTATGATATTGTCGATGAGCGACATATTCAGTTTATTTTTGATACTGTTTATGATTATCTGCACAATGAAGCAAAGCGAGATCAGGCCCTGACAGATGAAAATCCTCTGTCTGTTTATTTGGCTTTATATGCTAAAGGTGTCTTTGACGTTGATGAAGCCATTCAGGAGGCCTGTGATCTGCTGGATTCCTCTAAGTCGCATCTGATTGCCAGTGCGCTGATTTATTTAAAACTAAGCTGTCATTTTGACGTCAGAGGGCATGCGGAATTTATGGAAAAGTACCATGATCATCGCCTGATTATGGGCTTGTATTTGAGTGAATGTCTGCGTTATGATTTTACCAAAATGGCGTTAAACAAAGAAGAAGCCCGTTTCTTTTTTAAACATATTGAACCATATGTTTCCGCCATGAAAGAGCAGCAGGCATTTACCTTAAAGGGTTTTGAATGGTTTTCCGTTTCTCTGTATAAACGTTCATTAATATCGCTGTTGTTTCAATTGATTCAAATATGTCCTGAACAGGATCTGGTGGATGCTTTTCTGCCTTATGTAGCTTCAGCGCTTATAAATGACAGGCTGGCACTTTTTATGAAGGAATATCTGCCTTATGCTTCTTTAGATAAAAGAAAAGCATTTATGTTAAAGGAAATTATTTCCGCTAATGAAAAATTAAGTGATTTGATTGTGCTGGAATATGCAAAAACACCACTGACAGAAAAAGAAATGATTCAGCTGGAAGCACGCTTAAAAACCAAGAAAGCTTATGCCCGGGCTAATATTATCAAGGTGCTCTCTAAACAAAATAAAGAATTTGTGCTTCAAAGCCATCAGCGCCTTCTTGCTTCTGCTTCTAAACTTGTGAATGAATCCGCGCTGGAACTGCAGCGAATGCTGCCTGAATATTTTGATAATCAGGAGACAAAAGTGGCAATTAAAGGAAAAAATGAGGGTTTTGGCTTATATTCGCCAGAACAAGTATATGCCCTTCCTTATCTATCTAAACTAAAATATATTGAAAAGGGAGTCCTGAAAAAGAAAAAGTATATTGATTTGCATTTCCTTCAAGTCTGGTCAAAAAAGCAAATCCTCGAATATATTGCTTTATGGGATCAGCGGATTGAAGCACATGCTCATGATGAATATCAGATCTATGGTGAGTATCGGCAGGTAGGGGGACAATACTTTTTCCCGATTGATTATCAGAAAAAGTCTCTGGATGGTTTGCCTTTGGGCAGTGTCTGGAGAGCGTATTTTGAAGAAGATCAATTAACAGCTGATATTATTTTTCAGCTGCAGTTTGCCAGTAAAAGCCACGGGGTATATTTCGATAAATTTGTCTCTCCGGAGATTGAACTGATTGCCTTGACAGAAAGTGATACAAAAGGATTTAAGTATTTTTCTCATTATTGTAAAATCATCAACTATTATTTCATGGAAACCAGTTCGAGTGATTATCGTGATAAGGCCTTTGCTTTTCTGGAAATCATGAATCACCATACGCGCTATAAACAGTATCAAAAGCAGATGTATAATAAAGAAATGATGGTTTATTCAATTGCCTCTCTGGAATTCTTCCAGTTCATGGTTTCCTGTCTGGGTCTGGATGAAGCCTCTGATGAAGTGTTTAAGGCATATTTTCCTGTGCTTTATGAAAGCTATGTGAAATTTAATCTGGACTGTGATAAAACAACTTACGCTAAATTAAAAATTCCGGTTCTTCATTTATCCCGGGCCGTTTTGTTAGAACTTTTGCCTCAGGCAGCGCTTTTGGAAGGAATCTTAGATACTCATTATCAAAAATCTGAAAAAATCAATTACTATAGCGCGGAACGGGGACATCAATTATTTGAGGCTTACCGGATGACTTATTTTAAAGGCCGCAGAATTTATGGCAAACCGGATTTTGAACTGCCGGAAAATCATCCGGAAGCACATCTTTATTTAAGAGAAACATTGGATCTTATCGCCGATACGCTTTTGCCAATGGAAGCCGCAAGAATCAACGACAGAACAGATGTCACTGAATATATGTCGTATCTGTATGTGCTGCGTGGTCTGAAATATTTGATTTTAGCCTTACATGTGCTGGAAAATGAAGATTTAAAACGCACTAATTATTCTCAAGACAGAAATGCAGTTTTTACTGATGTCATGAAGCATGCGTATCCGTTGGCAACTGATACAGCAGGCATGCTGGAAGCAGAACATTTCCCTGAAAAGCGTCTGGTGGAAACGGCGATGATGGCACCGCAGTGGATTGATTTCATTGCCGAAGTTTTAAAGTGGCCTGGATTTAAAGAAGCCTGTTACTACTTCATTGCTCATATGAAACAGTATAACGCAGAGGAAAAGAAAGCAGAGATTGTTCAGTACACGGATCTTGAGCCTCAGGATCTTAGTGACGGGGCCTTTGATCTGGCCTGGTGTCAGGATATTTACCGTCAGCTGGGAGAGCAGCGGATGAAAATGATTTATGATGCCTCAAAGTTCTTATGTGACAATGCTTTTCATACCCGAGCCAGAAAATATGCCGATGCCTGCCTGGGAAAAACCGGCAAAGAGGTCTTTTTAAAACAGGTTTTAGAAAAGCGCAATAAAGATGCATTGAGCGCTTACTGTATCTGTCCGATTGCCGACGATCATGATTTGCTTGAAAGATATATCGTGGTTCAGAAGTTTTTAAAGGAATCCAAGCAGTTTGGTGCTCAGCGGCAGGCCAGTGAAAAGCGGGCGGCAGAAATAGCTTTAATGAATCTGGCCAGAAATTCCCGTTTTGAGCATGTCACTCGTTTGACCTGGATGATGGAAAGTGAAATGATTACGCAGTATCAGAAATATTTGAAACCGCAGATTGTTGAGGATATTGAAGTATGGATTGAAATTGATGATCAGGGCCGCAGCCAGATTAGCGCCCGTAAAAATAATAAGCAGCTGAAATCTATTCCTGCAAGGCTGAAGAAGCACGCGCTGATTTTAGAGATAAAGCGTGTTCAAACAATGTGGAAAGAGCAATATCAGCGTTCCAGACAAATGCTGGAAACGGCGATGGAAGAAAGAACCGCTTTCTCTTTAGAAGAAATCAAAGTGATGATGAAAAATCCAATTGTTTCGCCAATGTTGGGAAAACTGGTGTTGATTTCTGGTGAACAGCTGGGATTCTATGCCGATGGAAAGCTAAAGGGCATCCGGCAGACGGTTGATGCTGCAGGTGCAATTCGCATTGCCCATCCCTTTGACCTGTATCAGAATCACTGCTGGCAGGCCTATCAGGAAACACTTTTTGAAGTCAGAATTGTTCAGCCTTTCAAACAGGTATTCAGAGAGTTGTATCTGAAATTAGAAGATGAGTTGTCAGAAAATAAAACCAGACGTTATAGCGGCTATCAGATTCAGCCTAAAAAAGCCGCTGCGGTTTTAAAAAAGCGCAGATGGAACGTTTCTTATGAAAATGGTTTGGAGCGTGTTTATCATAAGGAAAATCTTGTTGCCAATTTATATGCCGATGCCGACTGGTTTTCACCAAGCGATATTGAAGCGCCAAGTATTGATTATGTCACATTTTCTTCAAGAAAAGACTATCAGCCGGTATCCATTAAAGATATCGATGATGTGCTTTATTCAGAAGTTATGCGTGATGTAGATCTTGCCGTAAGTACCGCCTATGTCGGCGGGGTGGATCCAGTAACCTCCTTTGCAACGATTGAGTTAAGACAGGCGATTGTTGTCTATACATGTCAGCTGATGCATCTTACGAATGTAGAGATCAGTGGCCATTTTGCCAATATTCGAGGAAAATTAAACGATTACAGTGTTCATTTAGGCAGCGGCATCATTCATCAAAAAGGCGGGCCAAGTTTACACATCGTTCCGGTATACAGTGAGAAGAGAGGAAAATTATACCTGCCATTTTTGGATGAGGATCCGCTCAGTGCCCAGATTTTATCAAAAATCATCTTGCTTTCTGAGGATTATAAAATCAAAGATCCAGCAATTTTGAGCCAAATTATCTCTGAGAAATAATTTTCTTTGAATTCTCAGATAATTGTGCTATACTAGGCAGTAGATGAAAAGGAGTTGAGAAGATGAAGAATCATTCTTGTTTTTAAATTTTAATCATTCCAATCAAGTGTCATGGGATGATTATGCATTTTTTAAGCAGGAATGAATTCATCAATCAGCGTTTTACCCATGCCAATTTTTTGTGACCGCTAAGAAGGATTTATTCTTGCGGTCATTTTTTGATTGGAGGGAAGAGATAATGAGTTATATCCATATACACCATTTAAATTTTCATTATGATGGGCATCCGGAAACGATTTTTGAAGATGTCAGTCTGAATTTGGACAGCCGCTGGCACTTAGGGCTGGTTGGCCGTAATGGTCGGGGCAAAACAACACTTTTAAAACTGATGATGGGTGAACTGGATGCCAAGAATGCTATTGAGACGGATGTTTTGATGCGCTATTTTCCTTATAACGTCAAAGACGAACACCGTCTGACTTCAGAAATTCTTGAAGAAATCACCGGGGAATTAGATTGGCGAATTTATAAGGAATTAAATCTGCTGGAAGTGGACGGCGGCGTTCTCTTTAAAATGTACGATACGCTAAGTCCGGGGGAAAAAACGAAAGTGCTTCTGGCCTGTCTCTTTATGAATGATGATGATTTTGTATTGATTGATGAACCGACTAACCACCTGGATATTCAGGGCAGGCAGCTTGTCAGCCGATATCTGAAAAGTAAAAAAGGATTTATTTTAGTCAGCCATGACCGGACTTTTTTAGATGGCTGCATTGATCATGTGCTTTCAATTAATAAGAAGAGTATCGCGCTTGTTCAGGGCAATTTTTCTAACTATCTTAAAAACAAGGAAAGGCAGAATCAGTTTGAAAAAAATAAGAATGTTCGACTGAAAAAAGAAATTTCCCGTCTTCAGAAAACAAGCGAGCAAAAAGCGCAGTGGTCAGATGCTGTGGAAAAAACAAAGATTGGTGCCGGGGACAAGGGATATGTTGGGCATATGGCCGCAAAAATGATGAAACGCTCTAAGGCAATTGAACGACGTTATGAGGGCTATATCGATGAGCGCAAAAAGCTTTTAAAGGATGTTGAGGAAATTGAAGATTTAAAGCTCCATCCTTTACCCTTTCAGGGAAGCCGGGTCATTTATCTTGATGAGATTGATTTTGCTTATGACAAACAGCCTGTACTCAAAGACTTTTCTTTAGCGGTTGGCGTTAATGAGAAGCTTTGCCTGCAGGGGAAAAATGGATGCGGCAAGTCAACAGTATTGAAAATTATGACTGGTGAACTTCAGCCGCAAAAAGGAAAAATTCATGCTCGTCAGGATTTGCAGATTGCCTATGTTTTTCAGGATACCAGCCATCTGAGTGGAAGTTTTGAAAAGATGATTCAAAAGGAAAAGGTTGATGGAGTGCTCTGCCGGGCAATTCTCAGCAAGTTAGGATTTGACCGGCATCTTTTTGAAAAGCGGCTGGAAGATTTGAGCCAGGGACAGAAAAAGAAGGTAGTGCTGGCGATGGCCCTTTCCAAATCATGCCATTTATATATTTTTGATGAGCCCATGAACTATATTGATTTAGACAGCCGCCTGCAGTTGGAGACGCTTTTAAAGAAAACAGAAATGACTTGTGTTTTTGTGGAACATGATCAGGCATTCTGCGAAAATATAGCGACTGCTGTCTGCAGTTTTGACAATAAATAGGAGATACAGCTTGTAAGGGCTTTAATAAAATTGTTGAAAGCGATTAACTTTGTGCCATAAATTCAAAGTTTCCGGATTGTTTTTGAAGTTTAAAAGCGCTATAATAGAATCAAGAGAGGAATGATACATATGCATCATATACTACAGCCCTATGCCAATCTGGTACCTTTTTTAGCCACGGCCCTGGGCGAAAATGTTGAAATTGCACTTCATGATTTGACACGTCCTAATGCACCGATTATTGCTATTGCCAACAATGAAATGAGTGGCCGAGTGATTGGTGATTCCTTAACCAACTTAGGAAAACATATTCTTGACGAAAAACAGTACGAAAGCAAGGATTATGTAGTTAACTATAAATCTCTGAGTGCTTCGGGAAAACTTTTGCGGTCTTCGTCTTATTTTATTCGGGATGAAAACAATACACCTGTAGGTATGCTTTGTCTTAATGTTAATATTTCTGATTATGACTATTTAAATGCGACGATCAGAAGAATTTTGGGAATTCGGGAAGAACCGGAGGTTGAATATCAGATGGATCATCCAATGGAGATTTTATCAGGTTCTATTGAAACAACGATCCAGCAGTGTATCTCTGATACCCTCAATGATATGGGCTATCCCAACTATATGTCCCATAGCCGCCTGAATGCGGAAGAAAAAATGACAGTGATTAGAGCATTGCATGATAAAGGCATTTTCAATATTAAAGGAGCGATTGGCTGTGTAGCCAAAGAACTGGCAGCCTCTGAGCCAACCATTTACCGTTATTTAAAGAAAATTTAGGGAGGATTATATCATGAATGACACAGTTTATGTCAGTGGTCATCAGAACCCTGATACAGACTCTATTATCAGCGCCATTGCCTATGCTTACCTGTTAAATAAAACCGGAAAGTATCATGCAGTACCTGTACGTTTAGGCACTATCAGTCAGGAAACACAATTTGTTCTGGATCGATTTGAATTGGAAACGCCAATGTTATTAAAGACGGTTAAACAGAAAGTGGAAGATCTGGATTATGATAAAGTGACGCTTTTTGCTAAAGAATTAACCCTGAAAACAGCCTGGTCTTTAATGAAGCAGGGAAATTTGAAATCGGCACCTATCCTCGATGATAATTCACAGTTGATTGGTCTGTTGTCCACATCCAATATTATTGCCGGATATATGGATGAATGGGACAGTGAAATCCTTGCCAAGAGCGGCACCTCTATTGAAAATATTGTGGATACGCTGGATGCCCGGGTACTTCACTTAAACCGCAATACAAAGGTTTTTAAAGGGGAAATTCATGTTGCTGCGATGTTAAAGGAAGAGGCTCAAAAACGTATTAAGAAAAATGATATTGTTATTGTTGGCGGTGACCGTGAAGACACAATCCGCATGTTAACAGAGCAGGGTGTCTCACTGATTATCCTGACGGGTTCATTAACGCTGACAGAGCAAATGATGAAGGAAATCCAGAAAGCAGATATCACAACGATTTCTACGCCTTACAATACTTTTACAACTTCACAGCTGATTATTCAGTCTGTACCTGTAGAATTTGTTATGCAAAAAGGTGCAATCCGCACGTTCTCTACAGATGATACAGTAGATTATATGAAAGAAGTCATGACGGAAACGCGTTACCGCAGTTATCCGGTGATCGATTTAAATGGCCGTGTTGTCGGCAGTCTTTCCCGTTACCAGTTGTTATCTGGGATGCGCAAAAAAGTCATTCAGGTCGATCATAATGAAAGAGCACAATCCATTCCGGGAATTGAGGAAGCAGAGATTTTGGAAATCATTGACCATCACCGTGTCGCTGATATTCAGACAGTTGGTCCGGTTTATTTCCGTTGTGAACCGCTGGGATCTACAGCGACGATTGTTTCCAAAGCGTTTATGGAACAAAATGTGGAAATTCCTGCAAATATTGCCGGGGCACTTCTTTTGGCGATTATCTCTGATACATTGCTTTTCAAGAGTCCTACCTGTACGCCGGTAGATACTAAAATTGCCCGTAAGCTTGCGCAGATTGCCAATGTGGATTTAGTTGAATTAGGCAAAGAAATGTTTAAAGCAGGCACTTCTCTAAAAGGCAGAACTGTGGAACAGATTTTCTTCCAGGATTACAAACGCTTCTCAATTGGCAAATGCCAGATTGGTGTTGCGCAGGTTAATACTATGGATATTGATGGTTTTGGGGAATACCGGGAGGATATGCTGGCTTATATGAATGAGCAGATTTCTGCTCAGCATTTAGACGCTGCATTGCTTCTTTTAACAGACGTTATCAATGCAGGAAGTCAGCTTTATGTCGTTGGACCAAAAGCGGAAGTTGCAAACCGCGCCTTCAATGTTCAGATTCAGAATAATGAGGCCTATCTGCCAGGAATTATCTCTCGTAAAAAGCAGGTAGTACCATCATTGACAGAAGCAATTGAACAAATGTAAAAATAGGACACAGGCATTCTCGCCTGTGTCTTTTTGCAAAGGAATGGGATTAATGGAAAAGGGAAAAAACATCTGTATTTGATCAGCGGCACAATGAATGTTGGCAAGACAACCGTATCTCAGGTCTTGATTAGATCACTGTATTTTAGGTGTCAGTGAGGAAATCCGAAAGGAAGAGGTTATTTCCCGAAGCATTCAGAGAATTCTTCTAGATGATCAGCTCAATACGTTAAAAACAGATGTTTCCCATCTGACTGTTGGGACAACAGCAAAACAAATCATTGCGCTGACCAATACAGCTGTATCGTGCAAACGAAATCTCGTCTAAAAAGACGGGATTTTTTAAATAAAAAAGTTTCAGACGGAAATCTGAAACTTTGATCGTTAAATGTTATGCAGCTTGTGCCGCTTTTTCCTTATAGAGTTTTTTAAATAATCTGATTAAGAAAAGAATAGCTAATGCAGATAAAACTAATTCAGAAGTCAATTGCGCATAGGCAAGACCGTATAATGGATTTAACATATTTAAAATAATTAAAGCCGGTATTTCTAAGACAATCTTACGCATAATGGCAAAGAATAATGCTTCTTTTCCCATGCCGGTTGCCTGGAATACACCAACTGCAATAAAATCGATACACAGGAATGGCAGTCCCAGACAGAAACTTCTTAAAAATGCAGAACCATAATGCACAATAGAATCCTTGGACATAAATAATTGAATAAAGAAATCAGCCTTGAAGTAGTAGCAGGCAGAAACAGCAATCAGGAACACTAAGGCTATTTTGATTGTAGTCAACAATGTATTTTTCATACGATCAACATTTCTGCTGGAATAGTTATAACTGATTAAAGGCATGATTCCCTGAGACATGCCCAGTGCCATCTGCATTGGTACCATATTGATTTTCTGCGTAATGCCCATGGCTGCGACAGCATCTGTGCCATATCCCGCTGTTAAATTATTTAAAATAGTCATGCCAGTCACATTCAGTAAATTCTGGATCGCGGCTGGAATACCTACGGCAAAGATGGAAAACATGACTGCTTTATCTAAGCTAAATTCTGAAAAGCGCAGGCAGACAAAGGTATTTTCACCTTTTTTATGAATCAGGATAAAGAAATACAGGCAGGCAACCATATTAGATAAGAAAGTCGCTAAACCAGCACCGGCAGCCCCCATATTTAATCCCCATGGCAAAATAAAGAAAGGGTCTAAAATGATATTTAAGATACATCCGCTCATTGTGCCGATACTAGCATGCAGACTGGCGCCTTCAGCACGAACCATATAGGCAAGCACAACGTTTAAGATAGCCGGAACGGCACCACAGATAACGGTCCATCTCAGATAATCGTTTGTAGCCTGTGAGGTTTCCGGAGTGACACCTAAAATATTTAGTAATGGTCCGTTGAAAATTAAACATAGGATAGAAATAAGTGCTGCAAAGAACAGGGCGCAATAGAAACCAATCGCTGAACTTTTATGTACGAGCTTATAGTTTTTGCTTCCCAAAGCCCGGCTCATCAGGCTGGAACTGCCAACACCAAATAAGTTATTGACCGCATTGAAAGCCAAGAGCACCGGTGCGGCTAAAGCCACGGCAGCGTTTTGAATCGAATCATTAAGCATACCAACAAAGTAAGTATCTGCGAGATTATAGATGACCATAACCAAGGAACTTAAAATTGTTGGTACTGCCAGTTTCATAATCGCCTGCGGAACAGGTGCTTTTTCAAATAGATAGATTTTACTGTCATTTTCCATTCATATACCCCCTTTATTGATAAGTCAGCTGATTAAAAGCAACTTATCTTATTCTAACACTTGGAGCTGACTCAAAGTCAAGTGATATGATTATAGAAAATGTTTTTTTATATAATCCGCAACACCATCTTCATTATTGCTTAAGTCGGTAATATCATCACTGATGGCCTTTGTTTCTTCAGTACCATTTGCCATGCATACGCCAAGCCCGCAATGGATTAACATATCATGATCGTTTTGAGCATCCCCAAAGACACAGACTTCATCCATTGTAAATCCGTGAAGTTCACAGATTCTGGCAATGCCGGCACTCTTACTGACACGTGGATCTACGTATTCAAAAAGGGTTGCTCCGGTTTTAAAACAATGATAATTTGGACTGGAGAAAGTTTTGGATCTTTCAATGACTAAGTCCATATCTTTCGCTTCGCAAACAACTACTAATTTAGGGAAATCCCGGGTAAAGAATTCCTCCAGATTTTCAATTTGTTTTTCTTCAAAATGATTGCTTTTGGCAACCCCGGCACTTAAATCATCTAAATGGTGCGCATATAAAGTCATGCCATCATAGACACAGAAATTGACAGGCAAGTCTTTTAGATGATCAATGATTTCCAAAAAGCTTTCACCCTTTAACATATGATTGATTTCACTAATTCCTAATTTTCCATCAATAATCTGTGCGCCGTTAAAGCCCATTAATACATCGCACTGATCTCTGATGTGCCACTCATCCATGAGACTGTCTACGGCATAGAGACTGCGTCCCGTCGCCAGTCCAAAAAGAACACCCTGATCGCGAACAGCCTGGATAGTCTGAATTGTGTTTTCTGATACTGTTTTGTTATCAGTTAATAATGTCCCGTCTAAATCACATAAAATCAATTTAATATCTTTCACAAAAATCCCTCCTGTCACACATTGTAGCATATTTTTATAGATCATGCTTTTTATTTTCAAATTTTGTTGCTATAATGGGGAAGAAAGAGGAGGAGATAGCATGCCTAAAATTTTATTTTCTGATCTTGATGGGACGATTATAGGAAAAAACGCAGTTCCTCTGCATGAAAAAAATATAGAAGCACTGCATCGCTTAAGAAGTGAAGGACATCTGGTCGCTTTATGTACCGGAAGAAATAATATTGATATTTTACCCACACTAAAACAAACCCCCATTCCTTATGATTATCTGGTTTTATGCAATGGTGCTTATATTGCGGATAAGCATGGCAAGGTCATCTGGGAAAATGATATTCCTGTTAAGACAGCCAAAGAAATGTTAAGAACATTTGCCAAAGAGGATAGATTGATTACCTATTTCTGTGATGGCAGACAGTGTTATTTTAAAAGAAGTGATGGCATTGGTATGATTGATGGGAACGGAGATATGCACATTTCTCAAAATCAGGAGGATTTCCTTCAATATATCGAACAGACTTATAAATTTACTATTATTGGCATCAATCAGGAAGATGAGAAAACGGATTTTCTTGATGATTATGTAAAACGTGTTCTGCCGGATTTTGAAAAAGAGATCTCCTGGTTTTACAATACCGTTTATATTGATATTATGGCCAGTGGTGCCACTAAAGGCAGCGGCATGATGCATCTGGCAGATTATCTGGGATTAGCTAAAGATGAAATCTATGCAATTGGAGATTCCTTCAATGATGTATCTATGATTAGTCTGGCAGGACATGGCTATACTTTCAATCGTTCGGAAAAGGATGTAAAGAAACACGCAGACAAAACAGTGGATTATCTTTATGAGACTGTCGATGATATGTTAAATAATTGCAAATCACATTTGTTTTAATAGAATATCGCAAGCTTTCATGCGTTTTAAAATTAGAAATGATATGAAAGGGAATGCCGGTTTATATGGTGGCAGTTAAATTTTCGAAAGCGTATTTTTAAATAAAATAAACAAAAGCGGATAAATTGATGTTAATGTTATCTATTATCATCAGGTTTCCGCTTTTAATTGTTTTTGGAAGTATGCTTTCTTGGCTGTTAATAGTTGGTATATTTTGCGGATGATTAAAATTGATCAAAAATAAGTAAAGATTCCAAAGAGATGAGTTGATTGTTTATAAAAATCCTAAATAATTATAAGAAATAAATTGCTTGTAAGTATTGATTTTTTTGTCTGTTTCTATTAGTATTATAATTATGCGAAAGAGGGGGAGTTATGAAAGAATCACTAAAGAAATATATTGGGCCTCGTTCATTTTATAAACGAGTTGCTAACATCGCCATTCCTTTAGGTCTGCAGCAAATCTTAAATCAGGCCGCAGGTTTTGTCGATACGATTATGGTTTCACAGATTAATGGTGTAGGTGCCGTAGCTGTCGCAACACAGCTGGACACCATCATGATGAATGTAGGGTTTGGTATTAATTCCGGTGCCGGGATGTACGCTGCTCAGTTCTATGGGGCAGAGGATTATAAGAGTTTAAAGAAAATTTTTGGCTTGAAGATCATCATTAATATGATTAATGCAATTCTATTCATGGTCATGGCTTTGTTATTTGGCAGAGCGATTTTGACATTTTACAGTGCTGATGAAGAAGTTGTTGCTTTGGGATTAAGTTATCTTTCTATTTCATGTTTTGCCTATGTTTTTTCAAGCTTAACAAATGTCTACAGCTTTATTTATCGTGCGATTCAGAAAACACACATTCCAATGTATATTGGTATGATTGTTATGGCTGTTAATATTTGCTTTAACTATATTCTGATTTTTGGTAAATTTGGCTTTCCGGAAATGGGGGTTGCCGGTGCAGCTTTAGCTACTTTAATTGCGACAGTTACAGGGACAGTGATTCATGTAATTTATGCCTATAAAACGAAACAGCCATTTTTAGGAACTTTTAATGAAATGTTCCATCAGTCACTGAGCTTTATTAAGCCAGTCGTTAAGAGAATGTTACCGCTGATTTGCAATGAAGCATTCTTTGGCTTTGGTATGAGCTTGTATGTCAAGGCATTTGGTATGTTAGGCAAAGACTCATTGGAAATCTATAAGATTGGCAATACCGTTGCGAATTTCTTCTTTATCCTGGCTATGGGATTAAATAATGCAACAGGCTTGATTATTGGTGCCGAACTTGGTAAACAGGATATGGAAAAGGCAAAGGAGTACAGCAACTATTTTGTTTTGCTGGCGGTCATTTTTGCGATTGTATCGGCTGGCGGTGTCATTTTATTTGCCAGTCCATTGGTTAGCCTTTTTGGATTATCAGATCCTGTGATTCACGAAGGGGCGATTCTAATTGTTCGTTTATTTGCTATCAGGATTGCTTTTAGAATGTTTAATGTCATTATCATGTCCAGCCTTCGAGCCGGCGGAGATTCTCTGTTCTTAATGTTCCTCGATGGCGGTGTGATGTGGTGTGTTGGCTTGCCTATCGCTTATATATCCATTCTTGTTTTCCATGTCGATCATTATGCTACTTTATTTGTCATTATTCAGATCGAGCAGTTGGCCCGTCTTCTGATTGGCCTGGTGCGTTATAAACAGGGAAAATGGTTAAAGAATTTAACTGCAGAAACAGCTTAGGATGACAGACTTTGATTCTGTCATCTTTTTTAAATGAAAGAAAAGCAGGAAACCGTTTCTGATTTCCTGCCTGGTGTACCGCCGGTGGGCGGCTGATATTCAGTTTTTATGCGAGACGACCAGCCTGACAAATAGGAATTTGTTACTGCATGATCATTGATAGTTCTATTTCTTCGTCGTCCGTTGCTCCGGTCTCTGTAAAGCCTCTACTCTTATACAAATTTAGTGCTTGGATATTATCCCTGTTACAGGTTAAGGTTACTCGATTTGAAGAGCCAAAAGGTTTAGCCTTGATATAATCAAGCACACAATCAAGTGCGCTTTTACCATAGCCCTGGCTCTGATTCGATTCATCAATCATCATATGCCATATATCGTATTCAGGAATATCATAATCGTAAATCACCATAACATAGCCAACCATAGTGTCATCTTTATATATTCCCAAAGGCTGACATTGTTCCCTATAAACATAAGCCTGTGCGAGACTGCGAATCGGATGTGAAACAAAGCGTTCTTGTTCTGGTGCGAGTTTCAGATTAAATGCGTCAATAAAGTTTTCTTCTGTAATTTTTCTAAGCTGAATCATAAATTCCTCCATAAATTGTTCTGACTTAATCAGTAAGTTGATTTTGTATGAACATCTATAAGGAACAGAAGATTGCATCAAAAACAAACAAAAAGCCGCGGCTAAATTAAACCACGGCAAAAAAATCTACAAAATACTATTACAATGCAACCGAGGTCCTCAAAAGATATTCAGATTTCATATTAACCCTGTTATTTTCCATAATTGAGCACCTCGCTTTCTATCTGATTTTGTATAAATATAACACTGAGCATCAATAATGTCAATAACAGTTCACTCCTTTATCATTAAAGCCTTTATCATTAAAACACAATTCCTAAAGCTCCGATTTTTTGTTAATCTAGTTATTATTTAGCCAGAAAGTAGCTGGTTTAACTGAAACAGTTTGCAAAGCAAGGTGTTTCTGCCCAGCAAGTCCACAAAGGGGTAGCTGGCACAGCCAGCGCTGGGGAAATGTAGCTTCCCCTGTGATGATTGGCAGGAGCCGGAACGCTGCGGGAAATCATTCGCTTTCCGCAGGAAGCCCCTGGACTCCGGCTCTGGAAGCGATTATGACCGTTTCCTGTCTGGCTATTTTCTCATTGAATGTGGCTTTCATCTATCCGGATCCTTTCCGAAAATGGGCGTAAAAAATGCCATAGGCTACTTGTTCCTATGGCACAGAACCGACCGAAATCCGGTCAATATTCAGTTGTCATGTGGAGGACGGTTAAGCCCTCCGTTTTTCTGTACCGTATCCATAACTTTGCATTTCTCGGATTTTCGGCGTGTCAAGGCTCATTCGTGAGTAGTAAATTCGTAGTAAAATGAGGCTTTTCAACCCTTCTGAAATGCCGTAAAACACGGTGTTTTCAAGGGATAATCAGATTTTACCTTGATTTTTATTAAAAAATAAATAGGAAAATTATGGAAAATCTTTCATTGATTTTTGCTAAGTTATTTTTCACTGCACCAACTTCAATTGGTGCTTTTTTGTTCATATTTTCTTAATTTGTGTTAAGAAAATTTTAACGAAATTGCATGTCTTTTCTTTCGATATCAGGGCTATACTTTTGGTGTAGAGGTGATAGATATGCAGTTAAAAATAAAAAAATGGCTTGTCGTTGTGCTATTGATACTGATCATGGCTGTTGGCTGTTATGTATTATGGGAACCATTGATGGCGTTTGCAAGTCATCCTGAAAGAGTCAGAGAAATGGGACCAGTTGGTGTCATGGCTTTGATTGGCGCTGTTTTTATCCAGATTGTATTAGCTTTTTTACCAGGAGAGATGTTGGAAATTACAGCTGGTCTTATTTATGGTCCCTGGTGGGGACTTCTGATTTGTATGGCTGGTGCTTTTTTAGGGTCAAGCTGTGTCTTTCTTATGGTTCAGAAATTGGGTATTCCTTTGGTGGAAAAATTTTTCCCGAAGCAAAAAATTGAAGATCTCCGTTTCCTTAAAAATGAAAAGAAATTATTCTCCCTTTTATTTATTATTTTCTTTATTCCGGGAACACCCAAGGATTTACTAACATATGTGATGCCTTTAACTAAATTAACGTTCCAGCAGTTTATTGTCATTACAACACTGGCAAGAATTCCATCTATTCTGACTAGTACCCTTGGCGGCGATCTTGTCGCCAGTCAGAATTATTTTTTGGCCGCAATCACTTTTATTGTCACTGGTATTATTGCATTGATTGGCATGCATTATTACCAGAAGAAAACGACAGGAGCCTGAAATGGCTCTTTTTTTGATGCAAAAAATGCCCTGTCATCAAGACAGAGCGGGGGGTGTAAGTAATGAAAGATCATTCCTTGATTATTATTTTAACTATAAATAATTATTTTGTCAAACAAAAATTATTTAAATTATTCACAAAAGAGTGCTCTGCCGATGCGGACGATCGTTGCCCCTTCTTCAATGGCAATAACGTAGTCATTGCTCATGCCCATTGATAGTTCGTGTAATTCATATTGAGGGAACTGCTTTTGCATTGATAATAAAAGCTGATGCATTTCCTGAAAGAAAGGCCGGGTTTCTTCCGGTTCAATAAATGGCGCCATCATCATAAAGCCCTGAACATTGATATGTGTGCATTTTTTCAGATATTCAAGCACCTCAGGAATTTCTTCTTTTTCAAAACCATGTTTGCTTTCCTCTTTAGCGATATTGACTTCAAGCAGAATATTTGTTTGCAGGTTTCGCTTTGAAGACTGTTTTTCAATTTCATCAATGAGCCGATATGTATCGACGGAGTGAATCAGTTCAACTTTATCTATAATATCTTTTACTTTATTGGTCTGTAAGCTGCCAATGAAATGCCAGTGGCCAGGACCTTGATACTGCTGGTATTTTTCCAGAAATGCCTGAACTCTGTTTTCACCAAAGATGGTAATGCCGTTTTGTACTAACGATGCCAACTGGTCAGCCTCAATATATTTGGTTGCGGCAACCACCTTAACATTTTTAGTTCTGGCGCAGATATCTTGAACAGCTGCGGGATTTGTTTTCATGGATATTCCTCCTCGTGATGTATTTTTTTGATTATGTCAAGTTTTTTTCATCCTGTGAAAAAAAAGAATGCGAATATTGGTGATTTATAGTATAATAGAAATTAGAGGTGATTGTAGTGAAATACCTGTTTTATCGACTGATTATTTTTTTAGATACAGCAAATGAAGATGATACGAACTATAACATTGCCTGGTATATGGCTAATAATTTTAAAAAAGTAGCCAAGATGGGGATCAGTGAACTGGCTAAGGCCTGTTATGTCAGCCCGGCTACAATCAGCCGCTTTTGCAGAACTCTGGGGTACGAGAATTTTGCTCATTTGAAACAAGAATGTGCGCTTTTTCAGATGAATCTGACGCGTTCCAGTAATCTGGCCAGTATTCCTGAAAAAATGATTTATAATGATCCTAAAATGGCGACGGCGGATTATGCCAGCCGTGTTGCGGCAGAGATCATGAATCTTTCAAGTTATTTAAATTGGCAGGAAATAGATGCTAGTCTGCGTTTAATTCATGATATGCCAACGGTTGCTTTCTTTGGAACACAGTTTTCGCATAGTGCGGCACTGCACTTTCAGACAGATTTGATGATGCTGGATAAGTTTTCAATTGCTTACATGGATGCGGACAGGCAGCTGGATTGCGCAAAGAAACTGGATGAAAATTCTGTCGCTGTTATTATCTCAGTCAACGGAAATTACCTGCAGACGGGTGCTAAAGCACTTAGCTACATTAAAAGAAACGGTGCTAAGACAGTATTAATCACGCAAAATCCAACGATTAGTCTGGCAGATGAGGTGGATCATCTGATTATTTTAGGTGACCATCGGCAGATGAAGATTGGCAAGCATACGTTATTAACCTGTGTTGAGCTAATGTCCTGTCGTTATTTTGCGCTCTATTCACATGAGAATAAGCAGGAGCCCTAAAGGGCTTTTTTTAATTATTCAGGCATCCAGATAATCAATCACCTGATCAAGAGAAGATAAGACGGCTTTGCAAAGCTGACGAATATTTGCTTCAGGCATTTTTAAATCAGGAATACAGATGACAGGAATATTTGCCTGATGGCTGGCAATAATGCCATTTTGAGAATCTTCTAAAACCAGTGCCTGACAGGCCGAAGCACCTGCTTTATCAAGGGTTTTTAAAAAGATTTCTGGATTAGGTTTGGTTTCTCTGACTTCATCACCAGCCATAAGAAAGGCAAATTCATTTTCCAAACCGGTCATTTTTAAATTGCGTAAAATAGTCTGCCGTGAACTGGATGAGGCAACACAGGTTTTAATGTGCTTTTCTTTAAGAAAAGCCAGTAATTCCCTTAATCCTTTTTTGATGGTGATGCCTTCTTGAGCGATGATCTCATTTTGAATTCGACGGCATTCCTGGCTGACTTCTTCAAGTGGATAGTCATTACCAAAATGATCGATTATACGCTTTTGGGCGATTGTCCCATTGGTGCCGACTAGTTCACTGTAAAATTCATCTGTCAGTGTGTAGCCAAACTTTTTGGTTGCCTGACGCATGGCTCTAAGGCCAATTGTTTCGGTATCAAACATTAAACCATCCATATCAAATATGACTAGCTGAATCATAATTTTTCCCCCTTTATCAATTTGATGCCTTCTTTATTGTAGCACAAAATGGATGGAAGAAACATCTTAATTATGTTAGAATAGGCATGGAGGGTGGTAAGATGAGAGAAATCAATGTTGATATCATTACTGAAGCGGTTTGCAAACTGGCCATGGATGCTTGCGTTCACTTGCCCCATGATGTATTAAGCCGTTTGGAAGAATGCCTGGAAAATGAACCATTTACGATGGCTAAGGAAACTTTGCAGGTTATTGTGGATAATGCGCGAATTGCTTCAAAAACGGCAACACCTATTTGTCAGGATACGGGGATGGCCTGTATCTTTATGGAAATCGGACAGGATGTTCATTTTGTTGGCGGAGATTTAAATGAAGCGATTCACCGCGGGGTAGCTAAAGGATATGAAGCAGGTTATTTAAGAAAATCCATTGTCGATGATCCGATGTTTGATCGCGTAAATACAAAAAATAATACACCGGCAGCGATTCATTATGAGATTGTTCCGGGTGAGCAGGTGACTATTACGCTGGCGCCAAAAGGGTTTGGGTCAGAAAATATGTCAAAAATAAAAATGTTAAAACCAAGTGATGGTGTAGAAGGCGTTAAACAATTTGTTTTGGAAACAATTGAAAGTGCCGGAGCTAATGCCTGTCCGCCAATGGTCATTGGTGTAGGGATTGGCGGCAATTTTGAAACGGTTGCTTTAAGTGCCAAAAAAGCAATGCTGAAAGAATTGGATGAAAAGCATCCTGATCCTCGCTATGCCGCTTTGGAAGAGGAATTACTGGAAAAAGCTAATGCTTTGGGGATTGGTCCAGCTGGCTTTGGCGGTAAAACAACAGCACTTGCCTTACATATTGAAACAAAACCAACACATATTGCCGGGATGCCTGTAGCTGTCGCTATTTGCTGCCACGTGGCAAGACATAAGAAGGTGACTTTATGATCAAAAGAATAACAACGCCTCTGACGCCGGAAAAAGTCAGAGCACTTAGAGCCGGGGACCAGGTTTTGATCAGCGGAACGATTTACACCGGCAGAGATGCGGCACATCGTCGCTTATGTGAAGCCGTAGAAGCTAATCAGCCATTGCCATTTGATCCTCAGGATGCAATTATTTATTATGTGGGGCCAACCCCAACGCCTCCAGGCAAAGTATTTGGCAGCGGCGGTCCAACAACTTCAGGACGCATGGATGCCTATGCGCCGACCATGCTTTCCTTGGGCTTAAGAGGCATGATTGGCAAGGGTTATCGTAACGATGCTGTCAAGGAAGCGATGAAGAAATATCAGGGAATTTATTTTGGTGCCATCGGCGGTGCCGGTGCTGTGATTGGCAATGCGGTCCAGTCATGTGAAATCATTGCTTATGAGGATTTGGGTCCTGAAGCCATTCGCCGTCTTGAAGTGAAAGATTTTCCTGCAGTAGTTGTTATCGACTGTGAAGGAAATGATCTGTATGAGATGGGCAGACATCAGTATCTTGAAAATTGTAAAGAAAATGCAGCCTGATTACTGGCTGTATTTTTATGAAAGCGAGGAATGACATGAAGAAGAAGGGTGTCTTGATAAAACTTATTTTAGTAATTGTACTTATTGTTGGTGTTGTCCAGTCCGGCATTTATCTGCTTCCGCGCCTGCGGTTAGATAAAAAGGGCTACACCAAAGATGAGATTGAAACGATTATGGATTTGCCGGATGAGATGCAGGATGAACTGATGAAAACAGATTATGTTAACAATGTAACTGTCTGGCTAAGTGTATCTTCGCAGATTGACCGTTATCTGGATTATATTGCTTATGCCAGTTTCCATGACCAGCTGACAAGTCAGGAAGTTGTGGAAACATTGGATATGGTTCTGGATCATCCTGAAGTTTTTGTTTTCTCAGAAAATCAGAACAGAGATCATTTTTATGAAAAAGCAGCGCCGGAAATGATTGCCGACTATCTTCAAAGCGCTCAGCAGAGAAGCCTGGCGGATAATCCGGAAAGCCTGACATTACTTGTTGGCGGGGATAATCAGTTAAGTATGAGCTATGAACCGGGAATTTTAGAAGCCTGTGCAATAGCGAATGCTGAACCGGATGAACCAGTCAGCTATCTGGCTAAAGAAGCAAATGAGGCTTTAAAACAAATGGCTGAAGATGCTGCCAAAGAAGGCTATATACTGTTAAACAACAGCAGTTACCGCAGTTATTTTGATCAGGCGGATATTTATGATTATTATGCGGATTTATATGGCGAAGGATATTGCGAACATTATGTGGCAACGCCGGGCAACAGCGAACATCAGACAGGACTTGCGATTGATTTATCCAGTCGTTCCGTGCAAGAGGGAACCTATTTTGTCTTTGGCGATTCTCCGGATTACCGTTGGGTGAATGAACATTGTTATCAATATGGTTTCATTCGCCGCTATCCTGAAGATAAGGCAGAGATTACCGGTTCTTATAATGAACCATGGCATTATCGTTATGTAGGTTTGGCGGCCGCAAAAATCATCCATGATAATGATTGGGCTTTGGAGGAGTACGTGGCAGCTTATGGAGAATAAGGAACTGTTTGAGGGGATTGCCTCCCTGCTTCAATTAGGCAGTCTTCAAAAGCCTGTTTATCGTGTCTATGGCGGTTATTTACATCAGATGTACTGTTTGGAAACAGAAAAAGGAAAATTTGCTTTAAAATTGTTAAATCCACTTATCATGCAGCGGCCTACGGCAATGAAGAATTACCAGTGTGCTGAAGCATTGGAAACAAAGCTTGAAGCTGCAAGATTGCCTGTGGTGACTGCCCTGAATTTTGACGGAAAGAAAATGCAGTGCTTTGAAGGACAGTATTTCTATGTTTTTAACTGGATTGAAGGCAGCGTCATGCCTTCTGATCAAATCACCGTGAAGCACTGTCAGAAAATCGGCAGATTATTAGGAGAAATGCACCATTTGGAGTACCAGCTTGAGGCACCTCATCTTTTGCCTGTAGCGATTGACTGGCATCAATATGTTTTGAAGGCTTGTGAAGAAGACGCAGAAATTGCTGGCTTGTTAGCGGCAAATGAAGATTTGTTATATCAGCTTGAACAAAGGGGAAATGAAGCGCTGACCAGGCTGCCGGCAGTTAGCTGTATCTGTCATGGCGATATGGATGTGAAAAATGTTCTCTGGCAGGCAAGTGAACCTTATGTTATTGATCTGGAATGCTTAAATATCGGCAGTCCTTATCTAGAGATTTTTACTTTGGCTTTAAGCTGGTCGGGATATGAACAGGGAAATTTGGATAAACAGCGCCTGCAGGCTTTTATTCAAGCCTATCAGGAGGTTTGTGATCTGTCAGAAGTTAACTGGCAGGTACTTTATCAGAGTAATATGGGACAGCTGGAATGGCTGGCATATAATATTCGCCGGGCTCTAAAGATAGAGTCAGCCAGTGAAGAGGAAAGAAAACTAGGCATTGCTCAGGTTTATAGTACATTAGAGCAGATTCAATATTATGCGTGCATAGGCGATGAATTGCTGGAAATACTCAATGAATGTACTTCATTGAATTAAGAAAAAGTTAAGCATTTGGTAAAAAATCCTAAAGTCATTATCCTTATAATAGGAACTGAGGTGATTGGGATGAAACAAGTACGGGAAAATGCCATGGATGGTTTGCTGGCTTTAGCGGTGATTGTACTGGGAATGCTGGTTATGATGATTGGTTTCAATTATAAAACGATTCGGCTTTCTCTTAAAGGTTACAGTCCCAGTGAAATCAATATGATTTTAGAAATGGCAGAAGATAATCAGACAATTATATTGAGTGAAGAGCGTTTTGAGCATATTGACTGGTGGATCATGAGAGATGATAATGCCTCTCATTATGCCTCTTTTGAATCTTTATTGGAGATTCATCCGCATCTTGGACCGGACGAAGTGGTGGCCCGCCTGAGTGCATCGGGGTTTTAATTTTTTTCAATATTGCTTGCCTTTTTCTTTCTGTTTACGTATAATAGGAATGCATAGGGGAGTAGCAAGCCAGGCTTTTGGTTTCTTTATCATCAATCTCGGGTTTTCCCTGGTAAAGAATGAAAATGCAAGACTTATGATTGGTAAAAAAGACCGTCATAAGTCTTTTTTGTATAAGAGAGAGGAGAAAATAATCATGGATTTAAAAAAACTTGAAGAGCGTTTTTCCACGAATATCCGTACCGGCTTAACAAAAGATGAAGTGGAGAAAAGGAGGGCTTCCGGCAAAAATGAATTAAGAGGCGAACCGCCAAAAACTTTTCTGGAGAAATTAAAAGATCAGCTGAATGATCCGATGATTTACATTTTGCTGGCAGCTGTTGTCATTTCGGCAGTGATTGGAGAAACGGTTGATGCGCTGATTATTCTGCTGGTCATTGCTTTGAATGCCGCTATTGGCATTATGCAGGAAAATAAAGCCCAGAAGTCATTAGAGGCTTTACAGAAAATGGCCAGTCCGACCACGATTGTCCGTCGTAACGGCGTTTTGGAAAATGTACCGGTGGCCGACTTAGTGGTTGGTGATGTTGTGGTGCTGGAAGCGGGACGCTATATTCCTGCAGATCTTTATTTAAGCACAGCTGCTAATCTCAAAGTAGATGAATCAGCGCTCACAGGGGAATCTGTTCCTGTGGATAAAAATACAGATGAGGTCCCTGACGACGCTTTGCTGGCAGAGAAAACAAATCAGGTTTTTATGTCTACGTATGTCACTTATGGTCGTGCTGAAGGGGTTGTCAGTGCTATTGGCATGGATACGGAAATTGGTAAAATCGCTAAAATGCTTGATCAGTCGGATTCACGCATGACGCCGCTGCAGCTTAAATTAGCACAGTTAAGTAAGACACTGGGTAAGTTATGCCTGGGTGTTTGTATTGTCATGTTTGTTGTCGGCATTGCTCAGGGCAGAGATATCATGGAGATGCTGATCACATCAATTTCTCTGGCCGTTGCAATTATTCCCGAGGGTCTGACGGCCGTGGTAACGATTGTGCTTGCCTTAGGGGTAGAAAAGATGGCAAAACGGCAGGCGATTGTTAAAAAATTGCCTGCAGTTGAAACGCTGGGCAGCGTCAATGTGATTTGTTCAGATAAAACAGGCACGATTACGCAAAACAAGATGACTGTCACTTCTTTCTATCAGGATGGACAGTTACAGGATATTTCATTGCTTGATCCACAAAAAAATCAAAAGCTTGTGGAAGGCATGATGCTTTGCAATGATGCCAGCAATGAAGCTTCAGTAACAGGGGATCCAACGGAAATTGCTTTGTTGGATATGGGAACAAAAATAGGTTTATCAAAGCATGCGATTGATCAGAAATATCCAAGATACGATGAAATCCCTTTTGATTCTGATCGAAAACTAATGACAACGGTGCATCATATAGGAGAGAAAAATGTTGCTTATACAAAAGGTGCCTTGGACTGTTTATTAGAACACTGTACCAGTGCGGAAGTTAATGGTGCCATTGTGCCGATTGATTCTGTCAAAGATCAGATTCTTGAAGCATCCAAGAAGATGGCTGATCAGGCCCTGCGGGTTTTGGCTTTGGCGTATCGAATGACCGATCCTGGATCAATTGATGAGGCTGAGCTTTGTCTTGTTGGTTTGGTAGGGATGATTGACCCGGCCAGACCTGAGGTCAAAGATGCCATCTCGATTGCCCGGCAGGCTGGTATTCGCACAGTAATGATTACCGGAGACCATCAGGATACAGCGCTGGCGATTGCCAAAGAAGTCGGTATTGCCAAGGATGCCAGTCAGATTATGAATGGTCAGACATTAAATCAGATGACGCAGGAAGATTTAAATCAGTCAATAGATCAGTATCGGGTTTTTGCCCGCGTTCAGCCTGAACACAAAGTCATGGTCGTCAAAGCCCTGCAGTCTAAGAATTATGTCGTTTCCATGACTGGCGATGGCGTGAATGATGCCCCTAGTTTGAAGGCTGCCGATATTGGTGTGGCAATGGGGATTACGGGCAGTGATGTTTCCAAAGAAGCAGGAGATATGATTTTAGCTGATGATAATTTTGCGACAATTGTCAGTGCTGTTAAGGAAGGAAGAGGCATCTTTGCGAATATCAAGAAAGCGATTCTGTTCCTTCTGTCATGTAATATTGGTGAAGCTGCCGCGCTTTTTACGGCGATTGTGTTAAACTGGGCAACGCCATTAAGGGCCATCCATATTCTCTGGGTTAACCTAATTACGGATACTTTACCAGCTTTGGCATTAGGCGTGGATGGTGATGATGGCGATTTAATGAAAGTAGGACCTAATCCTCGTGATGAATCTATTTTTGCCCACGGCGGTGTTGCCTTTGTTATTGTGAATGGTCTTTATATCGGACTTATCACCCTGCTTGCTTTCTATTATGGCAAAACACATTATCCGGAATTGGAACATGCCCAGACAATGGCTTTTATGGTGCTTTCTATCAGCCAGCTTTTCCATGCGTTTAATCTGCATAGTTTTTCACACTCCATCTTTAAAACAGGCGTTTTTAAAAACAAATACCTTCTGTTAGCTTTTGCAGCTGGTTTGATTTTACAGACAATGGTAGCTATTATCCCAGTACTGAGTGTTGTTTTTGACACTTTCATTTTAAGTATGAACGACTGGCTTGTTGTCATTGCGCTTTCTTTATCGACGATTATTTTCAATGAAATATGGAAATTGTTTGCAAAAAGATAACCCAAAGTGGGGACTGACTGCTTAAAAATAGACTTTTTTTGCCTGAAAAAGGGTTAAAATTGCATTAAAATGGCACTTTTGTTTAACTTTGTGACAAAATCTACTTCATTTTATTTAAATAATTAACTATAATAAAGGCATGTGGTCATGCCTTTATTTTTTTAGGCAGAAAGGAGACAACGATGGCAAAGATAGAATGTTCGAATAAATTAAAAAATAAAATGGATGCCATGTCGGTGTTAGTTGATCAATTAAATGCGTATTTTGATGATGCCAGCATTTTGGGCAGTGATACCAAGGGCAAAACCTTTCAGGTCAGACTCGGTGATGTCAGCCTGAGGGATTTTAGCGGCAATGAATGCGGATTTGTCGTCAGGGTACTGAAACATGGCAGATATTTTGAATATTCTTTTAACGAATGGCTGGAGCCTGATGAATTATATCAGATGATTTTAAAACAGTATCAGGAAGACCAGCAGATTCAAAAAGAAGCTGAACTAGAAAATTTTGATGAAATCGAACGCAACAATGTGATGATTTATGAGAGCCATGAGATGACTGTGCAAAAAACACTGAAAGATGTTGAGATGCAGGATGTGCTGGCAATGATGGAAAAAACAAGAGATATGCTTAAAGCGGCAGATGCTCGTGTGGCCAGCGTCGTGATTACATTAAATAATGTGCATGTGTCAAAAGCCTTTATTTCTTCATGCAAAGAATTATATCAGGGTTATATGTATTCTGAAGTTATTGTTCAGGTTACTGTCAGAGATCAGGGCAAAGTTCAGTCAGATTCTAAAATGGCGACAGGGCTTCATGGTTTGGAAATTCTTGATGAGCTTGAGGGAAAAGCCAGGCTTGCTTTGCAGGAGGCCTTAGCACTTTTAGATAGTGAACCAATGGTGCCAGGTGTCTATGATGTTATTTGTTCACCAGAAATCAGTGGACTTATTGCGCATGAAGCATTTGGCCATGGTGTTGAAATGGATATGTTTGTTAAAAACAGAGCATTGGCAAAGGATTATATCGGAAAACAGGTTGCCAGTTCTTTAGTCACAATGGTTGATGGCGCAATGCCTAAAAAAGAGGTTGCCAGCTATTTATTTGATGATGAAGGCAATCTGGGGCAGGAAACGGTATTAATCAAAGATGGCATTTTGATGCAGGGCATTAGTGATGAAGCCTCGGCACTGCGTTTAGGGACGAAACCGACAGGCAATGGCCGGCGGGAATCTTTTGAACGCAAAGCATATGCGCGGATGACAAATACTTATTTTGAAAAGGGGACTTCGAAAGTTGAAGATATGCTGGCTTCGGTAAAATACGGTTTTCTTTTAGAAGGCGTGCAGTCCGGTATGGAAGATCCTAAACATTGGGGAATTCAGTGTATCATTGCTAAGGCTAAAGAAATTGTGGACGGCAAACTGACAGGCAGGATTTTCTCACCAGTCATTTTAACGGGCTATGTACCTGATCTTTTAAAATCAATTTCTATGGTCAGTGATGAAGTGACGCTTAGCGGCGGCGGTTCCTGCGGCAAAGGATATAAAGAATGGGTGAAGGTTTCCGATGGCGGCCCATATCTCAAAGCGAAAGCGAGGTTAGGTTAACATGGAAAAAATACTTGAGATTTTAAAAGAATTAAAAGTAAATGAATATCGTTTGGTCGATGAAACGGTTTATGCGAAAGAATGGTTTTTCATAAAAAAGAAACTGGATATGAGCCGGGCCAAAAAAGTAAAATATTTTTACTTAACGGTTTATCAGACCATTTATGAAAATACAGAACGTTTTAAAGGCAGTTCTTCCTGCAAATTAAACGCTCAGGAAGATGAACAGACTTTAAGAGAAAGTATTAAAGAACTGATTAAATCAGCTTCGTTAGTTAAAAATCCTTATTTCGAATTGCCTTGTCCTGAAGAGGCGGCCGCTAATACTGTTTCGCCAATTGGCAATATTCATGAAGTTTTTGAAATGATGAAGGATTTTCATGAAACGGAGGATATTTCTTTAAACTCATTTGAATTGTTTGAAAATCTGACGGAGGTGCATATCGTTAACTCCAAAGGCATCGATGTGACATACAGTTATCCTGGTCATGAATTAGAGCTTGTTATTAATGCTAAAGACAATACGCATGAAATTGAAATTTATCAGGATCTGCGTTTTGGTCAGCCTAATGTTGCTGAACTGAAACGGCAAATCGGAGAATCCCGTCGTCAGGCACTTGATCGCAGAGAAGCAGTTGCTCTGGAGAAGATTCCTGAACGAATTATTATCAGTAAAGAGAATGTTTTGGAAATTTTCCGTTATTATCTGATGCAGTTAAGCACGGACAGACTGTATCGCAAATACAGTACAGTGCAGATTGGCGATTATTTGGGACCTGCAGGTTTTCATTTGGAAGGTATGCCTTATCTGGAAAATTCGTCTAAAAATAAGGCTTATGATGAAGATGGCAGATTATGCAAACCTGTTGTTCTTGTTGATCAGGGTCAGGTTATTCATGTCTGGGGATCACATGTTTTTTCAGATTATATGCATATCCCAGAGACGACGATGATTAACAATTACAAAGTTGCCCCAGGCACATTATCTGTGGAAGAAATGAGAAGTCAGCCTTATCTGGAAGTTGTTCAATTCTCAAGTTTTTCCTGCCAGATGATTACCGGTGATTTCAGCGGTGAAATTCGTTTAGGTTATTATTTTGATGGGGAAAAGACCATTGCGGTTTCCGGCGGCAGTATTTCTGGAAACGTCAAAACGAATGAAGCTGATATGGTTCTATCCAAAGAGCTTGAAAAGTATGATGGCGCAGTAGTTCCTTTAGCAATCATGCTTTCCCATGTCAATGTTGCTTTATAACGTACTTCGGTACGTTTTTTTAATTGTTAAAAAAGGAATCTTTTTTAAAGGATTCCCGACGTCTCAGATTAATCTATTCTGTGGTAGCAATTATAGCACATTTATGTCAAAAAAGGAAGAATGATAAAAATAAGAACTTTTGGTCATAGAGGATTTAGTTTTTTATGAAAAAACAGATAGATTCATCCCTAATTTTGTCGCAGATTAGATTATTCTGCGACATTTTTAGGAGGGATGGTTTGTGTACTGGTATATTATTCATATGCATACAGGCAGGCAGAGGCTGCTGATCAAGTTTTTTTCTTTGCAGGCAAATATCAAGGCTTTTGTGCCAAAAGTGGAAATATGGCAGTACCCTTCCGGTTACACCGTACAGGAGCTGCTCTCTGATTTGGTATTTATTAAATCTAATCAAAACAAAGAGATGATTGAAAGGCATTATAAGGCTTTTTTTAAATCAATTCAAGGTTTTGACCAGATGTTGGCTTTTGATCATATTTATGCGTTAAATGCACCGGGGCAAGCGCTGATGGATCAATTATTTGGCAATGATGAGGTTATCAGACATTCTGTCAGTGACCAACAGCTGCATGTCATTGAAGGACCGCTGCAAGGATTAGAAAAGTGGATTATTCGTTTTAACGAAAATAAAAAGCAGGCTGTGCTGGATTTTATGATCGACAGTGATCATCTGACTGTGCCATTAGAAATTATGGGTGTTCTGGATTCTTAAAAAACCAGTGATCTATCGGATAATAAGTGTTCAAAATAAAGATTAATAGAATGAAGAGAATGCCCAATGCGGCAAAATAAGGATCATAAGGATGCAAGGTGATATTTTTGCTTAGATAAATTGTTTCCGCGAAAAAAGCTGCAACTAAACCACTTAAATAGCTCAGCGGGTAAATGATATGACCAGGCAGATGAAAAAAGGCAAGGCATCCGTATAATAAAATCATCATGACAATAAGACCGCTCACCATCATCATCAGACGAGCCGGCAGGTAAATGGGACCGGGGCTGTCAAGGCATTCAAAGAAGGTTTGTAAAAACAATGGCATCACCAAATATTTTTGGACTTCCCAGGGACTGTGACCAACTGGTTTTAGCCACCAAAGCCAGGGCTTTCGAAGGGGAAGATGACAGAGCAGGGCAGCTAAACCAATGGCAAAGAGAAAACGAATCATTAACATAAGCATCATTCCTTTATAACTTATATTTATGCAAAAGGAATCAAAAAAGTGACGCTTTAGCGCCACTATAGCAAGTGTATCTGATGTTTTTCACATAACTCCCGTGTTTTTTCTGACCAGAGCGATGCCTGCACTTCACCAATATGTGCTTTTTTCAAAAAGTACATACAGATTCTTGACTGGCCAATACCGCCGCCGATTGTCAAAGGCAATTTTTCATTCATAATATTCTGATGGTAAGGCAGATTTAATCTTTCCTCTGCTTTGGCAGCTTTCAGCTGTTTTTTTAGAGAAGTTTTATCAACGCGAATACCCATACTGGAAAGCTCCAGCGCACAGTCTAAAATCGGATACCAAACCAAGATGTCGCCATTGAGCTGCCAGTCATCATAATCCGGTGCTCTGCCGTCATGAGGTTTTCCTGATTTTAGCGGATAGCCAATCTGCGATACAAAAACGGCTTTATATTCCTTCGTAATTTTCCTTTCTCTTTGCTTAGGTGTTAAATCAGGGTAGCGGTCTTCAAGTTCCTGACTTGTAATAAAATGAATCGCTGAAGGCAGCTGATCCTCTTCGTTTTTAAGCTGTGGATAGCGTTTATGCATCAGATATTCGATTTCCTGCAGAACACTGTAGATTTTATTGACGGTATATTTCAAAAAAGCTTCACAGCGATCTTCAGGATTAATGACTAATTCCCAATCCCATTGGTCAACATAGACAGAATGCAGATTATCAAGTATCTCGTCACGTCTGATTGCATTCATATCAGTATACAGGCCTTCCAGCTTGCCAAAATGATAACGATGCAGGGCATCACGTTTCCATTTAGCTAAAGAATGAACAATCTGAATATTGTCCTCATAAATATCAGGAATATCAAAAGAAACAGGCCTTTCTACGCCGTTCAGGTCATCGTTTAATCCGGAGTTGGCATTGACAAATAGTGGTGCAGAAACACGGGTCAGCCGCAAAGATTCAGCTAATCGTCTTTCAAAAGTATCCTTAATCAGTTTGATGGCTATTTCTGTTTCCTGTAAATCCAGTTTAGACTGATAGCCTTCTGGTAAAATGATTTCACTCATCTTAAATTCCCCCTTGTTAGAAATAATACAGAAAAATAGAAAAGAAGTAAAGAAAAACAAGGAAGCTTTTGCCGTAATGATAGAAAATAAAATAATTTCTTTATAAAGAAAAGCAGGAAACCTGGGAAGGTTTTCTGCCTGTCTGCTGTTTTATCATCATAAACCAAAGTCAGTCTAATCAATTGGGGTCTTGTCCATTGTCTTGATCATCAGGTATTCATCCTTGTATGTGCCATCGGGATATTTAAGTGCATGGGGTATGGTTCCGACAATCTCAAAGCCAAAGCTCTGATACATGGATATGGCCCTTTTATTATCCTTTATGACATCTAATTCAATTTGTTCGATCTGATGCGCCTCACACCATTTAATACACTCCTGCATCATTTTTCCGCCAATGCCAAGTCCCCAGAATTTTTTTAAAAGCACAAAGGCAACACTGGCACGATGCAGATATCTCTGGTTGCTTCGTTTATGACCGACAGAGCATTGACCAATAATCTGACCTTCAAATTCTGCGACAAACCACATTCGTCCAAAATCACCATTGATGACAGACTCGATGATATTTTTTTCCTGTTCAATGGTTGCTGTAAATTCACCGGGATTACGCGCTAAAAATTGCGTTTCTTCATCAGCGGTTTTGAGGACATTGATGAGTTTTTCAGCGTCATCGGTATCAGGTTTACGAATTAGAACAGATTTTCCATTTTTTAATTGATACAGTATAAGAAATCACCTCCAGTTCTAAATGATTATTTAATGCATGTTATTCATCTAAATGTTTGATTTTTTTAAAGGAGATTAATTCAATGTTATTTTCTTTGATCCAGGCTTTTAACTCGGGACTTCTTAAAATAGCCAGTTCTCTAGTTCTAGGCACTGTATAGGAGCTCATCTGAAGTAATCTTTCATCTAAAAAGGCAGGATGACACATCACTTCGGCAATTTCCTGATCCCATAGACCATATTGATTGGTAAGAAAATAATCAAGTGCTGCCTGGTCATCATAGAAACCACGAATCATTGGCGCTTTCTGATAAGGATAATCCTTTGGATACTGTTCTGGCCGCAGACGAACAGGAAGATCGTATTCTTTGCTTAAACGCATGGTTACTTCCAGATGATCAGGCTGGGAATGGACGTGATGATGGGAGTCAAGATGAGTTGGCTTATGACCCATTATTTCGATGAATTTTTCAATTTGTGCTTTCCATTCCGTGTACAGTTCATCAAGATCTGCGTGCGGATGACCATCCGGATAGGATTTTGGCCGACGGAAATTCCCGTTTTCGTCGGTATAGCTTTTTGCCCCCGCAACCAATGGACGACCTACCGTTAAAACTAAATGAAGGCCAACACCAAGATTTGGATGCTTTTTGGCAAGTTTTGCGCCATAATCGGCAAATGGCATATTGACCATCATTGTTGTCGAGGACAAAACGCCATCCTCGTGTGCTAAAATTGTGGCAATTGTATTGGCTTCCGTCATTCCGAAGTCATCAGCGTTGACGATTAATTTTTTTAATTGCATAATATCCCTTCTTTCCATACATTTCTATTATACATGAAAACGGTTTAAATGGTGGGATTTTCAAAAATATGAAAATTAGACTTTGCTTTTTTTTAGTTTATGTTACAATGGTTAAAGCATTGAGGAGGAGAAACCATGAAAGAAATCATAATGGCGACAAATAACGCCGGAAAAGTTAAAGAAATGCAGTCTTTATTCGATGAACTGGGAATTCAGGTCAAAGCTTTGAAAGATGTTTTTGATAATCCTGTGGATATAGAAGAAAACGGAACTACATTTGAAGAAAATGCACTGATTAAAGCGGAAGCTATCTGTGAAATGATTGGACAAGTTGTCATCGCTGATGACTCTGGATTGGAGATAGATGCCTTAAACAAAGAACCAGGCGTTCAGTCTGCCCGCTTTTTAGGACATGACACTTCTTATGATATTAAGAATTCTTATTTATTAGAATTATTGAAAGGACAGAAAAACCGAACTGCCCGTTATGTCTGTGCGATGGCTATCGCAATTCCAGGCAAAAAATCTCTTGTATTCAGAGAAACTATGGAAGGGGAGATTGCCTTGAGTCCGAGCGGTACGAATGGTTTTGGGTATGATCCAATTTTCTTTTTCCCACCTGTAGGCAAAACTGCAGCGATGATGGATCTTGAGGAAAAAAATCTTTATTCTCATCGCGCTAAAGCAACACGCCATGTTCTGGAAATTGTAAAGGAGATGAACCAAGATGCCTAATCATATCGTTTTGGTGCATCCGGTCATTCCGCAAAATACAGGAAATATTATGCGTACCTGTGTTGCGGCAAATGCGACACTTCATCTGATTAAGCCTTTGGGTTTTTCATTAGATGACAAGCATATGAAGCGCTCAGGTCTGGATTATGTCAAATACTTAAATATGCATGTGTATGAAAACTGGGAAGAATTCAAAGCGGCAAATCCCGGGGAATATTATTTTTTAACCCGTTATTCAAAAAAGTGTTACAGTGACTTTGATTTTCGTGACAGCAGTAAAGAACAGTACTTTATTCTTGGGCATGAACATGATGGCATCCCTCATGATATTCTGAAAGCCCATCTTGATCGCTGTATGCGTATTCCGATGAGTGCCAATGTGCGTTCTTTGAATCTTTCCAACTGCGCCATGATGATTCTCTATGAAGCGCTAAGACAGCAGGACTTCCCTGGATTATCTAAAGTAGAAGTGCAAAAGGGAGAAGACTTCTTATATGAAGAAGAATTATAAGGAAACCATTTTAAGTATTGACTTAATGTTATTTTTTATCCTGACGGCTATTTTTGCGGTGATTATGATTTCACCGCTGATTCATCATGCCGATGTTATCAAATACCGACTGGATTTAGTCAGTGGACTGGATCAGGAAACAATTGCTCAGAATTTTGATCAGCTGGCTAATTATCTGTGGCTGTTTCATCGTGAACCTCTGGCCCTGACAGATTTTGTCATGTCTGATGGCGGAGCTATCCATTTTGCGGAAGTTAAAACATTGGTAGATGCTTTGCAGGTATTATGGCTAATCACCGGTATTGCAGGCTTTGTCGGAGCCGGTAAAAAAATTAAAAAGAGAGAGATTCAGTTTGTAAAACAGACAGCTCTACTGATGATTTTAGTCCCTTTGACCATCGGGCTTGTGGCCAGTGTTAATTTTGATCAGGCGTTTGTTACTTTTCACCATATTTTTTTCCATAACGATTACTGGATCTTTAACGCTGTGACAGATCCTGTGATTCTGATTTTGCCAGAGCAGTTTTTTATGCACTGTTTCTTTGCCATTGTCATTGCGGTGCTTATTTTTGCCGGGATATTATATGGCTGGTATTACTATCAGATGAGCAAAGAAAAAAGAGTGCTGTGAGTGAGCACTCTTTTACTTTGCCTCGTTAAATGCATTCATGGTTTTGTCTAATGTATAGTAACCGAGGGCACCGTCTCTTGTGGTGGTTAATTCACCATTGATAAAAACATAGGTGTGTGGATTAGACAAATCAGCACTATATTCACCTAAATAGCTTTTAACGAAATTATCCGCATCGTCTACATCATCCAGGTTCACATAATAAATGGTTGCGGAACGATTCTTCTTCAGATAAGTTTCTACGGTTGTCTGATAGGTCACTGTGTTTGTGGAACTGGCGGAACCTGTAAAAACAACAAACGAGTCACCATCTTCGATTTTTGAAATGACTTTTTCAGATGAAATTGCAGATATATCAGCAGTTACCGCCAAACGGTAAATATACAGACCTAAGATGCAGATAAGAACGATACCAAAAACGCTCAGTTCTTTCCAAAATTTCTTTATTTTTTCCATGGTTAAGCCTCCCTTGTTCTATATGATATCAAAATTACTGTCTTTTTTCAACAGACAAACGATGTGAAATGATGTCCAAAGGATGAAATTGAAAAGATTGATGAATTTTGTAATCTATGGTACAATGACTGTCGAGAAGAGGGATATAATGTTTGATATATTAGTTGATCAGCCAAGGAAGAGATTGTATGCTTGTTTGATTATGATTGGCATAATTCTGGAATTAGTGCTTTTGCTGGATTTATTATTTGCTTTTGACGTGCTTCGCTCGTCAACGTTTACAGAGCTTTTGGATCTGCAAAGTCAGAATGGCTTAAGTTTTTATTCTTATTTCTTTTTTTCCTGCCTGAGTTCTGGTGCTGCTTATGCTTCCTTTTCACTGGGCAGTATTTTGACCTATGCAGGACTCATTTTGCAGGCTCTGTCTATTTGGGACTGGCTGCTGGTTATCGCTCTGGTATTTCTTTTCATGAGCCATCGCAGTGCGCCGTCAAAAGTAACACTCTGTATTTTAGCTGGATTTTTTATGATAAGACTGCTGGTGCTGGCGGGTATTTCGGGCTTTCTGATTAGTGCAATGCATACAAACAGTGCCGGAACTGTATTGAATCGCATTCAGATATCCTCCATTGCAATGATCTTCTTTTTGGTTTTTGGCATGCTTGGCAATGGATACTGGACAGTTCGTTTAATTAGAAAAAATTATCTTGAATTATTTAAAGAAAAAGATTCCCTTTAGTTCTGGGAATCATTTTTTAATTTCTCAATGAGCTGATCAGCAAGAATACTTTGGTTATCTAGGGGACGGACAAAATCATCACTGAAAAATTCTGACGCAACTTCCATTTCCATCTCCGGCTGATGTGCTGTACGGGCTTCTACATAATGTGAATCATGATGTTTTTTAATAGGACCATTCGTAATTTTTTCCATTTTCTCACCTCAGCTTCAGTATTACCAGAAAAGTCATAAAAATTTCTTTAGGATTTAAAAAAACAGTGCTATAATATGTCTATGGAGGCGATGGAAATGAAAGAAAGAATAAATACAGATAAAGCACCTGGTGCAATCGGGCCTTACAGCCAGGGGATGAAAGTTGGCGATTTAATTTTCTTTTCCGGACAGATTCCTTTAAATCCTGTAACCGGAGAGATGCCTGAGGGTATTGAGGCTCAGACAAGACAGTCTTTAGAAAATGTGAAAGGATTATTAGAAAGTCAGGGATTAGGTTTTGGTAATGTTATCAAAACAACTGTGTTCCTTGATTCCATGGATGACTTTGCAACGATGAATGGCATCTATGCAGAATATTTTGTAGAACCATATCCTGCAAGAAGTGCTGTGGAAGTTGCAAAACTGCCAAAAGGCGCTCTGATTGAGGTTGAAGTCATCGCACATATTGGCTAATAAAAAAAGAGCGCAAGCTCTTTTTATTGCTTATGAGTGGAAAAATTGATTTTATTGCGCCGGGAAAAAATCCCGGAGAGGTGCATCTGTATGCTGAAGGAAAACTGACCATCGCTAATCAGTATCCTTCATCAAGAAAATATATTGAGGATTTATGTTTAAAAAACGGGACAACTTTGGAGGGCAGCTATACCTCCAGCGGCTATCTGCTTTCTGGCGCTTATAAGCGTCCAATTTATATAGGCGGCAGCTGCAATCAGATTTTTATTCCAACTTCATCCATTAAAAGCAATCGCTGTGTCTGGATGAGTCTGGACTATTGTTTACGGGAGCCCATGGCCGCATTTAATCGTTATGGCTATGAGCAAATGAGCGAGCGAAGATGGCAGAAACATGTTTCTGACGGAATCGCTCTGAAGTATGCGATTTTTGAGAAAGGACAGAGTCAAAATGCTGAAGATAGTCATTGATCCAGCTTGCGGCGGAAAAACTCTGGGCCATCAGTCTTTTCATCAATTCGCCAACATTGTGGAAAAAGACTATGTGCTGGAACTTTCCAAACTCCAACAGGAATTGTTTTTACAGAACCAGATGAATACTCTTTTGACAAGACAACAAGATGTGGATACGGATTTGAAAACACGAATTGCCTGTACGGGTGATGCGGATTTATTAATATCCAATCACCTGAATGCGGGTAAAAAACGCGGAATAGAAATTCGTTATTCTCAACATCATGATACTGATTTTGTGGATAATCTTGTTAAAGCTTTTGAAAGACGTGGTTTTCTTGTCAGATCCTGCCGTACTTATGATGCTTTGGGATATCAGGGCAGGGATTATGATCCTATTTTGGAACAATCAAAAGCAAAATGCAGTGTTATGATTTTCTATGGTTATGTGGACAGTTCAGATTATTACTCTTTAACGGTTGGACAGCGTGATTTCAGTCATGCTGTGCTGCAGGCAATTCATCAAACTTACGGGCAGAATTAATCTGCCTTTTTGAATGCAAAAAACTGCGGTCAAAATTACCGCAATTTTTGAATCTTCATTTCAAGTGCTGAGCTGAAATCCTGGCTGTCTCTTCTGGGTCCAGGGCATATTGCAAATAATAGGTTAGTGATGAACTGACAATGATATTGTCTTTTCTTTGGAGTAGATAAAGCACATTGTTTTTTATAAAATAGTAAGTTTCGATATCGTCTTCACCAATATCCAATGGCTGACAGACTGCGCTAAAAAAAATTTGGTTATTTTTTTTGAAATCATTCAAGATGCTTTCAGCCAGCCAGTCATAGTTTGTCTCAACATAAGTTACATTTAATTGACAGTCATCAGTAACATCGTCTGCAAAGTGAACAGACGCATTTTCCTGATAATCAAAGATGACAGGCATAAGAGGACTTCTTGTTTTTTTATAATAATTGACAGCATTATCGTCACTGTCTTTCTTGGAAATAACGGGCTGCAAATAATAATCCTGAATAGAGGCGAAGGGGAAGGGCTCAGAGGCACCGGCAATTGATTGAATGGCTGGTTGTTTGAAACTAAATAAAAGACATATATATACTGACAGAACAGCGAAAACAGCTCCCCAAACAGTGATTTTGTGCAATGTTTTATGAAATTTTGATGATTTGGCAGGTTCACCTTTTTCTACTGTTTTGACATACTTTCTCAGGTAAAATGTTTCCATTAGAAAAGGGATATAGGAAGTAAACAGCAGTTCAATAAATATCATCCAGTGTGAAAGAAGTAAAAAGAAATTGCCATTTTTAATTATATAGTACCAGTTGGAAGAACATAAAATATACATATATACCAAAAGGCAGGGCAATAGAAGAAGAACAGACCGATACTGTTTTTTCAGAATTGTTTTCAGGCTTTGTAAATAGCTTTCCTGATCCGTAAAAAGGTCTGGGGCTTGCGGGTCAGTTGTATTAAACAGGCAGTAATTCTCAATTTTTTCCATATAATGCCATCCCTGAGCCTCACAGATCGCCGTCAATTCTTCTAAGGAGGATAGCGATCGGTGAATACTTTTTGGCTTTGGCGTGATACCATAGCGTATGTTTTGGGGCGCTCCTTTGGTAAATGAAGCAGTGCGCAGGAAGGTTCTGTATTTTTTTAAAATGTATCCATTGGCAGCCATTTCCTCTAACCATTTTGTTGTTTCTTCAAAATCATAGATAGGATATGGGGCAAAGCGATGCACGGTTTTAGTCATTAGAGATGCCTCCTTTCATATGAGCATCATTCAAACAGCGCTGCAGGCGGGTTATTTCCTGTTGATAGGCAGTTAAGCCGCGATCAGTGATTTGATAGGTTCGTTTGCGGCCCTCAACCATAATCTCTTTAATATAGGTTTCTTTTTCAAATTTTGCCAGAATTGTATACAGTGTTGCCGGACCAATATTAACCTGACCTTGGCTTCGCTGTCGGATAAATTCGGCAATGTCGATGCCGCAAAGCGGCCCTTCAGCTAATGCCATTAAGACATAAAACATAGGTTCTGTCAGTGTGTCCAGAGGTTTTTTGGGCATGTCATCACCTGCTTTCCATCTAATATCGTTTAATGATATCATCTAACGATATTATTGCATAGTTTATTTGGCTTGTCAATCATTTGATAAACGATAGTTTCAAAAACAGCGATTATGTCATAGATTAGAACAGGAGGAATCAAACATGCAAAAAACAATCCTTCGTCTGATGGGTTTAATCCTCGGTTTACAGGGAATACTCACGATAGGTTTAACAATGCAGTGCGCCAATGAGGTGACTGCGGTCAAAATGATACAATCAAAAGAATGCATCTCTGTTATGATGGGTATTATGCTGTTTCTTTTAGCGGAATGCAGGATGGGAGGCTTTTATGAGAATTAAACATATTTTAGTTAACTGGGCTTTAGATGATGAAGAATTATTAGAGCCATATGAATGGGAAGAGGACGATGACCTGGAGATGCTAACATCTGCTAAGCTAATTCACGTTCATCCCAGCATCATGAATGACCTTTTTTATGGCTTGCTGCGTTTTGAAAAGATGGATGCCGGAGATTATTTATTTTGCGATGGTCATTTAAGTCTTGCCGTCAGAACTGACAAACGAGGACAGCTGATTTATCGAAGTGTGCTGCCTTTCGAATACCGGGAAGCCATTGCTCGCATGGCAAGCATGCTTCCAGAAAAAATCATTGATTATGATTTAACAGCCAGAGCAGAACCGAAGGAATACGGCCTGACACGGCTGCAGCGGGAAAAAAAGCAATGGCTGTTGGAACATATTGAATTGCTGGATCATAAGGAATGGCAGGATTTATGTGAGCTTATTTCACCGCTTGATCCCCATGTTAAGCAAACGCAGCTTATCGAAAGGCTGGAACATGGTTACGCTATGCTTCATGAATATCTTTATGAGCAGTTTGTGACACAAAAAAGATTATCTTAACAAAAAAACAGGCGTTTGCCTGTTTTTGGTTTATTCTTCAAAAGCTTTAGCAAGTCTGTCGAAGGCTTCGATAATGACTGATTTAGGCGAAGGAAGACAAATTCTCTGGAACTGATCGCCAAATTCTGAATCAAAATTCTGACCGCCCTGCAAAATCAAATGAGCTTCATCAAGGACTTTATGATTAATTTCTTCATCACTTAGGCCATAGCCTCTTAAGTCTACCCAAATGATATAACCGCCTTCAGGCATCAAACATTTTGCCTTAGGCATTTTCTCTTTAATGAAATTGATGGCATAATTCAGGTTTTCATCTAAATATGCATTCAGTTCGTCTACCCAGTCCTCACACTTTGTATAAGCGGCAATGACAGCGGCAATGCCAAATGGCGAAGGCAGACTGAAGTATACACCGAATTTTTCTTTTAAGGCTGGATCGGACATAATCATATTCGTACAAGCAAGACCTGCCAGATTGAATGTTTTATTCACGGCAGTAAATGAAATCAGTCCTTCAGGACCAACGACCTTCATCATTGGATGGAATTCTTTGCCTTTTCGGATGATATCACTGTGTACTTCATCAGAAACCATAATAACATTGTTTCGACGGGAAATTTCGGCCATTTTTAATAATTCTTCATCTGTCCAGATACGTCCGGTTGGGTTATGTGGATGGCAGATGATAAACATTGTATTTTCTTCTTTCGCAGCAGCTGCTTCCAACTTGTCAAAGTCAATGGTGTAATATCCTTCAGTTTCAACCATTGGTACTGCGACATATTTTCTGCCATTTGGTTCTACGTCAAAATGATAGCTGTAGCTAGGTACTAAAACGATAACGCCATCTCCAGGTTTGGTCAGACGCTTAATACATTCCGCAATCCCGGTATGTGTCCCAGGGGTAAAAGTCACATCTTCTGGTTTAAAATCCCAATTCTGGCGGTGATGGTACCAGTGGACAACAGCTTCGCGATATTCATCATTAACGCCGGAGTAACCGTAAATACCATGCTGCGCAACACCTTGCATGGCCTCAATGATTGCTGGTGCTGTTTTAAAATCCATATCTGCTGTCTGCAGGCAGATTCTGTCTTCTGGAAAATGATCAATTCCCATCATTTTGGCCATTTGCTTGCTGTCTGCCCACTTCATGGAATAGCTGTAAGTGTCATGAATTCTGTCAATGACCTCATCAAAATTATACTTCATTTCATTACCTCCCATATTTTGTTCATAGCCCTATTATAACACTTTTCCAGTATGATGAAATAAAAATATTATTATCCTCAACATAAAAGAACTGTTTGAAGGAAACTTTTACATAAGAAATAGTTCCACTGAAACGGTTGGATATTCTGAAATTGTTTATTAGAGACTAATAGTTCCCTGAAAATGAGTACCGATGAACTTATGCGTCATCGGCATTTTTTTTATTGAGTGACGTATTCAGATTTTCATCTCCCCATTGCTTCATATGTTCAAAGACGGGGATGAAACTCTTTCCTAAATCGGTAAGATTATATTCCACATGGGGAGGAACTTCTTTATAATCGTAACGGGAAATGAAGCCATCAGCTTCTAATTCCCGAAGCTGCTTGGTCAAGCTCGACTCCGTAATATCGCCAATGTGTCGGCGAAGTTCTCCAAAGCGATGTATGTCCTGAAAAGCAATGTAATAAATGATTTCAATTTTCCATTTACCGCCTAAAATTTTTTGTATGGCTGAAACTGTTTTGCAGCGTTCAATCGCCAATTTACTTTTTTTCATGATCCCAACACTCCTTTTCTAAAATAATATAGCACGCAGACTTAGAAAAATCAATGTACCGTTTTTTTAATAGGTACTGCAAAAAAGTATAGTACTTGTAAAATCAATGTACGAAAGTATAATTAGTATAGATTACAGAAAAGGAGATGTGTTTATGCACTATACAGGAACAATTTGGCGGCCGCCCTATGAGGCAGCATCACTTCTGATTGAGGTTACGGCGGGCTGTACACATCATCAATGCAAGTTTTGTACGCTGTACAATGACCTGAATTTTAAATTCAGAATGTCACCATTGGAAGATATTGAAAATGATTTGCAGGAGGTCCAAAAAGCCTGTCAGCGCTGGAATGGTCAGCGTATTGACAGAGTATTTCTAACAGGGGCCAATCCATTTGTTTTATCTTATGATAAGCTGATGCAAATTGCAGCGCTCACCCACAAATATCTCCCCGCAGTATCATCTATCGGTTCCTTTGCCAGAATTACAGATATTACACCTAAAAGCGCGGATGAGTTACAAAGACTTCACGACATAGGCTATGATGGTCTGACAATCGGCATTGAAACAGGTGATGATGAAGCACTGCGATTTATGAACAAGGGATATGCTTCTTCTGACATCATCGAACAATGTCAGAGATTAGATGCTGCGGGTATTCATTACAATTTTTTCTATTTGGTAGGTATTTCCGGGGCAAATCGTGGAGAAATCGGGGCAAAATTGACGGCTGATATATGTAATCAGATACATCCTGCACTGATTGGAGCAAATATGCTTACGATTTATCCTGACTCTGAATTATATATGGAGATACAGCGTAACAATTGGCGGGAAGAAAGCGAACACGAAAAATACAAAGAGGTCCGGACGCTTATTGAAAATTTGCAGATACCGACAATTTTTGCGGCAATGGGCGCATCCAATGCGTATCGGTTTCATGGACAACTTCCCAAAGATAAGAAAAAACTATTATCAATCCTTGATGAAATCATAGAAAATGTCAGTGAAGAGAAGTTACAGCAATACAGAAAAAGTGTTTACCATCTGTAAACAAAAACAGATACATCATAAGAAAAAGGATTATTTATTTGTTTTGGCATTCTTAAATATCCTATTTTGCATTTTGCATAGTTAAGAAGTCATCGTGGGTGAAAACTCAAAGTCTTTAAAAGAAAAGAAGTTGATTTTTATGCATTTTACAGGCAGAGCCTGGCGGCCGCCGTATGAAGCGCACTCAGTTATTATACAGGCGACATCTGGCTGCACTTATAATCAATGTAAGTTTTGCAGTCTTTATAAAAACGAGTGTTTCCGAATGTCGCCTATTGCGGAGTTTGAGGCAGACTTAGCTGAAATAAAAAGTTATCAGCCTTACGCTCGGAGAATATTTTGGACAGGAGCTAATCCTTTTGCCATGAGCTACGATCATTTAAAACTCAGAGCTTTGACTGTACGTGATTATTTAATCAAATGTCAGACAATGGCTATGTTTGCAAGTATCCGTGATATTAAAAGCAAAGAAGTCTGGCAGCTCAGAAAACTGAAAGCAATGGGGATTAACGGATTGAGTATCGGTGTGGAAAGCGGCGATGATGAAACGCTTGCATTTGTTAATAAGGGATATACCTCTGCGGATATTCTGGAGCAATGCCGTAAATTAGATGCGGCAGGGATTGAGTATTACTTTGTTTATATGACAGGACTTGCGGGCAGAAGCGGAGGATACAGAAATGCTAAGAACAGTGCCAAATTATTCAACAAGCTTAATCCATATATCATTTCTGTGGATTCATTGACACTTTTTCCAGATACAGAGTTATATAAAATGTCACAGCAGAGTTTGTTTATTCCTGCCGGAGAAAAAGAACGTATTCGTGAATTGCAGGTGTTCATCAATCATCTTAATATCCGAACGCACTTGTTTGCGAACACAGTTTCAAATTTCCTGCCCGTAACGGCATATCTGCCCTATGATCGTGAAAAAATCACGAATGAATTGCAATACGTTCTTGAGACTACTGCTGAAAGTGAAATGCAGACGTATCGCAAAAACTTAAAATCATTAGGGTAAAAAAACGGCATAGCCATCATAACTATGCCGTAATTTGATAAAAAGGCAGCTGCTTAACGGTTTGTTAAAACCGGGTTGTTAAGCTATAACTTAAATATATTGATTTTATCATGTTTTTTAATGAACATTTGATTTGCTGTCAAATTCAACACAGCAGTTCCCGCATCAGCAATAACTAAAAGAATCTCAAAATTCATTGTGTTAAACTACTAATTAGTAATGCTATCTGCTTATTTAATAATTGTCTTAATAAGCTGCATCATAATCTCTTTATCTTCTGGTCTTGAAGCTGCTACTAATATTGTTAAAGTCGCTAAAGCATCATTGTTAATTCTTTCTTTTCCATCTTTATATAGCGCATTATTTTTTTCTAAAAAGTATAAAAATATGGTTGCGCCTATCCTCTTATTGCCATCAATAAAGCTATGATTTTTAACGATAAAATACAATAATGCACTTGCTTTATCCTCAAGCGTTGGATATAAGTCATTGCCACCAAAACTTTGATATATGGTTGATATACTGCTTTTAAATGAGTCATCTCTTTCAATCGCAAATTGATCGCCTTGATTTGCAAACATTGTGTTGTATATCAATTTTATACATTCATCATACTGAATGACATAAACATCTTTTTGTCCTTCAGGTACTTCCAAAGTATGATGATCATAATCATCTAGTATTTTAAATCCTCTTTGATAAGCTTTTAAAAACGCTAACATGGCATCACTAGTTGGTAACTTACCGCCTGCCAATTTATATTGATCAAGCACTTTTGTAACATATTCAATATCTTGAAAGTGTCTATCATTAACAACATATCCTTTCAACAAATATTCTTTTATTATATTATTAGCCCATTTTCTAAAAAGAATACCTTTAGTTGAATTTGTTCTATAACCAACGGCAAGAATAACATCTAAATTGTAATATTTTACATTATATTCTTGAACACTGAGTTTACCCATATGTGCAAAATTTGCACACATGCTATTTTCATCTAGTTCACCTGATTTGAAAATATTTCTAATATGTCTCCCAACGACAGTTCTATCAATTCCAAACAAACTGGCTATTTGCTTTTGATTTAACCAAACTGTTTCACTATCAGGAGAAACAGTAACATCTAATACAAAATTTCCATCTTTAAATTGTACAATTTCATTTCTTTCTGCTCTATCAGCCATCATATCACCTCACTTGGAATTCTATTATACCACTAATTCACTCTTATTTAGTATAAAAAAGACCCAAGATAATCTTGAATCTTCCTTTATATTTGCTTTATTAACGTTTATAAATTGTAATACCGATTTTGCGTTCTACTTTGGATAATGTTTTTCTGGCGATTGGCTTTGCTTTAGCAGCGCCTTCCTGTAAAATCCGGTCAATATAATCGCCTTTGATGATTTCTTTATAACGAGACTGGATTTTTTCAAGCTCAGTGCCTAATAATTCGGCGAGATCTTTTTTAAATACACCATAACCGATACCTGTATATTGCTGCTCAATTTCTTCAATGGTTCTTCCAGAAAGACAGGAATAGATTTCCAGAAGATTGGAAATGCCGGGTTTGTTTTCTGGATCAAAGCGAATGGTGCCCTCACTGTCTGTCAGTGCAGACATGATTTTCTTTTTAGAAACAGCAATATCATCTAAAATATAGATACAGCCTTTGCCAGTGGCATCTGATTTGGACATTTTTTTCTCAGGATTTTGTAAATCCATGATTCTGCCGCCGACTTTTTTGACAACAGGTTCAGGAATTGCAAAGGTCTCACTATAGCGTTTATTGAAACGTTCGGCAAGGTCTCTGGCTAATTCCACGTGCTGCTTCTGATCTTCCCCAACAGGGACATATTTTGGATTGTAGATCAGGATATCACTAGCCATTAATGTTGGATAAACGAATATTCCTGTACCAATGCTTTCGCTTTTAGCGACTTTATCTTTGTACTGGGTCATTCGGGATAATTCACCCATTCCGGACATACAGGTTAAATACCAGCCTAATTGCGCGTGTTCCATAACATCGGACTGTAAGAACAGTGTGACCTTATCAGGATCGAGGCCTGCCGCAAGATATAAAGCGATTAAATCGCGGGTATTCTGGCGCAGTTCTTTAGGTTCCTGATAAATGGTCATGGAATGCAGGTTGGCAATGAAAATAAACATTTCATATTCATCCTGATAGCTGACAAAAGGTTTGATTGCACCAATATAATTTCCCAAAGTGACACGGCCGGTTGGCTTGATGCCGCTTAACATTCTTTCCATAGAATTCCTCCTCTAACTGGTTTTATTATAGTCGTTTAGGCGCTTAAAAACAATGTTTTCTTGTCTAAATAATAAAAATTGGGCAAACCTTAAAATGTTAAAAAATTCATATTGAGTTTAAATAAGGAGTATAAGATAATTATATCAAAACAAAAGTGTCTGAAGTTTGTAATGTATAAAAATGAGAGGAGCTGGTTACCATGATTCGTATTTATACTGCACCGAGCTGTGCCTCTTGCCGAAAAGTCAAGGCCTGGTTAAAGGAAAACGACATTCCTTATGTCGAAAAAAATATTTTCTCTACAATCCTGCGTAAGGAAGAATTACAGGAATTGCTGGAGCGTTCCGAAAATGGAACGGACGATATTATTTCTAAACGTTCTAAAATTATTAAGGAGTCAGATGTTGATCTGGATGAAATGACAGTCAATGAACTGATTACCTTCATTCAAAAAAATCCATCGGTTTTAAAACGTCCGATTATTCTTGATGAACGCCGTTTTCAGGTAGGATACAACAGTGAGGAAATCCGTGCTTTTATTCCCCGGGAACTGCGTCGTGTTGCCGACTGTGAACATGAACGCTGCCCGCAGTTTGATGATGCTAAATTACAAAAATTGCCATTGCGAGCTTAAGCATTGGCTTTTTTATTGCTTGAAATCTGCTTTCATGATAAGATGACTACGGAGGTAATAAAAATGAGCATAAAAATGATTGTGACAGATTTAGACGGGACTTTTTATCATAAAGATCTGAGTTATGATAAAAAGAGATTTGACAGACTGTATGAAAAAATGAAAGCGAATGATATTCGTTTTGTTGTTGCCAGCGGCAATCAGTATTATCAGTTGATTTCTTTTTTTGATCATCCTGAAGAATTAACATTTATTTCAGAAAACGGCGGATATATCGTTAAAGAAGGACAGGAGATTTTTTCTGTAGGTATCCAAAGAGATACTTATGATAAAATCGTTGATGTTCTGGCTAAGTATCCGGAAATTGACGTGAATATTGTCTGTGGAAAAAAATCAGCTTATGTGTTAAATGAAATGTCTGATGAACTTTTTGATATTTTTATTAAATATTTTCCAAAAATGGTTCGTGTCGCAGATTTTCATGAGGTAGATGACCAAATCATCAAGTTTGCACTTATGACAAGTGAAGAAAAGGTAGATGAAATCGCTGCTGCACTCAATCAGACAGTGGATGAAACTTTAGATGTTGTAACTAGCGGCCATGGCTGCATAGATTTGATTGTTTCTGGTGTACATAAGGGACATGCACTGGAAAAACTGATGGATATTTGGAATATCAAGGCAGAAGAAGTCATGGCTTTTGGTGATGCGGCCAATGACAGGGAAATGCTGCTGAAAGCGGGATACGGTTTTGTAATGGCTAATGGCACAGAAGAAATGAAACAGATCATTGGCAGAGTTGCTCCTTTGAGTAATGAAGAAGACGGGGAACTGGCAATTATTGAAGAGTACTTTGATGATCCTGAAAAGTTCCTGGAGAAGTATCGTTAATTATGCCTATAGAAGGTATCAGGCAGCCTGCCATTATTCAGATCGATGAAGCTTTGCGGCTAAGAAAATATGATGGTAATCATGCTTTTGCGTTTAGCTGGTATCAGGATCCGGAAGTGGTTTATCTTGTTGATGGGGTGCGTGAGCCATATGATCGGGCGAAGCTGGATCGTATGTACCATTACCTTGATACTCATGGTGAGCTTTATTTTATTGAACGGCTTTGCCATGGCGAATATATGCCCATTGGTGATGTGACTTTTTCAAAAGAGGATTTGCCAATCGTTATAGGTGAAAATCAATGCCGGGGACAGGGGATTGGCAAAAAGGTTATTCATGCACTCATCGACAGGGCACGGACACTGGGTTATGACAAGTTGACAGTTCAGGATATTTATGACTACAATACCGCCAGCCGCAAGATGTTCGAAAGTCTGGGGTTTAAACCTGCCAGCAAAACAAAAAACGGGCACAGCTATTTGCTCAAAATATCTTAAAGAAGAAGCCGGGTGCTTCTTTTTTTGTTCTAAGACATGAAAACTGGCATAGAGTGTCTTAGGAGGGATAGTAATGGAAATGAAAGAATGGTTTGAAAAGTGCCGCTCTAATCCTTTGACGGGACTGGACAGCAGTGATATCTCACTGCATCGTGAGCATTTTGGAAAAAATGAACTAATCGCAGAAAAAAAAGAAAGCAAATGGGAAATGTTTATGGCTGAGATGAAAGATCCTCTGGTGATAATTTTACTGGTTTGTACGCTTATCAGTGGGCTAATGGGAGAAATCATTGATGCCGGGATCATGGTGGCAGTTGTGCTGATCAATGCTAGCATTGGCATGAGCCAGAAAATCAAAGCTGAGAAGTCACTCGCTTCTCTTAAAAAAATGAATTTGCCTGTTTGTGAGTGTTTAAGGAATGGCAAATGGCTGACCATCTCTACAAAGGAACTTGTTGTTGGCGATATTGTCGCTTTGAAAACAGGCATGTTTATTCCTGCCGATGTAATTATTTTTGATGATGTTTCACTCAAGGTGGATGAATCCTGTTTAACTGGAGAAAGTGTGGCTGTGGATAAAACAGAAGGCGATCAGGCTTACATGTCCACAAGTATTACATATGGCAGAGCACATGGCTTAGTCACAGCAGTGGGCATGAATACAGAAATGGGCAAAATAGCTTCTGTTCTGCAGGAAAAAGATGATATCAAAACGCCGCTTCAGGAACGTCTGGCAGACCTGAGTGAAAAGCTGGGAATTTTGGCTTTAATTGTTTGTCTGATGATGTTTATGGTGGGCGTTATGCAGGGCCGGGATTTCTTTGAAATGCTGCTGCTGGCAATTTCCCTGGCTGTTGCTGCGATTCCCGAAGGCCTGGTCGCAGTAGTCAGCATCGTTTTAGCTTTAGGGACCAGCCGGATGGCCAAAAGAAATGCCGTCATCCGACACTTGCATGCGATTGAAACACTTGGCTGTGTCAGTTATATCTGTTCGGATAAGACGGGAACACTGACACAAAATGAAATGCACGTAATGGATACTTTCAGCTTTCAGGATGAAGGCCGGCTTTCCCGGGGCATGATTTTATGTAACAATGCGCATGATGTGGATGGCGTACTTGTAGGAGAGCCAACAGAGAAAGCACTGATGCAATATTTTCTAAAGTATGAAGACTTGTCCTTATTACAGGAACGATATCCTCGAATGAGTGAGATTCCTTTTGATTCTCAGAAAAAAAGCATGCAGGTCGTCGTTATAGAAGATGATCATTATACTGCTTATTGTAAAGGGGCATTGGAAGCGATTCTGCCATTGTGCAGCCGTCTGGTACGCAATGGTCAGGTTCAGTTACTGGAAGAAAATGATCGGACAGATATTCAAATCGCATATCGCAAAATGACTGCTTCGGCACTGCGGGTCCTGGCGCTTGCTTATCAGCCGTTGAGTTTGGCCGATGGCGAAGTGAAAGAAATGATTTTTGTTGGTCTTGTCGGCATGATGGATCCCTGCCGGCCGGAAGCCGCAAAAGCCATTCAGCGCTGCCGCAATGCAGGGGTTCAGGTAACGATGATCACAGGGGATGCGAAGGATACTGCTTTTGCGATTGCTAAAGAGCTGAATCTGACTCATAATCCTGATCAGGTGATGACTTCAGATGAGTTATCTGGCATGGATGATCGGGAACTGAAACGCAAAATTGAAAGCGTCAGAGTTTTTGCCCGTACACGGCCGGAAGATAAAGTCCGGATTGTTGAGGCACTGCAAGCCAATGGCCATATCGTGGCAATGAGCGGCGATGGCGTTAATGATGCGCCGGCATTAAAAAAAGCCCATGTTGGCGTTGCTATGGGGCTGGGTGGTACGGATGTCGCTAAAGATGCATCAGATGTGATTTTGACAGATGATCATTTTGAAACCATTGTCGATGCTGTGGAACAGGGCCGGCAGATTTATGTTAATATCCGGCAGACAATTTGGTATCTTTTATCCTGCAATCTTGGCGAGATATTTACCCTTTTTGTGGGAATGTTATTATTGAGTAAAGAAAGCTCGCTGTTATCACCGGTCATGATTTTATGGGTGAATCTTGTGACTGATGCTTTTCCGGCACTATGTTTAGGTGTCATGCAAAGTGATGATCACTTGATGGCGCAGCCGCCGCGTAAACCATCTGAAAGTCTTTTTAGTCATGGCGGCTTTGTTTTTATGATTACCAATGGTGCATTAATTGGGCTTTTAAGTCTTGTGGCTTATCGTTTTGGATTAGAAACCTCAGGCGCCCATGCTTCGACTATGGCCTTTATGGTTTTATCCATGTCGCAGCTGACTCATACATTTAATTTTATATCTACAGAACATGCTTTGATGCAGGTCAATTTCCGGCCTTACCGCTTGCTTTTAGTGACAGTAGGCTTACTTTTGGCTATGCAGATTGCCTGTGTGCATGTCTATCCGCTTAGCTGGCTCTTAAAAACGGCCCCGCTTGATTTGACACAATGGGCTCTTGTTGCCGGACTTTCCGTTTTACCTGTTATTTATAATGAAATTGTCAAATGGTTGACCCGGTAATAAAGATTGCCAGCAGAACAAAAGGATTAAGATAGCTTTTTTTAATGACTATCTTAGTCCTTTTCAATACGCTTATTTTTATTGTGAAAGTTTTATCTGATAAAAGTGCATGCGTGACTTTTTTTGATATGAATGTTATAGTAGTATAAGGTGGTGATTGTTGATGAAGATATCTACAAAAGGGAGATATGCCTTACGTTTGATGGCGGATATTGCCCAGCAGGAAGCAAATGCGTGTGTGGCTTTGTGCGATATTAGCCAAAGACAGGAAATATCCATGAAATATCTGGAAAGAATTGTTTCATCTTTGAATAAAGCCGGATTACTAAAAAGCATCAGAGGGAAAAACGGCGGTTATATGCTTGTCAAACCAGCAAAGGATTATACAGTGAAAGAAATTCTTGATGCTGTAGAGGGACCTGTTGCCTGTGTCAGCTGTCTGGAAGGAGAAAATACTTGTCCCAGAAGGCAGGAATGTCTTACACTTCCTCTCTACCAACAGTTAAATATACATATTAATGCTTTTCTCAGTGCTTATACCCTGGAAGATTTAATCAATCATCAGATTAAAAATGTGCCATTTGACATATTCATGGATTAAAAACAGTTGTTTATCCTCTGACAAGCGACCTGACATATTCGGCGTTGATTTCAGAGATTTCTTTTTTACCTTCAATATAGGGGGCATATAAGGTTTCTATTCTTCCGCCGCCCAGGTTGTCGCAGCCATTGCAGAAATCACATGCACCGCCGCAGGCATTAAGTGCCTGCCGAATAATTTCTTCTCTTTGGGCGCGTGTCGTATCTTTGATTAATATAGATTTCATAAATATTAACCTCCTTTTATCATATAATGAATAAAAACAATTCAAAGCAGGCTTATTTTTCAATACCTGCTGCATTTATGATATATCCTGATTTTAAGTTTTTGCCATTCTTTTAAGGAATTATTGCCAATCTATATGCTGCCAGATAAAATCATAAAACCAACAACGCCAAGCATTGTAACAACTACATAAGATATAATATTCTTCAATCCCGTGGCGTCTTTTCTGTTGATTACCAAGTACAGGAGTATGCCGATGATAATTTTCATTATTACCGCAAGAACCATATGTGAGTAGTCTTCAATATGCATTACATTATCTATTCCTTCAGCCGTAAATACAGCTGGAAGCAGATTCATCCCTAAATATTTTAGCTTGCTGTCTTTTTGATTTGCATAATAGGCGCCAAGTCCAAATACTGTTCCCGCAATTAAGGCGACGCATGTCCATAACAGGATGCCTCCGGAAAGGATGAAAGCATGATGATTGAAGATAGCTTCAAAAATATAATAACCATAAACACATCCCAGCAGGCATACAATTGTGGTAACAATAGCCGGCAGTCTTTCTTCCTTCTGAAAATAGCTTAGTAAAAATGCGGGAATAAGCCAGACCGCTCCCGAGTTTGCCAGAAAGTTGAGGTTTACTGGCAGATATTTTTGTCCGACTAATGTCAGAATGCCTACAGCGAGTCCAAGCATTATTGCTAAAATAATTTTTTTAAATGGTTTCATAATCTTTTCACTATCCTTTTTATCAAATTTTAAGTTAAAGCTTTAATTTCCTCTATTTTATAAGGGGATGCATTGTAACAGCCCTGGCATGTGAAGCAGTATATTGCAAATTGTTTTACTTGACGTTCACCATTCTTATGAAATAGCATATAGAGAATATTTGAATCTGATCATGTTTTCAAATTTTAAAATACATCTTCTTTCAAAATCAGCTGCTTTGATACAGCTATTGACTGCTATCCGCTTTAAATTCCTATTATCGGTTAGGCATTTATTTTTTTGTTAATCGCTCTTGTCATTTTGCCTGGACAGTTGCTCTGGTAAGAAATTTGATAATCTGCGAGAAGCTGAGTAAATATGGTGCGGCCGTCTTTTTCATCTAAGGCTTCATATTCAATTTCGTAGTCTTTAATGCCATTATATTCATTTTCATCAAGACACAGATTACCGCCCAGATATTTGATTTCATAACGATGAGTAGTCAGGCTGGTAAGAATTGTCAGGTCTTTTAAGGCAACGCCGATCTGCAAAAGCTCCTGCAGAATCTGACTTTCAATAGGCTGATGGTTGAGCAGCTGATGATAAGTTTCTTCACTTAGGTATTCATTCATTTCAATTTTAGAAAAGCCCTGCGGCTTTTTGAGTGTAAACTCAATCTGTCCATTAACATGGCGAATCCGTAAAGAATACAGATGGGCTCTAAGCAATCCTTTTTTATCAATAAAATATTCATTTGTCTGACTAAAGCAGGATTCGTTTTCAAAATAATCTTTACGAATCTTTAAAAAAGTCTCTTTGGGTAACAGACATTTAAATTCAATTTCTAGATTTATATTCATATATACGCCTCTTTTCTTTGCTTATTATATTATAAAGGTTGCCAGTTGACAACGAATAATACTTCAACTTATAATGAAAAAAGAGGAGAGATAGAGATGAAGCGATTTGCAATTGTAAGAAAAGAAGACAGTTTATCCAGGCAGCGCTGTGAGGAAATTTGCCAGGTCTTAATAAAATATATGGTTTATGATGAAAAGGAACCTGATCTTGTTATCAGTATTGGCGGTGATGGCACCATGCTGGATGCCTGTCATCAATATTTGTCAAGATTGAGGACAACCTTGTTTGTTGGGGTGCATACGGGCAGTCTGGGATTTTATACAGACTATGATCATAGTGAATGGCAGGAACTGGTCAATGATATTTTGAAAGGAGAATGGCATGAGGACAGACGCTCTCTATTAAATGTGGAAGTAGGCAATGACAGTTTTCTGGCCCTTAATGAAGTCCGGCTGGAAGAAAATCACCGGACAATGGTTTGTGATGTATATATTAATGATGAATTCCTGGAATGCTTTAGAGGCAATGGCTTATGTGTCTGTACGCCTTCAGGGTCAACGGCATATAACCGTTCGCTTGGCGGCAGTATTGTCGCTGCCTCAATTCCATCTATGCAGCTTTCAGAAATAGCCGGGATTCATCATAATGCATATCGTTCTCTGCAGTCCAGTCTGGTGCTGGATGAACATGCCGTCATTACCTTGAAGCCACGGCCATGGTGCGGTATGATTTTAGGGGTGGATCGCTGGATTAAATCAGTTAATCAGGAAAATTTTGAAGTCAAAATCAGTGTTTCTAAAGAACAGGTGCGTTTTGCAAGATTTCGCCGAAAAAGTCTTTGTCATCGTTTGAGGAGGGCATTTATCAGTGAGTGATTATCAGCGTTTTGTAGCCAGTGAGGATATCCTGCTTAAAACCTTTTTGGAAAAGCGCGTTTCCGGAAGAGCATTAAAAAAGCTTAAATATCAGGGCGGCATTAAAGTCAATGGAATCGCCCGGACTGTCCGTTATCTTTTGCGACAAGGTGATGTTGTCGAACTTTTCTATCCCAGTGAAAAAGCCAGGGCAACGATTATTCCCTGGTATTTTCCATTGCATGTGCTTTATGAAGATGACTATTTAATGGTTGTCAGAAAGCCTGCAGGCATGCCCAGTGTTCCTAACGGACATTACCCTAATTATACACTTACCAATGTAATCATGGGTTATTATGAGATGGCGCACATTGACAGTACGGTTCATTTAGTCAGCCGCCTGGATAAAGATACCAGCGGGATTATTCTGGTCGCCAAAACGCGGCGAATGCATGCTTTGCTTAATCAAAACTTCGAACGCCGCTATCGTCTTTGGGTGACTGGAAAAATGATTGGAGAAGGCACTATTGATGCACCTATTGCAAGAGGTCCTGAATCAATCAAACGCTTTGTTTCAGCGGAGGGCAAACGGGCGGTAACCCATTATCAAGTTTTAGAATCTGGAGAGAAGCAAAGCCTTGTAGAGGCTGTTTTGGAAACCGGCAGAACGCATCAGATTCGTGTACACTTTGCTCATTTGGGGCATCCTTTGTTAGGCGATAAATTATATGGAAAAGCCCACCCGGATTTTAACGGGCAGGCACTTCACAGTTTTTATTTGTCTTTTGTTCATCCTGTTTCTGGTCAGTTAATGACCTTTGAGGATTTGCCCGAACTTTACCGGCAATCTCACTTTCAATATTGAAAACAATGCCCATCATTAACATATAGCTGACTAAAGAAGAACCGCCATAAGAAATAAAAGGCAGGGTAATACCGGTAATTGGTACCAGACCTAAAACCATGCCAATATTCCAGAATTGCTGGAAACCAAGAATAGCAATCAGTCCAGACAGCAGGTAACGGCTGCGCGGATCGGTTGTTTTTTTAGAAAGCCGATATAAATAGATATCCAAAGCTGCCATCACGCTTATTAACAATAAACCCGCCAGAAAGCCAGCATCTGTAATGAGGACAGCAAAAATAAAATCGGTTTGCGGCTCAGGAAAAGCCATTACAATTGACTGAAAGCCATGTCCGAAAAATCCTGCTGTGCCCATACTTAGCAGAGCTTGGTAAAGCTGGAAACCATAACTGCTGTAATAAGTTTCCGGATCCAGCCAGCCAATGATTCTGCCTAATCGATAAGAACTGGTTTCCGGATCAAAGCCGCTGATTTCATTGGACAGATAACGATAAAAAAGCATTGCCAGAAATAGAAGTACTGTAAAGCCGGCGCAAATCCATTTTTTAGAGATACCGCTGACTAAAATCATCGCTATTGTTCCTGTCAGAAGAATCATCATCACACCGCTGTCATTCTGCAGAAGAATACCCAGTGCTGCCGGCATTGTCAGAAGCATTATTTTGCCAATGAGTTTCAGGTTCCAAAGCTTTTTTTGCTTTGCCTGAAGGCGGTGATGATTATCGATGATTTCAGAGAGGGCCAGAAGGTAAGCCATTTTGAGAAATTCGCTGGGCTGAATAGAGCCAACACCTGGAAAATAATACCATGCTGTGGCCCCGTTGATGTTCTGGCTGAAAGGAATAATCGTTGGCCCGCCAAAACGGGTAATCTGGTGCTGAATGGCAAGCAGCCAGACAGCAGTCAGAAAAAACAAATAAATAGGCAGGGAGAATCGATAGAAATCCTGATTTGATAATTTGGAAATGCAGTAAATGGCAATCAGAGAAATCAGATACCACTGGATTTGTTTAAAGCAGTATTCCAAAGGATAATTACGGACGTTAATCATGGGATCAGCGCCGGCAATGGCAAAAATGCTGAAGCCTGCCAGCAGGGTAATAAAAATCAGCGAAAAATGTTTTTTCATAGGTTTTTGATGGCGTGACGATGCCAGATATTGGCTTCCAAAAATGGTTCGCCTTCCAGCTGGTAGCCCAGGGCTTCATAAAATCCAACTGCACTTAGCTGGGCATCCAATTGCAGTTGTCCCTTATTTTTTACTGGTTCAAGTTTTTCAATTCCCAGCATGATGGCTTTGCCGTATCCTTTGGAGCGGTCTTCTTTAAGCACTGCGACTCTGCCCACTTTGTAATAATGCTCTTTTTCAATCAGTCTTAAAACAGCTTTAGGCTCATTAGCTTCATCATAGAGCAGCACGTGCAGACATTTTTTATCCAAATCGTCGATTTCAATCGCAGAAGGGACATGTTGCTCATCGACAAAAACGCGGCCCCGGATGCTCATTGCTTCAAAATATGTTTTTTGATTATTTGCAATAATAATTTTCATGGGAATTCACCTCAAAATATAGTATACTATATTTGTTTAAAAAAACCAAATCGGAGGGATTAAAATGAATCAGACAACATATATTGCCATTGCCATCGCAGTTATTGCAGTCCTGCTTGCAATTGTCTACTTCTATCTTCGCCATGCCAAAACATCACCAAAAAAGATTGAGAAAAGCGGTGTAGATATTACCAAGCTGCTTTCATGTCTGGGTTCTAAAGAGAATGTAGAGGCAGTGAGTGCCAATGGCTCGAAAGTTATTTTTGTTTTAAAGGATACCCGGGTCATTGACAGTGAGGGTTTGAAAGCGCTGGGGGCCAGCGGCATTGTTGCTTCGAAAGATAAACTGACGGTCATTTTCGGCCGTGCCAGTGATGCTTTAGCTCAGGAGATTGGACAGGTTCTTTAGAGGCCTGTCTTTTTTAATTTTCTACAGTTTGATTATTGAATCACGTGCAGAATTAATAGTTTATTTTGGGATTATTTGTTCGATTTAATAAATAATCCACGCTTACGTCATATATATTAGCAATTTCAATTAAAATGCTAATAGGCATTCCTCTTGTTCCATTTTCATAATGTGAATAGGCTCTCTGACTAATATTTAGAAGAGATGCTACGTATTCTTGTTTATAATCATGGTCTTCCCTTAGATTTTTAATTCGTATGTACATTTATTTCACCCCCTTTATATTGAAGTATTGTCAAAAAAATTATAATAGCCCATTTTGTTCTATTGATTTTTAGAACAAAATGGGCTATAATTTCTTTGGGAAAGATATAATCCATCCCAATTAAACATGAGATGATATTCAATCGATGGTAAGGGAGGAGGGGAATATTGAAATTAAAACGGATAGTTATTTTACTTGTTATTTGCAGTCTGATAAGATTCGATATAGTCCAAGCTGATGAAAATAAATATTTAATCTTTAATGAGGCAATGACTTGGTCTGAGGCTAGAGATTACTGTTTAAATTTAGGTGGACATTTAGTTACTATTACTAGTGCAGAAGAACAGAATGTGATTAATGAACTTATCAGCCAAGAGGAACATCCAATGAATTTGTATTGGATTGGTTTATCACTAAATGAAAATCGAGAATGGAAGTGGGAAAATAATGAACCATATACCTTTTCCAACTGGTCATCAGGAGAACCAAATCAAGATTTTTACAACACAGAGTTTTATACACAGATATATGGTAAAAATTACGACAAAGCTCATCTAGGGGAATGGAACGATGCTAGAAATAATGGTGGATCAATAAGCTTTTATTTGTTAGCAAATACTGGTTTCATTTGTGAATTTGAAAATTATGAAGAAGATAATGGCTTTTCCTCGGTAAATGACGGATGGCCTATTCTTAACTCTGCAATATGCTTTGGATATAAAGAACCATATTATTTAGATTTATCTGCCTATTTTATAAAAGGGACTAGACCTAATGTTAGTAGTGTAATAAATGGCATAGCTAGTCGATTTAAAAAATGGGGCGGAAGTTGTTTTGGATTATCTTTATTGGCGGTCGCAAATTATAATGATCAAATAAATTTAAACAGTTATTTCGATAATAAACAAGGCAGCCTTAATTCTATTGGATATAACAAAATAGTATCCGTAAAATCTGGGAAATTATACTCTATTGAAGGCAATGAATCTTTAATTAAGACAATTGAGAGGGCACAAGCAAGTCAGGTTTCAAGTAGCATACTGGACACAGAAGTATTTAAGTGGGATACAGATTTTACAAATTTAATTTCTTATTTATCCAGTGATGATGCAAGACCACTAATTGCTTGCTTTCCAACTCCAAGAGGAGGACATTCAGTAGTTATAGAAACATCTTCTAAGCCTATTGATCATGGTGACGGTAGATATACGTTTTTGTGTTATGATTGCAATGCACCACAATTATCTATACCTTTAGAAAATGCATGTAATTATTATAATTGTGTCCCCTCTTATATTACTGTAGATAATTCATCTAAAAGATGGTGGTATTTTTATCATGATAAGGTAGAAGCAAGTGGTAATTTCGTACAAATAGGATTTTCTTTTAAAAGTCTTAGATTTTTCGATGTTAGTAAATTAAGTGAGGAGTATTTTTACGGAAAACCTCTTTCCTTTTTGAATTCTAAAAATACGCTTTATTATTTTTCCAGTAACCTTGAAATTACTAATAAAGATAGCATATGGCTAAAAGTAGAAAATGATATGCTGGTAAATGGCACTAGTGATATTGATTATTACTCGTATTGTGATGAGGATATAATAAATGAATCTAGATATTTCAATAGAGGATTTATTATCACACCGATTGCTGAAAACACTTTAATTTCTAGTGGAAATACATTTGTATTTAGAGCATGCGGAGATTGTTTCGCAGCATATATGGGCGATGGGAATAGTGAATTGACAATTGACGATCAAACTCTTGGAGTAAATTTGAAAAATACTGATAGTCAGACTGAATGTAATTATAAACTTATTTTAGGAAACTTAGATAAGGAAAAATATGCTGTTGCAGAAGGCGTGTTAAATGGAGAAGAGCAGATTATGTTAAAAGCAGAAGATATTGATTTGTCTGCTTTTACTTCTGAAACTACTTCAAATAAAAACAATGTTTATACTTACACTTTTGAAAATAATAAAATTCAAGAGGAGAATTTTCATATTCAAACAACTAGTTTCAAAAGAAATATATATTGGATAATATATGGTTTTGTCTTATTCGTTTTGACAATTATTATGGCATTTACTATAAGGAAAAGGGATCCAAAAGTTAAATAGTCTAATAGGAAATTGTAAGCAAGTCATTATTATAAAAGAGGGAGAGAAATATGACAAAATTGAACAAATTTAACAATTTAAACAGAATATTTGCATTATCATTGACCATTGTAATATCTTTTATCTTGGTAGGATGTAGTGGAAAAGATCAACCTAAGAATGAACTCATAACAAAGGATTTAGAGAATAAAGTATTGGAGTATTGTCAGAATTTAACTCTAAGTGGGTATGATGTTACAGAAAGTATGACAAATGAGGGAAGTTATGATGCTACAATACGTGTTGATGTGAAAAGTAAATATGCAAATATTACTTTATCAGCAGATGTAGAATATGTTAAATATGATCAAGGGTGGAAGTTAGAAAACTGTGATTTACAAGAGGTAAGTAGAGAAATAAATTATCCTACAAATGAAGAAATACTTAAGCTATTAGAATCAGAGCCAACGTATCAACAGTATTTGGTTAACTCAAGAGATGTTTCCATCATTTCTTTAGACAAGGTCATAGAATGTATAGATGGCAAAATTGTCATAGAAGCAACTTTTGAAAAGAATTTAGATGGGATGAAAAAAGTTAAAGGTTCGAAGGGAAAAAAGAATTTAGAATTTCTTTATATGCTGGATAATGATACCGATGGGTTTATATACACTACATCAGAAATAGTCTCTCCACCGGAAATAAATTATTTAGATTTAGGGGGAGAATATGAATTAACTGAATTTGTTGGAACTAGGAATGGGGAAAGTTTAGGGTTCGGAGAAAACATAGAGATACAAAATTGGACAGAAAATAATTTTGATTTAGTTATAAAAGATTCAAAATCAAGTGAAACTTTAACATATGAGATGAAAAAGACTGAAGAGGAAAGCATCTATATAAAACAATATGTTGGGAATGGCCCTTTGGGTAGAATTGTAGTGAGGCTATCTCTTGCCTCTTCGCAATCTCTATCTCTACCTTCATTTCTACTAAATGCTAATGCAATTGTTCTTCGATTCGGTTTGCATGGAAAAGCAGGTCAATATTACATTGACGGAGATTATATGTATATAATTGAATAAAAGAAATTTTAACTTTATCCAATGAAATAGAAATTGACGATTTCTTTAGAAAGATGATATTGATGGTTTTATAGTAAACGTTTATATTAGTTTGTCTCACAATGTAAGTAATCTTGTTTACTAGTTATATATGGCTTTTAACGCATCGCTTGAGCGAAGCGACTAGAGATACCTCGTAGAGATGTTCGGGTAGACATTTTGGGTCTTGCCCCGGGGTAGTTCATTAACATCCTCTGAAAGAGTAATAGTAATTAAAGCGCCAGTAGATAGACAATCTAGCCTAGTCGATGTCTTTTTGGACACCAGTAATACTATTAGCGGAATTAATATTTTTATTGCTATAATATTAAGTGCAATTTCACCCGGAATAAGTTATTATTTTCTAAGAGAAAATGAAACAGTGATTAAATAGAGGAAAATTGAGATGGTTAAAACTGTAACGCGATTAATGATAATTATAGCAACGGTGGCATTAACTTCTTGTGGTTCTTCTCAGCCATGTAAACTATGTGGTGATAGACCAACAAAAGGATATGAGAACTTAGCTACAGGGGAATTAGAACATTATTGTGAAAGGCATTCCTCTAAATGTGAGTTTGATAACAAAAAGGCAACGAAATATTATACAAACGCGCTAGGTGATATAATATTTGTCTGTGAAGATTGTTATAATGACATAATGGAGTAAGTTAGGAGTGACTTGATCTCTCTAAAAGGGTCAACGTAAAAATAAACGTTAGATGCCTAAGGAGAGATCTTTTTTAATGGGAAGGAAAAGTAACTATTGGGATAAAGTGGATAATGTAGAAATAGCAGTTAATTGATTATAAAAGTGAAACGATGCAGATTTTTAATGATATGGATTTGTGATAGATAAATCTATAACCTGATTATTCATGAAAGTAAAAATAAGAAAAAGGAAGCTCTTTAAAATGGGGTGACTAGCATATTTAAATGAAAAAATAATGTAAAAAGGTTTTGACCAATTCCCTCATAAATGTAAGTTCTTTATTTTTACTTTACATTATTTCCACATCTGCGGATTCAGGTTATAACATTCACTGGCTCAGTATCTTAAAATGCTATAATCTTATTCAAGTATAAATCTCTTTTCTTGAGTTCATGAGTGTAAATCATTTGACATTCCTCCTTGTTATAAACGTATAGCACAAATTTCTGGAAGAATAAAGTTTATGCACTGAAATGCAAAAAAATCAAAAATTAGACTTTTTTTGCACTTTATAAGAAAAGAATGCCTCTATCATCTTAAGCAGAAGTGCTGGTATTATTTCCGCAGCGAATGGCACCATTAATTTTCTCTGTGAATTTCTCTTGATTAACTTTTATATTGTCAGCCGGGGCAGTATGGACACCAAAAATGTAAAAACTTAAGCATATCATGTATTATGTATTAATTCATAGGCATTCCTTTTGTGTTACAACTTTCTTCAATATCATCTTTAACCTTTGCTGCAGATGTGTTTTATGCATTTTTATCTTTTGTGCGACTTTTTACTGGAACGGCAAGGGAGTATAGCATATTACAACAAAAGAATTTATGATTTTGGATTTGGTTTTCTTTTTCTGGTTTTATTATATTCTCATCAGCGCTTTTTACAGCATGATCCAATGCAAAAATATCAGCAGTCATTTCTTTCCTGTTAACCGGAACGGATTTTTAGGGAATTAAAAAAATACTGATATTGCAAGAAGAAATAGCATTCATTTACTTTTTGTGAAAAAAATAACTAAATGTAAGCGCATAAAATGAACCATGCTAAAAAAATTTGTTTTTTTTAACAAAGTTTAGGTGCAAATACCTAGAAAGTGCAGTAATAATTTGATATAATATTCGTGCCAAGTTAAAGTTTAGAGACTTAGCAAATATATAATACAGGGGGAAAAAGCAATGACTTTTAAAGACAAATGGAATGACGCCTGGGAAGGGTTCCATGCTGGAAAGTGGAATAAAGAAGTTAACTTAAGAGACTTTATCCAGTTAAACTACACTCCTTATGATGGAGATGATTCTTTCTTAGCAGGTCCAACTCAGAACACAAAAGATTTGTGGGCTCAGGTAATGGAATTGACAAAGCAGGAAAGAGCTGCTGGCGGTGTGTTAGATATGGATACAAAGGTCGTATCAACTTTAACATCACACGATGCAGGCTATCTGGACAGCAAAAAAGAAAAAATTGTTGGTGTTCAGACAGACAAACCATTTAAAAGATCATTACAGCCTTTTGGTGGCATTCGTATTGCAGAACAGGCTTGCGAAACTAATGGCTATAAAGTAGATCCTGAAATTTCCTACATTTTCAGAGAGTACAGAAAAACACATAACCAAGGTGTATTCGACGTTTACACTCCAGAAATCAGAGCTTGCCGTTCATCTCATATCATTACTGGTTTACCAGATGGATATGGTCGTGGACGTATTATCGGTGACTACCGCCGTGTTGCTTTATACGGTGTAGATAAACTGATTGAGGATAAGAAAAACCAGTTCGCTACTTCTAATACAAGAATGACTTCTAAAAACATTCAGTTAAGAGAAGAATTAAGTGAACAAATCAGAGCTTTAGGCGAATTAAAAGAAATGGCTGCTAAATATGGCTTCGACATTTCTAAACCAGCTAAAAACAGCCAGGAAGCAATCCAGTGGTTATACTTTGGTTACTTAGGTGCTGTTAAAGAACAGAATGGTGCTGCGATGTCATTAGGACGTACATCAACATTCATTGACATCTATGTTGAAAGAGACTTAAAAAATGGTGTCTTCACAGAAGAAGAAATTCAGGAATTCATCGATCATTTCATCATGAAATTAAGAATTGTAAAATTCGCAAGAACACCTGAATATAATTCAATCTTTGCCGGTGACCCAACTTGGGTAACTGAATCTATCGGTGGTGTTGGTGTAGACGGCAGACATATGGTTACTAAAACTTCATTCAGATACTTACACACATTACACAACTTAGGTACTGCACCAGAACCAAACATGACAGTTTTATGGTCAACTCGTTTACCAGCTAACTTCAAAGCATTCTGTGCAAAAACATCTATCGAAACTTCATCTATCCAGTATGAAAACGATGACTTAATGAGAGTTACACATGGTGATGACTATGCAATCGCTTGCTGTGTATCTTCAATGAGAGTTGGTAAAGAAATGCAGTTCTTCGGTGCCCGCGCTAACTTAGCTAAATGTTTATTATATGCGATCAATGGTGGTATCGATGAAAAGACTAAAAAACAGGTTGGTCCTAAATATCGTCCAGTAGAAGGCGATTACTTAGACTTTGAAGATGTTAAATCTAAATATATTGATATGATGCAGTGGTTAGCAGGCGTTTATGTTAATGCCTTAAATATCATCCACTATATGCATGATAAATATGCTTATGAAAGAATTCAGATGGCTTTACATGACAGAGAAGTAAAACGTTACTTCGCAACAGGTATTGCTGGTTTATCAGTAGTTACTGACTCATTATCAGCTATCAAATATGCAAAAGTTAAATGTATCAGAGACGAAGATGGTGTCGTTGTTGATTACGAAGTAGAAGGCGATTTCCCTAAATATGGTAACGATGATGACAGAGCCGATGAAATTGCTGCTTGGTTAGTAGAAACATTCATGGATATGGTTCGTTCACATCATACTTACAGAGATTCTTTACCAACTACTTCTATCTTAACAATTACTTCTAACGTTGTTTATGGTAAAGCAACTGGTAATACACCTGATGGACGTAAAGCTGGACAGCCATTCGCTCCAGGTGCTAACCCAATGCACGGCAGAGATACACATGGTGCTATTTCATCATTAGCTTCTGTAGCTAAACTGCCATTCAAAGATGCACAGGATGGTATTTCTAATACATTTACTGTCATCCCAGGTGCTTTAGGTAAAGATGATCAGATTTTCTCCGGTGAATTAGATATTGATTCTATTAACGGCGAAGAATAGAAAGAAGTGAAAATATGGATGATCGTAAAGACATTGATGAACTGATTCGCATGCTTGATCAAAGTGTGGCAAATGGATCAGGGCATATCAAAGTAACTGTTAATGATCCTGACCATATTGAAATGGAAAGTGTAGAGATCGTTTCCAAAATGGATTGTGATATCGGAGATACGGCTTGCAAGATTCCGAATCTGCCAATGGATGACGATGATGAATTTTAAGTCAAAGGAGGAGACAATTATGCCAACTAGCAAACAGCAGGTTGAAAATTTAGTAGGTATGTTAGATGCTTACGCTGAAAAGGGAGGACATCATTTGAATGTCAATGTATTAAACAGAGATACATTACTTGATGCCCAGAAACATCCTGAAAAATATCCTCAGTTAACAATCCGTGTATCTGGATATGCTGTAAACTTTGTTAAATTAACAAAAGAACAACAGGATGATGTTATTTCCCGTACATTCCACGAATCAATGTAAAAATGTTGAGGTGCCTTCGGGCATCTCTCTTTTGTATTTTTTGAAGATTGTGCAGCTAGTTCTTTTCTTCAAATTGAAAATATGCTAAAATATCAATATGAAATAGAGGAGGATTATATCATGAGAATTTTATTATGCTGTTTAGCAGGTGTTACTTCAACACTGTTTGCATCTAAATTAAAAGATGCTGCTTCTCGTAAAAGAAGCGATGTTATTGTTTGGTCAGCTTCTGAACATGCTGTTGAACATTCAATTGGTTTAGCAGATGTTGTTCTGGTTACACCACAGTTAAAGGGATCAGTAGATAAAATCCAGGCATTGGATCCAGAGAAAAAAGTAATTCTTATTAGTGATGATGATTTCTCAAGCTTCAATGCAATTAAGATTTTTGATCAGGTATTAGCTGAAACAGGAAAATAATAAATAAAGCTAAATAAAAACATGAATTCATTTCATGTTTTTTTCTTTTGTGTTAAAATATAGGCAAGGTGGTGTTAATATGAGAGGATATATTCATTCTACAGAGAGCTGCGGAACAGTTGATGGACCTGGTATACGTTTTGTTGTTTTCTTTCAAGGTTGTCCAATGCGCTGCGCTTACTGCCATAATCCGGATACATGGACTTTAAATACTGGAAAAACAATGTCCGTGGAAGAAATTATTCAGGAGTACAGTACAAAAGAAGAGTTTTATAAAAAAGGCGGCATTACTTGTACAGGCGGAGAACCGCTGATGCAAATAGACTTTTTGACGGAACTTTTTAAAGCCTGCCACGAAAGAAACATTCACACCTGCCTTGATACTTCTGGCATTACATTCAGTCGGGAACCGGCACGTTTAGCAAAATTTGAGGAATTGATGAAAGTGACGGATTTAGTGATGCTGGATATTAAGCATATTGATCCTCAAGTGCATCTTGATTTAGTTAAGCAGCCAAATGATGCTATTCTGGATTTTGCAAAGTACTTGAGCGAAATAGATAAGCCTTTATGGATTCGACATGTGCTGGTGCCAGGCATTACTGATAAAAAAGAACATCTGGAACGGCTGGGAACTTTTATTGGCGGTCTTAGAAACTTAAAAGCATTGGATGTCTTACCATATCATACAATGGGTGTTGTCAAATACGAGAATCTTCATATGGACTACAGACTGAAAGGTGTAGAACCGGCAACGAAGGAACAGGCGATTGCTGCAAGAGATATCATCTTGCAGGCAGCCAGAAAGAAACGCCGCGAAATGAATTTGGCGAAGAATGAAGCAGAGTAATTCTGCTTTTTTTGTTTGATATTCCTCTAAATTCTAACAAGCACATTAAAATTTCATAAAAATATGACAGTTTTTGTGAGTTTTCTATAAAATTCGCAGATAATGTGATATAATGAGCACGCAAATCATATAATTGAAGGTTGAGGGAGAGAAAGTGAAAATTATTATTGTTGGGCTCGGAAAAGTCGGGCAGTTGCTTACTCAGACACTTGCTGCAGAGAACCATGATCTGATCGTCATTGATTTAAATAAGGAAAAAGTGAATGATATCGTCAATCAATATGATGTAAATGGCATTTATGGCAATGGTGCAACTTCTGATGTGCTTGAACAAGCCGACGTGGCACATACAGATATGATTATCTCTGTTACCAGTGCAGATGAATTAAATATTTTGGTCGGGATGATCGGAAAAAAATTAGGCGTCCGTCATGCGATTGCCCGTGTCAGAAATCCTGAGTATTCAAAGTTATCTGGATTTTTCCGCGATCAGTTCGGTTTTTCGATGATTGCCAATCCAGAAGCTGCAACTGCAGAAGAAATTCTTCGTCTGGTATTATTTCCAACGGCAAGCAGTATTGAGACTTTTGCCAAGGGAAAAATTGAACTTGTGGGTATTCGTATGCATGAACGCTCACGTTTGAATGAGCATGCATTGCATCAGCTTTCGCACATATCCAAAGCAAATATTCTGATTTGTGCTGTACGCCGGGATAACGAGATTACCATTCCAAGCGGTAATTTTATCATCAAGGCTGGTGATGTCGTTTACGTGACTGGCACACACAGAGATATCAGCGTTTTCTGCCTGGATATTGGCAATATTCAGCGGAAAATCAAAAATGTAATGATTGTTGGCGGCAGCAGAATTGCTTATTACTTATGTAAAATGCTTTCTGGCCAGGGAATTCGTGTAAAAATTATCGAACAGAATCATCAGAGATGTCGGGAATTAGCTGAAAAACTGCCTTATGCTACTATTATTGAAGGAGACGGCAGTGATGAGGAATTGCTTGTGGAAGAAGGCATTGAAACAACAGATGCGCTTGTTTGTCTGACGGGCATGGATGAAGAAAATATTATTCTTTCATTGCTGGCTAAACAGTTGAATGTCAATAAAGCAATCGCTAAAGTAAACAGCTCTACGGTAGCTAATGCCGTGGCAAAGCTGAATATCGACAGCATCATTTCCCCTAAACAGGTGATCGCTAATCAGATTATTGGTTATGTGCGTGCAAAATCGAATGAAGATGAGTCTGGCGCAGTACAGACCATGTATCGTCTGGTTGATGACCAAGTGGAAGCTCTTGAATTTATTGCCGGAGCGAAGGCCCGGTATATTGGCACTGATTTAAATACACTGCCGATCAAACCTCAGGTGCTTGTTGCGGCAATCCTGAGAAATAACGAAATCATCGTTCCTAAAGGAACAACAACGATTGAAACAGGTGATCATTTAATTATTGTTGCGAAAAACAGTAAAATCAGTCATCTGAATGATATTTTTGAGGTATAGCCTATGAATAGACAAATGATTAGATATACCCTGGGGAAAATGCTGATTCTAGAGGCGGTACTGTTAGGACTGCCGACTTTAACGGGAATTATTTATCAGGAATATCATGAGGCATTGATTTATGCCTGTGTTGCGGCTGTCACTGGGATTTCTGGCCTTTTATTAGATATTCAGCGCCCTAAAAAAACAAAAATACATGCGCGTGAAGGATTTGTTATTGTTGCTTTTTCTTGGACACTGTTATCTTTATTTGGTGCGTTTCCTTTCTTCTTTACGGGAGAAATGCCATCCTATATTGATGCTTTCTTTGAAATTGTTTCCGGCTTTACCACAACCGGATCCTCTATTCTGACAAATGTGGAGGCGCTTAGCCATGCAAGTATGTTCTGGCGCAGCTTTGCTCATTGGATTGGCGGTATGGGGGTTTTGGTTTTTGTTGTAGCCATTATGCCTGATTCTTATGGCAGTTCTTTACATATATTACGTGCAGAAATGCCGGGACCAATTGTCGGCAAACTGGTTTCCAAAATTAAACTGACTGCACAGATTCTCTATAAAATTTATTTAGGTTTAACAGTATTGGAAGTGCTTTTCCTGCTGGCCGGCGGCATGCCGTTTTTTGACAGCTTGCTGAATGCTTTTGGCACTGCAGGTACCGGAGGCTTTGCCATCAAAAACAGCAGTATCGCTTTTTATGACAGTGCTTATGTGGATGCTGTCATTACCATCTTTATGTTCTTGTTTGGCATTAACTTCAATCTTTTCTATTTCATGCTGCTAAAACATTTTGGGGCCGTTTATGGCAACCACGAATTAAGATGGTATGGGGCGATCGTTATTGGGGCAAGTCTTTTGATTGCAGCTAATATAGCACATCTTTATCCCACTTTTCTGAATGCGCTGCGTTATGCTGGTTTCCAGGTTGTCAGCGTTATCACAACGACCGGTTTTGTTACTGCAGATTATGGACAATGGCCATTATTTTCGCAGGCAATCCTCTTTACTTTGATGTTTGTGGGCGCTTGTGCCGGATCAACAGGGGGCGGCATGAAAATCTCCCGAGTTTTGATTGCTATTAAGAATGCGAAAGCAGAACTCAAACTCCTGATTCATCCGCATGGCGTTACATCGGTTGAATTTGAAGGGGAAACCTTAGCCAGAAGTGTTGTGAATAGTATCCATGCATATTTTGTTTTCTATTTTCTGATCTTATTTGCATCCTTTTTGATTATTGCTTTAGAAAATATAGATTTTGCTTCTGCATTTTCAGCTGTTGTGACTTGTCTGAATAATGTAGGACCAGGATTTGGTGTTGTTGGCCCCGTTGGTAATTTCTCAAGCTTAAGTAATTTATCAAAAATTGTGCTGTGTCTTGATATGCTGGCCGGACGTTTGGAATTATTCCCATTCCTGGTGCTTTTCTTAAAAGATATTCGTCAATAAAAAATAAGCTGACATCATTGGTGTCGGCTTTTTATCTGTGATAAAATAAAGATAAACAATGGAGGGATGAAAATGAAAGATTTAAATGTTAATGCATTCGAGCTTTTTGACAAACAATGGGCACTGGTCAGTGCAGGAAATACAGATGATTATAATACGATGACAATTAGCTGGGGCGGGCTGGGAACCCTCTGGAGTAAACCAGTGGCAACGATTTATGTCAAACCCATTCGCTATACCTATCAGTTTTTAGAAAAGAATGATTATTTTACGGTTTCTTTTTATGAAAATGAGTATAAAAAGGATCTGGGTATTTTAGGAAGCCTTTCGGGAAGAGATGGGGACAAAGTTGCAAAAACGAATCTGCATGTTATGCCTGTAGATCATGGGGTCACTTTTAAAGAGGCAAAGATAACATTGCTTTGTAAAAAAATATATTGGCAGGATTTAAATACAGCAGTGATGCCAGCTGATGTGGTTTCCCGCTACTATCAAGCTGAAGCAGCGCATCGTATGTATATCGGTGAAGTGATCGATATAATCAAGGCTTAAAAAAACAGCACTGATTACTCAGAGTCAGTGCTGTTTTCAATATCAGTATTTTCTTCTTGTTCAGGTGCATTTTCTTCTTGTTCAGGTGCCGCTTTGACAGGTTCTTCAATAACCTCTGCCTTATGTAAAGTAATCACCAAAGCGTTAGGATTGCTGTTAAAACGAGCCGTCTGATCATGTCCCATGCCTATGCCATTAGAAATGTAGAGATGACAACCATCCAATTCATAATGACCATGGGTATATTTCGTAGCACCATCTAGTTTGGTAATGCTTCCGTAAAAAGGAATGTGAATAAAGCCGCCGCCGGAATGCCCGGAAAGCTGCAGACTGGCACTGCTTAGTGAAACTTCATCAAAATAATCCGGCTGATGAACAGCACAGAAAACAAATGAGGATTTCTGTCCATTATCTAACAAACTGTCTACATTTCCGGAAGTTTCCAGACCGGCAAAGATAATGGCACTGTTTTTGTAATAAATAGGGTGTGCTTCATTGCGCATGACCTCAAATCCGCCATTTTCCAAAAGCTGAATGCTGTTATCAAGATTATCTAAGAATTCATTTTCTCCTAGAATCGCCAGTTTTCCATAAGGTGCCTGAATGCTTTTTAACAGAGAAGTCAAGCGGTCTTCATCGAAAATTTTGCCTGTTTCATATAAATCTCCGCCAAAAATAACCATATCGCAGGATTGAGCATTAAGTTTTTCGATGCAGGCAGCCAGATAGTCAAGATCTTCTGAATCTTTTAAATCAAAGTCAGAAATAAAGCCAATTTTAAAATCTTCAAATGTCTGAGGTATTTTCGTATCAGAAAAACTGATTTGCTGGATGCCAAATTTGTGTGGTGCTATATGAACACTGTGATACCAGAGTGAATAAACAGCACCGATTAATATGCAAAGGATAAGAATCCTATACAGCAGTTTTCGGACTTTCATGGATCTGTGGCTGTTTTTTATTCATAATCACTGGAATGACCATGGGATTACGATTCGTTTTCTGATAGAAGTAAGGTTCAAGGGTATCACGGACTGTATTCTTAATCTCCGCAAAAGTTGTTTTTCGTGATAAAAGCTTTGTCAGGGTATTCTGGATTAATCTTTCCGCTTCATGAATCATTTCTGTGCTTTCCTTCATGTAGACAAAACCTCTGGAAATAATGACCGGACGGCAAAGCAGCTTGCCCGCATGCGAGTCCATGCTTATTAGTATGGAAACCATGCCGTCATTGGATAAATTCTGGCGGTCGCGAAGCACGGCGGTCGAAAGACCGGTAATATCGTTGCCATCCACATAGATATCATCAGTTTGGACGCGCGCACCACGGAAGGCTTCTTCATTTCTTAAAATGATGGTGTCTCCATTGGCTAAAACGAATGTGTTGCGTGGTTTAACGCCAACTTCATGAGAAGTTTTAGCATGAATTTTTAACATGCGATATTCGCCATGCATTGGCATGAAGTATTTTGGCTTCATCAGTAAAAGCATCAGTTTCTGTTCTTCCTGGCCGGCATGCCCGGAGGTATGCAGGGAGTTAAATGCGGAATGCGTTAATACATTGGCACCGGAGCGGAAAAGCTGGTTAACCACATTATTGATGCTGGTCGCATTGCCGGGAATGGCACTGCTTGAGAAGACAACGGTATCTCCTGGCTTAATGGAGATATTACGATGTGTTCCAGCCGCAATTCGGGAAAGTGCTGCAAGCGGTTCGCCCTGGCTTCCGGTACATAAAATCAAAATCTGATTATCTTTAAGCTGTTTAGCTTCAGAATTTTTAATGAAGAAACGATCCGGACACTTGATATAGCCTAAACGCCGTGAAGTCGTAATCACGTTTTCCATGGAGCGGCCATAAACCAGAATTCGGCGGTCAAATTTAACGGCAGAATCAATAATCTGCTGGACGCGGTGAACGTTGGAAGCAAATGTTGCGACAATCAGACGTCCATCCGTTTTCCGGAAAATATCCTGAATAGAATTAGCTACCTGTTTTTCACTGATGGAAAAAGAAGGCACTTCAGAGTTCGTTGAGTCACTCATTAATAAAGTGACGCCGGTAAATCCTAAAAATGACATTTTCTGTAAGTCAGCGGCATCACCGACAGGCGTTAAGTCAAATTTAAAGTCACCTGTAGAGACAATTCGGCCATTTGGCGTATTAATGATAATGCCCAGTGATTCCGGAATTGAATGATTGGTTTTAAAGAAACCAATATTAAAATATTTTGTTTTAATTTGTGTTTCATCATCAATGCGATAAAAATTAGTTGCTCGTGTTAAACGATGTTCTTCAAGCTTTCTGGTGATTAGTGCTGCTGCTAATGGGGTAGCATATATGATTGGAATATGCACTAATCTTAATAAAAATGGAATACCGCCAATATGGTCCTCATGACCATGTGTTATTAACAGGCCTTTAATCTTACGCTGGTTTTTGACCAGATATGTATAATCTGGAATAACATAATCAATGCCTGGCAGGGTGTACTCGGCGAATTTAACACCGGCATCTATAATAATGATTTCATCATTATGTTCTATGCAGTACATATTTTTACCTACCTCATTTAAACCGCCTAAGGCAAAAACTCTTGTGTCTGTCTGACGATCATAAACAACCTGCTGGCGAGGCATTGCTTTTTTAACAATTTTACTGCCCGTACTATTTGGACGATGGGCAGACTGATTTTGAGTATATGGCATAGATTCACCTCTTTCTTCTTATTTGCTTATTATACCCAAAGTAAAGGAAAAAAGAATGCTAGGCATCCTTTCTGACCGTTTTTAAAATACATCCGCAGCCAAGTGCTCCTGGTCCGGTATGGCAGGAGATGGACAAGGCCAGTGGAACGATTTTGACTTCGTGTCCTGGAAAAGCAGCCATCATTTTTTCTTTTAGTTTCTCGGCAGCCTCAGGGCAGTTGGCGTGAGCAATCTCAACTTTGACATTGTCACCATGACCCTCCGGATCAATCCGGGTTTCAATATCATGTCTGACAGCGTCAATCATGATTTTTTCAGCTTTGGCAAGCGTTCTGGATTTGGAAAATAAATCCAGCTTGCCGCCATCAATATTCATAATAGGTTTAATTTTTAAAAGGTTGCCCAGTGCTGCAACAGCCGGTGTAATACGACCGCCTCTTCTTAAATAAGTTAAGGTATCTACAGTAATATAGATACAGCAGTTAAAGCGATTATCTTCAAGCAGCTGGCGTATTTCTGCCGCTGTTTTTCCCTGCTTAGCATAAGCCAGAGCATCATAAACATCTTCTTCAAGTGTTGCGGAAATACGCTGATTATTGACGACCTGTACCCGGCCATGGAAATCCTCTGCCAGTACTTTAGCGCTTTGATAAGAACCAGAAAGGCCGCTTGACATCGGCATATAAACAATTTCATCATATTCTTTTAAAAGTGCTTCAAACTGTTTGGAGAGTTTTCCCAAAGATGGCTGTGATGTGGAAACCACAGCCCCCTGTTCAAGCATTTCAAAAAAGTGTTCGCGTGTCAGGTTAATATCTTCCAGATATTCCTGTTGGTTGATGGTAAAAGGCATGGGGACGACGTAGATCCCTAATTCTTGTGCTTTCTTTTGGGTAATACCGCTGTTACTGTCTGTCATAATGGCAATTTTGGGCATCGTCAGCGCCTCCTTTTCCTATACATCTTACCATTTTTTTTTTCGTTTCACAACTAATATAGGAAAAGAAAAATGAAATCTGGCATTTTTTTACAGATGATTTTCAATCTCAATATTAAATAAATTTCATTTTATGATAATCTATGTTATAATAAAGCTATTCGGGGAGGTTTTTGAATGAAAACAGTTAAGGAAATTAGAAATGAAGCAAATACTTTATATAGTAAGAGCAGTCATTATATTGCCGGCAGTTTCATTGCGATTGGTACCATAGCAGCTTTTATAAAGTCAATGCTGGAAATTATCGGATTAGAAATCGGGTTTGAATATCTGTTTCTGGCCGCAGCTCTTTTTAGCCCGCTGGAATACGGCATGATTAAAGCCGCACTGCTTTCTTATGATCATAAAGCCAAATTAGTAAAAACAGGAGAAACAACATTATCTGGATTAAGAAATTATTTTAAAATTATGGCTCCTTTTGTAGGCCGTACAATACTTGTCTATCTCATCCAGATCATTGTCCTGGCCGTTTTTGTCTTTGCGGCGGCAGGATCACTTGAGGAAATGGCAGTCTGCCTGAAAACAGTATTGACAGGCAATATGGAACATATTCGCGTGAATGGTGAAATTATCATTTTATCCGGATCGCTGATTGGAATTATCCTTGCCTTAGTAGCTGGATTTTTGATGGAGTCTTATTTTAGTTTATCTTACTACTTTGTAGTAGAAAAAGATATGGGCCTGGTCAGATCGCTGGTTTCATCGGCTGGTTATATGTCAGGACATTTTGCACAGTATATTCTTTTAAGAATCAGTTACCTGCCTTACGCTCTGGTCAGTGCAGTTGTTGTGAATGTCATAGCAATCTCCTTTAAAACAATGTTCCAGCAGCTGATTACATTATTGCCAGGTGTTCCGCTGATTGCATTTAATCTTATTTTAGCGCTGATTGTCGCATTTATCAGTTCGCTTGCCGCAGTTATGCTTTACAAAGTTAAAGAAACTCTGGCTATTACGATATTCTATAAAGAAATCGAAGCAGAAAGAGCAATTTAAACAAAGCACGCTTTTCACTGAAGGCGTGCTTTAACTTTAGTTATTTGTTTTTTTGAAAGTCGATTAAAGGACACTGAATGGCATGGATGGCGGCCTGACGGAAAATTTCCAGGTTAGGATTCCATGTTTTATTTTTGTGATAACAAAGGCTAAACATACGATTCCAGTTCCAGTTTTGAATCTTCAAGGCATGAAGCGTTCCTTTTTCCAGTTCCTCTTCCACTAAACGAATGGAGATCAGCGTCAGCCCCTGATTATGCAAAGTGGCCTGTTTGACACTTCCCCAGCTATGACATTGCCAGGTAACATAATAGGGAATCTTGTACAAATTTAAAAACTGTTCCAGCTTAGCCCGGGTGCCGCTGCCCTTTTCACGAAGCACAAAGGGCTGATTGTGCAGCTGTTCAATGGTGATGCAATCATACTTGCTCAGTGCGTTGGCAGGATGGCAGACGAGCACCAGGTGATCGGGAATAATCGGTTCGTGGGTGATGGATTCATTATGGATATCTCCCTCGACAATGCCGATATCCAGCTGATTGTCAAGCAGCAGGTTTTCAATGCTTTGTGTATTATCGACATAAGCCTGAATATTAAGATAAGGATATTCTTTTTGAATATTTTCCACAAGGCTGCTGGCAATCGTACTGCCTACAGTTAATGTAAAACCGACCCTTAGCGTAATGTTCTGACGATTATGGAAAAAAGTTTCGTCAATGGCCTCCATCTCAGAAAGTACCCGGTTAGCGTGATCCAAGAGAATTTTTCCTTCTTCACTGATGGCTAGAAAACGGGAATTTCTGGCAAATAGTTTGACATGATAATAATTTTCAATTTCCTGGATTTTCTGGGAAATGGTAGGCTGTGAGATATAGAGATTTTCTGCCGCTTTGGACATGGATTTCACACGGGCAACCTCTTTAAATATCATTAAGTGTTTAATGGTAATCATTCAAAATTCTCCCTTCTTTTCTGTCTTATTTGAATGTAATTATTGAAAAAACCAATAATGATTATTATTTTTTTGTCACTTTTATAATAACATAACTCGTGGTATAATGTAAAAAAATAATGAAAATGGAGGTGTTTTTGTGGGATATAAGATTAATCAGACGAAAGTCAATGAGATCTTAAAGGAATTATCAAAGGAATATGATATCTATGCACCTAAGCGCTTTGCCAAACAGGGCAGATATTCCGATACAGATATTATCCGTTATGATATCATTGAAAAAGCTGAGGATATCGTTTTTGATGAAAAATCTGATTTTCCTGCTAAAGAAGTTTTAAGTCCAATTACGCAGACGCTCTTCTATTTTACGGAAGATGAATACCGTGAAAGCAAAGTGTCCAGTAAAAAAATTCTGATTTTCATGAGACCATGTGATATTAATGCCATGGAACATCAGAATAAGATTTATCTGCAAAATGGGGGATTTGCGGATCTCTATTACCAGAGACTTCAAGAGAAAGTGAAGATTGTTTTAATGGAATGCACTCAGGGCTGGGATACTTGTTTCTGTGTAAGCATGGGTTCCAATAAAACAGATGACTATGCGATCGCTGTCAGAAATGAAGAAGATGGCTGGCTGGTTGAAGTGAAAGATGAAGCTTTCAAGGATGTATTTACTGGTGAAAATGCAGATTTCGATGTGAAATTTGTTGAGGAAAACGAATTAGAAGTCAAAATTCCTGAAATCAAAAATAAAGCAGTACTGACAAAGTTAAAAACTCATCCAATGTGGAAAGAATTTGACAGCCGCTGCATTTCCTGCGGAGCCTGCACAATTGCCTGTGCAACATGTACATGTTTTACGACAACAGATATCATCTATGGTGAAAATCATCAGGTGGGTGAAAGAAGAAGAACTGCGGCTTCCTGCCAGATCGAAGGATTTACGGATATGGCTGGCGGGCACTCTTTCAGACCTACTGCCGGAGACCGTATGAGATATAAAGTGCTGCATAAGTTCCATGACTATAAAGCACGCTTTAAAGATTACCATATGTGTGTTGGCTGCGGACGCTGCATCGACCGCTGCCCTGAATTTATTTCCATTGCGGCTACTGTAGAAAAGATGGGTAAAGCAATTGAAGAAATCGAAAAGGAGGACTGCTAGATGAATAATCCAATTAAACCAACTCCTTGTGAAATCTTAGATGTTAAAAAGGAAAGTGCTTTAGAATATACATTCAAAGTAAAATATGACCAAATGCCTAACCATGGACAGTTCTTACAGCTTTCCATCCCTAAGGTTGGTGAAGCCCCTATTTCTGTTTCTGCTTTTGGTGATGGCTGGTTAGATTTTACAATTCGTTCAGTTGGTAAAGTTACTGATGAAATCTTTACTAAAAAACCTGGCGATACATTGTTTTTAAGAGGGCCTTATGGCAATGGCTGGCCATTTGAAAAAACATTTAAAGGCAAACATTTAGTTGTTATTACCGGCGGAACCGGTTTAGCACCTGTCAGAAGTATGTTAAATGCATGCTATGCACATCCTGAAGATGTTAAAAGTGTTACCTTAATTTCTGGTTTTAAAAATGAAGAAGGCATTATCTTCAAAGAAGAACTGGAACAGTGGAAAGAAAAGTTTACAACTTACTATACATTAGACAGAGATCAGATTGATGGCTGGAATGTTGGTTTTGTCACTGATTTTGTCTCAAAAGTTGATTTTGCATCTTTTGACGGAGACTATGAAGTGATTATTGTAGGACCACCGCCAATGATGAAATTTACTGGCATTGCCGCTTCTAAATGCGGTGTCCCTGATGAAAAAATCTGGGTTTCTTTCGAAAGAAAAATGTCATGTGCCATCGGTAAATGCGGACATTGCCGTATTGATGAAGTCTACGTATGCTTAGATGGCCCTGTTTTCAACTACACTGTTGCCAAAGATCTGGTAGACTAAGGAGGGCGACACAATGAATAATGATATTAATGTAAAAAAAGTCAGAATTAATAACTTCAGACAGTCTAAAGTCCCTGGCGAATTCATGATTCAGCTGCGTATGCCTGGCAACCTGATTGATGCGAAGTATCTGGAAGTTATCCAGCATATAGCAACAACTTGGGGTGATGGACTTTTCCATATCGGAACTCGTCAGACATTAAATGCGACAGGTATTAAATATAAAGATATTCCTGCGGTTAATGAATACATCGAAAGCTATATTAAAGAAATTGAAGCATTAAGTAATGTTGATATGAACAAAGTAGGCTTAGATCATCAGGAATGGGATCCAAAATCTGGTTATCCAACCATTGGTGCCCGTAATATCATGGCTTGTATCGGTAATCGCCATTGTATTAAAGGTAACTGTGATACTCAGGCGATTGCCAGAAAAATCGAACCATTGATTTTCCCATCACATTATCATATTAAAATCGCCTGCGCAGGCTGTCCAAATGACTGTGTTAAAGCAAACTTCAATGACTTCGGTGTCATGGGTGTTTCAAAAATGACATATCATCCAGAAAGATGTATTGGCTGTGGTGCCTGTGCAAAAGCATGTGAACATCATGCGACCCGTGTTTTATCATTGAATGCGAATGGTAAGATTGATAAAGACACTTGCTGCTGTGTTGGCTGCGGTGAATGTGTGATTGCCTGCCCAACTGGTGCCTGGACACGCAGTACGGAGAAATTCTACCGTGTTACTTTAGGCGGACGTACAGGTAAAAAAGATCCAAGAGCTGGAAAGTTGTTCTTAAACTGGATCAAAGAAGAACCATTGCTTCAGATGTTTGGCAATTGGACTAAATTCTCTGCCTGGGTAATGGATAATAAACCACAGTACCTGCATGGTGGACATCTGATTGATATGGCCGGCTACCATAAGTTCAAAGAAATCATTCTGGATGGCGTAGAACTTAATCCAGAATGTCTGGTTGCAGAAAATATTTACTGGGCTGAAAGTGAACAGCGCGGCAATTCTCACCTGTTACCATTAGAAAAGCATGCCAAAGCTGGCCCTAGAGAATAAAATTTATTGAAAGCTGCGTGCTTTTAGCACGTAGCTTTCATTCTATGGAGGAATCATATATGAAATTTGCCGTGGTAGGTATCAATCATGATGCTTTAAATATAGATAAAAGGAAAAATTTTTATTTTAGAGACAGTGATAAGCTGGCTTTCTGCACAAAATTACTGGATCAGGGAATTGAGCAGACGCTTATTCTTTCTACCTGCAATCGCAGTGAAGTTTATGTTGTTGTTGATGATTTTTTTGATGAGAACCAGCTGAAAACAGCTTTTCTTTCCTATTTTCATCAAAAGAATGATCAGGTTTATGTTTACAGTCACCTTGAAGCCATCAGTCATTTGTTAAGGGTGGCTTGCGGCCTTGAATCCATGGTTATTGGTGAAGATCAGATTCTTCATCAGATTCGTGAAGCATTGAACTGGACTTTACAGCAGAAGTTCTCTGGCAAAGAACTTAATTTTATTTTTCAGCGGGCTATTGCTTTTGCTCGAACGATGCGCCAGGAACATGCCATCAGTGAACATCCGCTTTCTGTCAGCTATATTGGTTACCGGCAGTTGAAGCCCCTGTTAAAGCCGGATGATAAAATCATGATCTGCGGCATGGGGGAAATGGCATTGTTAATGATTGAATATTTAAAAGATTATCATTTAGTGCTGGTTAACCGTACTTATGCCAAGGTAGAACCTTATCTGAATGAAAAAAATACTTATGTACCTTTTGAAAAAAGATATGAGGCATTGCCATCAGTCAATGCGGTTGTCACAGCGACATCCAGCCCTCATACGATTTTTGAAAAGGAATACTTGCCTGATGCTCATCCCTTGATTTTTCTGGATCTTGCCATGCCTAGAGACGTTGGGGCAGATGTCAGGGAGCTTTCAGGTGTACAATTATTTGATATGGATAATTTGCAGGAAATCGCCAATGCCTCTTTAGAGAAGCGAAAAGCGATCTGTGAGCTGATTGATCGTTCCTGTCAGGAAGAAAAATATCATATATTGAATGGCCTTCAGGAGATGAAAAGTGATAGTCTGATTCAAAAAATGCAGAGTCGTTATCTGGATATTTCCGATGAAACCTACGAACTTTTAAGCAATAAGCTTGATTTAACAACGAAAGAGGCTTATATTTTAAAAAAGGTCTTAAAAACCTCATTTTTAAGACTCTTAAAGGAACCTGTCAGAATGTTAAAAAGTGCTGATGAAAAGGAACGAACGCAGTATCTGGAGGTTCTTTCGAAAATGCTGGAAACGGAGGATGAAAGCAAATGAAAATAACGATTGGCAGCCGGGGCTCAAAACTGGCACTAGCCCAAAGTGAAGAAGTAAAAAGAATCCTTGAACAGGCTTATCCGCATTTAGAAATCAATATTCAAGTGATTCGGACCAAAGGAGACCGGATTTTAGATAAACCTTTAAACCAAATTGGTGACAAAGGCTTATTTACCCAGGAAATAGAGACTGCATTATTGAACGGCACCATAGATTTAGCTGTGCACTCGATGAAGGATATGCCATCTTCATTGCCTGCAGGACTGGTTTTTGCCGGAACTTTTCAGCCGGAAGATGCCCGGGATTGTCTGGTTTTTAATCACGGTTATCAAAAACTTGAAGATTTGCCTTTGGGGGCAGTTGTCGGAACAGGCAGTCCACGACGAAAATTTCAGTTATTGAAACTTCGTCCGGATTTAAAAATTGCAGGCATCAGAGGGAATGTACCAACCAGAATTGAAAAAATGAAAAAGGAAAATATGGATGCCATTGTTCTGGCCAGTGCCGGACTGAAGCGTTTGGGAATGGCCAATTACATTGGTCAGACTTTTGATTTTGAAGCAATGGTACCTGCCTGTGCGCAGGGAATTTTAGCTCTGGAAGCTAAGGAAGGTGCGGAGATACTTTCACTGATTCAAAAAATTGAGGACCAGCAGGGGACTTATCGTTTAACGCTGGAAAGACTTTACCTGGAAACCATCGGCGGCAGCTGTCATTTGCCGATTGGGGCGCATGTGACGCCAATAGCAGACGGTATTATTTTTGATGCATTATTAGGGGATGAACAGGGGACAATTCTAAGCAAACGTCATGAAGTCATTCATCAGCATATTGAGAAAACAATTCAGAAAATTGCCCTGGAAATGAAAGCGGAGGTCGAAGCCAATGGGTAAGGTTTATTTAGTTGGCGCCGGATGCGGTGATTTGGATTTATATACTTTAAAAGCGCTTCGCTGTATTCAAAAGGCAGATTGTCTTGTTTATGATCACCTGGTAGATGATACTATTTTAGAAAACTGTAAAGCTGGCTGCGAAAAGATCTATGTAGGTAAAAAAGCCCACCAGCATACAATGCAGCAGGAAGATATTAACCAGTTGTTGGTCGATAAAGCCAGGCAGGTTTCCTGTGTTGTACGTTTGAAAGGCGGCGATGTTTATGTTTTTGGCCGCGGCGGTGAAGAAGGACAGGTATTATTTGAAAATGGCATTGATTTTGAAGTTGTGCCGGGCGTTTCATCAGCCACGGCCGGGCTTGCCTATGCGGGCATTCCAATTACTCATCGAGGCATCTCAGGAGGATTTCAGGTTTATACGGCGCAATTGAAACACAATCAGGAACGGACATTTGACTTTACCAAAATGCTGGATAATAGTTGTACCTATGTTTTTTTAATGGGCATGTCTAAACTTGCCATGATTGTGCAGGGATTTCTGGAGGCCGGCAAGGATCAGCAGACGCCGGTTGCGATTATTTCCAATGCCAGTCTGCCGGCACAAAAGACGCTCGTAGGCACGCTAACAACGATTTTAGACCAGTTTGCGGCCAGTCCATTGCCGACCCCTGGACTGATTGTGGTTGGCAGCGTTGTTTCTATGCGGCAGTATCTGAACTTTTATGAACGTAAACCATTGTTTGGCAAGCATATTTTGGTGACAACGGTTGGCCAAGATCATGAGCTATCGACTATATTAAAAGATGCCGGCGCTGATGTTTCGGAAATCATGACAGGCAAAATAGAATATTTAAAGGCAGATACCCGTCAGGTATCGGGCTGGCTTGTTTTTACCAGCCAGCATGGTGTTCATGGTTTTATGGCTTCTTATTTGCAGCAGCATCATGACATCCGTGCTTTAGCGAATACAAAAATAATCGCGATTGGCAAAAAAACCAATGATACTTTAAAACAATATGGATTATCTGCGGATGATCTGCCGGAGAGCGAGAACAGTGTATCTTTAGATGAGCTGTTAAATCATATTGCAAAAGATGAACCCGTCTTTTATGCCCGAGGCAGGATGGCCGCGAATCTTTCCTGCCCTCATGAAAATTTAATCGTTTATGAAAACATAGCCGTTGACATTTCGAGCCAGAAAGCGCATTATGATTATGGGTTCTTTACCTGTGCCTCAGCTGTTCTGAGATTTCATCAGGCATCTGCTTCAGAAATTGATATTTTTGTTTCAATCGGGCCTAAAACAACGCAGGCAATTCGTGAATGTTATGGTCAGGATGCAAAAATTATTGAAGCGCATACAGCAGCGAAAAAGGCCATGGCTGAAGCTTGTTTAAAGGAGGTTAAATAACATGTTCTATAGAGGAAGAAGATTAAGAAAAAATGCGGTCATTCGTTCTATGACCAGAGAAACTTTCTTGCATAAAGAAGATTTGATTTATCCGATTTTTGTTGTGGAAGGCAATAATATATGTGAAGAAATTTCATCATTGCCGGATAATTACCATTATTCTGTGGATCGGCTGGATGACGTTGTGAAAAAGATGCAGTCCTGTGGCGTGCGTGCTTGTATTTTATTTGGGATTCCTGATCATAAGGATTGTGTTGCCAGCGAAGCCTACAGAGAGGACGGGGTTGTTCAAAGAGCAATCCAGAAAATCAAGGCCATTGATCCAGAAATGTATGTCATTGGTGATGTTTGCATGTGTGAATATACGGATCACGGACATTGCGGTATCTTAGATGAAGATGGCTATGTCAATAATGATAAGACACTGACATATCTTTCCAAAATTGCGGTCAGCTATGCGAAAGCAGGCATTGATATGGTTGCCCCAAGTGATATGATGGATGGGCACATTCAGGCTTTGCGTCAGGCGCTGGATGAAGCCGGCTATCCCACTTTGCCAATTATGGGCTATAGTGCTAAATTTGCTTCGGCATATTATGGACCATTCAGAGAAGCTGCACATTCAGCACCATCTTTTGGCGATCGTAAGGCTTACCAGATGGATGTGGCCAATGGTAAAGAGGCTTTAAGAGAAATTGAAGCTGATATCGAAGAAGGCGTGGACATTATCATGGTCAAACCGGCAATGGCTTACCTGGATGTCATTAAAGAAGCCAGTCTGAATTATAATATGCCTTTATGTGCCTATCAGGTCAGCGGCGAATATGCCATGTTAAAGATGGCTGTCAGTCAGGGATTAATGAATGAATCAGTCATTGAAGAATCATTACTGGCCATCAAACGTGCCGGTGCAGATATGATTATTACTTATTTTGCTTTGGAAATAGCTGGAAAGTTGGGTGGATAAAATGAAATCTTCAGAAATGTTTAAAGAAGCCTGTGAATATATCCCAGGCGGTGTTAATTCACCGGTCAGGGCCTTTCGCAATGTGCATATGACACCTGTTTTTGTCGATCATGGCAAAGGCAGTCATATTTTTGATGTAGAAGGCAAAGAATATATTGATTATATTGGTTCCTGGGGCCCTTTGATTTTAGGACACAGCAATCCAATTCTGACCGAGGGTATTGCCGAAGTTTTTGAAAAGGGGACAAGTTTTGGATTGCCTACAGGCAAAGAAATTAAGCTTGCGAAAATCATGTGTGATGCCTACCCAGGCATGGACCTTGTTCGTATGGTTAATTCCGGCACTGAAGCCACGATGAGTGCCATTCGTGTTGCCAGAGGATATACTAAAAGAGATAAGATTATTAAGTTTGAAGGCAATTACCATGGTCATAGTGACTGTTTGCTTGTTCAGGCAGGATCCGGTGCTTTGACTTTCCAGACACCAACAAGTCCCGGAGTTCCTGATGATATGGTTAAACACACATTGGTTGCCAAATATAATGACCTGGCATCCGTCAAAGCGTTAGTGAAAACTTACCCTGAGGAGATTGCCTGCATTATTTTAGAGCCTGTTGCCTGCAATATGGGCTTAGTCGAAGCAACCCAGGCATTTATTGAAGGGCTTAGAGAAATCTGTGATCAGAATGGTATTGTTTTAATCTTTGATGAGGTTATTACCGGATTTAGATTAGGTTATCAGGGCGCCAGCGGTTATTATGGGGTTATCCCGGATATGGCCTGCTTTGGCAAAATCATTGGCGGCGGTCTGCCAGTAGGCGCCTATGGCGGAAAAAAAGAAATCATGACTTTGGTATCACCAAGCGGTCCGGTTTATCAGGCTGGCACTCTTTCCGGCAATCCATTGGCTATGGAAATGGGGATTCGTCAGATTTCTTATTTAAGAGATCATCCGGAAGTTTATGAATATATTAATCATTATGCTCAAAAACTGGCAGAAGGCATCAGAAAAATCATCGCCGAACATGATTATCCATGTCATGTTCAGCAGTGTGGCTCACTATTGACGCTGTTCTTTAAAAAAGATGAAATTCTGAGCTATGATGATGTCCAGGGCTGTGATCTTGAAGCATTCTCAAGATATTATCAGTCCATGGTCAGTCAGGGAATGATGCTTGCGCCTAGTCAGTTTGAAGGTATTTTCATTAGTTATGCACATACATCAGAAGATATGCAGCTGACTTTATCAGCGATGGAAAAAGCGCTGGCGGAGTGCTTTGCATGATTTCCATTGCCTTAAATCTAAAAAATCAGAACGTATTAATTGTTGGCGGCGGCAAAGTTGCTTTAAGAAAAGCCAGGCAAATGATTAAAGAAGGTGCGGTGGTTACCGTGCTTTCACCTTCTTTTCTTGCCGATTTTTCAATGCTCACTCTGACTTGCCGGCAACATGTTTATGAGCCCGGTTATCTGGAAAACATGTTTCTGGTTTATGCGGCGACCAATGATGAAAATCTCAATCATCAAATCATGCTGGACTGTCGGGAAAAAAATATCTTATGCGGCAGTGCCACTAAAGACAGTGCGGCGACCTTTTTCAGTATGGCCCAAAGAGAACTGGCAGATGGACTGATTGCTTTTTCATCTCATCAGAAACTGCCTTATACTAAACCAGTATTAAATCAAATGGCAGAAGTCGTTCAGTCTTATCATCCGCAAATTGAACTGTTAAGTCAGTTAAGACCAGCCATTTTAAAATATGCAAAATCAGCCTCTCAATATTTTGAACAGGCGTTTTCTCAAAAAACAGAAGTACTGCAGTTCCTTCTGGACAGTTATCAAAAGGGGATGGGTTACATTTTTGTATATCACCCCTCAAAGTATGAAGAACATTACCAGCCTGCTTTGAAGCCCTCATTAGTCGTTTCTATTGATGAGTTGGAGGCAATGAAAGCGTTAATGATTTTTCCAGTAGAATATCAGATGATTCCTTTAGTTTTGAGTGATGGTCATATCTATCGTCAGATTCAAAAGAAAATCCCTGAGCAAGGGCAGTTATTTCCGCCTTTGATCAGCACTGACGATGATTTAAAGGCGCTGTTGGCGCTGTTTGAGCGGCCCAACCGAGAGCTGGTATGCATTTTGCATCCCCGCAGGTCAGATGAGCTTAAGCAAAAAATCGGAGACCTATTAGGAAAAAATGGAAAAGTTTACAACTTTGATGAACCGCTGCAGCTTTGCCGGGATAAGTCCTATGTCATCATTATGTTTTTGATGAGTCATGGCTCCCATTATCATGATTATCTAAAGACGATTGATGATTATCAAAAGCAGGGATATGATATAGAAAATCTGGGAATTCTCACAGACTATCCTGAAGTGATGCGCTATATAGAAAAAAGATGTTTATAAACAAGACAGTTGCTTAGCTGTCTTTTTATATGCAAAAAATCATTCATTTTTATGCCACAATCTTTATTTATTGGTAAGCTAAAGAAAATAAAGAATGAGGAGGAAGAAAATGACAGAACATAAAAATAAAATTAATCAGGAAGCATTATGCAGCGAATGGCTGGAGATTAAGCGGGTTTCGATAAAGTATTCAACGTATGTCAAATACCAGACAATAATGACTTCATATGTTATGCCTTTTATGCAAGAAAATGATATCTGCTCCTTAAATGAGCTGGTGATTGCCAATTATATATTCTCACTTTTTGAACAAAAGCAATTATCGGCCAGTTTGATTCAATCGATTCGCTATGTTTTAAAGTCCGTTTATCTTTATGCGGAGCAGAAATTTCACTTGAAAATCATTAATTTCAATTATGTCAGAGTACCGACACAAAAAACAGTCAGTAAAACTTTAACGGAAAAAGAAGAAGCGGCTTTATTCCGCTACTGTCAAAATGATATTAGTCCGGCTTCGCTGGCTATCTATTTAGGATTATATGCAGGATTAAGATTAGGAGAGGCGTGTGCTTTACAAGGGCAGGACATTGATTTGAAGCAGGGAATCATAACGATTTCTAAAACAGCTCAGCGCATTAGAACAGGAAAAGAAAGCGGCGCTAAAACAAGTATTATGATTTCTAATCCTAAAAGCCATTCCTCTTCCCGTCAGGTCGTTATACCAGATTTTCTGGTGGAATACCTTGAAGCGTATTTTAATATGACTCAGGTATTTCAAGAGAATCCGCAGGCTTTTTTGCTTACAGGTTCTGATGCAGCACCTGAGCCCCGTACTATCCAAAGACGGTTTGGCCGGATTTGTCAGAAACATGGATTTACGACGAACTTCCATACCCTAAGACATACTTATGCGACCAACTGTATTAAATTAGGGATTGATGTAAAAACAGTGAGTGAAATGTTAGGACATTCCAATATAGCAACAACTTTAAATCGCTATGTACATCCATCGCTTGAATTTAAAAAAAGTCAGATTAATAAATTCCAAAAAAATCATGAAAATGACTGTTTTTCACAACAGCTAAAATAGCAGAGATTGTCATCTTCAATAAAAATCCACAGAAAAATGATGGTAAGGTTGCCGCCATTATGGTTTTTGACCGTGCGCTCTGTAAGTTGGTACCATCCAGCGAACTAAAACGTGAGGGCTCCGGCCAATACATCTGCTCCTTTAGATTAAAGTGATTCCCTTATTCGTTAATCGTTTTCCTTAAAAATCGCGTTATTTTAAGGGAACAGATATACTAATAAGGTTAAGCCCCATCTTTATGGCAGGTGTTTTTCTTTTACCCTTTACAGAAGGGAGTGATGTAAAAACGGTGAGTGAGATGTTAGGACATTTCAACATAGTACAACTTTAAATCGCTATGTTCATCCATCGCTTGAGATTGTCATCTTCAATAAAAAAAGAGCGGTGCGGACCGCTCTTTCCCTATTCAGTTTTAAATGGCTGTGGCAAAGTAAACAATGAAGATCGCAACTAAAATCCAAACGATTGGTTTGATTTCTTTAGTTTTTCCAGTACCAACCATTGTGATGGCATAAGTGATAAATCCTAAAGCAATACCATTAGAGATACTGTAACAAAGAATCATCATGATGACTGTCATAAAACCGGATGCTGCATACACGAGGTTATCCCAGTCAATGCCGCCTAACTGCTGTGCCATCAAAATACCGACAACGATTAAGGCAGGTGCTGTGACAGCGTTAGTAATTGTTGTCAGTAATGGATAGAAGAAGACAGATAACAGGAATAAAACACCCGTTGTACAAGCTGTTAATCCGGTACGTCCACCAGCTTCAACACCTGAAGTGCTTTCGACAAATGATGTTACTGTAGAGGTACCTAAAACAGCGCCAATTGTCGTACCAATTGCATCGCTGGCAAGTGCAGCTTCGATATTTTCCAGCTCCCCGTCTTCATTGACAAGGTTTGCCCGGTTGGCAACACCTAACAGTGTTCCGGCTGTATCGAAGAAGTCAACAAATAATAATGAGAACAAAGCGACAAAAACATTTGGATTTGAGAACAATTCGCCAAAACCAGAAGCAAATGCACCAAATGTTGGCATTTCAAAATCAAATGAGAAGACAGCTGCTGGCAGCTGAGGCATACCCTCAATACCGGCTAAACCACAAACGATTCCGACAACAGCTGTAATGACAAGTCCGACAAAGACAGCAGCTGTAACTTTTTTGGCTAATAAGAAGACTGTCACAACTAAACCAAAGATAGCTAATAAAACGGCAGGATCTGTTAAGTTGCCTAAAGAAACAAAAGTAGATTCATTGGCAACGATGATGCCGGCATTTTTTAAGCCAAGAAAGGCAATGAAGAATCCGATTCCGGCACCAATAGCTAATTTGAGCTGTGCTGGAATAGCATTAATAATCATTTTACGAATACCTGTGACAGAAATGATAATAAAGATAATGCCGGAAACAAATACTGCAGCCAGTGCTGCCTGCCAGCTATATCCCATACTGCCGCAGAGTGTAAAGGCAAATAATGCGTTAACCCCCATACCTGGTGCCAAAGCGACAGGATAATTAGAAAGTACGCCCATGACGATACTTGATAATCCTGCAGAAATAGCAGTTGCCAGGAAAACAGACTGAACATTCATGCCAGTAACGCCAAGCAATCCTGGATTGACAGCCAGAATATAGGCCATTGCCAGGAATGTTGTCAGACCGGCAATCAGCTCTGTACGAACATTTGTACCCTTTTGGTTAAGTTTAAACAATTTTTCAAACATAACACTTTCCCCCTTTTTTTTAGAATACGATTTCATTATATGAATTTTTACCCATAAATGCAATCTTTTTCGACATTATATCGCTTTTATAGAACTAAAAGGGGCTATTAATGAAAAGGGCAAGGCAGATATTTTCTTAAATTTCTGTCTAAAATCTTAATCCTTTCTTAAAGAACTGTATTAGTTCTATTCATACAGTTCTTTTTCTGTTATACTAATGGCGAAAGGAGTGATGGAGATGCTGTCCACTGCTAAATCCATTCATGAGAAAGTATCACTGGAATTGATGGAATATATTTCATTAGGCATCTATAAACCGGAAGACAAACTGCCTTCGGTTCGCGAATTATCCAGCACGTATCATGTCAATCCTAATACAATTGCCAAAGTCTATGCCTCGCTTGAAGCACAGGGATATATTTATTCGATTCCGGCTAAAGGCTATTATGTTGCTCAGGCAAATGAAAAAGTCCAGGTAAAAACAGAAGCGCAAATGAGAGATATGTTCCATGTTCTGTTTGTTTTGTCAAGACTTGCCAAGATTTCTGTCAATGAAGTCATCGTGCAGTTAAAAGAACAATTTGCAAAGGAGGAAAAGCAATATGATCGAAGTCAAACATCTGACTAAAAAAATCGGCCAGCGAATGATTCTGGAAGATGTGAATATCCATGTAAATAAAGGAACGATTTATGGCATTATTGGTGTCAATGGTGCTGGAAAAACAACTTTGATCAGGCATCTGATTGGTTCATATATTCCTGATGACGGCCAGGTGTTAATTGATGGTCAGCCAGTTTTTGAAAATAATCACATCAAAGAGAAAATCGTTTATATTCCAGATGAATTCCCAACATCATTTGGGTCTAACATTCGCGAAATTGCGAAATTTTACAGCCGTATTTACCCTAGCTGGTCAGAAGTAAGATACCAGCAGCTGATTTCCCGCTTCCAACAAAATGAACTTGCAAATTTTAATCAGTTTTCTAAAGGGATGAAAAAACAGGTTTCTTTTATTTTAGCGCTGTCGATTATGCCAGATTATTTAATTATGGATGAGCCTTTTGATGGTCTTGATCCTTTGATTCGCCAGACAATATGGGATATCCTGATTCAGGATGTATCAGAAAGAAACATGACTATTTTTATTTCCAGTCATCATTTAAAGGAATTAGATGCCATGTGTGAAACAATTTGCCTGATTGATCATGGCAAAGTCATTTTTGAATATAAAATTGATGATTTAAAGCACAAGATTCATAAAGTGCAGGTTGCTTTTCATTCAGAGATGATGAAAGATAAAGCGAGAACAGATCTTCATCTGTTAAATGAAGTGTCTACGGGTAAAATTCAGACGTGGATTGTGGAAGGAAATATGGATGAAATCATCGAAAAGATAGAAAATAATAATCCGCTGATTTTGGAAACACTGCCTTTGGATCTGGAAGAAATATTTACATTCGCCCTGGGAGGTGACCGTCATGTCTTGGAAGAAGTATTTGGAACAGTTTTTTAGTCCGGCCTATTTTAAACATCTGCTGCGCCGGTACCTTTGGCTGGTGTATCTGCCTTTAGCGATCTATTTTGGATTTGTTTTTCTTTGCAGTGTGCTGGGGGTTCCGTTAGCTGCTTTAGGCATTTTGCTCTTTCCTTATGCAATTTTTATTGTGCCTGCGACGGCCCTGATTCTTTTTCATGTTTATACGCAAAAAACAGAAGCCAGTCACATGTTTTCCATGCCGATTACAAGAGTTCAGAATCTTGTTTCTGCTTATCTGGCGGGGTTAACGCTGATTCTGATTCCGCTGATGATGATGTCTTTTGTTTATTCTCCGTCAGGCATTGGTGATAATATCTTAGTTTTTCTGATGGGGATGTTCTTTTTGGCAATTATCTATTACAGTTTTTCTGTACTGGGCTGCCTTTTGGGCGGAACACTGATGACGCAGCTGATGATGATGGGGGTCATTAGTTTTGGTCCGCTGATTCTTTATATTATCGTCAATACATGTGTTTCTTCACTGGCCCTGGGAAATATACCCTCTGATTTAAATGCCACGATTATCAATGCTTTTTGTCCGCTGATTTCCGGTGCTTCGTTTATTTTTTATGGCGAATGGCCTTATTGGTATATTCATGTCATCCTGTTAATTGGGATTTGGGCACTCAGTCTTTATCTTGTCAGGATTCGTCCGTTTGAATTATCCGGACAGTCCGCTGTTTTTGCAGGCACCCAGGAGTATCTGATGCGGCCGATTCTGTATTTGAACGCGGTTTATTTGATTTTCTTTTTATGTGCTTCCAGTGTTTTTGAGGAAAGTTATTTTGATATAAGCTATTACAGTAAAATGGTGACTTTGTTAGCGGGAACAGGTATTCTTGTCGCTTTCATTTTTAATATCTGGTTCAGTCGGGATTTAAAATCACTTTTCAGCTGGAAAAATATCCAGCAGACATTTTTGATGACTTTGCTTGCCTGTTCTTTATTATTGATTCCGCTGCAGCAAAAAGAAAACAGCAGAAAATATTATCCTAAAGGGGAATTAGAAGTGACATTAATTTTCCCAGGAGGACGCAATGTTCTTTCGACAACTATGGATACTGATACTTATCAGCGAAAAATAGACAGCCTGCTTGAGGAAATAGATCTATCCAGAAACCGTTTTGTGACAAAAGGCACCTACCATGGTGAGTTTACGTGCAGCTTGTATTTGGATTTTTATAGTGAAAACAATGATGATTCAATGAGTCAGGCGTATTTCATTTTGCCTGAAGATATCAACAGACCTATGAGTTCATTTATTCGTGATTTTTTAATCAGTGACCGCAAAGAGGCACTGGATGATTTTGTCAATGAAAATTACCGCGGCCGTTATTATCAAAGTACTGCTGGTGCTTTATATGACCGCAAACAGTTAGCCAAAGCCATAGAAGGCACATTCTCTTCAACGATGCCTAAAGATTATTTTGAATCGTATGTGAAAAACGCCGCTTCGTTTTACGAGGAAGGCCAAAGCTATGTTACATGGGATGACGATATGCTTTTTGAATTATACCTGCGCTCTTTAACAACGGATGATTTTGAAACATGGATGGACAGGATCTATTCAGAGGTTAAGCCCGTTTTAAGCGCTGAGGATATTGATGAAATATATGCAGCCAGTCAATCTGCTTCACAGAATGGAAAATTCAGCCTCATGACAGATACCGAATTTAATGAAATTTTTGAGAATTCTGAGGATATCGAATTGCTTGATATGAGTTATTGGCAGATTCAGGAAGCCAATGATCACTATTTAAAAGCCGTTATTCTTGGCAATACAGCAATGACAAAAAATGTGGAGACTGATGACGGCACGTATTTTTCAGGCAATACGGTAGAAATTAGTTACGAAGTTACGTTTGATAAAACGAACGGTGAATGGGAAATGTCGATTGAAGAGGTTATGGAGGTGAATTACTGATGAAAATGTATCTGATTCAAAAACAAGTTGTCAAAGAAGCTTACCGCTTTTTCATGACAATGCTCGCAAGTGTTTTCTTTCTGGTGATGATTTTCTATGTCAGTTCATCTTCTTTGGCTGAAAATAATAATAATAGTAATCTGGCCCATTATGCGATTGCCCTTTTAATCCTGATTTATGCAGTTGGGGTACCGCTGGTGATTTTTAAGAATCTTTATCATCCAGTCAATATTCATCATGTCTCAAGCTTTCCCATGACTCGCTTTGAATTCTTTTTCAGTCAATATCTTTTAGGGCTGGCTTTTGGACTTTTGATTGTGCTGAGTTATACTTCACTGACATCATTGTTGTCAAATACGCAGAGCCAATGGATTTTTCATACGACTTATTTAATGGTCATGTTTATTTATTACTATCATTTAAGTGTTTTCTGTTACTGGATCTGCGGCAATAAACTTTTCTATGCATTGATGGTTATTTTTTGCACGATTGGCCCGCTTCTGTTATTTTTAGTCTATCAATGGGTCATGGAGACTTTTGCAATTGGCTATATCTGTCCGACCTTGAGCCAGTCAGGCATAGAAATTTTTCTGCCTATCTTTAATACCTTTACGACCATCGCCGATGGCACAGTCGATGGTTATCAGCTGTTTTATTTAAGCATTTCCATGGTTTTACTTATTTTAAGCATGGTGGCAGTCCGCTACCGGCATTATGAAAAAACCGGGCAGAGTATCACTTTTGCCGCTTTAGGATATTTCATTCGTTTTGTCCTGGCTTTGCTGAGTTCCTGCTTTTTACTTGCTTTAACTGCATCTGTCAACCAACAGAACGACAGTTCGACCATCTTTATTTCCTATCTGGTGATCTGTATGATTGTGGCGTATTGTACAGAAATGGTTTTTACCAAGAACATCCGCGTGTTTTACAGTTTGAAATATGGTATTTTGTTAAGTGTTTTAGGCTTTTTCTTCCTCAATGGTGCCAGTCACTATATTGCGCTCTATGTACCGGAAAGTGCTGAGGCTGCAGCTATTTCATATGGCAATGCGGTATTGGTTGAAATCAGTGATCAACTGAGTATAAATGACGATACAATCGATACGATCAGAAACCTGCATCAGACGATTCTTGACAACCAGGAACATCTCTATACGAATAATTTATATTCCAGTTATCCTGTCAGAATTCTTTATAAAACTGGGGACAAAAGCTATTCGGAACGACTTTATTTTTGTGATGAAACGCTTTATTCTGAAGCAATTGTTCCTTCTTTGAGTAATAAGGAAATATTTAATATGGCTACGGCAATGGAAAATTCCCTGCTTTCGCAAACGGATGATGAACAATGGTTTATTAAAATTATCATAGACGATCAGAATTATGATATTAATACAAGTGAACTTAGATATTTATTCAAAAATTATCTGCAGCAGGAATTAGATGCAGCCTATAATGATATCAATCAGTATGTCTTGAAAAACACAGAGGATGACCCATTTATGGAAATCATGTTGGTAGAGGTCAAGGATGAAAATACTTACCAGTATCTTGACAGCGGCTATTTTCCCATCATTGAGAATGCGGTTATAAAAACTTTTAAAGAATAAAGCATTTTCGTTGTTAAAAGTGATAAAGTTATGCGATAATATAAATGAGGTGAGAGAAAATGGAAATTATTAATGAACAGAATTTTCAGGATAAAACAGCAAAAGGTGTTGTTCTGGTTGATTTCTTTGCAACCTGGTGCGGCCCATGTAAAATGATTGCGCCTATTTTAGAAAAACTGCAAACACAGTATGAAGGCCGCGCGGCGATCTATAAAGTGGACGTGGATCAGTCTAATGCGCTGGCTGCTAAATTTGGTGTTCAGGCGATTCCTACAATGATTTTATTCAAGGATGGTCAGGCTGTCAGCCAGCATGTTGGTTTTGCCGGTGCGCCACAAATTGAAGAAATGATCAATGCTCATTTATAAAATATTCAAATACTGATTTGAATAACAAAACCCTGAGGCAAATGCTTCAGGGTTACTTTTTTTCTTGCTGGTGACTGGTCAGCTGAACCAATTCATTGTTTTTCAATAGTGCCTTTGCTTTGGTGTTGTCAAACAGCCAGTCATGGAAATGCTTAGGCAAAATGATCACGGGCATACGGTGATGGATACCTTTCACCGGCGCTTTGGCAGGCGCGGTAATAATCGTAAATTCCTGCTGGCTGTTATAAATAGCGGCCAGATATAAAACAGGATTTTTGGGATCATTAAAAAGGTACATCTGTTTAGCTTTATCCCATTCGTAGAAAGCAGTGATTGGCACAAGGGCGCGGTGACTCATAAAATCAGCGCTGAAAACCGGCTTGATTTCAACACTTTCACTGCGGGCATTAATGATTTTCTGATGAAAGCCCCAGCGGGCAAAACGGGCAAATATTTTATTTTGATGCCCAATCAGAATGGGTGCCTGCTGGCTGGGAAAAATATCACCTGTTTCAAAATTTGCGGAAGGATTGGCCCGCCTTGCCTTGGCGATGATTTCACGGATTTTTGGATGATCATCAATCATCAGATAGCGTCCGCACATGAAGCATTGCCTTTCTTTGGCACCAGAATATGCAGCGCCTGGGGGATGTTTTCCACAATCAGCGGCAGTCCGGGACCGGGTTCACCATCAATGTCAATAGGAATCTCTTTTTCCTTAGCATCAATTTCAATGCGATGGGCTTGAAAATAATGCAGGAAAGGACTGTCAAAATGCTTGTTTAAGAGAATGTCCTTAGACAGCGCAATCAAATCAGGAAGCTCACATTTGCGAATGACAATCATGTCAAATAAGCCGTCACTGATCTCAGCCTTGCCGGCGATCTGTTTAAAACCGCCAACGCTTTTAGTATTGGATATCATAAATAAAATAGCATTTTCTTCAAAAGTTTTATCATCAGCGGTGATCTTTAAATGGAGACTGGTCGTGAAAAGTTCAGGAAGTGATAAAGCACCTTCGATATAGTAGGCTAAAGGCCCCAGTTTGGCTTTTTTGGTTTTGGGAACGCGAAAGCTGATATCACTAAACGCACCGCCAGCCACAACATTGGCAAAATACTGATGCCCGATACAGCCGATATCGACAGGAATTGTCTGGAAATCCTGAATCATGCGAACAAATGTTTCAGCGCCTCTGGGTAAATTAAGATATGTCGCAAAGTCATTGACAGTACCTGCAGGGATAATTGCCAGCGGTATTTCGGAATGACTTTCAATCAGGCCGCCAATGACTTCATTGACAGTCCCATCACCGCCGACAGCGACAACAAAGTCGTACTCCTGAGGCTGCAGCATCTTTGCTCTGTAAAAAGCATCGTCTTTGCCTTTGGTAAAAAAGACATCATTGATCGTTGAGATTCTGTTCAGCACCAGCTTGCCAATCATTTTTTCTAAAACAGTTGTTATATTCTGCCGCCCTGATGAGGGGTTTACAATAAATAAGCCTTTCATAATCATCACCTTCGTTCTTACCATTTTAACATAATCATGTTATTCTTTCCATCGATATTATTTGACAATCCTCATTGCTCACGCTAGAATGAGACTGATAAAGAGGGGAGGCACTTAGTGATGGATTATCAGATATTTCCTGCAAAACTTAGCGGTATCGTACAGATTCCCAGTTCCAAAAGCCTCTCTCACCGGCGCATTTTTATGGCGATGCTTTCACAAAGACCGATGCTGCTTTCGGGCATTCTCTGCTGTGATGATACCCAGGCTACATTGACCTGCTTTGAAGCCCTGGGCGGCTATTATGAGTGGCAGGGGCAGCATTTGTATGTAGATGGGAGGAAGTTATGGACAATCCCGCCTAAAATACTGCCCGTAAGATCTTCAGCCTCAACGCTTCGTTTCCTGATTCCGATTTGTCTGACGCATCCGGGAACTTATTATTTTGTCATGGAAAAAAGCCTTTCCAGACGTTCCCTGGAAGCTTATCAGACAATGCTGGCGGGTCAGGCGGTATTTGATAAACAAGGTGATACCTGGAAAATCACGGGCGGCCTTGCCCCAGGAAAGTATGAAATAGATGGTTCTTTGAGCTCGCAGTTTATCAGCGGCCTGTTAATGGCATTGCCGCTGCTTTCAGAAAGCTCAAGTTTAACTATCAAAAATCAAATGGTTTCTAAGGATTACATGCACATGACCTTAGATGTTTTAACTGCTTCCCATATCAAAATCAGGCAGATTTCTTCAAATCATTTTGAAATTCCCGGACATCAGACCTATTGTCTGAATGATGTCGGCGGTCAGGCGGATGCATCGAGCGCTGCTTTTTTTGAAACGGCCCGCTATTTGGGACAAAAGGTCATCATAGAGGATTACAGAACAGAACACCAGGCGGACGCGGCTATTGTGCATATTTTAAAAGAAATTGCCTGTCACGATGTCAGTGTCAATGTCAGTGATATCCCTGATCTTGTACCGGCACTTAGTTTGGCGATGGCGTTAAGTCCCTATCATTATACAATTACCCATGCTTCCCGCCTGAGAGATAAAGAATGTGATCGCCTTCAGGCTGTCGCAAAAACACTTGCGCAGATGGGCGCGGAAATTTCGGAAACAGAAGATGGCCTTGTGATCCATGGCGTAAAGAGACTTCATGGCGCTCAACTTTCCAGCTGGCATGACCATCGGATTGCCATGATGATAGCCATTGCGGCCAGTGTCGCTGATGAACCTGTGATTTTATATGATGCGGATTGTGTGACCAAGTCATGGCCGGATTTTTTTAAAGTATATCAGAATCTTGGAGGGAGATATCATGAGTTATCATTACGGCAATAAGTTTTCATTGACTATTTTTGGGGAGAGTCATCAAAAAGCAGTGGGGGCAGTCATTGAAGGATTGCCGGCAGGAGAAAGCTATCCTGAAAAAGACGTGTTGGCTGAACTGGCTAAAAGAGCTCCCGGACAGCCAGGCACAACTTCAAGAATGGAAAAAGATCAGCCGGAAATTCTATGCGGTCTATTCAATCAGCGTTTTACTGGCAGTGCCTTAAGTGTCTGTTTTCCAAATCAAAATACACGCAGTGAAGATTACCCTCTGATGTATCGGCCCTCTCATAGCGACTATCCCGCAGCGGTTCGCTATCAGGGATACAATGATTTTAGAGGCGGCGGGCAATTCAGCGGGAGACTGACTTTACCGCTTGTTTTTGCCGGTGCGATTGCCCAATCGCTGCTGTCCTCCTGTCATATTCATATAGGTACCCATCTGACTCAAGTTGGCACTTTGCAATATCCGCGTTACAGCAGTTTTACGAAAGCAGCTTTGTCGGATGAACAGATTCCAGAGGCAATCTATGATTACCTGTCTTCTTTAAATGGGGATTCTGTTGGTGCCAAGATAGAGTGTGCTGTGCTGGGGCTACCATGTGGCATTGGAGAACCATGGTTTGATTCTATGGAGAGCCGCTTGTCCCATTTACTGTTTTCTGTTCCCGGATTAAAAGGTGTCCTTTTTGGAGATGCTTTAGACATGCCGGCATCCAGAGGCAGTCAAATGAATGACTGTTATGTGAAAGAAGCGGGTGTTTTAAAAACGATAACCAATCATAATGGCGGGATTTTAGGCGGCTTGAGTACAGGCATGCCGATTGTTTTTGAGACTATTTTTAAACCAACACCTTCTATTGCCCTGAAACAGTCTACCTATGATCCAATCCTGGATCGGCAGGCAGATCTGGTGATTAAAGGCCGCCATGATCCATGCATCGGTATTCGGGCTTTGCCGGTTGTTAAGGCCTGTGCGGCAATTGTTATCTATGATTTGTTATTGGAAAAATACGGCAGTTATGAAACTATGAAGGAGAATCTACATGAATGAATTAGAGAAGTACAGAGAAGAATTGGAAAATATTACCCGGGAAATGTTGGCATTATTGGAAAAAAGGCTGGATTTGTCAAAGAAAGTTGCCAATTACAAGCACCAGCACGAAATGCCGATTTTTCAGCCGGAACGGGAAAAGCTGCTGATTGAAAAACTGGCTGAAAAGGGTGCATACGCCTTGGAAAAAGAAGCTTTCCTGCAAAATCTTTTTGCTTTGTCTAAAGCTGTTCAAAAGGAAGAAATAGAGAAAAAATGAGAAATATTGTTTTAATCGGTATGCCTGGCAGCGGCAAGACAACGATTTCTAAAGCACTGGCCAAAAGAACCGGCTGGCCGGTCATTGATCTGGATGACTATTTAGTTCATCTAAAACAGATGAGCATTGCTCAAATGTTTGAAATCAGTGAATCCTATTTTCGTGATCAGGAAACCAGTGTTTGTGAGTTGTTAAAAAATCAGAACCAGACGATTCTGGCCTGCGGCGGCGGTGTTGTTTTGCGCGAGAAGAATATTGCGCTGTTAAAAGAAAACGGCATTATCTGCTGGCTGAACCGGGACTTGGATAAAATTGTTCAGGATGTGGATATCCGTGGGCGTCCACTGTTAAAAGAGGGCAAGCAGAGATTATATGCCCTTTATGAAGCAAGAGAAGCATTATATCGGAAAAGCGCCGATGTGCTGATCGATAATAATGGCACAATTGAAAATACCCTTTGCCAGTTTGAGCCTTATATGAAAAAAACAGCAGCGCAGTGATTACCTCACCACCTTCTGCTGTTTTTATTTATCCTTTTAATCCATTCGCCTGGCGTTCCATGTTTTCCACGACAATATCGAAGATTTCACCAAGTGTTGCACAGTATTCCAACACTTTCCAAGGTGTATTGGTATGGAAATGGATTTTAATCAATTCTTCATCGCCTACCGCTAAAAGGCAGTCACCTTCAATGTTTTCAGTAATGTAATCATGAATGGCGTCTTCTGACAGGTTTTCGCCGGCAATGAGTAATTGCGTATCAAATTTAAATTCTAACATCGTTTAATCTCCTTTTTTTGTTGTACTGCCAAAACCGCCGTTGCGTATTTCTGTGACTTCATCATCTTCCGTGATGCCAAAGGGCAGGAAAATACCTTGCATAAAACCCTCGCCTTTTTTGAGAATCAGCGTTTTTCCTTCGTTGGAGTCATTGGTAATTTTGGCAAAAATATGCCCCTCATTATCTGAACCATAATAATCGGCATCAATAATACCCACTGTATTATTTAACTGCAGGCGGTATTTGAATCCCAAACCACTTCGAGGAAACAGGCAGAGGACCCAGCCATCCATGATGCGTGCGCGAATGCCTGTAGCGATTTTCGCTGTTTTTCCGGGCGCAAGTTCTAAATCATGGGGCATAAAGAAATCATAACCGGCGGATCCCGTGGTAGCGCGTTTAGGTAGTTTAATATCGTTATAGCTCGTCTCATCTAACCCGGAAGCTTCCAGATAATTTGTCAGAGAGACTTTTTCAAATTGAGCAATTTTATTCATATGCATCCTCACTTTCCAGCCCATAAGATAACAGAGTTTGCCGGGATTGACAAGTCTTTATTGATTTTTCATAATCATTTCGCATAAATCAGGATAGCTGATGCCAGCTGCCAAAGCCATTTGCGGCAATAAGCTGATTGGTGTCATTCCTGGCAGGGTATTGGCTTCAAGACAGTAGGCATCGCCGTTTTCATCCAGAATAAAGTCAACACGTGAATAGTATCCCAGCTGCAGTACTTCATGAACTTTAAGTGCTGTTTTTTGTAATTTTTCAGTCAGTTCATCAGATAATTGTGCCGGACAGATTTCTTCTGTCATGCCAGACTGATATTTATTTTTATAGTCGTAGAATCCCTGACGGGGAATAATTTCAATAACAGGCAAAGCCTGGTGATTTAAGATGCCGACCGAAAATTCCCGACCGTTGATTTTCTCTTCAATAATGATTCTGTCTTCATAAACTCTGGCTTCTTCAAGGGCTTTTTGCAGCTGTTTTTGATTATCGACAATGGTTACGCCGATACTTGAGCCACATCCGCAAGGTTTAACAACACAGGGGAAAAAGCTGATGTCAGGATGGTGATCCTGATCCATTATCAGCCAGCGGGCAGTTTTGATGTGATTCACTGTCATCAGCTGTTTAGAAATATGTTTATCCATCGCTAAAAGGCTGCCCAGATATCCTGTGCCGGTATAACTGATACCATAGATATCTAACAGTGCCTGCAGCTGACCGTTTTCTCCAATGGAACCATGCAAGGCAAGAAAGACACGGTCTGCTTTCTGACATAAACAGATAACCTCCTGACTGATTAAGGCCTCACCCAGACCAGACGCTTTTTTTAATGCTTCCAAATCAGGTTCGTGTTCAGGAATAGTGTAAGTATATGGCTGCTGACTGCGGTAAACTGCAGGGAACATTTCATTGCGTTTTCCTAAATATAAGTCCACCAACATGACTTCATGTCCTCTCTCCATTAAGGCATTGGCAATTTTGGCACCGGATGAAAGAGAAACATCTCTCTCAGGGCTTAAACCGCCGGCAAGTATAACAACTTTCATAATTTGACCTCCTTGTTTGATGGCTTTATTATACCCTAATTAAAAATATCTGGCAACGCGAATATCACAATAGCTAATTTTTAGAGATGCTTTACTGACAAGCCGGGAAGATGCATGTTATAATATGTCAGGAGGCGAAAATATGTCACAAATTTATCTTCGATTACTGGAAACTGTTCAGCCAACAAAGCAGGTGCCCTGGCTGTATGATATTTACGATATATGTCTTAAGAAAACTGCAGAGGAAGTTGGCAGGATTGTTTTTCGTTATGGTGATCGTGAGCAGTTGAAATATTGCGGGCATATCGGTTATTCAGTTGAACCGCCTTTCAGAGGACACGGCTATGCGGCTTTGGCTATGCGCCAGCTGCTTTCAATGATGTATCAAAAAGGTTATCGGCAGGTTTTGGTCAGCTGTGACAAAAATAATATTGCGTCTCAAAAAACAATTGAAAAAATGAAGATTATTTCCAAAACGCTGGAAACAGAAATAGATGATCAAGAATACAGACAAAGTCCAGGATTATGGATATATGAAATAGAGGTGATTCCATGAAAATTCTTCATCTTGCGGATTTACATATTGGCAAAATGCTTTACGGCCATTCATTAATTGAAGATCAGCGCCATTTATTTGAATTGATTTATCAAACGATTGAACAAAAACAGATTCAGGCGGTTATTATTGCCGGAGATGTTTATGATCGGGCGGTTCCCGGCACCGACGCGGTTAATTTACTGGATGAATTTTTAGATCAGTTAATTAACGTTTTGCATGTTCAGGTGCTTTTAATCAGCGGCAATCATGACAGTCCGGCACGTTTAAATTTTGGCAGCCGCATTTTAGAAAAACGCGGGCTGCATATCGCTTCTGAAGTACCGGAACGAATCGTACCGGTTGTTTTAGAGGATGCATTTGGACCGGTTTATTTTTATCTTCTGCCCTTTTTTAGAAAAACAGATTTAAGGGAAATTTTAAATATTGAAGAAAGAAATATCAGTTTAGATGCATTGCTGGAAAGATACCTGGCTCAACAGGAAATAGATGAAAGCAAACGCAATATTCTTGTCACCCACACAACCTGTATAGGCAATATGGCATCTTCAGAAGAGGTCGGCGGCATTGAATGGGTCAGCGGTGAGGCATTTAAAAATTATGATTATGTGGCTTTAGGGCATTTACATGGCTGTCATCGTGTCAGTGCTTATCCTATTTATTATGCAGGCAGTCCACTGAAATTTTCAATCGATGAAGCTAACCAGAAAAAGGGTCTAGTGATTGTTGAACTGCAGGAAAAAGGCCATTTGCAGGTAGAGATGCAAGACATTGAACCATTGCATGATGTGCGGGTTATTGAAGGAACTTTAAATGACATTTTAGAGATGCCGCCTGCAGAAGATTATGTTTTTTTATCTCTTTTAGATAAAACACTGCAGATTAATGCGGCAGACAGAGCCAGAGTTGTCTTTAAAAATCTATTAGGGCTGACTTACCAGCATCTGGAAACCGGAAAAAGCAGCCGGCTGCACCATGAACTAAAGACACTGCAGCAGCTTTCACCATTGGATTTATTTGTATCTTTCTATGAAGAGATGATGGGTCAGCCAGCTGAACAGAAAGTTAAGGACATATTTGAAACGTATTATCAGGAGGGCGAAGCTCATGAAAATTAAATCACTTGTTTTTGAAGCTTTTGGACCTTATACAAACAAAGTATCACTGGATTTTTCGAGTTTGAATGACGCGGAATTATTTTTAATTACTGGTGATACCGGTGCTGGAAAGACCACTATTTTTGATGCCGTTTGTTTTGCCCTCTATGGTGTCTCAAGCGGTGATGTCAGGCAGATTTCACAGTTTCGCAATCAGCGTGCAGATGCGAAAACAGAAACTTATGTTTGTTTGACTTTTACTATCAGAGGTCATGACTATACGATTACGCGCTATCCTAATTATGCCCGGGAAGGCTATAAAACAGAGAGCCGCCATCGGGCTTATTTAGAGGGAGATGGCGATCATACCATTGAAGGGGTCAATGAGGTCAATACCCGAGTGAAGGAAATTATTGGTGTGGATGCCGATGAATTCCGTCAGGTGGCCATGATTGCCCAGGGGCGTTTTACTTCGCTGATTCATGCCCCAAGCAAAGAACGCGAAGCCATTTTAAGAGAACTTTTTTCAACGCATGCATATGCCGCTTTTCAGGAAAATTTAAAGAAGGCGGAAAAGCAGGAAAAAGAAAATTATACAGAAAAGAAAATGAAACTGGATACTTATCTTGAGGAGTTGAAGCTTGATAGTGCTGCGGAAGCATTGCATCTGCTTAGCGAAAAAACACAAAAGCTGCAGGATGATTTAAAACAGTTGGAAAAAACGCAGCTGGAAAAGAATGAAAAGCTGGAAAATGTGCAGAAAAGTCTGGAAGAGGCGTTAAAACAGGAAGAGTGGAAAGCGCAGCTTGCCCAATTGAAGATGCGTGAAGCTTCGCTGCAGGAACAGGAAGAAGACATGCAGCTTGCAAGCGATCAGATGAATCTGCTTCTGGCTTGTCAGAATGTTCAGCCTTATTATGAAAATTATCTGAAATCCAGTCAGTCATTTAAAAAAGTTTCCCTGCAGTTAAGCCAGCTGCAGGAACAGGAGCAGCAGCTGCTGGAAGATTTCAGTGTTCTTGAAGCTAAGAAAACAGAGATGCAGGAAAAGGAAAAAGATCTGGCTTTATTAGAACATCAGTTAGAAAAGGTCAATGAGGATTTAAATCAGGTCGAACGCTTTGAAAAGGCGAAAAACCTGGCGCGTCAGGCCGGACTGCAGGTAGAAGCAGTGCAGCGGGAGTTAGCCAGCAATCAGGATCAGAAAAAAGAATTAGAAGCTATTTTACAGAAATGCCAGCAGGATTTGCAGGCTTTAAGTCATCTGGAAGCTGCAAAGATATCGCTCACACATCAAAGTAATTTATTAAAAATGGATGGACAGAAAATAGATAATCTGGAGAAAATCCAGCAAAAAATTGACAGTTTGCAGCTGGGACTGAAAAAGAAGCAGGAAGTCTGGGAAAAAGCAGGCACCCTGCATCGTCAGAAAAATGATGAACAGCTACAGATGGAGAAGCATTATCAGGCATCACTTGCCGGACTGCTGGCTAGTCAGTTGAAAGAAGATGAGCCTTGCCCGGTCTGCGGTTCTTTGCATCATCCGGCTTTGGCTATTTTGCCAGAAGATGCGATTACGCAGGAAATGCTGGAATCCCATCGCCAGGAAGTTCAAAAAGCCGCCGCTGCTTTGCAGCAGGCCTTTGGGGATTTAATGGCCCAAAAACAGGCTTTGGAAATGCAGGAAAAAATTTTTAAGGAAAATCTTGGGGAGCATTCCTTAAAAGAGCGAATGGATCAATATCATGAGGCCCTGCAGGCGTTCGAAAAAGCCAGGGAAACTTATATGAATGATTCCAAGCGGCAGGAGCAGCTTGTAAGCTATCAAAAGGATTATGAAAAACGCTATGAAGTATGTCAGGCCAAAAATGAAAAAATATTAGAGAATCTCACAAAAGTAAAAGAAAACCAGCAAAAGCGCAATGAAGCATTTGAATATATTCGCGGCTCTTTTAATGAGACATTTGAGAGTTTTGATATTCTGGTAAAAAAGAAAATGCAGCTGGACAGAAATCGGAAAAACTGGCGCAAGGAACTGGAGGATTATAAAAATCAGTCTACCGCCTGCGTCAATGAACTGCAAAAAAGGCAGGGAGAAATCAGTGCCGTCAGCGCAGAAAAACAAAAGGCCGAATATGCCCTGAATGAAAATCAGCTTCGCTATACCAAACAGTTGGCAAGCTATCAGATTGATGAAGCCTGTCTTATCGAAAATCTTGATCAATTAGGGCAATTAGCGGCCTTAAAAGAAAAAACAGAAGCTTATGATAAACAGTGTTTTGTGGTGGCTTCTTCAATCACTGACTATGAAAATCGTCTGGCCCGGGCTGTGCTGCTGGACATTGAGCAGCTTAGAAAGCAAAAAGAAGATTTAGATCAGGAGATGGCAGCGATCAAAGTAACAGCTGAGAAGCATCACTGGGAACTGGAAAAGGCCCAGCAGCAGTTTAAAAACATCAGGAGCGCCGGCAAAAGTTATGATGAATCGCAGAAAAAATATCAGGAGATTTATGAAATCAGCCGTTTAGTCAGCGGTCAGAATCCTTCCCGTATGACCTTTGAAAGTTATATTTTGGCCGCTTATTTTGAAGCTATTCTGGAACGGGCAAATCTCCGCTTTGTGGCCATGACGAATGGCCGTTATGCCCTGTTAAGAAAAGAAGAACAATTATCCGGACGTTCGCTGCAGGGACTGGATTTAAATGTCATGGATTATGAAAGCGGCAAAGCCAGAGATGTGCGGACGCTTTCCGGCGGTGAAACCTTTAAGGCTGCGCTGTCCCTGGCTTTAGGCATGGCAGATCTGATTTCCGAAAATGCCGGCGGTATTGAATTGGATACGCTCTTTATTGATGAAGGATTTGGTTCTTTGGATGCCCGTTCACTGGATCAGGCCTTAGATACTTTAATTGAACTTAAACAGGAACATAAAGTGGTTGGCATTATTTCCCACGTCGCTGAACTGAAAGAAAGATTGCAGGCAAAAATACTGGTTACCCATGATCACAGCACCTCAGTGGCTAAAGTTGTTTAAAATGAGAGAAAAAAATTTGCATCAATGAGCAGATAAATCTATAAAAATGCATATTTATTACTGATTTTTTTAGCGAATTGTGGTATTCTTTATAGCGTGAAAGGGGGCGGCTTAAATGCCAGTGCGGCGTCATTATTTTATTAACAGCGCTGTTTTTATCAGTGCGTTAGTCATCATTGCAATTTTCGTTGTCCCCAGCCAGTATCGCCTGATGCTTGTGATGGGATGGTATCTGGCGCTTTTACTGATCGGTCTTTCATATTATAAAAGCTATCAGAAAGTATTGACGCAGATTAAAATGTATGATGGTGATGAGGATTACCAGGCAGTGATTAAATATTTAGAGGAAGTATCCAAACGCGGCTATAACAGCTTTGTTTTTGATTCCTACGGTATTTATGCACATTATATGCTGGGGGAGTTTACAGCCTATGAAAAACTGGCTGCGAAAATGAGCCAGTCAAGAACCTGGAAACGTCCAAAATTTGAAAGTTTCCGCAGTAAAGTGGCGGATAATCTTGCCTGTATTGCTTTTTTAAGAAAGTGGGCAGAAACCGGACAGCTCAATTATCAGGGGAGAAATGTATTGATCATTCAGTCAATTGCGGATTATCAGGAAAATAATCAAAAAGCAATATTAGCTCGCATCGAAAATTATCCAGAACAGCCATTATTAAAACGCGCTTGTTTATTTGCACTTAGCGGGAAATTTGAATGGCTGGATGGTTTGTATAAAAGCAAGGAAGCCAACACAATTTTTGAAAAGATAAGGGAGAGAGAAATTCATGGCTAATCAGAAGAAAAATGAGGCAATTACATCTAGAGATGAAGATTTTGCCCAATGGTACACAGATGTCTGCAGAAAGGCAGAACTGATGGATTATTCCAGCATCAAGGGATTTATTATTTATCGTCCTTATGGCTATGCTATCTGGGAAATGATTCAGAATTACATGGATCGTCGTTTTAAAGAAACCGGACATGAAAATGTTTATATGCCCATGTTAATTCCCCAGTCATTACTGCAAAAAGAAGCTGATCACGTCGAAGGTTTTGCACCGGAATGTGCGGTGGTTACGCGCGGCGGACTCTCAGAGTTAGAGGAAAACTTAGTCATTCGTCCAACCAGTGAAACACTGTTTTGTGAACATTATGCAAAGATTGTAAATTCTTATCGTGATCTGCCAAAAAAATACAATCAGTGGTGCTCTGTTGTACGTTGGGAAAAGACAACACGACCATTTTTAAGAGGTTCTGAGTTCTTATGGCAGGAAGGCCATACGATCCATGCCAGTGAAGAGGAAGCAAGACAGGAAACATTGACAATGCTGAAAATTTATGATGATACAGCACGTGACCTGCTGGCTATTCCAATGGTTACCGGACGTAAAACGGATAAAGAAAAATTTGCCGGAGCCGAGGAAACTTATACAATTGAAGCATTGATGCACGATGGCAAGGCTCTGCAGTCTGGGACAAGCCATTATTTTGGACAGGGATTTGCCAAAGCATTTAATATGAAGTTTTTGGATAAAGACGGTAAACAGAAGTTTGTTTATCAGACATCCTGGGGTGTATCTACGCGTCTTTTAGGGGCCATTATTATGGTACATGGAGATGATAACGGTCTGGTACTGCCTCCACGTGTAGCACCTACACAGGTAACGATTATTCCAATCCAGCAGAAAAAAACAGGCGTTTTAGATAAAGCAGATGAAATCGCGGCAATCCTTAAAGCGAAAGGAATTCGGGTGAAAGTCGATGATTCCGATAAATCACCTGGATGGAAATTCTCTGAACAGGAAATGCGCGGGGTGCCATTAAGAATTGAAATTGGTCCAAAAGACATTGAAAACAATCACTGTGTTATTGTTAAACGTAACGACAGTGTAAAACAAACTGTGCATTTAGATGATGATCTGGCAGGAATTGTATCTGGTTTATTAGATCAGATTCATGAAGAAATGCTGGCTAAAGCAACTGCGCATCGAGATGCTAATACACACGAAGTAACAACTTATGATGAATTCAAAGAAGTGCTGGAAAATAAAGGCGGCTACATCAAAGCTATGTGGTGCGGTGATGAGGCTTGCGAAATCAAAATTAAGGAAGAAACCAATGCCACAACGCGCTGTATGAAAGATGAATTGACACCTCATAGCGATACTTGTGTTTGCTGCGGTAAAAAGGCAAAGCATATTGTTTATTTTGCGAAAGCTTATTAATCATGAAAGAGAAATTTCCATGGCGGGGAGATTTCTCTTTTGTATTTATTGAAGCTGAAAGTCTCTGCGATTGGCTTGCTATTGAGTGGTTTGTGAGGTAAAATAAATTTAGAGTTGTGCAGAAAGAACTGCATTAGCCGGAAAAGGAGGATGAGCCATATGCAGAAAATGAAACTTCCGGTTGGCATAGAGAGCTTTGAGGAAATCCGTAGAGAAGGATTTTATTATATAGATAAAACAGGTCTCATCCGTGATTTATTGAATACCTGGGGAAAAGTCAATCTGTTTACCCGTCCGCGCCGTTTCGGAAAGACACTGAACATGAGTATGCTCAAATGCTTTTTCGAGATTGGGACAGACCAGACACTGTTTGATGGCCTGGCAATTTCGCACCAGACGGCACTATGCGAAGCGTATATGGGAAAGTTCCCTGTGATATTTATATCCCTTAAAGGTGTGGATGGACTGAACTTTGAAGAAGCCCAAAAGTGCATGATTGAAGTTGTGGGAAGAGAGGCTGAAAAATTTCAATTTTTGCGTTATAGTGAGCGTTTATCCGCAAATGAGAAGGAAAAATATAATGCGATAGTGGCACTTGAAAAAGGTCAATACACAATGAACGAAATAACGCTGAAATATAGTTTGCAGGTACTGTCCTCACTGCTGTATCAGCATTACGGTCAGAAAGTAATCCTGTTGATTGATGAATACGATGTACCATTGGATAAAGCATACCAACATGGTTATTACACAGAAATGGTGTCGCTGATTCGAGGTTTATTTGGAGAGACTCTTAAAACTAATGAATTTTTACAATTTGCCGTCCTGACAGGTTGTCTGCGGGTGTCAAAGGAGAGCATTTTTACAGGATTGAATAACTTTAAGATCCTGTCTATTACAGATACCCGGTTTGATGAGCATTTTGGCTTTACGGAAGTTGAAGTGACCCAACTTCTGAAGGATTATCAATTAGAGAACCATTTGGCAGAAATAAAAGAGTGGTATGATGGATATCGCTTTGGTGATGCGAATATTTACTGTCCATGGGATGTAATCAGCTATGTGGATCACCTTACGGCAGACCCTTATGCAGAACCGGAAGCCTTTTGGATTAACACCAGCGGGAATGATCTGGTGAAGCGTTTTATTGATAAGGCAGATAAAACCACACAGAATGAAATTGAACGTCTAATTGCCGGAGAAGCAATCGAAAAGGCAATTCGTTTAGATTTGACTTATAACGAGCTGGACGCCAGTATTGCAAATTTGTGGAGCGTTCTTTTTACTACTGGCTATCTGACACAGACGGGCAGGGCAGTAAGAGGCATCTATAAACTGGTAATCCCCAACCGGGAAATTCGGGAAATTTTTGTATTGCAAATACAGGAGTGGTTCAAAGAGACGACGCTTGCAGATTCTGCGAGAATTAATCGCTTCTGCGCAGCTTTTCCTGCAGGAGACGTATCGACCATTCAGGATATGTTACATGACTATCTGTGGGATTCCATCAGTGTAAGGGATACGGCAGTGCGGACGAGTATGAAGGAGAACTTCTATCACGGCATGGTACTGGGACTGCTGCAGAGTCAGGGAAACTGGCTGATTCGGTCCAACGCAGAGACCGGGGAAGGATACAGCGATATATCTGTAAGCACACCTGCGCGTACAGGGATTGTGATTGAACTGAAATATGCAAATGATGGAGAGCTTGAAGCGGCCTGCACAGAGGCATTGAAGCAAATCGAGGAAAAGAAATATGCTGTAGGCTTGCAGCGCCAGGGGATGAAAAAAATCATCCAGTATGGCATAGCTTTCTGGGAGAAAGAATGTATGGTGTTTATGAAGTAATTGGAAGCGTAACACAATTGTCTCAAATAGCTTTATAGTCATGGCATATAAAAGGGCAAACCCACGATAGTGTCATTGGTTTTATGAGAAATGTTCTGAAGCTGTTTAAAAGTATCATGAAAAAGGAGAGAATTTTGAAGGCGGATAAAATACAGCCGCTGCAAATCATTCTGGCAAAAGAGATTTCAGTTAAGCTCTTGACAGAGCATTTAAAAAAATGATATGATGATTCAGCCAAAACAGGATGTGGATTTTTTTAGAGCAATCTACTTTTCGCCACACGATTATCTTTTTGATAATTGTGTGGCTTTTTTGTTTGAAAGGAGTTTTGATATGGAACAAAGAATGATGAAAGAAAAACCTGTTTTCCCTCTGATGGTATCAATGTCACTGCCAATGGTCTTTTCCATGATGATCAATGCTTTATACAATATCGTGGATAGTTATTTTGTTTCAAAAATCAGTGAAGATGCGATGGCGGCTTTATCACTTGTTTTTCCTCTGCAGAATTTTATTAATGCTGTGGCAATTGGCTTTGGCGTAGGGATGAATGCAGTCATTGCTTTTTATCTGGGCGCCAAAGATGAGCAAAAAGCCAATGATGCCTGTGCCCACGGTATCTTACTTAATGCTATTCATGGGCTAATGATGACAATTATTTTTATAGCGCTGCTTCCCCATTTTCTTGGTATGTTTACCGATAATCAGAACGTGATTGAACTTGGCTTAAGATATGCCAATATTGTTTTTCTGTTTGCTGTGGTCATTACCGTGGAGCTCTGTTTTGAAAAAATATTTCAGGCTATCGGACTGATGAATGTAGCCATGATGGGTGTCTTATGCGGCAGTCTTGTGAATATCATTTTAGATCCAATTCTTATTTTTGGTTTAGGTCCAGTACCACAGCTGGGTATTGAAGGTGCAGCCATCGCAACTGGAATTGGTCAGGTTGTGACGTTGGTTTATTACTTCACTGTTTATTTTTCAAAGCCCTGTGCTGTTCAGCTGCATTTTAAATCAATGAAACTGCAAAAGGGACTATCCAGACGTCTTTATGCGCTTGGTATCCCGGCGACATTGAATCTGGCTTTGCCATCCTTATTAGTTTCCTCGTTAAATGCCATTCTTGCTTCTTTTTCAGAAATGTATGTTGTCGTATTAGGCGTTTATTATAAATTGCAGACCTTTATCTATCTGACAGCTAATGGCATTGTTCAGGGCATGCGTCCCCTGATCAG
>Ga0129308_1000181_pt1 | contig 109726 bp, 93 predicted proteins | sample L827metagenome_FD_94440 | JGI IMG/M metagenome (GOLD analysis project Ga0129308, IMG submission 94440) | Ring-tailed lemur group fecal microbial communities from Wisconsin, USA - L827 metagenome | ecosystem: Host-associated > Mammals > Digestive system > Large intestine > Fecal | place: USA...
ATTATACCGAGCTTTGCATAAAATACGCTCTCGATTCCGAAAAGTACGCCGCGCAGGTCAGGCTGCTCGAGGAGGACATCGCATGGTTCACGTCTATCTGCCGAAAATATATCGGTGACGACTGGGAGGCTAAAACAGGCTTTGCCGACCATAACGTCACTAAGTATAAAGAACAGTAACTGCTCAAAAATTATATATTATGCTTAAATTTAGCTTATACTAACTGTACATAATGACAAAATTCAAAAAAATCTCGTCTTTTTGAGGCTTGAAATTCACTTCATTATAAAAGAAAAATTTCAGACAAAAAGGAGAGATTTTTTTATGAAAAAAATATTATTATTATCGCTTATCCTCATTGCCGCCGTGTCTTGTTCGCCGAAGTCTGAGAGCAGCTCGGAAATTTCGCTGACTGAGCCGAAATTCAGCGAAAACGGCAAGCCCGTAGTCGTTGTGGGAACATTCGGCTACCAAGATCCGCTTTTTAACGATCAGAACAACAAACCCACGGATATTGAAATAGAGATAGTCGATTATTCCAAAGGTATTGAAGCCGATTATTCTACACGAGAAAAAGAAAACGCCTATTATGACGAGGTAATGCACGAGCTTGACATGGCTCTTATTTCGGGTAACGCTCCCGATCTGCTGTGTATGACGCCCGAGGACATTGAACGCCTGAACGGTCTCGGCGCGCTGACTGATCTTTACGGTCTTATGGACGAGTTTGACGAGCTTAAAAGGGACGACTTCCTGCCATGCGTACTTGACGGCATGACAATTGACGGAAAGCTGCCTGCGCTTATGGACGGCTATGACATTTACACTGCTGCGGCGAAAACTAAGTTCGTCCCAAAGGAATACGAAAACTGGACCGCTGCAGAAGCTATGGAGTTTTACAATAAATTTCATGACAAAATGGATTTCTGCGATAGAAACGAGGAATCATCGCTTGCCGACTATATGCTTATGGTGGAGGGCATGAACTGTATCGACAAAAATAATTCAAAATGCGATTTCAGCGGAGTATTTACGGAGCTTCTCCAATTCTGCAAAGACAATCCGGTACAAGTCCTGCCGAAGCCTGTTTTTTCAAAAATAAGCGACGAACAGAGGCGTGAATTTTTTGCCGACGAAGAAAGTAAGGGCATCAACGATGTGCAGTTGGTTTTCCCTATCAGGATAGACGGATTTAATTCGGGTCTCGGACAGCATACATACGGTTATTTCAATAAGGCGGAGCTGACCTTTGTCGGCTATCCCTCTGAAAACGGCAACGGTACGTACATTTACCCGTCGTCTGCGCTGTTCGGCATATGCAGCCAAAGCGGAAACAAGGAGAACGCATGGAAGCTTTTATGCCTTATGCTCAGACATCAGCCCATTCTGGAAAAATACATGTCCGACGGTACGAGAGGTATTCCCGTTCTTAAAAAGCAGCTTCAGCGTGACTACGACCGACCTGCCGATTATGCCCAGTCGATAAATAACGATAATATACTGTACAATGCAGTCGAACATGAGGGCGGCTATATAACTCAGGAATACAAGGATATGCTGTATGAATATATCCTCAGCGTTCCTGCCGACCCCTATCGTACTCATACGCTCCAATATATCATCGACGAGGAGATCGACCCCGTTATTCTTGACGACCGCTCGGCTGAACAGGCGGCGGAAATTTTAAAAAGCCGTATTGAAATATACCTGAGCGAGCGTTCATGATTAAATATTGTTAATTTAATTCTTATTTTATGCAGTATTACTAAATATTGATAAGAAAATTCTACAGCAAAATCAACTAAAACTATTGAATATTTTTTGGCAATATGTTAAAATTAAATTGGCTAAGAATTTCGGCACTGATCTCTTGGTCAAAAATATACTGCAAAAACAAGAACGGCAAAGCCACAAATATATCTCTTGTTCCTTGCAGGGGAGGGTAATTAATATGGTTTTAAAAACAAAGATCACTCGTATCATAAGCGTTGCCGCCGCCGCGCTGTGTCTTACCTCGGGACTTAACTACGTCCCCGTTGCGATAGACATAGACGCCGCCGACACTCTGACGGCTTTCGAGATAACCGAGGAAATGCAGATCGGCTGGAATATCGGTAACTCGTTAGACGCTTATAACACTCAATTGAGCAATATCGGTCTTGCCTCCGAAACATGCTGGGGCAACCCGAAAACCACACAGGAAATGATAAACGCTGTAAAGGCAAAGGGCTTCAATACAGTCCGCGTACCTGTAACGTGGTTCCAGCATGTGGACGTAAACAACGGCTACAAAATCGACGACGCATGGCTTGCCCGTGTAAAGGAAGTCGTTGATTACTGCTACAATAATAATATGTACGTTATCCTCAATCTCCACCACGAAGAACCGTATCAGAATCGCTCAACTCTGGGCGCTGACTACGAGGAGATCTCGGGATTCGTTACTTCCCTCTGGAAACAGATCGCCGCAGCTTTTGCCGACTACGATCAGCGTCTTATTTTCGAGACTATGAACGAACCTCGCGCTACGGGTACGGATCACGAATGGTGGGGTCCTACGCAGGCTGAGGTAGATACCATTAACAAGATAAACGCAGACGCTCTTAAAGTTATCAGAGAAACAAAATCGCCCTACAGCGCAACACGTCTTGTTATGATGCCCGGCTACTGCGCTTCGAGCGATACGTCCATGATGTCGAAGGTAGTTATTCCCGACGACGATTACGTTGCCGCTTCCGTTCACGCTTATTCCCCCTACAGCTTTACAATGGACGCTAAGGTCACAGACCATAAAACATTTACCGACGCAAACAAGAACGAGCTTATCAATATACTGGACGGAATAAGAAAAACTTTCAGCGATAAGGATATTCCCGTTGTTCTCGGCGAATTCAGCGCATCGAACTTCGATAACACCGAAGCTCGTACAGAATGGGCTGAGACTTATATCGCCACTACAAAGGCTTACGGAATCCCCTGCGTTCTTTGGGATAACAATGTAGAGGCAAACGGCGGCGGAGAAGCTCACGGCTACCTCAACAGAAGCAACTGCACATGGTATGAACCCTCCGAGATCGTTGTTGATACAATGTTCAAGGTTCTGAAAGACGATTCTATCAAGTGGGGCAGCGAGAGAAAGTCCCCCGTTGTCATACACGACGACATTACCAAGGGCAAGCAGCTGCTCGATACTCCCTGCGACCTTGACGCTTCCGTTGAAAACGGCAACTGCACGCCCGGTCTGAACATTACATGGGCAGACATGAAAGACGGAGAGATCGCCGTACAGTTCACAGGTGACGCTCCAGTTATCGCCGTATGCGACGGCGCATGGGACGGCTGGACCGAAATAAAGCCCTATGACATTGACGAGGAAAAGGGCATTGCATACTATTCTTCCGAACACGTTGCGGCTGCGTGGGGCGCTGATAAGGTCGATTCTATCGAGCATATCTTCGCCCGTACAAACAGCACCACAACAGTAAAGGCTATGGCTGTTATAGGCGCGGCACAAGGCGATATAGTTGATCCCCCCGTTGACGAAACAAAGAAATATCCCATTGACCTTACAACAAAGAAAGAAGGCGACGACCTTCTTATCCTGAACTTCGAGGGCAAGGCAGGTTCTGTTATCAACGGCTGTCTCGGCTACATGAACGGAGCTGACTGGGAGGCTATCGAATGGGAAGGCAAGATAGGCGCTGACGGCAAATTCTCCGCATATATTGATACGGCAAAGATTCCGGCAGGCGTACAAAACGCAGAAGCGCAGATGTGGTGGTGCGACGATAAAAACGCTGAAATGACAAGCTATCAATTTACATGGTTTATTGTTGAGCCTACCGACCCCGTTCCTACAGAACCCACACCCACCGAACCTACTCCTACTGAGCCCACACCTACTGAACCCACACCTACCGACCCCGTTCCTACCGAGCCTTCGGGTGATGTGGTTTACGGCGACGCAAACTGCGACGGTAAGGTAACTATAGCCGATTCTACAGCTATTCTTCAGCATCTCGGAAACGAGGACAAATACGGACTTTCCGAGCAGGGTCTCAAAAATGCCGATATTGACGGACAATCAGGCGTTACGACAGAAGATGCGCTGACTATACAGATGATAGACGCTAAGCTTCTCGCCGTAAGCGATCTTCCCTTAAAAAAATAATAAAAATTCTCTGAAATCTTAATTACAATAAATCCCGTCGGAGCAGCGGCTCTGACGGGATTTTTTATAAAATTAGTTATATATTATCGGTCTGAGCTGGATACCGTTGAACGCCGCAATTATCGACTCGGGGATAAGCTCGAAGCGAGATACCAGCGACGCAGGCTTTTTATTTATGTCGTCCTGCAACATAGGCACAAAATAGTAATTTTTCCTGTTGAAAAGCTCACCGATATTTTTCGCCGAACCAAGAAGCGAATCGTTCGAGGCTATGGCAAGCACTACGGGCTTTCCGCTCCGCAGATGCGACTTTACAGCCATAGTCACCGCCGTATCGGTTATGCCATTGGCAAGCTTCGCCGCCGTATTGGACGTACACGGCGCGATCACCATTATATCTGTCATGGACTTAGGTCCTATCGGCTCGGCATCGTTTATTGTTGAAATAACCTCTCTGCCGCATATGTTTTTCAAACGCTCGGAGTTTTCAACGCCGCTGCCAAAACGTGTTGAAATTCCCGAAGCGTTTTCGGACATTATCGGGATAAGCTCCGCGCCTCGCTTCACAAGCTCCTCCGCCTGTCTGAAACATCTCTCAAAAGTACAAAAAGAGCCTGTCATCGCAAAGCCTATCCTCACGCCCTTTAAATCATCGGTCATAAAAAATCACATCCTCCGTTAATAGATCGCACTTTCCGTCATTTCGATAATTGTCTCGGCAACCGCTGTTCCTGCGGTTTTGGGAGCGTTTTTTCCGGGAACTCCCAACGCCCATATAACACGCCGTCCCGTTTTTTCCGCCGACTTGAAATCAAATCCGCCCGGACGTGACGCAAGGTCGATAAACAGCGTATTTTCGGGAAACTTCTCCAACACGTCCTCCGTGAAAATAACGCTCGGAACTGTGTTGAAAACAAGCCCGTAATTTCCGTCTATCTTTTCGGTATATACCGATCTTACGCCAAGAAGTCCCGCTTTTGCCGCTCCCTTTGAATTATGGACGGCTATGGTTATATCCGCCCCGAAGCCCTTTAATATTATCGCAAGGGACGTTCCTATCCTGCCTGCTCCGGCAATAAGGACGGGCAGTCCGTTCAGAGTTACGGGCAGTTCCTCCAAAGCAAGCATAACTGCTCCCTCCGCTGTCGGAACGGCGTTCCTGACCGCAAGCTCCTCCCTGTCCATATATGAAAATATAATATGATTCGGGAAAAAATCGGCTGTTCTGCGACTGCTTATTCCCGTAAAAACAACAGCGTCGCTTTTCAGCAGCTTTTTCACATAAGCAGCGTTGAGAGTTCCCGAAAACAGCGGCGTAAAAATATTTCCCGATTCGTCGGGCGGAGTTACGGGAAGTACCGCGCAATCGAATCCGCCTGCCATAGTCTCGTCGGCTTCGGGCAGATTCAATTCATCGGGAAAATGCACCCTGTCTATGCCTGTTGTGTATATGTCGTACTCCCTGCAAAGCCTTTCGCCGCAGTATATCTGCCGCATATCGCCGCCTGCTATAAGTACCTTTTTTCTTTTATCCATATAATGCTCCTTTATCAGTCATACTATTGATCGCCGCCTCGTCATATTATATGGTATACCTCAAATTTCGGTGAATTAAAAAACAGCGGACTTAAAGTCCGCCGTTTAAAAGTTATTATTATATTTCCCGATAGGGACAGGTTGTGCCGTGTCCGCAATAATTAACTTAATACTATATCGCCAAACTTTCCTTTTATCGCCTTGACGAGCTGCGTAGGAGAAAGCCTTATCTGCGTGCCGATACGTCCGCCGCTGATATAGAAAAGCTCCATATTTTCAGCGGAACTGTGTACGACGGTCATAAACTGTTTTTTCATTCCTATAGGCGTACAGCCGCCCCGAACATATCCCGTGACTTTGGTAATGTCCTTTACGGGTATAAGCTCAACGGATTTTTCGTTCACGCTTGCGGCGGCTTTTTTCAGGTCAAGCTCCTCCGCTACGGGCAACTGAAAGCAATAATAAGCTCCCGATTTTCCGTGGGCGACAAGGGTCTTGAAAGTCTCCTCCAACGGCTGACCGAGCTTTTCGGCAGTATGTACGCCGTCAATAAATTCAGCGCATTCGTAGGTCTGCACAGTGTAGCCGATACCGCATTTTTCCAGAAAACGCATTGCGTTCGTTTTCGCTTCTTTAGCCATTTTCACTCGCCCTCCTGCTGAAAATACAGCCGCAGTAATTCTGACGGTATAAATTATATTTCCGTGATAATTCTATCGAATGCTTATAGCCGTCATGCTTTTTAAAGTCCGAAAAAAGGTACGGAACTCCGATCTCCTCGGAAAGTCTGCCGCCGCATTCGTTTATGTACTCGCAGTCCTTGTGCGGACTTATCGTCAAAGTAGTGGTAAAAAGATCCATATTCAGCTTTTTTGCAAGCTCCCCCGACCGCCGCAGTCGGTACTCTATGCACCTGCGGCATCGTTCGCCGCGTTCGGGAAGTTCCTCCAACCCCCGTGCAAGGGCGTAAAAGGGCTGCGGATCGTAGTCCTCGTCAATCACCCTTACCGAAAGCCCAAGTTCCGAAATAAGCCGTTTAAGCTCGCTTTTGCGGAACTCGTATTCCTCCTCGGGGGCGATATTCGGGTTGCAGAAATAAACGGTGATCTCAAAATATTCATACAGGTAAAGCAGTGTATGGCTGCTGCAAGGCGCACAGCAGGCATGAAGCATCAGTTTCGGCTTTTCCCCCGATTTTTTCAGCTCGGCAAGCTTTTCGTCCAAAAGTCTGCCGTAATTTATTTTCTGCATTATTTGTCCTCAAGATTTTTCAACGCGCGAAGCTCGTCTTTGTTCAGCTTTATCTCGGCGTCCTTTAAAAGCTTGACCTCGCCACGGTCGAGCGTGATTGGAACTTCCGATTTTTCGGTCTTTACACGGAGCTTTCCCGTTATAAGGTTAGCGTCCACTACCTTTCCCTTATCGCCGTCGGGAGTCACTACCAGCGCGCCTATCTTCGGAGTTATTTTCAGCAGCGACTCATACGCCGCCTGCTCGTTTTTAAGACAGCACATGAGCCGTCCGCATGTACCCGAAATTTTTGTCGGATTAAGGGAAAGTCCCTGTTCCTTAGCCATTTTTATTGAAACGGGATTGAAGTCGCCCATATGAGCCTTACAGCAAAATTCACGTCCGCAGATACCGAGTCCGCCGAGTATTTTAGCTTCGTCACGCACGCCTATCTGCCTGAGTTCTATACGTGTGCGAAAGATCGCCGCAAGGTCCTTGACAAGCTCACGGAAATCAATGCGGTTCTCGGCTGTGAAATAGAAAAGCAGCTTATTGTTGTCGAACGTGCATTCAACGTCCACAAGATTCATTTTCAGCTTTCGCGCCTCAATTTTTTCCTGACAGATGCGGAACGCTTCACGCTCCCGTATTTTATTTTTTTCGACTGTTTTAAGGTCGCTATCGTCCGCCTTTCGGATTATCGGTTTCAACGGGGCTGTAACTGCGCTGTCGTCAAGCTCACGGTTGCCGAGGACTACCTCTCCGCACTCGATGCCCCTTACAGTTTCCACTATGGCATGGTCGCCCGTATCGAGCTTAATGCTCCCCGGTGAAAAATAATATATTTTGCCCGCCTTTTTAAAGCGTATTCCTACGATCTCTTTCATTTTCCTCTCCTTGCGTTATCTTAACGAGTATAATTACCCGATTATTTCCATTATTTCAGCGCATATACCTGCCATAACAAGAGGTGCGCTGACGTTCGCTTCGACTGCTCGCCATGCACGTTCTATGACGTCGTGTATATTCATCGCCTGATATACCGTTATCATGCCCGAAAGCTGCTCCGCCGCATCTCTGAAACAGCCGATAGTCTTAGCTTTACGGTCACGTCCGAGTACAGCAGCGTCACGCACCAGCCTGTCTATCATGGTAAGGACCTCGCGAATATCGCCCCGTCCGCTTCCGACGGCAAAAAACGCCGCATTAAGTCCGTACTCGTCCTTTCTTATTATACTATTTGCAATGCGTTTTGTCAAATCCACCTGACCCCGAAGCTTCTCATTGACTATATAATCGGTGCATCTGCCTATATTTCCGTGAAAACAGCTTACCGCCCCTGCGACCTCCTCCTGACTGAATCCGTTTTCAAGCAGAGAAGTCTCAGCCTCCTCCTCGGTGCAGACGGACACTCCGAAACACACGCATCTCGAAATAATAGTCGGCAGAAATTCGGTCTTGGATTCCGCCGTGAAAATAAAGTAAGCGTAGGAGGGCGGTTCTTCGATAAGCTTCAAAAGAGCGTTCTGTGCCTGCGTATTCATGTTTCGGCAGTCACGGAAAATATAGACCTTCCTTGCCGTATTATTGTTCGGCTTTATGCTTGCATCGCTGTTTACCGCGCGCGCAATGCGGACGGAATAGCCTTCAAGCTTGCCCTCGGTCGGCACGTAGGTGACATCGGGGTGAAAGCCTGCCGCCACGTTTCTGCACGCCGCGCATTTTCCGCATGGCGCGCCGTGTACGGGAGCTTCGCAAAGGAGCTGCGAGGTGTAATAATCCGCCATAAGCTTTTTTCCGCTGCCCTTTTCGCCGTAGAATATCACGGATTGGGCGCTCCGTCCGCTTTCACGCATATTATTGAGAGTACCCAGCAGGTATTGATTTCCGTAAATTTTCTTCATAAATTTTACCTCGTTATGAGCTTAAAACATGTACTTATTTTATTTTACCACATTTACTCTTGAAATGCCATAGCTTTTGAAAATATTTATGCAGTTTTCGTCAATTATTTCTCCGCTTGCGGCTATCGGGACGGCAGGCGGACAGGGGACTTTCACCGAAGCGCATATTCTCCCCTCGGCGTTTTCCACGGGTATATCCTCGAACGGAGCAAATGCGGCGTCCCTTATGCTCATAGCCCTTTTCGGAAGTATCGGGGGGATATTTACAGGTCGGCGAACCTTTCTTTCCGCTGTATCGAGGACGTTTTTCAGCTTTTCGCCGAGCTTTGAAAAGTCCTCCGCCCTGCTTACGGGCGACATAAGGAGTATCAGCGTATCGCTGTCGGAGTATTCGCACTCCGCGCCGTTTTTCCGCAGGAGTTCGGCAAGCTCATTGCCGTTGTAGCCGCTTTCAGCCGCTTTTACGGTAATGTGGAACGGTTCTCCCTCGGCGAAAACAAGGCGGTCGGAAAGGCTCAGGCGCAGATCGTGGATATATCGCAAATTCACATCTATATCACGTCTTATGCGTTCTTCTATGTACACATTGCACAAATCGAGAGACATCATGACAAGATAAGACGGACTTGTAGAAGCAACCATGCTCATGGTCTGCTTAACGACGGGTCTGTATTTTTCGTCCGCCATATGGAGGACAGCCGCCCCTGTAAGCGCAGGAAGCATTTTATGCGCGGAATCGCAGCACATGTCCGCTCCGAGAGCGATAGGGTGCAGACTTTTCGGGAAAAAATGAAGATGCGCGCCGTGAGCGTTGTCAACCAAAAGAAGCGCGCCGTATCTGCGGCATACCTCCGAAAGAGCCGATATATCGGCAAGTCTGCCCGTATAGTCGGGAGAAGTCACATACAGACAAGCGTTCGGCGTTTCGGAAAGAACGGTTTCAACTGCGCAAATATCGAGAGTTCCCGATAAAATGCCGCTTGTGTAGTCGGGCATTATCCACTCAACGTCAAGGTCGAGGAGGGCGCAGGCGTTTAGAAAGGCTCGGTGGACGTTGCGGACGGCGATAATTCGGCGTTTTTCAAGCTTCATAGCTCCGAGCATAGCCTGAATGCAGTTAGTCGAACCGCCTGCCGAAAACACCGCCGCTCCCGAACCGTAAAGACGGGCGGTATTGCTTTCGCTTTCGAGGATTATGCCCTCCGCCTCGAAAAGGCTGTCCGCGCCGCTTATTTCGGTAATATCGTACTTGTATACGCTTCCAAGCTCGTCCGCCATTCGCTCAAAGGTCGGCATTCCCTTGTGTCCCGGCATATGACCTCTTAAAATGCCCGAATCTCCGTAATATCGCAGAAAATTATAAACAGGCGCATTCATGATATTCCCCCTCTTATGTAATATTTCATAAATCTGTAAATCCTTTTTCTCGCTCTTGCCATGACTGCCGAGACTGCCTGCGGCGTTACTCCGCACCGTTCGGCTATTTCCGTTACGTCAAGCTCCTTAAAATAGTATAGCATAATTATTTCGGTTTGTCTCGCTGTCAGCTCATTTTTTATAACATTTAATAATATGCTCCGCAGTCTGCTGCCGTCCAAGCTTTCCCCCAAAAGACTGCGTATGCTGTCATCGGCAGCTCCCGTGCTTGTGTCTCTGTAGCTATTTCGTCTCGCCAATCTATCCCCTCCCTTTTTTATGCTTTATTTTGCAGCGCTTTTGAAAGCATAGTGAGGTGAACTATTATCTCTCGCATATCTGTGTATTCGGTATAAAGCAGACGTATTCGGCGGTCAAGGTCAAGCTCCTGTATCATATCGTTTTTCCCCTGCGACCTCAGCGTCCGCCTTTGGACAAGCAGCTCCCCTATACGTTCCCTTGCCATTTTACAGCTCCTTTTATAGCCGTTTATAAGCTTTGTCATAAAACGTCCCCTCCCTTTTTAGCCTCGGTTGAAATATCTTCTACTATTATTGTAGAACAAAAATCAACAAAAGTCAATAGCTGCTAATATATTTTTATCTTTTAATCATTTAATACAAATTTCTATAAATCATCCACTTATTTTGCAAAAAATCCATTGACAAGACGTTAAAAAAATGTTAAAATATACTTGAAGAAAAATAAACATTTTATTTAATCAAATATTAAAATTCTTTGGATAAATCAACTTATGTAATCATTGTTTTACATTTCACTTACATAAAAGGCAATAACATACTTAGGCTGTGTGGTATTGTCTGATATAATAAACCCAACAGGAGGAAAAAAAGATGATAACTCTCAAAAAATCGGCAGCAGGCGCGTTGGCGTTCTGTCTCGGTATTGCCTGCATAGCACCGAGCAATATCATTTCTGCCAATCAGGCGTCGGCTGCCGACCTTACAGCCGACATGGAATGGGACGCTGTAAAAATAGGCGGTGCAGGTTTCGTTTCGGGAATCGTTACAGGTCAAAAAGAAATGTACCTGCGTACCGACGTAGGCGGCGCGTACAAGTGGAATTACGAAACAAGCGAATGGGAACAGCTCCTTGCCTTTATCAACGAGGCGGACAGGGGTCTGCTTTCCGTTAAGGGCATCGCTATCGACCCGACAGACGACGATACCGTATACTTCCTCTGCGGCTGCGCGTATTTCTCGGACGCAAGAACGGTCATCTTCAAGACTACGGACGGCGGCAAGACATTTACGCAGTCGGACGTTACCGATCTTATCCAGATACACGGAAACGGCGACGGACGTGAGTGTATCGAGCCTATCGCTATCGACCCCGACAATACCGACACTATCTACGCAGGCGGCGACGTTACCGCAGGCAGCTCGGCTCTTATAAAGTCCACCGACGGCGGAAAAACTTGGGAACCCGTTCTCGGCTACGATGAACTCGGACTTTTCTCGGGAGAGCTTAAATACCCTATGTGGACCGATCACATGGTAAGAGGTACTGAGCCGTCTAAGGAATACAATCAGCAGAACGGTATCGCTTCTATCCATATCGAGGGCGGCAAGGTCTATGTCGGAACTTCCGTTACGGGTCAGGCAAATATCCACGTAGCAAACGTTAAGGACGATAAGTTTACAGTCCTCAGCGAAGATCTGCCTACCGAAAATTATCCCCTTTCAATAACAAACGACGGACAGGGCAATATTTTCTTCACATATATTGCAGGTCTTGCGTTTGCGGGAGCTTCGGGCGGCGCATACAAGTACGATACGAAAACAGGCAAGGTGACTTGCTTTGACGAGCTTAAAAACGCTATAGGCATGATCGAGGTAGACAAAAACGACCCCAATAAAATGGTCGCAAGAACCTGCGGCATGTGGTCGGATCAGTGGTACGAAAAGGAATGGACTGATACAAGCATCGCATGGGGCGACCATTTCTACCGTTCAACAGACGGCGGCGAAACATGGCAGGATATTACTCCCGGTCAGGGCGAGACTATCTACGGTCAGGGCGACCCCTACAAAGAGTTCGTTTCTCTGCCGATGTCCACAGGCGGCTACGACTGGGTTTACGGCAAGGCGTGCCACTGGGGAAGCGGTATCCTTATCGACCCCAGAAATTCCGACAGGATACTTTTAACTTCAGGAAACGGCGTATTCGCTTGCGATAACGTATGGGACGAAATGGGCGTTCAGTTCTACTTCCAGCCCGACGGCGTTGAAGAAGTAGTTGCGCTTGACTTCGTAAGCGTTCCCGGCGGCGAGAACTTCTCGGCTATCGGCGACTACGACGGATTTATCCACACCAACATAAACGAAATTCCGCAGCAGTATCAGCCGAATATCGGTTCTACGTCCGCTATCGCTTACTGTCCGTCTAACACCAAGGTCATGGCTCGTGTAGGCGAACATGAAGCAAAGGGCTTCTATTCTCTTGACGGCGGCAAAACATGGACAGACCTCAATGTTCCTAACGGCGGCGGAAAAATGGCTATAACCGAACTTGAAGACGGTTCCTACAGATTTATAAAGGCAAGCAGCGACAACGGTCAGCTAACCTATACGGACGACTTCGGCAAAACATGGAATAAGAGCGAGGGTCTTGACGGCTCAAAAACAACATATCCTCTCGTTGACCTCAACAACCCTGCGATCGTATACGGTTCAGGCATCAAGCACAACGACTACTGGGCATCAACTCCCGGAAAGACAGAACCTACTTTTGAGGAATCACACTATTCATTCTATATAAGCACCGACTACGGCGCAACTTTCAAGGAAACTGCCGTAAGCAAGTACGATATGTGCGACCACACAGGCGACCTTGCTTATATCGCAGAAGATAAAGTCGCTATGGCTGTAGGCTGGAACGGTCTTTACACCATAACCGACAAGGGCAAGACCATTGAAAAGCTCGACAACGTGTTCTACTGCAAAACCGTCGGATACGGCGCGCCCGAGAAAGAGGGCGGCGTTAATACCCTGTTTATGTACGGCAGACCTGCCGAAAGCGACCCCGAGGGTATCTATCGCTCAACAGACGGCGGTAAATCTTGGGACTGCATCAATACCGACAAGCTTTTCGGCGGCACAGGTAACGGAAACTTCCTCGTTGGCGATATGAATGAGTTCGGAACTGTATTCATGTCAACTGTCGGCGCAGGAATCGTATGCGGAAAGCTTTCCGACGGCGATAATCCGAAGCCTACCGATCCCCCCAAGCCTACCGACCCCGAAAAGCCTACCGATCCTCCTGCTACAGACCCCGATGTTAAGGTAACGCTCCTCGGCGACGCAAACTGCGACGGAAAGGTAACTATTGCAGACTCCACAGCTATCTTGCAGGCTCTCGGAAATCCCGATAAATACGGACTTTCCGCACAGGGCGCGGTAAATGCAGACTGCTGCGACCCCGGTGACGGCGTTCTGCCCTCCGATGCGCTTGCAATTCAGAAAGTTGACGCTAAGGTGTTAACCAAACTTCCCGAGATAAGCAAATAAGCGAACGGCTAACTAAAAAAACAGCGGACTTGAATTTTTAAGTCCGCTGTTTTTATTATTGCATTGTCACTACAAAACAGATGCTCCTGCCCTCCTGATTCTCGACCTGCACCTTGAACTTATGCTTGTCGATAATGGATTTCGCTATGGCAAGTCCCAGTCCGTAGCCGCCCGTAGAACGGTTTCTCGATTCATCGCTGCGGTAGAAACGCTCGAACAGCTTATCGACCTCCTCCTCACGTACTCCGCTGCCCGTGTTGTAAACCGCAAGAACCGCTTTCCCGTCCTCTTTGGTAAGCGACACTCGAACCGTTCCGCCGTCCTTGGAATATTTTAAAGCATTGTCGATGAATATTCCCGTCATCTGCTTGATATGCTGCTCGCTGCCGACAATTTTTATTCCGTCGTCCACATTAAGCACAAAATTCTTGCGGCTCTCAAACGCCTGACACTCAAATGGCAGCGCAGCGTTTGTAACGGCTCGGCTGAGGTCAAATTCGCACGTTATAAACTCCCGTGCGCTGTTTTCAAGTCTTGTAAGGCTGAGCAGATCGTTTACAAGGACGTTCATTCTGTCCGCCTGATCTCTTATATAATTCAGCCATTTGTTATCGCCTATCTCCCCCGATAATACGTCCGCATTTGTCGAAATTACCGTGAGAGGCGTTTTCAGCTCGTGACTTGCGTCTGAAATAAACTGCTTCTGCTTCTCAAAAGTCACTTTAAGCGGACGGACTATCAGTCCGCTGAGGAAATACGCCGCCACCGAAAGAATGATAAGGCTCACCAAACCGACTATGACCGTAGTACGTTTAAGCTTGCGCATTATTCCCATTTCAGCCGTCCTGTCGGTCAAAACCACAAGCGTGCCGTTCTCCTTTTTTTCCGCGCAAAAGCTCAGGTTGCCCGTCATTCCCTCGGAGTCCTTATCGTTAATTATTTTGTCGAGATAATCCTGCGCCGTCTCCTCGGTCAGCTCGTCGTTGTTGAGAGCTGCGGCGTATTTGCCGTTTTTGTCAGCCATTATAACGAAAAATTCTATCGAACCCAGCGACTTAGGAACAGGCTCTCCGAAAGGCTCTCGCCCCATTCCGCCGTTCGGCGGCTGCGGAGGTACTTCATACTCGGGAGCAGGCGAATTGACCAATATCGTGTACCCGTCCAGAACAGGCACAAATGCGTTGTCCGCAGTCGGCATAAATCCGCCGTTTCCCCACATGGGACGTTCGTCGCTGTCATTATCGTTATTGTCTTCTTCTTTATCCCATTCGTCCCGATCATGCCAAGGGTCATACCACGGGTCACGCCACGGGTCAGGGTCCTGATCTTCGGGAGGCTGCCATTCTCCCCAATTTCCGCCGCCTCCCTGATCTTCACGGGGAGGTCTTGTTTCGGGGGGAGGTTCTGTCGGACGGACTGGCTCAGTCCGCCGCTGCTCCTGAGGACGGGTCTTTCGTGGAGATGTGGTTTGCTTGGGCGGCTCTGTCTGCGCTATGGTCGTTTCCTCCTGCGGATACGTCTGCGCAGGCGTATCGTTTTCTATCGGAGCTGCCGTAGTTTTTTCCGTATTTCGGGGACGATTTTCCGAAGTCGGCTCGGTCGCAGCCGAGGTGACATTTTCTGCGGCGGAAGTCGGCGGTATTTTCTCTTTTCTCGGCATACCCTCCTTACGTCCGGGATTATTGAATGTAAAAGTAGACGTCTTATCGTTGTACTCAACGCCTGCCGCAACCTGCCTTAGCACGACGTTTGTCTGACGTTCCATAAGTACGTCCATAATAATATTTACCAAGCTTAAAACGACTATAAATATGGCTATAAGTATTGCCGTAATAATGCCGAAAAATTTAAGCTGAACCTTTCTGAACAAGCGGACTCCCCCTATTCCATAAAATATCCGATGCCGCGAGCGGTTTTTATCTGGACTTCAGACGCAATGGACGCAAGCTTTTTTCGGAGAAAGGATATGTAAACCTCGATATTATTGTACTCCACATCGCTCTCGCTGCCCCATATTTTCTCGATAATACGTTCTTTCGGCAAGATCTGACCGGGATTTGCGATAAGCATTTCCATAACGTTGTACTCTTTCAGACTGAGTTTAATATCGTTTCCTCCGCAGCTGACGGAACAGGTGTTTTTATGCAGCTCAAGACCGTGGTATTCAAGGCGGTTTTCGTCCACTATTTCGCCCTTTCTGCGTGTAAGCGCGCGAACTCTTGCAAGAAGCTCCCCTGTCACGAATGGCTTCGTCAGATAGTCGTCCGCGCCGCAGTCAAGACCGTTTATTTTATCATCGACCTCGCTTTTGGCGGTCAGCAGAAGAACGGGTGTATTTATTTTTTCAGCCCGAAGATTTTTCAGCACCTCGATGCCGTTCATACCGGGGAGCATTATATCCAGCAGAATGCAGTCGTAGACCCCCGTAAGCGCATTATCAAGCCCGTCAATGCCGTTGTTAAAAACATCTACGGAATACATGCTTCTTTTCAGCAGCTCCGACAAAGCGTCGGCAAGCTGTATTTCGTCCTCTATGACGAGTATTTTCATATAACGACCTCCTAAGGATTTCCCATAATAGAACTGTACTTTTATTATATCATAACAGCTTTAAATAACCTTAAAAAATACTAAAATTAAATATTTTATTTTATAGAATTTTATAGCAATTTTTTGTGCATAATAACAAAAATGTTATAAAATTATAAACAAATATTGACTGAGATTTGGATTTGTGATAAAATTGTATTGAGTAAATTTACGCAGAGTTGCGTTTTTAAATATTAAAGCAAAAGGAGTTTGCATTATGCTGTCACTTCAGGAACGTGAACATAAAAAGGGAATGTTCGCAAAAAAAACAAGTGAAAATATAAAAAAATATTCGGAGCTTTACGCAGAATTCTGCCAAAACGGATACACAAAGGCTCTTGCAGAGGATTACGCCGACTTTTTTGTGGAAAACGCAAAGAAACCGGCTCACGGCGACGTTATCCAGACGGCGCAGCTTTTCGATAAAATTCACGAATTTAAAACCGCCGCGATCTATCTTGACAGGCTGGAGGACGTTACCAAGAAAATGACGCACGAGGAAAAATTCCTCTACTGCATAGAAGCTCTCAAAAACAAGAGCAAGCTCGGAAATTGGCGTGACGCCGAAGATTTTCGCACCGAAAACATCAATTTCATGCAGATACACTCCGACAAGGTGGATATGAACCAAAAAGCGGATATGTACATCGCTCTTGCCCTCTCGGACTGCGCCGCAAGGCATTACAGCTCGGCGTTCCGTCTTTTGACGGGCTTCGGCTACAAGCCGCAGGGCAGAAACGATGTGAAGCTGCTGGAAATTCTCACTACGGGGGTTTACATCTGCGCTAAATCGGGCGACACCGCAAGCGTTGAAAATGCCGTAAATAACGCCCGCGCCGCTCTCGGTCTTTTCAAGGAATTTGAACACAGTTGGTCGAAGTCATACTACGAAACGAGGATCGCCGAGGCTGCCGAGGGTATCGCATAAAATAGCAAAAAACGTCAAAAAATGTCAAAAAAGAGTCGGAAGGCTCTTTTTTTGATGTTAAAATAAAAAAATATATATCGCATTCTAAATATTTTTTCAAAAAACATTGCTTATAATTTTTAACACAAGCTCCGTGACATATTTTACCGACTGTGATATTTTTACAAAATTATACAAAGCATCTCATTTTGTTATATTATCTAAAAAAATAAAAATGCTGTATACCGTCGTTTCGGTAGTTAGTTAATATTTTTATGCCGTTAATTTTTATTTAAAATTGGAAATCGCCGACTTCCGATATATTTGGTATATATTTTAAATTGTTATAAATATGTTAATATTATTGTATTAACTTTAAAAAGCAATATAGTGCTAAAAACAGGCAATATATTCAATTGAATGCCCGACGGATTTGGTCTATAATGAAATCATCGAAGGGCAGAACTTCCCCGATACTTCGGAGATAACTCCTTCGGGTTTTACAAAAGATACATTTTTATGTGTCCTGTGTTTACGGTAAAGCAGATCTCATTATCAAGCCGTCGGTATTAAACTCCGCCGATACGTTTCACTTTTTTTCACAGCATGATTTCCACAAGCTTTCCGATTGTTAAACATTAATGCCTATAATATGTTTAATCGCCTAAATTCGGAAAGAATCATTTAATTTCACTTACCAAAAAGCTTCATCACGGCTTGACTGCAAGGTACTGCGATTGTACCTGCCGACGCCTCCGCATATAGAGGGTGTGCGGAAGCTTGTGAAAACAGCGGTCTTTAACGTCAAAGTTGAGAGGGTGACGTTAAAGACCGCTTTTCCTTTTCCGAGCAGGTTCTATAAACAGTAAAAATTTTTGTGCAAAATGCTACAATATTAACGCTTAATTTTTTGCTATTTCTATATAGCATTTTATTCCAAAATGTGTTATAATAGATATAAGTCGGACAGGCTATCCACCTGCCCGGTAAAGTTTAAAACTGGAGGTATATACCAATGGCAAAGAAATATTGTTACCTTTTCTCCGAAGGCGACGCTTCAATGAGAGAGCTTCTCGGCGGTAAGGGTGCTAACTTGGCTGAAATGACCAATATCGGACTCCCTGTTCCTCAGGGCTTCACTATTACTACAGAGGCTTGTACTCAGTATTACGAGGACGGCGGCATCTCCGATGAGATCATGGCTGAGATCGGCGAATATATCGTTAAAATGGAAGAGATCACAGGCAAGAAGTTCGGCGATAAGGAGAATCCCCTCCTCGTTTCCGTTCGTTCAGGCGCGCGCGCTTCAATGCCCGGTATGATGGATACGATCCTCAACCTCGGTCTTAATGAGACTGTTGTTGAAACTATCGCTGAAAAGTCCGGCAACGCTCGCTGGGCTTGGGACTGCTACAGAAGATTCATCCAGATGTACTCCGATGTTGTTATGGAAGTCGGCAAAAAGTACTTCGAGGAGCTTATTGATGAAATGAAGGCTAAGAAGGGCGTTACTCAGGACGTTGAACTTAACGCTGACGACCTCAAAGAACTTGCAGGTCAGTTCAAGGCTGAATACAAGTCTAAGATCGGCACAGATTTCCCGTCCGACCCCAAGGAGCAGCTTATCGGCGCTATCAAGGCTGTTTTCCGTTCATGGGATAACCCCAGAGCTAACGTTTACAGACGTGACAACGATATTCCTTTCTCTTGGGGTACTGCCGTAAACGTTCAGGCTATGGCTTTCGGAAACATGGGCGACGACTGCGGTACAGGCGTTGCGTTCACTCGTGACCCTGCTACAGGCGAAAAGAAGCTCATGGGCGAGTTCCTTACAAACGCTCAGGGCGAGGACGTTGTTGCAGGCGTTCGTACTCCTATGCCTATCGCTCAGATGGCTGAGACTTTCCCCGAGGCTTACAATCAGTTCGTTGAGGTTTGCAAAACTCTCGAAAACCACTACCACGATATGCAGGACATGGAGTTTACTGTTGAGAACAGAAAGCTCTTCATGCTCCAGACAAGAAACGGTAAGAGAACTGCTCAGGCTGCTCTCAAGATCGCTTGCGACCTCGTTGACGAGGGCATGAAGACTGAGGCTGAGGCTGTTGCAATGATCGACCCCAGAAACCTCGATACACTCCTCCACCCCCAGTTTGACGTTAAGGCTCTCAAGGCTGCTACTCCTATGGGCAAGGGTCTCGGCGCTTCACCCGGAGCTGCATGCGGCAAGATCGTATTCACGGCAGACGACGCTGTAGCTTGGGCTGAAAAAGGCGAAAAGGTCGTTCTTGTACGTCTTGAAACTTCTCCCGAGGACATCACCGGCATGAAGGCTGCTCAGGGTATCCTGACAGTTCGCGGCGGTATGACTTCTCACGCTGCCGTTGTTGCTCGTGGTATGGGCGAATGCTGCGTTTCCGGATGCGGCGACATCAAGATGGACGAGGCTAACAAGAAGTTCGAGCTTGGCGGCAAGGTATTCAACGAGGGCGACTACATCTCAATCGACGGTACTACAGGTAATATCTACGACGGCATCATTCCTACGGTTGACGCTCAGATCGCAGGCGAATTCGGCAGAATCATGGCTTGGGCTGACAAGTACAGAACTCTTAAAGTTAGAACAAACGCTGATACACCTGCCGACGCTAAGAAGGCTCGTGAACTCGGCGCTGAGGGTATCGGTCTTTGCCGTACTGAGCATATGTTCTTCGATCCCGAGAGAATCGCTGCTTTCCGTGAGATGATCTGCTCCGATACAGTTGAGGAGCGTGAGGCTGCTCTTGCTAAGATCGAACCCATGCAGCAGGCTGACTTTGAGGCTCTCTATGAGGCTCTCGAGGGCAACCCTGTAACTATCCGTTTCCTCGATCCTCCTCTCCACGAATTCGTTCCTACTGAGGAAGCTGACATCGCTGCTCTTGCTGAGGCTCAGGGTAAGTCCGTTGAGACTATCAAGAACATCATCTCCTCACTCCACGAATTCAACCCCATGATGGGTCACAGAGGCTGTCGTCTTGCTGTAACTTATCCTGAGATCGCTAAGATGCAGACAAACGCTATCATCAAGGCTGCTCTCAACGTTAAGAAGAATCACCCCGACTGGAACGTTAAGCCCGAGATCATGATCCCGCTCGTTGGCGATATAAAGGAGTTCAAGTTCGTTAAGAAGGTCGTTGTTGAGACTGCTGACGCTGCTATCGCTGCTGCAGGTGCTGAGCTTGAATACGAAGTTGGTACTATGATCGAGATCCCTCGTGCTGCTCTTACAGCTGACGAGATCGCTGCTAACGCTGACTTCTTCTGCTTCGGTACTAACGACCTGACTCAGATGACTTACGGCTTCTCCCGTGACGATGCAGGCAAGTTCCTCAACGCTTACTACGATAAGAAGATCTTCGAGAACGATCCTTTCGCTAAGCTCGATCAGATCGGCGTTGGTAAGCTCATGGATATGGCTGTTAAGATGGGTAAGGGCGCTAACAACACTCTCCACTGCGGTATCTGCGGCGAACACGGCGGCGATCCTACGTCCGTTGAGTTCTGCCACAAGATCGGTCTTGACTATGTATCTTGCTCACCTTTCCGTGTTCCGATTGCTCGTCTTGCTGCTGCTCAGGCTGCAATCGCTAACAAGTAATTCGGAATTTTAAGGTAACTTAATAAACCATTAGCGGCTCTCCGTAAAACCACGGAGAGCCGTTTTTTCTATGTTTTCAGAAGTTTTTAATAAATCTTATTATATGTATATTGACTATTTTGCCGCCAATGTGGTATAATAATGAAAAGTAACACCAAAACTCGCCGTACTTTTCAATGAGGTGATAATATGGAGATAAAGAGAGACCGATATTTACAACAGGTAATTGACTATATGTGGGACGGGCAGGTCAAGGTTATCACGGGTATCCGTAGATGCGGAAAATCCTTTCTGCTGAACGTGCTGTTCAAGAACTATCTGCTCGGACAGAATGTCTCGCCCGACAACATCATATCCATAGAGCTTGATCTGACCAAGGACATCAAGTATCGTGATCCGTTGGCGCTTGCGGAGTACGTCCGCAGAAAGGTCGAGGGACAGGGCGAGCAGTTCTATCTGTTTGTTGACGAGATACAAATGTCGGACGAAGTGAAGAATCCGTACAATCCCGACGGCAAGAAAATCACGTTTTATGACGCTCTGAACGATCTGAGGTCGCTGCCGAACCTTGATGTTTATGTAACCGGCAGCAACTCGAAAATGCTGTCTAAGGATATTCTGACCGAGTTCCGTGGACGAAGTGACGAGATACAAGTCCACCCTCTCAGCTTTGCGGAGTATTACTCTGCGGTGGGCGGTGATAAGGAAGATGCGTTTGAAGATTACGCTTTTTATGGCGGTATGCCGCTGGTTATTTCTCGCCCTAACGATACCGCAAAGGCGAACTACCTGTCCTCGCTGTTCTCGGAGGTATACATCAAGGACATTGTGGAGCGTAAGAAAATCGAGCGTGAGGACGTGCTCGGTCAGCTGCTTGACCTGCTCTGTTCATCGGTCGGCTCACTGACTAACCCAAAGAAGATAGCAGATACTCTGCGTTCAAAGACGGGCGAAAACATTGCCCAAAACACTATTTCTGCTTATATCAACCATTTAGAGGACGCATTCCTTTTCAGCGAAGCCAAGCGATATGACGTCAAGGGGCGCAAGTATTTTGAATACCCCTACAAATATTATTGCGAGGACATTGGTCTGCGCAACGCCCGTATCGGTTTCCGTCAACAGGAAATGACTCACATAATGGAGAACGTCATATACAATGAGCTTATCATTCGTGGTTTCTCGGTCGATGTGGGTGTAGTGTATTCCAACGAGAAGAACGAAAACGGCAGCTATTCTAAGACCGCACGAGAGATAGATTTTATCGCTTCCAAAGGAGGAAAGAAAATATATATCCAGTCTGCTTTTGCTTTACCCGATGAAGCTAAGACCGAACAGGAACTGAGACCATTCTCCCTTACAGGCGACTCTTTCCCAAAGCTCATCGTCCGCAAGGATATACGCAAGCGGTGGTATGATGACAGCGGCGTGCTGAATATCGGGCTAACAGAATTTTTACTCGATGACTCAGTGTTATAGAGTAAAACAGCTTTTCCAAATAACAAGCAATGAGCCTTCACGATTGTGAAGGCTTTTTGCTATTTTTACATTTCATCAACAACAGCTCCCATTTTTCGGAGCTTTTCTTTATCTTCTTTTTCAAAAAATAATGCTTTCCCGAAATCACAATTCAGAAAGTTTTTATCTTCATTTTCGGTTATACCAAGTACTATGCTTTTGCGAAAATAAGACGGATAAAGACCGTTATTACTGAAACAAACATCACTCGGCATAAAAAGCGGCAATTTCATTTTACTGAAATCAACTCCGCATATTATATTATTTCTTACCGAACTCATTGTCAATATAATATTTTCAGATGTTCGGTATGTTTCATAGTTACGTACCATATCAAGCAGAAGATCAAGAGCGGTTCTGTGATATACAAAATTATCCGAAGCAATATTCTTATAATCACCGCAAATTTCGCCGATCAGCCTGTAAACGTCATACATATCATAATACCACGCATACCCGCCATACCACTCGTCTGTCAGTTCCGATTCATTCAGCATTTCGTATCTTTTTTCCGGATCATTCTCATAGGATATATCAATTGCGTCAATCAGATTCAGAATATGCTTTGCTGCAAAATAATCACGATAATACTGGTGAATGAAACACAATCGGTGTGTATCTGAAGATAACTGCATAAAGCACAATTGGTCAAGAACTGCTTCTACCATATCGCTGTTTCGTCTGAATCTTATGATCTGCTTTTTGTTAATTTTTTGAGGAGCAATATAATTCTGATAGATTCGTTCGTTCATTAAATAAAAATCAATCGCTTCATCAATAGCAGCAAGTAGATTGGCTCTGCTTATATCATAAGAGAACGATAGAAACGGAATAATCCATATATAATTCCAACCAAACATACGCTTTGCTGTAAATGGCAGGGCGTATTTTAATATAAATCTCATAATACTGTTATTCTGAAAACTCTGCTGCATTATATAAGAATCCAGTATTTCACCACGAGTATTCAGCGTTTTATTTGTTTCTTGACTTTCAAGATACATAACCAGAAACATAGGAATTTTCAGAATTTCCATAAGCTGAATATTTCCTGATATATCGTCGAAATTCAGCAATGCGGCGTCTCTTTCCGAATCAGTTATACCGCAGACTTCTATCTGACAAAAATTCTCGAAAACATCATATTCCGGTACATTTCTTCCCGTTATAATAATGCGAATATTTTTCCAACTATTCACAATGCAAGACAATTCATCCACAAAATCTTCCTGTAATTCTGGCGGCATTTCATTCAATCCGTCCAACAGCAAAACGTATCTCGGATTCCAGTTAACAGGATTATTTTTCAATTGCTTATCAAGTTCATTCAATTGCTGCAAAACAACGTTTTCGCCCTCGTTTGCGGTCAGAGTTTCATAGGTCTGATACTCATACTGATAGTGATATTTCAACAAGATTTGCAGTAATATCCAACAGCTTTCAGACTGCAAATTTTCGTGGATTTCACGCTTATATTTATACAGCGGAAAATAAAAATTAATTGTATTTTTATTTCCGATTTGATTCAGCAGTAATGTTGTTTTTCCTGCACCACCAACACCATACAGAAAGACATTTTTGCTGTCGGAAATTTCGGTTAAAATATCATTTCCGTTCCGCAATTCAAGTTGGTATTTCATTTCTACCGACTTTTGACGCTTGGCATTTACACAAATATTTTCAATTACATTCATTGAAATTTCTAAATCAAGCGAATTTTCATCATGAAATCTTACGATATGAAACTCCGATTTTTCGGGCAAATCCAACAATTCAATATTTTCCGATTCGGCAGGATTTTTGTGAACATGATACAACGTTCCAAGCAGCAGAGCTTCAATACAAATGCGTTTAGGGTGAGCAGAACTGCCGAAAAATTTGTCCTTTGAAATAAATTCAGAACCGTACAGAAATTCCGTGATACTGTCGTCCTGACGGATAATTTCAAGCAAGGTATATAACAAAAAATCAAGCTTTTCAACGTCGATCACCTCATCGCAAAAGCTCCGCACTTTCCGCAGATATTCGGCGAATTTTTCAGCATTTCCACAACTTTTTTCAAACTCGTTAAAACTGATTATTTCATAGGGATACCCCTTTCCGTTTTTCAGAAAACGGCTGATAAAACGCTCAAGTTTGCGGTATGATTCTTTTTCTACAAGCTCATTATTAAATTTATGCAGAATATTTTGGTCATCTGATAATTCAGAGCTGTCATTATCAGCAATAATTTTCATGAATTTTACGTACAATTTTCCATTTCCAATCATTCCCCTGCCGGTAATTTTGGACTGAATTATCAATGACAACAATACGTTTAGAGTCAGCCTTTTCATAAAGACACCTCCCTTGAAAATTGCGGCAAATCCTGCGTTTTTTGCGGCAAATATTTTTTGAATATATGGTACAATTTACTTGACCGGAAATATCAATTTAATTTTATCACATGGCTTTGAAGTTGTCAAGAAATAAAAATAGCCGCAAATTTCTGCAATTTGCGACATACATCTTACTTGATAATTATACTATATTTGCCTATAAAAGTCAAGTGTATTTAGACATCCAGTACAAATCTCAGAACTATTTGGGCTATGTATACAAGATGAAATCAATTTCTTTGTCAAATATGCTATGGATCAGAAGCATATCAGCCGTCATAATTCTGGTCGGAAAATTGGGGAGGGAGAATATGCCACGAAAGGGTGAAAATATTTATAAACGCAAGGACGGTCGCTGGGAAGGGCGTTACAAGGTCGGGTATAACGATTCAGGAACGGCGAAATACCGCTCTGTTTACGGCAAAACGTATCAAGATGTTAAGACAAAACTAACCGCACTTAAAGCAGTTCCTGTTCCAACCAATTCATCGGGAAAACTGACGGTAAAAGAACTTTTTGAGGAATGGCTATCGGCGGTCAAACTTCGGGTAAAGGAATCCACCTATGCCAATTACAGAATGAAAGCGGACAAGCATATTCTGTCTGAATTCGGCGGTCTGAGGTACGAACAATTGACGGTACAAATGCTTCATAATTTCATCGAAAACAAGCTGAAAAGTGGGCTTTCGGCAAAATATGTTTCTGATATAGTAATCATTTTTAAATCTATGGCGAAATATATCAGCCGTGTGCATGGATTCCGAAATCCACTTGTCGATGTTATCCTCCCGAAAATTGAGAAAAAGGAGGTGAAATTATTCAGCGAAAATCAGCAAAATCAGCTTTGTAATTACCTGTTGAATAATTTCGACAGAACGTCAATTGGAGTACTTTTGAGCTTGTACACCGGACTTAGAATTGGCGAAATATGCGGTCTGAAATGGAGCGATATTGATTTTGAAAAAAGCATTCTTACCGTCAGAAGAACAGTTCAGCGTATACGCACGGGAGTTTATGGAACAAAATTAATCGTAGATTCACCGAAAAGCAGTTCCTCTCAGCGCTCTATTCCGATACCGAATTTTCTTATGGATATTTTGCGGAAAATTCGTGACAACAATGATTTTTATATTTTGTCGGGAAATTCAAAAATCACCGAACCTCGCACATTACAGCGAAAATTCAAATCAATTTTGAAAAAAGCAGAATTGCCGTCAATAAATTATCACGCTCTGCGGCATATGTTTGCGACAAACTGCATTAAAATCGGATTCGATGTAAAAACGCTGTCCGAAATTTTAGGTCACACTTCCGTTGAAACTACGCTGAATCGGTATGTTCATTCGTCTATGGAGCGAAAAACACAGTGCATGAATCTGCTGAAAATTGCAGCGTAAAAATTTTATTTGCCGTCACATTTTTTGTCAGCTATAATGCAGAAAGTGCCTATATTACGTGAATATTTAGCGCGATGACGTTAATTGCAGAAATTTGCGGCGAGTATATTCTTTACTTGTTTACAATAATTATACCATTTTAGGTCTTTGTTGTCATTATAGGAGTGATCGAAGATGTTAGGTTTCTTGAAAAAGCTAAAATGCAGAAAATGTCCGTATCATCTCGGGTACATAAAATTTACTGTCAGTCCCTGTAGCAATTGCAGGGTGAACGGAGGAAAAAATCCGCCGCCGAGATTTGATAATATCAGAAAATGAGGAATTTCTATGGGAACAATGACATTCAACAGAGATATGCGGCGATGTGTTCTGTGCAGATACTGGAACGGTGCTATCGGAAGCACAACTATCCAGATTCTCCCCGTAGGTATAGCTTTCAGGTTTGAAGGTACTGAAAAACACTCGTGTTTCAAAAAAGGGCGTGGCATGGTTACATCTGCCATTCAGGAATGTCCTTATTTTTTGCCGAGGTATGAGGATTAGGAGAGTGATATTATGAAAAAAATTATTTTATCTATTTTAACCACCGCTGGTGGTATACTTATTGCTGATTGGCTCCGCAATGATCCGTGTGTTCGTTGCCAAAAAAAGAGGATAGGAATGCAATACATTGTTGATCCATGTAGCATTTGCAATGTTCGTAAAGAGCGAATTAAACGAATCAAGCAGAAATATGATCCTTGATTTATAAGAACAAACTGTATTCACTTACCTGATTTTGATTTAGTAAAATAGGTTTTAGAGGTTGCCAATGTTTAAAATTTATTAATCCCGGAGGAATACAATGAAAACTAAAAACATCTCAGATATAAAGGATTTTATTAACAGCGTACAAAAATATCTGCCTGAGAATGTAGTTAAAAAGGCTATTTCGGTTATTCCCGGAAATCAAATTGCTATTTTCAGATTGCCAATATTAACAACTGATCGTGATGTCCTGCAATTCATACATGAATATCATCTTGAACGTCCTGAAAATATGATACAATTCTTTGTAGAATTATATTTTGAAAATCTTATATATATAGCAGACGCTTTCAATGAGCTGAAAGAACTTGACCAGGATAAAGCAATCGCCTACATAGAATCAGCCAAAAACACGTATCAGCAAGCTAAAGAATCTGTTTCAAAGGAACGAAAAGAAAATCTCATTGCCAACGCTCAGGCTGAGCTTAACAGGGCAATTGCAATTCTTAAAAGCAAAGTTATGCACTACATCAATGAACAGCGTAAAATTGACGGCATGAATCGGTTTAAACGAGCATTAAAAGCGAAACAAATAGTCAGAAATATAGATTCAAATAATAATCTGGCTAAAGAGGCTATCCGTGCTATTATGTCGGCTGTAAGCCTGCAATTTGCAATATCTCATGAAATCGAGAATGATAATTTCAATAAAGCTATTATAGCACCATATGACAGTTTTAAATCTGAACTCTTGTCAAATGGAAATCCGCTTTTCATGTATGATTATGATAAAGATTATAATGACGGATTTTGGATAAATCTTGCAGATATTATGAATACAGTGAATACAGCGGCAGAAATAACAATGGATTTGTCTGATTATGATGACGATGATATTGATTATGAAAATTTAGTTTTTTAATATATGGAGGATTTAATTATGTCAAATGAGAAAACAGCTGAGGTTACACCGGGCGCAACCAAGAGAAATAAAGTTAATAAAGATGGCAATAAAGCTAAAGGTACAACAGTTGCTATTTTAGCCGGTACAGCAGCTGCTATTGCGATAGCTGCAAAACCTGCTAAGGTGATTCTCAGAATAGGAAAATTTGCACTCACAAAGAAGCCTTAAGTCTGAAAGGAGTCTATCGTATGAATGAAATTATCAAAGTTCAGCAAACACAAGACTCAATTGCTGCATCACGCAACTATCAGGAATCCCTCGAAGCATGGAAGGGAAATACCGGCTATGGCAAGATTGCCTTTCTTATCAGCTCCAATATGGGAAATATCTCTAAATTTGCTGAAATTGTTGGAAAATTGGTTGGTGAAAAAGCAGTGGAGAATATGCGTGATAAACAATATTTCAATCCTGTGTATGGAGAATTTAAAAACTTTCTGTCACGCAATATCTATCTTAGCAGAGCCGAAAGAGAAAAAATGGAGAGAGAAAGATATGCAGTTGGATATGCTTCATCGCTTGTTACAGAATCAGGAATCAAACTTCTGTCGTGTGCAGTCGGACAATGGGCAAATAACAGGAATAAATTTCTGACATTGCTGGAAGTGTATTCTTTTCTTAACAGCTATGCCAGTCAAAATATCAAAAATTGTAATTATGAAGGTGCAAATATTGAACTTGCCAAAATCAGAAGTTCATTTCCTTTGAGTACACGACAGAAAATCAAGCTTAATAATAAAGTTGCTGGATCAAATGAATCCATTTGTGATATTATCGGAAAAGCATCATTTATGTCAAGCGACAATAATGATTTAAGAATCAGCATATCGTATCTTTTGTATTCTGTTCATTGTCAGATGTTTGCCGAGTTTTCTGATGATACGGAAGCATTAAAATATCTGATAAATTATTATAATGCACTGGGATTTCGCGGTGGCTATGCCGAAGAACTTCTAAGAGAAAATCATGAAACATATCAAAAGATTACCGATGTACAATCAAAATACCTTGGAATTGCTCGTTCATTTATTAAGAATACTTTTGTTGAAATTCCAAATATAGATATTGACAGACTTAAATCTCAGGCGGAGAACATGGCAAAATATGATCCGTATTCGTTCAGAAGAAAAAAAGTTCAGAATTCTGCAAAATCAGGCGCTGCAACTATTATAGGTGTGTACAAAAAAGATCCTGCACTTATCATTCAGGGTGCCGCGACGGCTGTTTCACAATTAGATCTGGAGAGTGATGTCAATACCATTGATCTAATAGCAAACCTGCTTATTGATAAAGGAATCGAAAAAAATGATGTTGATGCAATATTGGAAAGCAGCGACTGTATTTCTTCTTTAGCGTCAAAGAATAATAAATGCGATAAAAGTGAGGACTTACAATGAATTCTAACAACAACGAAAAGGAATCTTCTGAACTTATTAAATCATTAGGCTATAAGTCGATACCGGCAGAAGCCGCAAAGTATTTGCTGAAAAAGGCAAAAGAAAAAATAGAGGATGAAAAAGCCGACAGAGTGGCTTTTGAAAAGGAACTTGATACAGCTTCTGACGAAGAGTTAAAACTCTACATTCCCTCTGTTTATCAAAAAAGCATCTACAAAATCGATTATGACAAATTAAAAGAAAACGGTATCAAGCTCATTTCTTTTGATATTGACGATACGCTCAACGATATATTTCTCAACAAGATCGAAGCCAACGTACCGGGAGCTAAAGTCAAAATGCCAGAAGATGCAAAAGAACTTTTCAAAAAGTTAAAGTCCATGGGCTTTACAGTAACCTTATTGACGAACGCCAATGCTAACCTTGCCGAAGGAGCTTGTTTGGAATTAAATGCTGACGGATTTATTTCCCGTGCAAATAAGCCTGATACCATGAATTTTAAAGTTTTGCAGGAGCAATACAGCGTTGAAAAATCTCAAATGGCTCATGTCGGCGATAATATTCGTACCGATATTTATGGCGGAAATGTTTTTGGGATAACTACCTGCCTTGTTCGTGCAAATGGCTATTCTATGAAGCTTGTAAAATTCATAGGAAAACGGATAGGTCTGCCGACTAAAGGAAAATTGATAAGGAACAAATTGTTGGAACGTGATTTGTGGCGTAAGCATCATTTCAAGCAAAAGGGAGATCAGTATTATCAGCTTGGCGAGACACCGAAATACCGCCTGTAATTAATATTGTAAAAGTAAATATGTTTAAGGCAGCAGGAGATTCCTGTTAAATAAAAAAACGTAAGGAGAAAAGTTATGAGCAAACCACATGAGATCCCACAGGCAATAATCGAAAGAGATGTATATTGTCCGTTTTGCGAAGATAATGGAGCATTCCTTATCTGCGATATGACGGAGCATTCCAGCACGCTGCAGCTACCCGAGGTAGGCTGCGTAAACGCCGGACTGATGCTCGTTACAGGCGGCTGCTGGGCGTTAGTCAAGGGTTATCCCTTGATAGAGAAAAAGCGGACTTACTCTTTCAGAACCTACGGTTTCTGCCCTCATTGCGGAAACGTATACTATGCGCAGCATGAAGAGGAAAAATCGCTTGACGAAAAGGGAATGTCTCTCATAAAGGATAAGTTCCTGAAAAAATAGAAAATCCGATGAAAAACGAAGAAAAAATGACAAATGAAGAAGTTCTTGCAGCATTTCACAAGGCGATAAAATCGAAGCTGATCGTCCAAAGACCGAAGTTCACATTAAAGCGCGAGCTTTTGCAAATAGTTTTATCTGCGGTATTTTCGGCAATAATTCTGCTTATATGTATACATTTCAGGTCAGAAATATCGGGCGTTTTATTCTGGAGCGTATCAGCGTTGACGGTCATTTTGTTTTTGGCTTCACAGTTGAAAAACATTCTGCTTTTAGCAATATTTCTGTACCAAAGATTTGCTCCGAATTTCATAAGGGGGCGTGCCTTTTTACGCCATGCTGCTCTGAATATATGAGACAGTCTATTATCAGATTCGGTGTATTCAAGGGCGTAAAAAGGGCTTTGATCGTCTGCGCAGATGTAGACCGCCAAACGGAGGAATAGACGAAGTAAAATAGGTGATAATTATGAATGATAACAATAATACGCCGAAAGGCTGGGGAAAATCAAACAGCGGAGATGCGAAAGCGTCTCCGTGGGAAAATAAATCCAAATCTTCGGCATGGGGAGATTCTCCGTCTGATTCGGCGTGGAAAAATTCTTCTACAAGTTCCGGAAACAAATCGTCCAAATCTAACGGAGTTGATTCTGCCGATGTAAGTGCAGCCGTCAACAAATTCGCAGGCATAGCAAAAAAAGCAGGCGAAAAGGCTGCCGGAGCTGCAAAAAATGCTGTTGATTACGCCAAATCAGACGAAGCAGCCGAGAAGTTAAATTCGCTCAAAGATAAGGCAGGCTCTGCCGTATCGGGAGTAGGCTCGAAATTGTCGGGTATAAAAAACAAGGCTTCGGACAAAATTTCAGAGCATCGAAACAATGAAGCTGCTCCAGATGATAATTCGAGCGAACAAAATATTGAAGATACCTATGAAAGCAAAATCTCTTTAGACGAAGTATCGGGATATGAGGAAAATCTTGAATCATCGGCAACTGCTCCCGTTGAAAAATACGAAGCCTACTCGGACACAACGGAGACTATAGAGGAAGTCGATACTCCGAAAAATACTCCGCCGCCATTTCCGAATAAAAGCAATAATAGGACTTCGGCTTATAATACTCGAAATTATAATGCCCAAGAGCCGCAAAGACCTGCTGAAACGCCTTTGTGGGAGAGAAGTTCTCCGGGTTATATTATACAAAAGCAGAAAACAAGTCCTGTTCTGATTATTGTTATAATCGTTCTTGTGCTTGTGATCGGAGTTCTCGTCGGTATGTTCTTTGTATTGAACAGAAAGGACAAGAAGGAATCTTCTAAAAGCAGTTTGTCTATGTCTGAAATAGAGGGAACAACTGCTGAAATTATTGAAACTACGACTGAAGCAGAAATCCCGACTACAACTGCTGAAAAAACACCGGAAACTACAACTACAATAGCAGCAACAACTACAGAACAGCCTGAAAAGGACTCAAAAACCTTGACAGCATATCCCGAAAGCGATATGAGTAAATATCCGCAGTATATCAAAGCTGCTGAAAGTAACAGTGATTGGGGATTGGCTAATTATTTTGCTCTGCTCGATATAAATGCCGATGATGTTCCTGAATTGTTCCTTACGGATGCGGACGGCAGAATTTACAATATATATACCGCTATAGGTGATGATTACGCAGAGCTTCAGCGTGTAGGCGGAACAGGTCGCGACTGGATCACACTATATAATGACGGCACTATCAGTCATGGTGCTTCATTCGGAAATGACGGCGGATATACCGTTTACGAATATACCGGCGGCAAGGAATTAAAAGAAATAAAATCATATTCTCTTACTGAATATAACGATATTGCTGATTCTCATGGCGGAGAGGCAAGCATTTCCGTTTCTTCTCTTGATGATTATATAACTAAGCCAACTGAAAACAACGCTAATAATTATACGGTATATGACACAAGTGCGGCAACAGCAGATTTTCAATTTAATGCAGATCAATTTGGTTATGGAGGAACTATTATTACACAAGATGATCCATTGAATCTTAGAGCAGCACCTTTATCAAATGCTGAAGTAATAATAAAAATGCCAAAAGGATCTAATATATTCATATTCGGAAATAACAATGATTGGTGTTATGTAAGTTATACTGAAAACGGAGTAACTTATTATGGATATGCAAGTAAACAATTTATAGAAGCATCCGGTATATAGTTATACACTTAAATTTGCCCGACCAGTTGGTCGGGCAATGCAGAATCAATTAATTCTTAAATAGAAATCCATATATTGAAAAAATTGTTTTTTCGTATATATATTATTATATTGATTATGCTATAATTAAAAATGTATCGGAATTTTTAATAGGAAACCGATGTAAAATAATTTACAGAATTTGGTTAAATATTCAAGAGTTTGAAGATATATTGCTGTATAATTATAGTATGAGGTTTTAATGAAAGCTGATAATCAAGGAGGTATTTATTATGGGTTTTATAATTAAAAATGGTAAGCTTATGGCTTATCGGGAGGAAACCGGTATTACAGAGGTTGTTATTCCGGATGGTGTTACGAGTATAAGAGATCGTGCTTTTTTTGGGTGTGAAAGTCTTACAAAGATAAATATTCCTAATAGTGTTACGAGTATAGGATATGATGTTTTTTGGGGCTGTAAAAGCCTTACAGAAATAACTGTATCTGAGGATAATCCACGGTATTGTGATATAGATGGCGTGGTATTCAGTAAAGATCAAACAAAACTGTTAATTTACCCGTATGGCAGGTTCGGAGAATATACAGTTCCAAATGGAGTAATAAATTTATCTTTTACATGCTGTGGAAGTTTATACAGTGAAAACCTTACAAAGATAAATATTCCTAATAGTGTTACGAGTATAGGAGATCGTGCTTTTGAGTACTGTAAAAGCCTTACAAAAATAACTGTATCTGAGGATAATCCACAGTATTTTGATATAGATGGCGTGGTATTCAGTAAAGATCAAACAAAACTGTTAATTTATCCGAAGGGCAGGGCAGGAGAATATACAGTTCCAAATGGAGTAATAAGCATTGAAAGTTGGGCGTTTTTGACCTGTAAAAACCTTACAAGGATAAATATTCCTGATAGCGTGACAAGTATAGAAAATGAAGCTTTTTTAGGCTGTAAAAGCCTTACAAAGATAAATATTCCTAATGTTACGAGTATAGGAGAGGCTGCTTTTATGGGCTGTAAAAGCCTTACAGAGATAAAAATTCCTGATAGCGTGACGAGTATAGGATATGGTGCTTTTGCGGACTGTGAAAGCCTTACTGAAATAACCATTCCTAATATTACGAGTATAGGAAAAGATGTTTTTGGGGGCTGTAAAAGCCTTACAAAAATAACTGTATCTAAGGATAATCCACTGTATTGTGATATAGATGGTGTTGTATTCAGTAAAGATCAAACAAAACTGTTAATTTACCCGAATGGCAGGTCCGGAGAATATACAGTTCCAAATGGAGTAATAAGCATCGAAAGGAGGGCGTTTTTGTCCTGTGAAAGCCTTACAAAGATAAATATTCCTAATAGTGTTACGAGTATAGGAGATCGTGCTTTTTATGGCTGTAAAAGCCTTATTGAAATAACCATTCCTAATAGCGTGACGAGTATAGGAAAGGGTGCTTTTGAGTGCTGTAAAAGCCTTACGGAGATAAAAATTCCTGATAGCGTGACAAGTATAGGATATGGAACTTTTGAGTGCTGTAAAAGCCTTACGGAGATAAAAATTCCTGATAGCGTGACGAGTATAGGAAATTATGCTTTTAAGGAATGTGAAAGCCTTACTGAAATAACCATTCCTGATAGCGTGACGAGTATAGGATATGGAACTTTTGAGGGCTGTCATAGCTTGAAATCCATTATCATACCGGATAGTGTTACAAGTATAGCGATTGACGCTTTCACTGAATGCAGCAGCTTATCGTGCGTAAAACTACCTAAGAACAATATGAATATCGAATTTGAGGCTTTTTCTGATTGTTCTCCTGATATAAAATTCATATGATATAATATAGACATTGCGCTTTCGTTATTGAGAGCGCAATGTTTATTTTTTATACCTTTATCGACGCCTAATATATCGCCTTATTATCAAAGTAAAACCAGCTCTTCTGTCCCGTGACCTGAGTAATGTAATCGCAGTATGACTTCATCTCGTCAAATCATGTCTGGATCATCTGCCCGTTTATGTAACTGACGGAGTTGATAATAATATGCGTGTGAAAATTACCGCAGTGGAAATCCTTAGCGTGAGTGCAGTACAGGACTTGAAAACGGTTTGCAAAGTATTGGGCACACTGATTCCCATACATTGCCGCAGTATCAATATCCTGCACTTGGTTGTTGTAGGCAACAACAATATGCACAAGCGGATTGCCGCTTGTTTTCCCGAAATATCGCCTTATAGCCATCATCTGATCGTATGATATATTCGGATCACATGGATTAACGCCATAACCTCCAACGAACATTGCGCGGCTATCGGTTACATAATTCAAGGCATTTTTGAGATATTGCGAACCGCCGTATGTGTTTCTGATTACGCTAATTCTTGCCATAGCTCGTTCACCTCCTGCTGTATAGCTGTAACTCTGTCGGGGTCATGTTCTTCCATTACAGAGCAAGCCTCGTTTGTTATGTTCTGCAAGCTCACAAGCAATTCAGGCGTAACAGCATTGCCGCCGTTTACTGCTGTTGTGATTATATAGCTGCTGACTGTCATGCCCTTTTCCTTAGCTTTCTTCTGAACAAGCTCATGCTGTTCCTCGGTAAGACGTATGGAAGTAACCTTTCCTTTGCGCTCTGATTCTGCTCGTAGATGTTTCTGCATTTTCATAGTAAATACTCCTTATTTGTAATTTATGAGAGTGCTGACTTACTGTGTTTATCTGTATTAACACAAATAATATTTTCATATATAGCAAGCCGCTCACGCTCTCATTACTATGTAGTACAGAAAATGCTATTTTTTCCTATTCATTATAATGATATATATTTCGATTTATGAAATTTTAATTTTCCGAATATATATTATTACTGTGATACCATTTCTGGTAATCTCAAAATGAAAGGAGAAGCAAAAATGTTTCAAAACGCACGATATTTAACCCGTGGAGTTCAGTCGGAAATACCGATAGAACTCCAGCTTTTTATGTGGAGCTGTATCGAATCAGTTTCTGAACCTGATTATTTGCAGATATTTCATCTCGAATCAGTCGATACGATGCAGAAGATTACTCACGAGCAGGAACAGCCTGAGTATCACAAGGAATATCTGCTCAAATCAGGAAATCCGATCACTGCCAAGGTCTACATCATTGACAGCGATACCTACAGCACAATGCTGCTCGCAAGCGAATACTAATCAACAAAGTCAGCCCTTCGGGGCTGGCTATTTTACGTTATTTTGGAGGATTTTAAAATGGAAGAAAACAAAATTTACTGCTCACACTGTGGAGTTTTAATTGAGGACGAGGACTTCGACACGGTCAACGGCGAGCCGATCTGTCAGGACTGCGCTGAGCGACACACCGTAATTTGCGACTGCTGCGGTTCAAGAATATGGACTGAGGATAGCTATGGCGACGAGTACACCACTATTTGTAGCCATTGCTATAACCATCATTACACTCGCTGTTCAAACTGCGATGCCCTGCTCCACGAGGACGATGCCTATCATTTGGACGGGTATGATTATTGTCATGACTGCTACAATGAAGAACGTGACAAATGCCGATATATTCACGAATACGGCTACAAACCTGTGCCGATATTCTACGGTGATTACGACAGATATTTCGGCGTTGAGCTTGAAATCGACGTAGCAGGCAAAGACGATGACTATGCGGAACAGCTCCTTGACATTGGCAACGAAAGCGGAGAACATATTTACATCAAATCCGACGGCTCGCTTGATGATGGAATGGAAATTGTCTCTCACCCGATGACGCTTGACTACCACAAGAATTTCTGTTGGGAAAAGATTATGAGGAAAGCGATTTCCCTTGGCTATCGTTCACACCAGACTTCAACGTGCGGATTACATATTCATGTCAATCGTGATTCCCTTGCAGAAACCCGTGAGGAGCAGGACGAGGTCATCAGCCACGTACTGTATTTTGTAGAACATCACTGGAACGAGCTACTGAAATTTTCAAGGCGTTCCGAGTACGCAATGAATCGCTGGGCAGCACGCTATGGATATGAAAATTCGTCGAAAGCAATTCTGGAGAAAGCCAAGAAGGGTGGAAAGGGTCGTTATGCGGCAGTAAACCTTATGAATTACTCAACAATTGAATTCCGTCTTTTCAGAGGCACGCTCAAATACAGCACGTTTCTCGCAACACTTGAATTGGTAAACGCTATCATCGAAACTGCTCTTTACTACAGCGAAGAAGAACTTCACAAGCTGTCGTGGTCAGAATTTGTTCGCCGTCTGAAAGAACCGGAGTTGATCCAGTACTTGAAGGAACGACAGCTTTACATAAACGAAGAAATCACAACAGAGGAGGATCTTTAAATGAAACCTACAGACTTAATCAAGAACATTCCAACCGGCAGTCCTATGGGCGAAGTTCTGAAAATCGCCGCATTGATTGCCGCAACGATATTGGTGGATAAGATCGGGGATGTCGTTGAAGAAATTGCAAACGAAAACAAACCGCCGCAGATCGTTTACAAGGAGGAGGATTAAAATGTGTGCATTATTTGGTTGGCTCGATTACAAAGGAATCGTACCATATAAGGTACTAAAGAGGCTAACTCAGGCATTGGCTAATGCCGCAGAGGAACGTGGCACGGACGCTGCCGGTATCAGCTACATAAAGGACGGTAAAATCACGATATACAAGCGCCCCAAACCTGCCCACAAGATACACTTTAACGCTCCTGACGGTACCAGAGCAATTATGGGACATACCCGTATGGCAACGCAGGGCGATAAATCGAAGAATTTTAACAACCACCCTTTCCCCGGTACTGCCGGGGAAAGTACATTTGCGTTCGCTCATAACGGCGTGCTTTGGAACGATAAGGAGCTTCAAAAAGAAAAGAAACTGCCAAAGACAAAAATTGAAACAGACAGCTACGTTGCGGTTCAGCTCATCGAATCACAGGACAAGCTCAACTTTGATTCACTACGATATATGGCAGAAACTGTAGAAGGAAACTTTACTTTTACCGTACTCGATCAGAATAACAGCCTATACATTATAAAAGGTAGCAATCCGATGTGCCTGCTCCATTTTGAGTCTCTCGGACTGTACATATATGCATCGACTGAGAGTATCATGAAGAACGCTCTGAAACGTGTAGGACTTCACAAATTCGCTTCTGTGAAAATAGAAGTAGTCGAGGGAGATATTCTGCGTATCGACAAAAATGGTGAGCTTACTCGCTCTGAGTTTGAGCCGAAGCTGTACCGTTCAAAATATATGAACTGGTACGGCAACGAGGAACCATACTACGGCGTTCATGAAGAACTGTTATTGACATATTGCAACTGTTACGGCGTAGACAGTTCTGATGTTGAACTTCTGCTGGAATATGGCTACAGCTGCGACGAAGTTGAGGATATGCTTGCCGACCATGCCCTGCTCCATGAAACTTTGCAGGCAATCAAGTTTGAGGACGGTGAAAGTTTGTACGAGAGTTGCTATAGGGAAGTGTTATAATGAGTAGGATCGGCTATATCCGTGTATCGACTGAGCATCAGGAGACCGCCCGACAGGAAGCTATAATGGAACAGTATCATGTGGAGCGTGTATTTGCGGAGAAGCTTTCAGGTAAAAATGCTAACCGTCCCGAGTTGAAAACCATGCTTGATTATGTCCGTGAGGGTGATACCCTGTACATAGAGAGCATCAGCAGACTGGGAAGATCAACACGAGACCTTTTAAACATCATTGATTTACTTCAACGCAAAGGTGTTACTCTTGTGAGCAGTAAAGAGAACATCGATACCAATACACCACAAGGTCGTTTCGTCCTGTCAATATTCGCAGCACTCTCTGAGCTTGAACGTGAGCAGACTTTACAGCGTCAGCGTGAGGGCATCGCTATTGCAAAATCGCAGGGAAAGTACAAAGGAAGACAGCCTATTTCTATCGACTGGGTAAAATTCAGACAATTGTATGAGCTTTGGATATCTGATGCTATCACGGCAGTAGAATTTCAGAAGCGTATGGGACTTCGTGCCAACACATTCTACCGTCGGCTCAGGGAATACGAGAGTGGGCAAAAATAAAGATTATGACGGAGCCGGTCGATACTGGCTCCACTTTTTCTTTCAATAGGGTTGTGCTTTTATTTGCAATATTGCATTAGTGGAAATACTGCTTTTGTGAAACAGGTTTTAAGTATTTCAATAGACCAAGGGCTAATGAAATAATAATTTGTCGCTGTTTTACAGTTTATTTATATCACGAAGTAATTTGTCATAATTATCGTTAAATCTTGATACCATGTACGAAAACGTTCTGTAATTAAACTTATCTTGACACGTTATCCTGTATTCATTGCTGCTGATGTTATTGGCAATTGAAATAAAAGTACTAAAGGTAGGATGAATATCCTTTTTAGGCTCAAGTAATTCAACAGTATGGGCAAACAGCTTTTCTAATTCAGGATAGCTTTCGTCAAAATGATTTTTCAATAACTCTATTTCATATACAAGATGCGGTTTCCAGCGTTTGTCCGCCTCTGAATCAGTTAGATTAATAAGTTCATGCTGTTTTTTACATATCGTGTCTGTCTGATACTTTAAATCTCTTAATACCTTTTTGATTAATTCACATAGATTTAGTAAAGCCTTCTTTTCAGACACCGTAATTGTATAGGATAGTGATATGCTATTACCATTTGATTTTAGTTTATCATTTGACTTCTTTGATTTTGTCCCCTTTTTAGTTGCCGCCCTTTTAATAATAGATGAGTAATATTCAGCGATAGCTTTCGATACATCATCAATATTATTTTCATTTACATTTAGATGATATCTGCGAGCAAATTCTATCAGCTTTGAGTCTTCATAATCTTGCAACTCTTCACTATAGCGTTCGCAGAATTCCAAATCGAATTCAGTTTCAAGATTACTGACTATGCCGCTGATGTCATTGTCACCTCTGAAATATTTTCTCAGAGTATCTGCTTTTCTCTTTTCTATAGAACGCTGTCCATTTGAGTTATTAACCGTTGGAAAAAAATCGTCTAAATAATCTTTATCCTCGTCAGTCAGACCCATCTTGAGTAAATCTTTTACAAACGTAGCCCTTCCACTTTTAGCCCCATCGATTATTTCGAAAAAAGTTGTGGCATACTTTGAAAACTCTGTACCGTTTTTTGCCATTACAATACCTCCTTCAAAAATATAGGTTCATTCATCATAATACACTTTCAAACGAGATGCGACAAGACACAACTTGTTGATACCGTCTCGTCGCTCTCATATCTCTAAAATAATTATAGCACATTTTTATTGCAAGCGGCAACACACTACTTGCAAAAAATATTGCAGATTGTCTTGCAATGCGGTAAAGAAAAAAATTCATATCTGAAGCAGCTGGAAAATGGGGCTTTTTCGGCTTGTAGAAAATCAGAATTATTTTTCCGCCGCAATCAAGACTGATTGAAAAATTATTTTGAAGGAAGATGATAACTATGATTCCACATTCACCTATACCGCCACCGACGCATAATCCAGGACAGGTATCCGAGTCTGACCCACAGTATGAGCTTGCTTTAAAAACGGCAGCGGAACTGGTAAGCACCCAGAAAAGACTGGGACTCAGATTAAATATCTGGGACAAAAATCTTAACAGGATTTCTGGCAAGTTTGATAACATGGCAGACCTTTTAAGGAATCCAGAGTTTATCTCAAAATTGAGTCAGGAGTTGTATGTCAGCAACGACAACGAGACGACATGGTTCAAGCTGAAATTGAAAAATGGCAAGCTTGTGGCTATCACTTTTCTATTAAGCTTTCATATCAACTGGGTAAAAATAATAAATAAAACATTTTTCTCTTACGACTTCATTGTTATTGGATATACTCCGGGAGACGGTAATGCAAAAGCTGTCACAACAGCAGTTCCATGTTCAGATGTAACTCCGGAAAAGATTGTGAAATATTTTCCGCAGCTTGTCGGGCAGACGGCAAATCATTTGAAAGAAATCGGTAAACTTATCTGTTACAAGCTGTCGCAGTTTTTGATAAATCCGAAGCCTGATATACTTAAATACTACGGATTTAAGCAAGGTTTCGCTAAAAACCTTGAGGGGCAGATACAATTTAATCCAGCGCATATGTTACCTGTTGAAATTGAAACGTACTTGCCGGTCAGTTTGAGGTCTCGACAATATCCAATATGCATCAAACAACGTGATGGTGAGGATATGACTCCAATACTGAAACCGCTGTTCGCAGGACAGAAAGAGTTTCAGCTTTCGCTCCTGCACAGAGTAGGAAGTTGGTATCAATCATTCTTAGCTAAAAAAGATATTTATTCAGATAACACGTTGATCGTTAAACCAACGCCAAGAGTTCCTGTGGCTTTGTTGGTCGCTCTGCTGAATAATACCCGTTATGACTCGCTGGATGCACCGCCGATAGGACCTAATATCAAACCTTTAAAGTTTGATCTGGAGAATGTCAACGACGGAATGGTCGTTGCAATCGATGTGTATGCATCTGATCAAGTTAGAAAAGCGGAGAAAGGATATGACTTGATGATTAGAGAGGCTGCTGGAGCCACTGACAATAGCAACGGCGTATATCACATCTCTGCACTTATATCCGGATATGCTGATCTGTATTTTCCAGAGGATAAATGTTGTGTTCTTGAATTTGGAGATGCATCAGTTGAATACTCGGCTGAGGCATACAAAACAGCTCTCAAGCGTTTGGATGCTAACCTGATTATCAGAACAGAGTGTGGCTGCAATAACGGGGATTTTATCAAAGTTTTTAACAACTACGTTGATGAGATTCGGGACAATATACCCAATGCTATACCGCACTCCAAGCAGAATACTTATATAATGCTGATCATGGCAATGCGCATTTATAATGAGTTCTTCAGTCCGTTATTCGCACCGGACATAGAGAAATTCATTGAAGAATGGCTCTGCTCTCAGGAGCAGGACAGACAACCTCTGTACGATGTGATCTGCTCGGAGTTTGGAAAAGTTCTGAACCAAAAAATTTCTGACGGATACTTTCGGTTGATTTTGAAGGAGGAAGTAACTCAGTTCGACAAAGGCAACCACACCATGGTTGTAGATAGGGACAAACACTGTATCTATGTTGAACCAGCGGAGAGCTTTGCGATTGCTAATGACGAAATGACATCGATAGGTGATTCAGACAGTCTCACTGCTGCTCTTTACAGCTGTGGCTATCTTCCACACAATGCAAAGAATGAAAAAAGTGTGAGAATAGCGGCTATAACCTCAGACGGCGTGCCATATCCTTTATATGTACATGCTATCAATTATACGCTGCTCACGCCTAAAAACCGCCAACGGCTTGATCTTATTGATAAGGAAGCGAATCTCTTCACCTACGATGAAATTCCAACAGAAGGCTTTCTCCCATTGGTTAAGACAGTTGATGGCAGATATGCCGGTAAAATGCTCAGGTATGATGCTGAAGAGAGCAATATCTACTTCGGCACCGGCAGAACCGGAAGCGGAAAATCGTGGGCAATAGCTCAGATAATCTGTATGCTTTTCATGCTTGGTCATACCGTTGTCGTATTTGATGTCAGCGGAAGCTACACCAAGGAAAAACTCTTAAAGATGTTGCCAGATATGGTAGTTGAAAAGCTCTTCCGCTTCATCAACATTGGCGTCGGAGCAGGTATGGATAGGATACCCGTTGATCTCGGTTCGCTGAGAGGCTGTGAGAGTCTTCCGGATAAGAAGAGAGCTGTTTACAGCGTTCTTCGTGCAGCTACGGGAAACCTTGACAAGAGTACAGCAAGAAAGCTGAAAGGCTTCTTATCAAACTACCTCAAGGATAAAGAATGCTCCGTTGACCTAAACAAACTTTGTACAAAATTAGAGTGTACAGGGGCTTTCGGTACTGAAATCGCAGACAAAGTACAATCCGTCCTTGATGATATTGATGAGATCGGATATGAGGAGCAAACCTGGGATGATTTGTTTTTGCAGAGACGAAAGATCATTGTTCTCAATCTTGGTAATGAGGTTGGTGATAGCTCGCATCAGTTGCTCGATATGATGGTTGGCTCGCTGTTCAACTGGCAGATGATACATTACTCAGAGTTCCTTTCTATTGCCATTGATGAGCTTATAGATCAGGATTTCAGCAAAGGTTCTCCGCTTAGCACTATTGTTAAACAAGGGAGAAAATTTCACACGGCATTGATAGGTGCGACGCAAGATTACTTCAATCAGAGCAGTTCAAATCTTGATACAATGAAACAGTCAAACATGAAGAGCTTCTGCCGCCCGGGTAAATCTGAGGATCGTGTAGCTCAGAGGCTTGGCTATAGCAACGCTGTTGATGCTTGCTTCAACAAATTCAAGGCAGGAGATCAAATTCTTGAATTCGACGGTTACAACAAAGAAACAGGTGAAAACGAAGCTCTGACAATAAAGGGCAGGGTGGTGGATTTCATCGAGACTCCATTGTACGAAAAGCTCAAGAAAATCTATGGCAATTTTTAATTTCGGTAGTGCCATTCGGGGCACACCGCATCACATACTTATTATATTTCATTAACCGGAGCGATGGCAACTGCCACGCACTGAAAGGAGAATTATTGTGAAAAAAAATAAAGATCCAAGGCTTTCCGAAGCTACTGAACGCAAACTCAAATACATTTCCAATGTAACTAAGCAGGAAATCAACGCAGCTTTGAAACTTATAGAGTTGCTTTATCTACAGGGAGAGATCCCTCAGCATGTTTACCGTAACATTTGTAATGAATATTTTGACAAGGGTGTTGACATAACAAATGGAGCGTGCTATACTATCACTACAGCAAGAAAGGATGCGGTATGATATGGTATGCTATGATACAGTGGCAAATACCAGAAATGTTGTTATCTACGCAAGGGTGTCTACCGAGCACGAAGCACAGCTTTCGGCGTTGGAAAATCAGCTCGACTGGTACAAGCCATTGCTGGAGCAGCACCCCGAATGGACTCTCGTTCACAGCTATGTGGACGAGGGTATCACAGGAACATCCGCTAAGAAAAGACCTCAATTCATGAAGATGTTAAAGGACGCCCAAAGCGGAGAGTTTCAGCTTATACTTACAAGAGAGGTTTCCCGATTTGCCCAAAATACTGTTGATACTCTGCAATACACAAGACAACTGAAGGCAATGGGTGTTGAGGTATTCTTCATCAATGACAACATCAGAACATTCGACGGTGACGGTGAACTTCGTTTGACTATCATGGCTACACTGGCACAAGATGAGAGCCGCAAGACTTCTATCCGTGTGAAAAGCGGTCAGCAGACTTCTATGGAGAACGGTACGTTTTACGGCAACGGCAATATTCTCGGATATGACCGCAAAGGCAAGGAACTTGTTATCAATCCCGAACAGGCTCATACAGTGCGGAAGATATATGAGTGGTATCTTGACGGATGGGGAATCCGCAAGATACAGTTTGAACTTGAAAAAGAGGGCATATTGACTTCAACAGGTAAAACACGCTGGTATGAATCCAACATCAGCAAGATACTCAAAAATTCGTTCTATGCAGGAATCATCGAGTATCACAAGCAGTTCACTCCCGATTTTCTTGAACAGAAGAAGATCAACAATTTTGGTGAGGTCGAACGTCTAAGGGTTAAGGGCAGACATGAGCCTATTGTTACCGAGGACGAATTCAATCGAGTACAAGAGCTCATGGAAAGCAAAAGACTGAAAAATCCTGCCAACAAGACAGGACGCAGGGAGAAGGGGAAGAAATCGGTTTCGGACGTTTGGAGCAGGCTGCTCGTTTGCTCCTGCGGATGTACATTTAACCGTAAAGCATGGCACAATTCTTCAAACGGTATTCAATATGGCTATATGTGCTACTCGCAGATACGAAACGGCACAATTAGGACAAGGCTCAAAAAGGGACTGCCGACCGACGGGATATGCACCTCGCAGATGATACCCGGTTGGAAACTGCAATTCATGGCAAAGTACCTTTTCAGGGAATTTCTCAAAAATACCGATAAGATTCTTGATATCGCAGAGGAGATGCTCAAACAGCATATCCAAGATAAAGAAGTAATAGAGGACAACTCTGAACTCATCCGGAAGAAAAAGGATGCACTGAGTAAATTGGAGAAACGTATGAACAACCTTATCTCCATGAGGGCAGACGGCGAGATCGCTAAGGAGCAATTTCTTAGCATGAAAGCGGATATCGACACTCAGATACGTTCCTTGCAGGAGCAAATAGAAGAGCTTTCTCCAGACGAAAATGTTCCAGAGGAAGAAATCCCCAACTATGATGAGCGTATTACGGTGTTGAGATATGTTCTTGAACGATATATGAATTTCGATTCTGACGAAGATATTCCCGAACCTGTCATCGAGGCATTTGTGGATAAAATTGTCGTGAAAGAGAATTCCTTCGACTGGTATCTGTTCTTCTCAGGAAATGATAACACTCCGAAAATCTGTAATGTCAAAGGCACCAAAAAATCCCATGAAATAGAGATTTTCGAGAATCAGGAAACACCTTCTTTTGTTAATTGCAACACAGGCTGCAATCGCTAACAAGTAATTCGGAATTTTAAGGTAACTTAATAAACCATAAACGGCTCTCCGTAAGATCACGGAGAGCCGTTTATTTTTTGTCCTCATTCAGCGCGTCGAGAAATACGCGCAGAAGTTTTGCGGCTTTTGCCTGCTTTTCGGGCGGCAATGCCCTGCACAGGTCGAAAAGCTCGTTCTCCGTTTCCAATGATGAAACTTCTTTTCCGTTCACGATATAGTCGGTCGTTACCAGCAGAGCCGCCGAAAGCTTTCTGAGCGTCGTTACCGTCATGTTTTTTCTGCCCTTTTCAATGTCCGCAAGAAACTGTACGGATATATCCGCCATTTCCGCAAGTCGCTCTCGCGTCAACCCCTGCTCCTTCCGCAGCTGCCATATTCGTTTTCCTGTTTCAGCGTATGGATAGTCCATTTTTATCACCTCTTTAGTAATAGTATAACCCTAACTAAAGTTTCATAAAATCATCTATAGATATTGACAAATCATAACTATAGTAGTATAATATACATATGGAAGTCAATTTATACTATCTCATGACTTCCAAGAAAGGAGCGTGTTTTATGAAATTAAAACGAATCGCAGCTTATTCCGCGGCGTTGGCAATTCTGTGCGGAAACTTCTCGGCAGCTCAGAACTTACCGATCGTCAAAAGTAATTTTCTGACCGCCGCTGCTGCAACCGATTATACCGAGTACACTGACGGCGATCTGACGTATCATCTTTATAAAGATCATGCGGCTGTAGCAAAGTGTGACGGTAAGGCAACGGTTGCAAAAATCCCTGCCGCTGTTCAGAAGCTCCCCGTAACTGAGATTAAAAGCTCTGCTTTTTCAGGCTGTAAAGATCTGGTTGCGGTGACAATTCCTGACAGCGTTAAGACAATAGGCGAATCTGCTTTCAAAGACTGTATCTCTCTCAGTAAATTTGAATTTCCGTCAGGTTTGACCGTTATCCCTGATTCAGTTTTGAGAGGTTGTACAAGTCTTGTAAGTGTAGAAATTCCCGAATCTGTAACAACGATTGAAAAAATGGCATTTTTCGGGTGCAAGGCATTACCGTCTATAGTGATTCCCGAGGGAGTTGTCAACATCAATGGAATCAACAATTATCCATATACTCCGGAATGGTGCGGAGCTTTTTCATACTGTTCAAATTTAAGCAGCGTACAACTCCCGTCTACATTAAATAAAATCGGAGCTTGTACCTTTATGTATTGCGAAAATCTTACCAAAATCACTATACCCGAAAATGTTAAAACAATTGAAAGAGAAGCTTTTTGCGATTGCTTTAATTTGAAAAGCGTTGACTTGCCCGAAAGTCTGGAAACAATTGATTATTATGCTTTTGGCTCATGTAGCTCTTTATCGGAGATCAAATTACCCTCTAATCTTACTTTCTTAGGCTCCAAAGCATTTTACTCTTGTACTAATCTTACTGAAGTTGTAATTCCTGACAGCTTATCTGAAATTAATTCCTCCGCATTCTGTCAATGTTCAGATTTAAGCAGTGTAATAATACCCGACAGCGTTACAACTATCGGAAGTGAGGCTTTTGCGAATTGCAGTTCACTTACTGAAATTCAGATTCCCGATTCTGTTTCTGTAATATCTTCGGCTGCCTTTAAAAATTGTAAAAGCCTGAAAGAGTTCACTTTTCCAAACCAGATAACAACTGTTTCAAGCGAAGTGTTAAACGGATGTACAAGTCTTGTTAATATAACAATTCCCGAATCCGTAACAACTATTGAAAAAATGGCTTTCTATGATTGCTCCGCCTTACCGAGTATCGTTATTCCCGAGGGAGTTCTTACAATTCAAGGCAGTTACAGCAACTGGGTTTTGTCAACAACATATCAGGGCGCTTTTGGACGGTGTACCAATTTATCCGATGTGTCACTTCCGTCAACCCTGTTGTCCATAGGAAATTCAACATTTGTGGACTGTACCAATCTGACAAGTATAACTATTCCCGAAGAAGTAACCTCAATAGCCGATAACGCCTTTAGAAGTTGTACTAAACTGCAAAATGTTGAATTATCCGACAGCGTTGCAAGTATCGGAAGTTCTGCTTTTTACAACTGTCAATCGCTTACGCACATTATGCTCCCCGAAAGTGTTGTCAGCTTAGGAAATTCAGCGTTTAACAGATGTGAAAACCTAAAAGGTATTTACATTCAAAACGAACTGTGTTCAATTGCTTTGGAACAAGACACGATTTCGGATTCAGCTATCATATACGGTCAGCCTGATTCTACGGCAGAAGCATACGCAAAAGAATACGGACGTATTTTTGTTGACATCAATTCCGTAGAACCGATTTATCATGGCGACTGCAATATGGACGGTGAATTTTCCGTTTCAGATATTGTCACGCTTCAAAAATGGCTTTTATCCGAGCCTACAACAGAAGTCAAAAACTGGCAGGCTGCCGACTTATGCAAGGACGGCAAGCTTGATGTATTTGATATGTGTCTGATGAGAAAGAAGCTCGTCAGCAACTAATTATTTCTCTATCTGCACATAAAGAGAAATAAAAGGGTTTGTATCCGCAATAACAGGGACAAAATTCTCCTCTGCCGACTTTGAACGGCAGGGGAATTTTTTTACTTTCACAACGCAGATAGCGTTCCACAAAAATATCACAATTATTCACAAATCAAACATTTAGGTGAAAAAAGCTTCACAAATCATTTTGCATACTTTTACAAATGCCGCAAACTCATTTCACATTCCGAAACTATAATATAATCACAACAGGAGAGCAAAGGCTCTCACGAAAAAACAAAAGGAACGTGATTATAATGAATGAATACAATTTCAATATTGAGGAGATCGAAGGATCAAACGGCGTAAATACACCCCCCCCAAAAAAGCCGAAGAAGCACATCGCGCTGAAAATCGCGGCTTCACTTATGGCTATGACGCTCGTTTCCGCAGGGTCTATAGGCGTTTACAGACAGTTTGCGGAAGCTCCGAAAAATCCCGTGACCGCCGAGAGCAGCGAAGCTCCCGAAAGCAATATATCCGCAGAAACTGTCAGCATGCTGAAAACTTCTTCGTCTAACGGCGAAACGCTCTCGGGCGAGGAAATTGTCGAAAAGGTCATGCCCTCTGTGGTAGGCATAGAGTCCACTTTCACTATGCCCGAACAGCAGAAAAACGGCATGAACGGATTTTTCGGCTTTGGTTTTGACTTCGGCGGCGAACAGGTACAGCAGAACCCAGTCGGAACAGGCACGGGCGTTGTAGTTACCGAGAACGGCTATATCGTCACCAATGCGCACGTCATTTACGACAGTCAGAACGGCTGCGGACTTGCATCTGATATAAAGGTTCTTCTCGGCGACGATACCTACGAGGCGGAGGTCATCGGCTACGATACGGACTGCGACCTTGCGGTACTGAAAGTTGACGGAAAAGGTCTTACCGCCGCCGAATTCGGCGACAGCAACGAGCTTAAACTCGGCGAAAACGTTATCGCTATCGGCAATCCCCTCGGCTTCGACCTTATGAATACGGTCACAAGGGGCTGCGTTTCGGGACTTAACAGAAATATCACTATCAACGACAAGTCCATGAATCTTATTCAGACGGACGCCGCAATAAACTCGGGCAACTCGGGCGGTCCGCTTATAAATAAGTACGGTCAGGTCATCGGCATAAATTCCTCGAAAATGTCAAGCACCTACTACGGCGAAGCGTCTATCGAGGGTATCGGCTTCGCTATCCCCTCGAACGAGGTGTCGAAGATAGTTGACGATATTATGAAGTTCGGCTACGTTACGGGCAAACCTCAGCTCGGTATAAGCTGTCAGGCGGTGACGGAGACTATATCTCAGATGTACAACATGCCCGTGGGCGTGTACGTTGTGGAGGTCTCGGAGAACAGCGCAGCCAAAAAAGCAGGACTGAGAAAGGGCGACATTATAACTGCCGTTGACGGCGAAAAGGTAACGACCTCCGAAGAACTTACCGCTCAGAAGAATCTGCACTCCGCAGGCGATGAGATCGAACTGACGTTTATCAGGGACGGCGAGGAAATGACAGCTAAGGTCGTTCTTGACGAAATGAATACTTCTCAGAGTTAAAGTAAAAAACAAAAATATCCCGTCAGAACTACGGCGAACCGCAGTCTTGACGGGATTTGTTATAGTAAAATAATTTTCAAAATTATTTGTTTTGCATCCAGACTTTCATATCTGTAACTTCGCCGCCCGTGGAAACGGAAGCGTAAAACTGGAGGATAAACGAAGCGTCGGTAGAATCTACTGCGCCGTCTGAGTTGACGTCGGATACCGCTTTCTGCTCCGCCGTAAGAGTAGTGTCTTTTCCTGTTGAAATAGCCGAATATTCTATGAGAGCCGCCGAAGCGTCCGAAGAATCCACAACACCGCTAAGGTCAATATCTCCCCAGAGATTCTCAGGCTCAGGGAGCTTTTCGTCCGAGATCTCAACATCTACCATTGCATATTCCGCATTTTCGTCTATCGAAACGGAAATTCTTAAAGTCGAAGCCTCTGAAACGTCATATTTCTGCTCCTTAAGAAGCATTCCCGATGTAAGGGAAGTCTTTTCAATAAGCTTATCATCGAGGTAGACAGAAGCCTCTGCGTCCTTCATTGCCGTTTCATCAACATGTCCCCAGTTGAATGTGACCGTATTCGTGTTTTCAACGTTAAATGTAATATCAGATATGCTTGTAGTATAAGTTGTCGCACCCTTGAAAAGTATTCCCTGACGGTAAATGTTTCCGTTGATCGTTATGGCGTCAAGGTCGCTTACAGCGTCAAGTACGGAAACATTCTTCATATTGAATCCCGAATTGGAAAACTCCTTTGAATCGGCAGGATCGGGAATAACTACGGGTTTCTTGGCAGCGTTTGAGTCAGTCTTGACATCGCCCATTATGTATTTTGCGTCCTCGTCCATTTCAACGCTGAAACAGATTTTTGAAGCTCCCGAAACGTCCGCCGTATAGTCCGTGGGGAGCATATAGGGATTGAGAGAAATTTTTTCCGTAAGCACGTTGTCGATATAAACGGAAACTACTGCGTTGGTCATTTTCGTGTTGTCAACGTGACCCCATGTGCAGGAAATAGTGTCGATGTTCTCGGTATTGTACGTGATCTCCGCCGTACTTGCCGAATACGTAGTAGCTCCGCTGAAAATAATACCCTGATAGTAGTCTCTGCCGTTTACCTTGCACGTTTCAAGACTGCTGATAACATCGTGTACCTTTGTGTTCTTCATGTTGAAGCCGTCCCCGATAAAAAGCTCCGCCGTTGAATACTCGGGGGTCGTGTACGTCTTTTTGGGAGCGGAGGAGTCTACGGAAATATCCAGCATAGAATACTTGGCGTCTTCTTCAATATCAACGCAGATGCGGAGATTTGAAGCCTTTGAAACATCAAACTTATACTCTGTTATCGGCATTGTGGCGGAAAGTGAGAATTTATCCGTAAGTACATCGTCAAGATATACGGAAACGGTCGCGCCCGTCATTTTTGTATTGTCAACGTGACCCCATGTGCAGAAAATACTGTCAATATTTTCCGTGTTGAAAGTGACCTCCTCAACGGTGTTTTGATATGTAGAACGGCCCGAAAAAGTGATACCCTGATAGTAATATCTGCCGTTCACACGCTGTGCGTCAAGCTGATTTACCGCAAGAAACGGCTTTACGCTTACTATATTGTATCCCGAATCGGCAAATTCCTCCGCAGAAGAATATTTCGGCGTAAGGTGAAGCTCGGACGGTTCAGCTCCGTCAACGACTGTCTCCGCCATTGCGTACTGGGCGTTTTCCTCTATTTCAAGGGAAATACGAAGCACCGAAGCTGAGGAAACGTCTATTTTATGATCTAAAACCGCCATAGTTGCCGTAAGCGGTATCTTCTCCGTAAGAACGTCGTCAAGATATACGGAAACGGTCGCTCCCGTCATTTTTGAATTGTCAACGTGACCCCATGTGCAGGAAATTTCGTTGATATTTTCGGTATTGTAGCTTATCTCCGCCGTATTTGTGCCGTAGCTGTTCTTGCCTGTAAACACAACGCCTTGACTGTATGTCCTGCCGTTCATGTTGAAAGTTCCGTCCTCCGAAGAATGAGCATATATCTTTGCAGATGAAGCGTTCAGACCTCCTGCGATAAATTCATCGGACGATGCCGCCGAAGCCGTCACGGAAATTTCGGGAATACTTACGCCGACTACAGGCGCAGTTCCGACCATGACCGAACACGCTAATGCGCAGACTGCCATTTTCTTAAAGTTCATGATATTTACCTCCAAATTTTTTGCTTTTTTGCTCTTTAATTATAGCAAAAAACCGCTTCAAAATAAAGTCTTTCAAAGAAAATCTCCATATTGCACAAAATCCGACCGTAACTGTTTGATTCTGCCCTATTTCAAAATAACGAAAACAGCCGAACATATCGTTCGGCTGTCTCCGCATTAGGTGGTTTATATGAAATTTAGAAGATGTCGTTTGTCTTTTACAGTTCTCGGCGGTGAAGCTTCCGTAACATGTTAGCCGTCTGCGGAAGCCGTACTGCCGCCGATAGAGAGTGTATATGTTTGTCCCTTTTTTTCGGGACTGTGATTATCGTTTTACAAATCCTTTCTATGATATTATTTTAACGCATGAATATGACGGTTTCGTGAAAACGTGACGAAAATTTTCTGTTATGACTATAAATTTGTTTTTCGTGCGCCGTCCGAAAAGCTCCTTGCATTTTTCTTCAAAATGATTTATACTATATATTAGAACTGTTTGATAAACTTGGTTCAAGGAGATGTTCAATATGATATACATGCTTGAGGACGATCCCTCTATCCGTAATTTTGTTATATACGCTCTTAATAACTCGGGATTTGAAGCGGTTGGATTTGAGTTCCCCTCGGAGCTGTACCGCGCCGCTGCAAAAAAACTGCCCGAACTTCTGCTGCTTGACATAATGCTCCCCGAGGAGGACGGCATAACCGTTCTCAGAAAACTGCGTTCGGCTGCGGAGACAAAAAAACTCCCCATAATACTGCTTACCGCTAAGGGGACTGAATTTGACAAGGTAAACGGACTTGACAGCGGCGCAGACGATTATATCTCAAAACCGTTCGGTACTATGGAGCTTATTTCACGCATTAAAGCCCTGCTTCGCCGTTCCGAGCCGCAGTCCGAGGAAAACGTTTTTACAGCCGGAAAATTAACCCTCAGAGCCGATATGCACGAGGTCACGGCGGACGGCAGAAAAGTCGCCCTGACCTTAAAAGAATATGAGCTTCTTAACCTGCTGATAAAAAACAGGGGTAAGGTTTTCACACGGGACGAACTGCTGCGTATCGTTTGGGGATTCGATTTTTCGGGAGAAAGCCGCACCGTTGACGTTCATATCCGCAACCTACGCTCAAAGCTCGGCGGCTGCGGAGAACTGATAGAGACCGTTCGGGGCGTCGGCTACAAAATAGGAGAATGCAATGACTAAAAAAATATTTTTTGCCGTCTTTTTAACGGCTCTTACAGCGTCCTTGTCGGGGATAATTCTTACGGCGGTCGTGTCGGGTAGGGAAAGTCTTAAAAATCTCGATATTATTGTGATAATTGCGGTTTCCCTGATACTTCTCATTCTTATGACAGCTTTTCTGACCGCGCGAAATATCGTCCGCCCTATCAGGAACATAGACCCGAGGCGACCCCGTTCAAGAAAGGCTTACAAGGAGCTTTTCCCCATTCTCGAAAGTCTGAAAAAGCAGAACGGCAGGGTAAACCGCTATATTGCCGAGCTGACCGACAGCCGCGAACAACTCAGCCTTATAACCGAAAGCATGAAAGAGGGCATAGTTATCGCCGACCCTAAAACGACCGTGCTTTCCTGCAACACAGCCGCATACAGACTGATGTGCGCCGAACCGCTCAGCGAGGGGCAGAGCATTTACTCGCTCAGCAACGACGAGCCGTTCCGCCGCTGTATACAGGACGCAATGGGCGGCAGGCGATCCGATATTATCGTAAGGACAGAGCAGGGCGACCGACGTGTCATCGCAAGTCCCGCAAGCATATCCGATACTCTCAACGGGATAGTCGTTTTTATTATGGACGTCACCGAGGAGCAGGCTTTGGAAAAAATGCGCAGAGAGTTCACCGCAAATGTCTCCCACGAGCTGAAAACTCCTCTTACCGCCGTTTACGGAATCTCCGATATGCTGGCAAACGGACTTGTAAAACAGGAGGATGTCGCTTCGTTCGGCGAAAATATCCGCAGCGAGGCAAACAGGCTCATTACTCTTATCGAGGATATAGTCGCCCTGTCAAAGCTTGACGAAAACGACCTGCCCAGACAGGACGAGGAAGTAGACCTTTACGAGCTTGCCGAGGAGGTCGTAAACAGGCTTTCAAAGGCTGCTGCGGACAAAAATGTCGCTTCAAAGCTTATCGGCGACCATGTGACCATAACGGGAAACAGAACCGTTTTGGACGAGATAATATACAACCTCTGCGACAATGCCGTGAAGTACAATCGTGACGGCGGAAGCTTCGTTGTCAGAGTTTCTCATATACCCATGAAAGCTATAATTACCGTCACGGATACGGGTATCGGTATTCCCAACGAGCATATCGACCGCATTTTCGAGCGGTTCTACCGTGTGGACAAAAGCCGTTCACGAAAAATCAACGGAACAGGTCTTGGGCTGTCTATCGTCAAGCACGGCGTAAGCTATCATAACGGCACTGTACGCGCCGTAAGCTCCGATAACGGCACGGTATTTACTGTGGAACTGCCGTGCATCAAGCAGGGGGACAGCGTTGTGTCGTCAACTTAAGCAGGGGGACTCTGTCCCCCTGCACCCCCTGCCAAAGGGGTGACCCCTTTGGAATCTCTGTTGTCGTGAATTTGACTGTGGAAATCCCCGAATTAATTCGATACTGTTAGTCTCCATGATTCCCACAGTCCAATTCACGAGAATGGACACCAAGAGTTACCTCTTTAACAGAAAATTCAGGAAACAAAATCCTCTTAAGTAGGTACACGGCGTTATGTTCCGCATTAAAAAAATTAAAAGCTCACCCGAGAATATAAGGGTGAGCTTTTTTACTCGATTATCGAGGGAGCTTCTGCGTTTTCGGATTCAAGTTTTTTCTGCTTTTTTATGCGTCTTTCTTCGGCGGCTTCATATGACAAAAGCTGAATAACGGCTATAATTAGAGCCAACGCCGCAGGAGCTATCACTGGAAGAAGTCTTGCATAGTACATATCGCTTATCGGAGACATGGTAACGCTGTCTGTCCAGCCTGCGTTGTCGGCATGTATACAAAGCTTACGAAGCATTACAAGACAGAGAGCAAGACCCGAACCTGTGCATATAATAGATACGGCGTTGTGCAGAGTTTTTCTGAAAACGCAAAAAATCGCTCCAGCCGTCATAAGTATTCCCGAAACTATAAGCGCAATGCCTATATTTACAAGCCTGCTGCCGTAGCTTTCGCCGTTATATATCAGACCTGCTCCTGCCATTGTCGTCATTGTAAGCGAAAATACCGCCGTTAAAATGAGCATGACGACCTTTGCCGCCGTCAGCAGAGGGCTTCTTTTCTTTTTTATTTTTTTCATATTTTATTCCTTGCCGAAAGTATTTTTTCCACCTTTGAGATTATTTTTCTCTCATACTGTCCATACTTTAATATATAATAAACACAGTCGGCTTTCTAAGTGCCGACTATCAACAAAGAAAGGAGAGATAATGCTGTTTAAAAATGCTTTTTTAAAAATATCTGCGGGAATATTGTCTGCATTCCTTTTAGGTTTATTCGGAACTGCGGGATATTATTCCTCAAATCTTCCCGACCATATCACTACCGAAAACGGAACGGTGGAGTTTAAGGCATACCCCGATCTCAAAACCGATTATATCGCTGCCGACCGAGCCGCCGTTTCTCTTATGGGAACGATCCCCGTAAAATCGGTTGCGGTCGATCGTAAAGAGCCGCCCGTCCTTATTGCGGGAGGTTCGCCGTTCGGCATAAAGCTCCTTATGGAGGGCGTAATGGTCACGGATATGGGCGACGTTGACGGTATCTCCTGCCCTGCCGAGGATGCAGGCATCGAGCTTGGCGACGTTATCACTCACGCCGACAACGTTCCTCTGACTTCCAATAAAGACCTGCAAAGGGTCATATCCGAAAGCTGCGGAAATTCCGTAAAGCTGCGCATAAGCCGTGACGGACAGGAGCTTACCGCAGCCGTTTCGCCGATATACTCCGAAAAAGACGAAAAATGGCGAAGCGGAATGTGGGTTCGAGACAGTATCGCAGGTATCGGTACGCTTACCTTTATAGACAAGGCTACGGGACGTTTTTCGGGACTCGGACACCCTATATGCGATTCAGATACGGGGGAGCTTGTCCCTCTGCACAGCGGAGAAGCCGTGCCTGTTAAAATAACCGAGACAAAAAAGGGTCAGCCCGGCTCTCCCGGAGAGCTTCACGGACAGTTTACGGGACTTCCCATGTACGGCACGCTCAGCGGAAACAGCGGCTGCGGCGTTTTCGGAACTCTTTCCGATACGGGCGAGGAGCGGCTCGGTACGTCCGCCGAATACAAACTCGGGTATCGTCAGGATATTGCTCTCGGTGAAGCGTATATCCTTTCCACGGTATCGGGAACAGAGCCGAAAATGTATTCCGCAGTTATCGAAGAAGTCGATTACAACAGCCGCAATGCGTCCAAAAATATGATAATCCGCATAACGGACGAGGAGCTTATAAACAGCTCGGGCGGCATAGTTCAGGGAATGAGCGGAAGTCCGATAATCCAGAACGACCGTCTTGTCGGAGCGGTAACGCATGTGTTCGTCAACGACCCCACTAAAGGATACGGCGTTTTTGCCGAAAGCATGTACGAAAATTTAGTCAAAAACTGATTTTAACAGGGGGACGGGTAAAGTCCCCCTATCAGTTTTTATACAGAATAAAAGGGAGCTACAGAAGTAACTCCCAAAATTGTGAATTGCCTTTATTATCTGTTTTCCTCACTGAAACCGCTGTCTACAAGTTCAATAAGAGCATCAACAGCAGCTCTCTCGTCAGCGCCGTCGGCAATGATCTTTACATTAGTGCCGCCTACGATTCCAAGCGAAAGAATGCCGAGCAAGCTCTTAGCGTTTACTCTGCGCTCTTCTTTCTCGATCCAGATAGAAGACTTAAATTCGTTAGCCTTCTGGATGAAAAAGGTCGCAGGTCTTGCGTGAAGTCCTACCTGATTCTTAACCATTACTTCTCTGACAAACATATACAACTCTCCTATTCTCTGAGGTGACGTACCGTTCGATACGCCTATGAAAATATTTTTCAATTGCTGTAATATATTATACATTCATTTTTCTGCATAGTCAACGGATTTTTGCTTTAAAAATGACACTTTGCCTTATTTTCTACATTTAGGTGCAATGAATGTGCATTTTTCAAGTTTGCCTTGTGAATATTCACAACAAGCATATGAACAATATATGAATAAAATATTGGTGAACTTTCATAATTTTGCACATGTATTTCTGTTAAATATGACCATACGGAAAATCAAAAACAAAGTATACTCTTTGTTATCGGGTGCTTATTATATAAAACTATGCTTTTGAGAAGGTCTATTTTATGAACTTTTCATACATATCGGGACGGCGTTCCTTTGTGAGCGCAACGCTCTGCTCGTGCCGCCACGCTTCGATGTTTTTATGGTGTCCCGAAAGAAGTACGGGCGGAACGGCTTCACCCTCCCAGACCTCGGGGCGGGTATACTGCGGATATTCCAGAAGTCCGCTGTAAATGCTCTCGTCCGTAAAGCACACGTCGTCCGACAGCACCCCCGGACAAAGCCTTGCAATGCAGTCTGTCAGGACTAACGCAGGCAGCTCGCCGCCCGTAAGCACGTAATCGCCTATGGAAATTTCCTCGTCAACTATCTTGTCGATAACACGCTGGTCAACGCCCTCGTAGTGACCGCATATTATAAGTATGTTGTCTGTCCGTGAAAGCTCTGCGGCTCTCTGTTCGGTCAATACCCTGCCTTTAGGGGACATATAGATAGTATGCGGCTTAGTCCCCCATTCTTCGCAGACCGCCTTATAGCAGTTATATATCGGTTCGCACTGCATTACCATTCCCATGCCTCCGCCGTATGGCGTATCGTCAACACGGCGGTGCTTATCCTGCGTATATTCGCGTATCTGACGGCAGGAGACTTCTATTTTGCCCGCTCGTCTTGCTCTGCCCACTATGCTTTCGTTTAAAACGGCTTCGCACATTTCGGGGAAAAGAGTTGCTATTTCTATTTTCATCAGTCAAACAGTCCCTCCAGCGGACGGATAGTCATAATATCATTGTCAATATCGGTTGAAATAATTACATCGGGAATCGCAGGGACAAGATATTCCCTGTCATCGCCCTTTATCACATAGACATCGTTCGCTCCGTTTTGCAGAACGTCGGTGATTTTTCCGTATACAAAGCCGCTGTCAACGTCCTTTACCTCAATGCCGATAAGGTCTTGTATAAAATATGTGTTCTCGTCAAGTTCAAGGTCGTCACGGTGCATAAACAAAATTTTGTTGCGGAGCTTTTCTGCGTCCTCAACAGTATTTATCCCCTCAAGCTTGGCTATTACCATGTTTTTTGCCGTGCGGCTTCTCTCGATATATACCTCGTCCTTATTTTTGCCTAAGAACAAGCGTTCAAACTCGCAGAGCAGCTCGGGAGTATCGGTGTACGGCATTATCTTGACTTCTCCCTTTATTCCGTGGGTAGTCACTATTTTCCCTGCTTCAAGATATTCTTTTTTCATTTTATCAATTCTCCGAAAATTTCTTTTAATGGAAGCGTTGCCCCCGAATGTTTGCCGTTCGGAATGACAGTATGCTCGCTTATAAGCCGTTTTGTGAAGTCGTGATAGCTGATGACCTCGTCCCGACCGCCGATAACTGCGAACACGCTGCTTTTACCGAGTTCCGAAAAACGTCCGAAAAGCCTTATAAATCCGCTTATATCCCTGCTGTATCCAAGCTGTGTGAGCGTTACGAACGGCATAAGGCACGGATTTACAAGAACTGACGGAAGTCCGCTTTCTATGGAAAGAAGAAGCGCGAAAAATCCGCCGAGACTTGTCCCGACAATAACATCGGGCTTGCTGTCCGACAGAACGGCAGACAGCGAGCGTAGTATATTTTCGGGACTTTCCGCATCATAGTCGAGCTGCGGAGAGATCACATCGTGACCGAGTTCTTTCAGCGCAAAATATGCTGAATTTTCGGCGTTTCCCTTATATCCGTGAATGTTCAGAATTTTCATAATATTCCTCTTTTTTTGTATGTCATTCCTCCGCAATTTCCAACGATTCCGCTATTTTAAAAGCCGTTTCTTTATCCCTCGAACTTACGATAACGGAATTCGATCTGTTGAGATCGTTTTTATCATACAATTCAACAAGATACTTATATTGGTCTTTTTTACGCGATCGACCGTAAAACGTTAAAAACCCTATTCCCTTTTCCGTTTCAAACGAATAAAACTCGTTACAATCGGCACAAAATGCAGGGACCGTTCTTTCTTTCGTATTCGCAACGGTAATGATAAACAGCGGAGATCTTCCATGTTTTATGATACCGAAATCTTTCGGAGTGACGTTAAATATAAAATCGAAAAGCTCATACGTATTTTCGGGACATTTATAATCAACGCTTTTCATAATCTTTTCAATATCCTTTTGTGAAAAAGAGTCCTCACTATCATCGACCATCGACGTAAACTCCGTTTCGTTCCATTCAAGAAAGATTACCGTAGTATCCGCGTCTTTTTCAGCGTCCGCAAATGTTCTTCTTTTTAATTCTTTTTCATCATCGGGGTAAAGCTGATATACCTCGTTCGGAACTTTTAACGTCATTCCCGAACATTCTATAGTTTTCCAATCCGTCGGCACGGGAATTTCGCCATAAGGAAATTCCTTTGTAGTGCAGTTTATATGCTCGTATTTTTTGCTTACATACGTTTTTGCCAATATCTGTAGTCCGAAAACGTATATTAAAGCGGCAAGGATAAACAATATCCCCACAACTATCCCCGTTATTTTCAATCCCTTTTTCATGTATAATAATTCCTTTCGTGTAAACGGCTTATGGGCGGATATAACTCCGCCCTAAGCTCACTTGCTTTTGGTAAGTACGTGCTTACAGCAGCTTTTAACACCGCAGTTCGGGCATTTAAGCTTTCGTGTCGTTATGGTATGGGTAGTGTTGATGTATTCAGACATCGTTGGCACAAATCGTGTGTGACATTTTCCGCATTCAAACGCTCCTGCATCTCTATCGAGAATACATGCGATCGCAATTCCGATAACCAGTATTATCACAGCGATCGCAATAAGCGCGATCTTTGCCGCAATGTGCATTTCAAACGCTCCTGCCACAACGACCAACGGTACGGCTGCCATAATTGACAATACCGCTACCATAGCCGAAATAATAATTTTCTTTTTGCTCTCCTGAGCTTCTTGTACTAAATTCATCATATTTTCCTCCGCCTTTTCCTTGTAATTTTCTGTAGGTATCTTCTCTCCTGTAAGCAGCTCGTTTACATTTATTCCGAGAGCTTCACACAGAGGGAGCATAAGCGATACCTCGGGCATACCCTTGCCTGTCTCCCATTTTGAAACGGTTTTGTTGCTGATAAAAAGCTTATCGGCAAGCTGCGTCTGGGTAAGTCCTTGTTCCTTACGCATCTGAGCAATGAACTTTCCTGTTTTGATCTGATCCATTGTCCTGCGACCTCCTTTCAAGGAAATTATATCACATCGGCGGAGAAAGTAAACCCACAAACCGTAGAATTACGTAAAATCGGCAATTCTACGGTTCGTGGAGCAGAGGTTGTCAAGGCTGCCTGTAACTACTTGCTTTCCGAAGCTACAGTATGATTGGCATAGGTATTCCAGTTCGGCTCATAATATTCGTCCGCCTGATTTCCCCACATATCCCAATTTTCCCTATTTCCGCGAGCAAACATTTCAAGTCTCGGTCCTTGTGAGCAGGATTCTATCAAACTAACAAATCCGTCCGGTTTTCTGCTGTGTTCACGCTTCATTGCCCTCAAAAGATTGACCTGTGAGCGTCCCGGCTGTAAGGTTCTGTTTTTATCGCCCTTAATTCCAAACAACAATATTTCCGTTACATTACGGAAGTAGAATCCTACTCCTCTGCCGTCGGGCTGTCCGTCTTTGCGTACCTTTTCCCAAATTAAATTTGTTTTGTATTCAAATCCCCATGCTTTCATTACAGCTAATCCTTCAGGCAAAAGAGCATTTGGCACCCATAAATAAAGGTGACTTTTTTCATCTGAAACATCAGATACAGGCAATGCCATTATATCCTTTAAGGTCATTGTAGCATATCTGTTTAGTCTCTTATGTTCGGGAGCCACTTTACCTGTTCTGTTTTGAAACTGCCATGGCGGATCAGCATATATTGTCTTATATTTTTTCCCGTTAGTAAACTCCTTGAAGTTTTCAATCGTATCTTCTAATGTATTCATTATTCATAACCCTCAATACAAGATTTTTTTATGCCAACAGCCAATATTGGACAGCCGCCATTTCTCCTTGAGTCTAACCTATATTTAAGTTTCCCAATCCATGTGGTTGAAGCTCCATATTTTGCCATTACATCTAATTGTCGAAAAACGTCGTTTAATTCTTCTGAACGTGTAACGATTATGCCGACATCAATAATACCGCACTCAAAATATGTCCGCATAGCTAACAGATCACGGTCGAAAGTCTGATCCTTGCTATTCCATTCAAGATCAAATGCAACCTTATTCTTTAGAAAGTCTATATTATGTCCATCAATATAGCCTTCTATTATCTTTTCATCAAAAGGATCATCAGAGAACCTTCCTCTGCGCTGAACGGATCTTCTTGGGTACATTTTCACAAGAAGATCCCCGGTTATTCTGATCTCTCTCCACCCCATAGGATAGAGTATATTGTCGAATTTCTTAGGAATCGGACTTTCATTTCCGCCTGCTGTCTTCAAATCATCAACAGTAATTACAAGACCGTTAAGGCATTGCTGTATTTCAAGCCATTCATCTGAAAAGGCGTCCGAAAGAATTTCCAAAGCGTGTCCATAATTATAAAATTCAAATTTTTTCGTTAGCTCTTCCGAAATTGCTTTCATCAAATACTCCACCCTTCAATGTTTAATCAATTCTTCATCTCGAAATTTTCGCCGAGAATATCCTTATTAGCTTCAAGGACAGGTCTGATAAAGTCCGCAAGGAACTCGTCAACCTGCTGTGAGCTTCTGCCCGTGTAGCTCTCGGGTTTCAGAACAGCGTCAAGCTCCTCTCTTGTTATCATGAACAGAGGGTCGGCAAGAATAAGCTCGCAGAGGTTGTTGTCCTTTCCGTAGACCTTGACCTGTTCGCCTGCCGCCATCGAGTAATCCATAATTCTGTCATGAAGCTCCTGACGGTTTCCGCCTTTCTTTACAGCGTCCATCATGATATTTTCGCTTGCCATGAAAGGCAGCTCAGCCATGACGCGGCGGCGTATCATCTCGGGATAAACTACGATACCCTTTGTAACGTTCATCATGATATTGAGGATAGCGTCAACGCCGAGGAACGCCTCCGCAACGGAAATACGCTTGTTTGCGGAATCGTCAAGAGTTCTCTCGAACCACTGAGTACCTGCGGTAAATGCAGGATTAAGGCTGTCTATCATAACGTATCTTGCAAGGGACGTTATACGCTCGCATCTCATGGGATTACGCTTGTACGCCATAGCGGAAGAACCTATCTGCTTCTTTTCACGGGGTTCTTCCATTTCTTTGAACGATTGAAGTATTCTCATATCGTTGGAGAACTTGCTTGCCGTCTGCGCAATACCGCTGAGAACGGCAAGTACCTGCGAATCGACCTTTCTCGAATAGGTCTGTCCCGAAACGGGAACGACCTTATCGAAGCCCATTTCCTCGGCTATCATTTTTTCAAGCGTCTTTATTTTATTCGTGTCGCCCTCGAAAAGCTCCATGAATGAAGCCTGAGTACCCGTAGTTCCCTTTGAACCGAGTAGACTGAGCGTTGAGAGCCTGTATTCGAGATCGTTGAGATCCATAAGCAGCTCGTTCAGCCAAAGCGTAGCTCTCTTGCCGACTGTAGTAAGCTGCGCCGGCTGGAGATGAGTATACGCAAGACACGGCATATCCTTATATTCCTCGGCAAAATCCGCAAGATTGTTCATAACGTTTATAAGCTTTCTGCGTACCACCTCAAGAGCGTCGCGCATAATGATAACATCGGTATTGTCCCCGACGTAGCACGAAGTCGCTCCCAAATGAATAATTCCGGCAGCCTCGGGACATGCCTGTCCGTAGGCGTAAACGTGGGACATAACATCGTGACGGCTTATTTTTTCCCTTTCCTCGGCGACCTTGTAGTCGATGTCGTTGATATGCTCCTCAAGCTGTTTCACCTGCTCCTCGGTAACGGGAAGTCCGAGCTTCATTTCGGCTCTTGCCAAAGCTACCCAAAGCTTTCTCCATGTGGTGAACTTCTTGTCCGCTGAAAAAATATACTGCATTTCCTCGCTTGCGTAACGTGTGCAGAATGGCGACTCATAGCTGTTGATATTTCCGCTCATAATAAAATCTCCTTAACTTTGCGGTTTACATATTCACCGCATAATTTTTCATTTTAATTATAGCATTTTATTATGCGTATGTCAACTCCGTTAATTTTATAACACTCAAATCAATAGACCACCTCGAGGAAATCGAAAACAGATGACACAAAAGAAAAAATATGTTATAATTTAAAAAATGCTGTAACGATTTGAAGTTTCGATGTGTCTAATGTTTAGAGGTTGGAAAGGAGATGACGCCGTGAAAGAACTCGACGAGATATACAGGCTATACGCCGCCGATATTTACCGCTATATTCTCGGACTGAGCCGCAACGAGAACCTTGCAAAGGATATATTGCAGAATACCATGCTGAAAGCGTTTACCTCGGCAGACAAATTCCGAGGCGAGAGCAGCGTAAAAACATGGCTGTGCGGAATAGCGAAGAACGAGTACCTGAACAGCCTGCGCCGCCGAGACAGCAAAAGCCTTCCCCTTGACGAAGCCGTAAACATCGCCGACGAAAATATCGAACACAGATTCAGCGATAAATTTCAGGCAATGGAGATTCATCAGATACTGCACAAGCTTGACGAACCGTACAAGGAGATATTTTCGCTGAGAGTGTTCGCGGAACTGAAATTCTCCGATATAGGCGAAATATTCGGGAAAACCGAAAACTGGGCAAGAGTGACGTTCTACAGAGCAAAAGAAAAAATCATAAAACTGCTGCGTGAAAAGGAGGAATAATTTATGAAATGTGAAATAATCAGAGACCTGCTGCCGCTGTCGGGTGAGGGACTTTGCAGCGAGGAAAGCGAAAAACTGATAGCCGAACATATCAGGGAATGCGAAAATTGCCGTCTGCTGTACGAGAAAATTCCCGAAACGGAAACGGAAAAGCCGTCCGTTCCCAACGAGGAGGAAACGTTCAAAAAAGTGAACCATAAGTTCAAAAAAATGAGCGTCAAAATGTGGATAATCGGTATCTTGCTGACGGCGATACTCGGCTGCGTGGGGTATCTCTCTTTCGGGCAGATCACCAAAATGCAGGGTACACGGAGCTTTGAAACCATTGCGCAGTCCTTTGAGGTTCGGAAGATCGCAAGATATATCGCCGAAGGAGATTTCGATTCCTATGTCGATTCGATTTCCGACGGGTTTATTACCGATTTATTCAAAAATCAGGATTATGAAAAATTATCAAAAGATATTTACAAGCAGACTCTTTCGGAGACTTTTGAAAAAAGCTATGGAAACACCAAAGTCAAAAATATAAACGTAACCACCGTTTACGGTCAGATGTATGCCAAGGATTCCTATGTTGCGGACAGTACGGCAGAGATCAAATTTGAAAACGGACAGACGCTTTTAATCGACTTTGTAAAAAATGTTGACGGTAAATACATTTCAAGCAGTCCTGCTTATTTTTACGAAGCCGATAACGATGAAAAGAAATTTTATAACGCTCTTGATATTGCCAATTGGCACGAAATACTGCCTTTGGGTATTACAGAAAAACTTATTCTCAGCGAATCCACAACAGATATGTACGCAAGACGTTTTCGTGAAGAATACAGGGAAACTGTATTGGACGGAAAGAAAGCGTTTCTTAATAATGGCTTTACGGTGAACAACGCATATTTTTCACGCAGCCGCTTAGACGCTGACAAGAAAATGTTCTACTACGATTTTACTATGGAAACGGCTGACGATAAAGGCACGGCAGTTATGACAACTCGCATTTATTATGACTATTTGGGACTTTACCCTCCCGAAAAGGACAGTATAAAAATATACCCCGACAACTGCACCGCCGATCTCGAAAACGCTCTTTACAATTTCTTCGGATAATATCGTCAACTTAAAAACCTCCTCGGAAACTTCCGAGGAGGTCTTTTTTAATGCAATATCATTCTGCAATTCCGCTGATCGTGAAGTCCACCTCAACGGTCGTCCATGCGGAAAAATCGTCGGGGGAAACTACCTGCGGAGAGTAATTTTTACAAATATCAAGGGCGTTGCCGTCGGCATCGTAAAGCGCGCCCTCTGCGGAACGTCCGTCGGCGGACGGCTCGTTTACCCATGTATTGAGAATATTTGCTCGGGTCTCCTTTCCGTCGTCGGAGGACGTATAGGGCTTCGAGGTCATCTCAACAGCCTTGCCGTCAACTCTTATTTCGTTGACCGTGATAACAGCTCCGGGGAACATAGTCTCGCCGTCGGGTATCATTACAGCCATAAACGAAAGACCGCCCGGAATGCAGGAGGTATCGTTCGCATCGCCTGTCGTATCGAAACGGAAACCGTTTGTATCTGCCGTTACGCTTACTGTATAATCGCCGTTGCCTGTGATCGGAACAACGCCTGCGTCATAAGAGAGCATTGACGTATTCGGATCATCGTTCTTTCCCCAGTATTGTATCCACCACTGTCCGTCAACGATAGCAAGGTAGGCTTCGCCCGACTTAGCCGCAATGGAATCCTCAAATTCAACATCATTTGCGTTTGCGGCAACGGGAACGCTGCTCTCGGGATCAGAAGCTTCGGAAGAGCTTTCCGAGCTTGACGACGACTTGTCGGAATCGCCGCAGGACGTAAAGCAGCCGCATATCATCGCTGAGAGGAGCAGGCATGAGATCAATTTTTTCATTAAGAAAACCTCGTTTCTTTATTTTGCGCAAACGCCTGTAGAGGGTGATACGGCGTCTGCTGTTAATATAATGATACAGGATTTTCGGCTTAATTTCAAGATACTTAATAAACAAACTTTATTATTTTTAAAATTCACAGTTTGTGCAAAACGGCGGAAATTCACCTTTTTGAAACACTTCTGTTATATATTTAGTACAGTTTTTTCTTATTTTCTACAATAAGCGTTTTTGAAGTATGTGTAAAGTTTTAGTAGGCAAGTGAATTTTGTAGGGAACAGCGGTCTTGACAGTCGGCAGGAAATTTGTTATAATTGTTAGTAAAGAATTATGCAGTTTAACCGACTTTTTTCTGTGAGGGAGGTGGGAATTTATTGAAAATTAAAAAATTTTTCAGCCGTGCAGCCTCGGGAATTATGGCATGTCTGACAGCCTTATCCTGCCTGACGGCTTCTTCCGCTTATGCCGAACTTCTGACGGACAACGGCATGGCTCTCTACAGCTCCGATAACGACGATTACTACTTTATCGAGCCTATAGACACGGGAATCCCCACCTACAGCGAATACTACGATAAATACGTATCTGAAAATCGTCCCGATACGGAAATACTTATCGGCGGCGCAGAGCATATTCTTGCGAAAAACGGCGAATTTTCCACAGGCAGCTACGGCGCTGACGGTATAATCCGAGAGAATGTCCTTATTTGGGAGAGCAGCGGCGGCGACCTCGCTTATGAGATAAACGTCCTCGAAACAGGCATATACTGCCTTGGCATGAGCTACTTCCCCATTGAGTCAAACAGCAGTCAGGTCGAGCTGTCAATGAAAATAGACGGTCAGACGCCTTACGATACCGCTTCACGAATCACTCTCAATCGAGTATGGGTCAACGAGAACGATATTTATACCGATTCACGGGGAAATCAGGTGCGCCCATCTCAGGTGCAAAAAGGCATGTGGCTGGAGACCGTTGTCGGAGATATTGACGGTCTTTTCGGCGAACCCCTGTTCTTTTACCTTGAAAAAGGAACTCATGAGATAAGCTTCTCCTCTGAGCGTGCCGAATTTGCCATAGAGTATCTGAAATTCTTCAATCCAAAGGAACTTCCCTCTTACAGCGAATATAAAAATTCCGCAAACGCTCCCGTTTCCGTTGAAGACACAGCTTCAAAGCTTATCCGTATCGAGGGAGAAGCGGCAGAATACAAGTCCGATTCGACCCTCTGCCCCGCCTCCGACAATTCAAGCTATCTCACTTCGCCCTCCGACCCTGTAAAGGTAGTCTACAACACCTTGGGCAGCGGAAACTGGAAAAAAGCTCTGCAATCTGCCGCATGGACGCTTTCGGCTGAGGAAGTCGGCGAGGGCGGCTGGTTCAGATTGGGTATCAAGTCCCGTCAGAATCAAATGAGAGGCTTCTATTCAAACAGGCGCATATATATTGACGGCGAAGTTCCCTGCAAGGAGCTTGATCAGGTACGCTTTTTCTACGATAACGACTGGAACGTTGTTACGCCGCAGACTGCGGACGGCGAAGATATTTACGTCTACCTTGAAGGCGGAAAGGAACACACAATAACCATGGAATGCGTTCCCGGCGAGATAGGGAACTCCCTCCGCAGGCTGAACGGCGTGATAAACGACCTTAATACTTACTACCGTAAAATACTTATGATAACAGGCTCGTCTCCCGACAAATATACCGATTACTACGTACACGAAAAAATACCCGACCTTGTTGACGAGTTCGACCGCATTTCAAACGAGCTTACCGCTATTCAGGACGAAATAGAGGGCTTGTCAGGTTCGGCAGGCTCGGAGGCAGCTGCTCTTGAAACTATGGCGGTCATTCTCGGCAAATGCGTTAAAAAACCGCTGAAAATCCCGTCGTATCTCTCGCAGATAAAGGACAACATCGCCTCTGTTTCCGCATGGATGCGTGATTACAGAGATCAGCCCTTAGAGCTTGACTACATCGAGCTTGCTTCTGCCGACATGAAATTTGCGGACTGCAAAGAAAAGCTCGGCAAATCCATAAGCTTCGGCTTAAAGAGCTTTTTCGGCTCTTTCTTCGAGGACTACACCACCCTTTCGGACGTAAGCGGAGAGCAGTCGATAGACGTATGGGTCGCCCTCGGACGAGATCAGGCGCAGGTCGTCAAAGAAATGACCGAAAACGACTTCATGCAGGAATACAATATCCCCATTTCCGTAAATCTTGTTACAGGCGGCGTTGTAGAGGCTACCTTGGCAGGAAAAGGTCCTGACGCCGCTCTTTTCCTCGGCGGAGAATTTCCCGTGAACCTTGCAGCGCGCGGTCTGCTTACCGATATTTCCCAATACCCCGATTTTGGCGAAGTAACGTCCCGTTTCCGTGAGACTGCAATGACTCCCTATGAGTACAACGGCGGCACATACGGTCTGCCCGTAAGTCAGACGTTCCCCATGATGTTCTACCGCACGGACGTTCTTTCGGAACTGGGATTCACCTCCCCTCCCGAAACGTGGGACGACCTTATAGACATGCTGCCTGCATTGCAGCGGAACTACATGTCCGTGGGACTTATCCTGCCGCCTGCAAACATCGCTCCGTCTACGGAAGCAGGTCACACCTTTGCCATGCTACTGCTCCAAAAGGGTAAAAATTACTACAACGACGATCTTTCAGCTTCGACATTTGATTCTATAGAAGCCGTTCAGTCATTCGAGGAATGGACGGACTTCTACACAAAATACAGCTTCGTTCAGACGTATGACGCGTTCAGCCGTTTCAGAACGGGCGAATATCCTATAGTTATCGCAAACTATACGTTTTACAATCAGCTTACCGCAGCTTCGCCCGAGATAAAGGGTCTGTGGAACTTCTGTCAAGTCCCCGGAACTGAAAGGGCGGACGGTACGATCTCCCACGCCGCAAATTCTACAGGCGCAGGAGCGGTCATCTTCAAGCAGGTCAAAAACAAGGAAAATGCGTGGAAGTTTATCAAATGGTTCACGGAAACCGAAACGCAGGCAGAGTACGGCGCTCGGACAGAGGGACTTCTCGGCGCTATGGGACGATTCGACACGGCAAACGTCGAAGCGTTATCCCGTCTTTCATGGTCTGCCGACGAGCTTGAACGTCTGTACGATCAGCAGGAGGAGCTTGCGGAGATACCCGTAATTCCGTCCTCCTACGCAGTTACAAGAAATATCATGAACGCTTTCAGAGAAACGGTAAACGAGCTTCAGAACCCTCGCGATACTCTGATATGGTACAACCGTGACATCAACGACGAAATTGCGAGAAAGCGTAAAGATCTCGGTTTCGATACCGAAGATGAGGAGGGATAATATGGCTCGTATCGCAGATGAGGACATCGGCAAGCGTAGCAAAAAAGAAGAACGAGCCATGTTGTGGCGTTCCGTAAAGCGGAACAAGGCGTGCTATGCCATGCTCGCTCCTTTCATGATATTTTTTATCGTATTTACGGTAATTCCCGTTGTAATGTCCCTGCCTATGGGCTTTACGGACTTCAATATGGCGCAGGCTCCGAAGTTTGTGGGACTTTCAAATTATACAACCCTTTTCCTTTCGGATAAGATATTTATAGAATCCATAAGAGTTACGGTAGTTTTCGCTCTTTTCACAGGTCCTGTCAGCTATGTGCTGTGTTTCCTGCTTGCATGGCTCATAAACGAGCTTCACCCGAAGCTTAAAGCTGTCTTTACCCTGATATTTTACGTCCCCTCTATGGCGAACATCTATACAGTATGGCAGCTAATTTTCAGCGGCGATATGAACGGATATGTAAACTCATTCCTTTTTAATTTAGGACTTATCAACGCTCCCGTTCAATGGCTCACCGACGCAAAATATATCTTGGGCGTATGTATCGTCGTTCAGCTCTGGATCTCCCTCGGAGCAGGCTTTCTTGCGCTGCGTGCAGGCTTTCAGAACATCGACCGCTCCATGTACGAGGCAGGAGCTATCGAGGGCATAAGAACACGCTGGCAGGAGCTTATCTATATCGTTATCCCCTCTATGGGACCGCAGCTCATGTTCGCCGCAGTTATGCAGATAGTAAGCTCCTTTACGGCAGGAACGGTCGCTCAGAATTTAGTCGGCTTTCCAAGCACCGACTACAAGGCGCATACCATAATGACCCACGCCTATGACTACGGCTGGGTGCGCTACGAAATGGGCTACGCTTCGGCAATATGTATGGTTCTTTTCGTTGTAATGTTCCTGTGCAGCAGGCTGATAAGCAAAGTCCTCGGCAAATATACGGACTAAGGAGGCGGAATAATGGCTGAAGTAAATACCTCGGAGCTAAAGGCTTCAAACAGGCAGGCAGGCAGAAAAACAGGCGGAACTGTCGCTATTTTTGTTTTTCTCCTTATCGCAGGTATCTTCATGCTCCTGCCCATATATCTTACTGTTGTAATGTCCGTGAAGCCCGTCGAGGAGCTGTTTATTTTTCCTCCGAAGCTCTATGCAATACGCCCTACCCTCTCCAACTTCGGCGATATGTTCGACGCGCTCAAAAGTAACCGTGTGCCGTTTTCAAGATATGTGTTCAACTCCGTTGCAGTCACGGTATCGGTAACAGTGCTGCAATGCGTTTTCGCTTCAATGGCGGCATTCGTGCTTGCAAAGTGCAGATTCCCCGGCGGAAAGCTTATCAACAGCGTTATCGTTGTTTCCCTGCTTTATCAGAGCAACGTCATTTACATAATGCAGTACATGGTAATGGCGAGGCTTGGACTTATAGACAATCCTCTTGCGCTGATTCTTCCCTCCGTAGCCTCTCCTATGGGTCTTTTTCTCATGAGACAATCTATAAGTCAGATTCCCGATTCCATGATAGAAGCGGCTAAGGTGGACGGCGCGGGACTTTTCCGTATCTGCTGGCAGATAGTTATGCCCAATCAGAAGCCTGCCCTTATGACCCTTATTATTTTCGCATTTCAGTCTGCATGGAATATCCAGTCGGGTACTATGGTATTTCAGGAGCAGTACAAAACGCTTCCAACCGTTGTTACTCAGGCGGCGGCTTCGGGACTTGCCCGTGCAGGCGTTGCTATGGCGGCGGCTGTATTCATGCTCGTTCCCCCGATAGTCGTATTCATGCTCGCTCAGCGGCAGGTCATCGAGACTATGGCTCACTCGGGTATCAAGGATTAAGGGGGGGCGGCAATGAAAAGAAATCTTTTAAAATTTGCGTTCTCCGCTCTTTCGGCTGTGCTGTGCGGCAGTTTAACGGCGTTTGCTGTTTCCGCAGCCGAACCCTATGACGTTTACAACTACGACCGCTGGGGCGACGCTATACCCTCTCAGGCAGGCTACATTGCGGAACGTGCCGTTTCGGGCTACGATCTGGGAATAGGCGCAATGGATACTCCGTCAGATATTTTCTACGCCTTTGACGACAATTTCTACATAGTCGATACGGGAAATAACCGTATTATTGCTGTAAACGGCGAGTTTGACGAAGTTGTCAGGGTCTACGACGGCTTTAAAATGCCCGACGGCTCGGAAACTGCTCTGAAAAAGCCGATGGGCGTCTATATTTCGGCGGAAAATCAGCTTATGTATATCGCCGACAACGAAAATTCTCGTGTTCTCATAAGCGACCTTGACGGAAATGTGTTAAACGAAATAACAAAGCCCTCCTCCGAGGTCTACGACAGCAAGCGGACGTTTCTCCCCCAACGCGTCATCGCTGATAAGGCAGGGAACGTGTACGTAGTTCTCAACAATATCACAACAGGCGCGGCAATGTTTAATTCAGACGGCGAATTTACGGGATTCTACGGCGCTAACCGAGTTCAGCCCACAGCCGAGATAATCGGCGATTACTTCTCAAATCTCTTTATGTCGGAAAAAAAACGTGCAAGGCGTGTCAGAAACGTCCCCACAGGTATCACAAGCTTTGATATTGACGGCGATTTTATTTTCACCTGTACTTCCTCGTCAACTCAGACTACCGACACCGTTAAGAAGCTCAATGCAGCCGGAAAAAACATTTTTGCCAATATGGAGCTTGCTTTCGGGGACTATACGCCTGTGTACGATACTTCGCAGAATAAGCTCCTTGCCCCTGCTATCACGGATATTGACATCGCAGAGGACGGCAATATAAACTGCCTCGATCTTACCACGGGACGTATTTTCCAGTATGACGAGGACTGCAATCTGCTGTTTATCGCAGGCACGAAAGCTAATCAGGTCGGCGGCTTCAAGCAGGCTGCCGCCCTTGAATCGAGGGGCGATAAGCTGTATGTGACAGACGCTTTGAAAGACACCATAACGATTTTCGCAGAGACTGAGTTCGGCAAAATAGTCCACGAAGCCTCCGCGCTCCATAACGGCGGCTACTACGAGGAAGCTCTCGAACCGTGGCTGGAAGTGCTGAAACGTGACGGAAACTACCGCCGCGCATATCTCGGCGTTGCGGCGGCTAAACTGCGTTCGGGCGAATACAAAGAAGCCATGAAGTACGCCAAGCTTGCGGACGCAGGCGGCATTTACAACAAGGCGTTCGAGGGCTATCGAATGGAATTTATCAAAGAAAACTTCGAGCTTATCGTTTTAGCCGTAATTATTCTTGCGATCGTGCTGTTCGTTTCGAGCCGCAAATCGAAAAAACGCCGCAGCCGAAGTTCGGCAGGAAAGCGAAAGGAGGGATAGCTTATGATGGAACTTAGTCCCGTACAATGGGTAAAACACGCCGTTACTCACCCTATAGAAGGTTTTGAGGACATGCGCTGGAAAAAATCGGGTTCGCTGAAAATAGCCTTTTTCATAGTATTTCTGCTGTTCCTCGCGCTGATAGCCGCCGACAGACTTTTCGGCTTTCAGTTTTATGTGACTTATGATAAAGTATTCAATATAATTCCATACATCATTCGGAGCTTTGTGCTTTTCGGCGCATGGGTAGTCGGCAACTGGGCGGTATGCACGCTGCTTGACGGCGAGGGTACGATGAGAAATATCTGCATTTACAGTGCCTACGCGCTTGTACCGTACATTTCGCAAATGCTGCTGAACACTTTCCTTTCGCACTTTCTTATTCGGGACGAAGTTGTATTCATGCAGGCGATACAGATGATCGGCACGGGTTGGACCGTCATACTGCTTTTCTCAGCGATAAGGTCGGTCCACCAGTATTCCTTCGGAAAAACCGTTCTCGCCGTAATACTGACTGTTGCGGCAATGCTTATCATGCTGTTCCTGCTCGTTCTGCTGCTGTCTCTGATACAGCAGGTGTATATCTTCTTCTCGACCATATTCACCGAAATATCCTATCGGTTAAGGACATGAACGGGAGGTGCGTATAATGGGAAAAATAAAACGATTCCTGCTGTGCTTTCTTGCCGCGTCAATGCTGAGTATTTCGGCAAGCTCATTCGCCGACAATGAAGAAATTTCCGAAAAAGCAGCCGATATCTCCGCCGAAGAAAGCTCCGATACGGCAAAGCTGAGGGAATCCGAAGAAAAAGTACGCGCGGAATATGCGGACATTACGGAATATCTGCAAAAAATAGGAACTGTAGACGGATCAGACATATATTTCAAGGACAAAAATATTGACGACATAACATGGGAGAAAAACGGCGGAAAGCCCGATAAAAAGTCCGACTACACCGAGGAACAGAAATCGCTTAAAGATAAAATAGACGATCTGAAAAAGCTGGGCGACTTCGTTGCCGTTGACCCCGAAAACGAAACTCCCGTTGCGAATTTTGACGACAACAGCAACTGCGATGAGGGGAAAATATACGTCAGCGACGGCGGTCGTTATCTGCTTTATACCGATAAAGAACTTACTAAGGCTGTTCGTATCAGGCACGTTGTCTCGACTGTCGATAACCCGTTTCTTTTCAGTTCGGCAGACGGCAAGACCCTTGAACTCATGGATTCCGACTACAAGAAAATAATTTACACATATACCGAAAGCGGCGGCGAGGACGGAAAAAAGGTTTTCCTCACAGACGATAAAAGCGGTTTTGCATGGCTCTCCGAGGACGGAACGCAGGTCATCGGAACGTACAGGATATGCGCCGAAAACGACAGCTTCAAGCTACTTGTGGACGACCGCCTCGGAAATATCGGCGTCGAAAACAAGGAAACAGGCTATATCTGGTGGTCGTCCCCTCTCGGCGCGACCCGTGACAGGATAGCAACTCCGCTTCTTGCAGACGAACTGCGTTCCTCCAACATCGTGACCTACGGCATTCCCTCCAAACGCTCCGTAAGCACTCTGCGTTCGGCTTCGGATGACTGCCAGCTCTCGGTCAAGGACATTCAAAACGGCGTAAAAATTACCTACAAATACGCAAAGGGATTTGAGTTTCCCGTTGAATACACCCTCGAGGAAGATCACGTCAAGGCAAGTCTCAGGGTAAGCGAAATAAAAGAGACCGCCCCCGAAAATATCGTTACAGAAATAACTCTTATGAAAAGCTTCGGCGCGGCTGACGATACGGAGGACGGCTATTTTATAATTCCCGACGGTAGCGGCGCGCTCGTCCGCTTCAACAACAACAAAACGACAGACGCGAACGCTTACTCCCAAAGCGTTTACGGAAAAGACATTACCGCAGTCCCCACAAGCAAGGGCGCTGTGACAGAACAGATATACCTCCCCATGTACGGAATCGTCAAGGAGGACAACGCTATGCTCGCAATCGCTTCAAAAGGCGATTCAAACGCCTATATTTCGGCGTATGTGTCGGGACAATCCAACAGCAGCTACAACATGTGCAATTTCACATTTGTGCTGAGGGAAAGCGACAACTTCTACATGTCGGGCAAAAGCAACGACAAGTTCACCGTTTTTGAAAGCGGCGGCATAAAGTCGGACGACATTGAGCTGCTTTACTACCCTATCGCCAAAGAAAATGCGGATTACGTTGACGTTGCGGAGCGATACAGAAATTACCTCATGGAAAACGAGGGTCTTACCAAAAAAACTACGGCGGACAGCTCCCAATTGTATGTTTCGCTCTACGGCGGAACTCAGAAGAAAAAGCCTGTACTGGGCGTCCCCGTGACTATGAAGCAGACTGCGACCACGTATGACGAAGCGGTCGAGATACTCTCGGAACTCAAAGACGGCGGCGCAGACGACCTTGTGGTCGCCTACAAAAACTGGACGGACGACGGCATTTGCGGCAAGATAGACACGTCCGCCAAGCCCTCGGGAAAGCTTGGCGGAAAAAGCGGATTTTCCGAGCTTACCGACTATATAAGCGAAAACGGCTTTGAGCTTTACCCCGTTTCCGACAACAGAGATTTCTACTCGGGAAACGGCTACGGCTCTTTCAGCGATACCAGCGTCAGAGTTTCAGGCTCATACTCCCGTATAGTCAGCTACGACCGAGCTTACGGCATTCCCGACGGCTTCAAAAAAAACATGTCCCTGCTTTCGCCAAGCCGTTTTACCGAGATATGCGGCGAAATTGCCGAAAACTACGGCAACGCCGGTCTGAACGGCGTGTCGGTCGGCAGTCTTACGTCCTCGCTTTACGGCGATTACGGCAAAAAAAGTCTCTCACGCTTTAAGGCTATGGATCTTGCGGAGGAGAGCTTCAAAAAGCTTTCGGACAATCTGGAAAACGGCGTTCTTGCCGATTCCGCCAACGCCTACGCCCTCCCCTATGTAAACCATATTATCAATGTGCCGATGTCCTCCAGCCGATTTGATATTTTCAACGAGGATATTCCTTTTTATCAAATGGTCATGCACGGTATCGTGCCGTACTCGACCACTTCGGTCAATGCGGACGCCGACTCCGAAACGCTGCTCCTTATGGCGGCAGCTACGGGAAGTCTGCTGAGCTACGATATGCTCTACGAGGAAACAAGCGAACTTAAAGACACCGAATTTGACGTATATTTCTACGCAAACTACGAAAACTGGACGGAAACTGCGGCGGCTGAATACAAGCTGCTCAAACCGATATATACGGACGTCGCCGAAGCCGTTATAACAGGCTACGACGTCGAAAACAACGGAAACAATATAACGACGACCTATTCCAACGGGTCGGTCGTGAAGGTCGATTTTAAGGCGAGAACCATAGATTTCAACGGTCAGGTCATTGACCTTGCCGAAGCCGAGAAAGGAGGTATCAGATTCTGATGACTGAAACAAATGCTGAGAAAAAATCCGCAAAGCGTTCACGGCTTTCCTATGAAAAGAGAAAGGGTCTTTACGGCTACGGATTTCTGGGACTTTGGATGATCGGCACGCTGATATTCTTCCTCATTCCGCTGATAAAATCCCTTATATGGTCTTTCTGCGAGGTCACGATCAACACGGGTAGCACCTCCCTGAAATGGGTCGGTCTGAAAAACTTCGACTACGCTCTTACCACCGACCCAAACTATACGGAATACCTCTGCGACATGCTGTTTGAAACCTTGTGGAAAACTCCCCTCGTTGTGATCTTTTCGCTGTTTATCGCAGTTATCCTCAATCAGAAATTCAAGGGACGAGTGCTTGCAAGAGCGATATTCTTCCTCCCCGTTATCATTGCAACAGGCCCTGTATACGCTATTATCAACGGCGATATGAATTCTACGGGCAACACGGGTGCGGCTCAGTTTTCCACCATGTTCTCAACGGATATGGTCGGCGAACTGCTGCAATTCTTGGGAATTTACGGTCTTAGCGACGATATGGGGACAATGATCTCAACCATATCCGACAACATCTTCGGTATCGTATGGGCAAGCGGCATTCAGATACTCCTTTTCCTTGCCGCCTTGCAGAACATTCCCCCCTCGGCAAAAGAAGCGGCTCAGATAGAGGGCGCAACGGCTTGGGAGTATTTCTGGAAGATTATCTTCCCGAACGTCAGCCCGTTTATCCTTGCAAATCTTATTTTCACGGTCATAGACTCATTTACAAGCCCCACAAATACGGTTATGAAGCGTATTCTCGCTCTCCGTGACGACTGGCAGTTCGGCGTAATTTCGTCAATGGCGTGGATATATTTCGGCATTATCCTTGCATCTATCGGCATTATTACATTCATAGCAAATAAATTTATTTACTATGAGGTCGATTAAGGAGGTGCGGCTTAAATGACTGATACAACGGACGCTGTTGTCAAGTCCGATAAGGAGATCGGCAGCGGCATGACCCAAAAAGAAGCAAAGCGTATACGCATGGAGAACATGAGCCACGAAGAAAAATCCTATCTCAGGCGAAAATCCCTTATGGAAATGGTGTGGCACTTTTTCCGCTTCGTAATACTTTTCGGACTGGGCTTCGTTATTATGTACCCCCTTATTTACATGATAAGCTGCGCTTTCAGAGACAGAAGCGATATGACCGACCCCACGGTTATGTGGATTCCTCGGCATTTCACCCTTGAAATAATGAAAGAAACGCTCGATGCAATGGATTTCTGGAACACCCTGAAAACCACCCTGATACTCAACGTGGGCTGCGCTTTCGTGCAGGTGCTTTCATGCGCCGTAACAGGCTACGGCTTCGCAAGATTCAGATTCAAGGGAAAAAATCTCATGTTCGCTATCGTTATCATGATGATACTTGTACCGCCGCAGGTCATCTCTCTGCCGCTTTACACGCAGTTCAGGCACTTCGGTATCGGCGAATTTTCTGTAAATCTTATTGACAACATGCTTACCATGTATCTGCCTGCAATGACGGGCAACGGCATTCGCGCGGGACTTATGATACTGATCTTCCGTCAGTTTTTCAAGGGACTTCCCAAAGAACTCGAGGACGCCGCATACATCGACGGCTGCGGACCGTTCAGAACCTTTATACAGGTCATGATACCGAACGCTGCCTCGGCTTTCCTTACAGTGTTCCTGTTCTCGGTGGTGTGGTACTGGAACGACTACTATGTTAGCGCTTCGTTCTTTAACAATACACGAACAATTGCGCTTATGCTTCAGAATCTCGACACGGAACTCAAACAAAGGCTCTTTAACTCTGCAACGGTCGAGCTTTCTTCGAGAGAACAGATAGTCTGGAAAGAAGCAGGCTGTCTGCTGTCCATAACGCCTATACTCCTCCTGTACGTCTGCTTGCAGAAATACTTTACGGAGGGTATCGAACGCTCGGGTCTCGTTGGATAACGTCAAAAAAATCCCGTCAAAGCTGCGGTAAACCGTGGCTTGACGGGATTAATTTTATAAAAATTTTTCAAACCTCACCATCAATACAATGGTAATTGACACTCAGGTACTCCAATAACTGCTCCGATTATTATTGCAATTGCTGCTATAAGCATTATTGATAAAGGAATAACAGTAATAATAAATTTTGTGCGTTTTTCTTTACTCCGTTTTATATTAAAAAATTGTTGAAATAAAAGAAATTGTTATTATTACTGTCAGCCATATAAATGCCCACCATGTATTTGACGACTTAAATTTAAAAACAATTGACAATACTTGAAAAATAACAAAAAGAATTATTGATAAAAAATATCCAATATTATATTTCTTCAATAATATCAATTCTCCTCTATCAGATCGTTGTTTTTTCTTCAAGGAAAGCAACAAGCTCGTCAATGGCAACTCTCTGCTGTTCCATTGTGTCGCGGTCACGGACTGTCACGCAGTTGTCTTTCTCGATAGTATCAAAATCGACAGTAATGCAGAAAGGCGTGCCGATCTCGTCCTCGCGGCGGTATCTCTTGCCGATAGTACCCGTTTCGTCAAAATCGCACATAAACTTCTTTGACAGCATTTCGTAAACCTCCTCAGCCTTGGGAGTGAGCTTCTTTACGAGAGGGAGTACGGCGCATTTATAGGGAGCAAGAGCAGGGTGCAAACGCATAACTGTGCGGACTTCTCTCTTTTCCTTGCCGTTCTTGTCAACAGAAACAAGCTCCTCCTCGTCGTAAGCCTCTGTAACGATCGAGAGGAAAAGTCTCTCAACGCCGAGGGACGGCTCGATAACGTAGGGGATATACTTCTCATTTGTCTCGGGGTCAAAGTATTCGAGGGACTTGCCGCTTGTCTTGATATGCTGAGTAAGGTCGTAGTCGGTTCTGTCCGCAACGCCCCAAAGCTCGCCCCAACCGAACGGGAAAAGGTACTCGAAGTCGGTCGTAGCCTTTGAATAGAAGCAAAGCTCCTCGGGGTCGTGATCGCGAAGACGGATATTTTCCTCTTTAAGACCGAGGGTCAGCAGGAAATCCTTGCAGAAGCTTCTCCAGTAGTTGAACCATTCAAGGTCTGTGCCGGGCTTGCAGAAAAATTCAAGCTCCATCTGCTCAAACTCACGTACACGGAAAATGAAGTTTCCGGGAGTTATCTCGTTACGGAAAGATTTACCCACCTGAGCAACGCCAAAGGGTACTTTTTTACGAGTGGTACGCTGGATATTGGCAAAGTTTACAAAAATTCCCTGAGCAGTCTCGGGACGGAGATAAAGCTCGCTCTTGCTGTCCTCGGTAACGCCCTGAAACGTCTTGAACATCAGGTTAAACTGACGTATATCCGTAAAATTACGCTTTCCGCAGTTGGGGCAGACGATGTTCTTTTCATTGATGTAATCGGTCATCTGCTGATTAGTCCAGCCTGCAACGTTAGTGCCGTCAAAGTCCTCGATAAGGTTATCGGCACGGTGACGCGTCTTGCACTCCTTGCAGTCCATAAGGGGGTCGGAAAATCCGCCGATGTGACCCGACGCTACCCATGTCTGCGGATTCATGAGGATAGCTGAATCAAGTCCTACATTGTACTTGTTTTCCTGCACGAATTTTTTCAGCCATGCGTTCTTTATATTATTTTTGAGCAAAACTCCGAGAGGACCGTAATCCCATGTGTTGGCAAGTCCGCCGTAGATCTCCGAGCCGGGGTAAACGTAGCCCTTTGATTTGCACAGGTCAACTATTTTATCCATAACTTTTTCGGTATTTTTCAGCATTTTTAAAACTCCTTTTTGGAAATAATCGTCTATTATATTGTACTTCATTTCCCGTTATTTGTCAAGCCTGCAAATTTTCAAAATTTGATTTTCCTGTTATTCAAAAAATATAAGGTCGAACAATTGGTCGGAAATGCCGTATTGTGCAAAAAACGCTCTCATTTCGTCCTTTATTTCGGCATAGCTTATATTATTTTCGGCAAGAATATCATCGTCCAAAGAACATAGATGAGAGAAAAAATTAAATCCTATGAACAGGTCGTCTTTGGTTTGATTTTCAGTTGCGCCGCGGAACTCCAATATGGCTTCCCTGATATTTCCGCTGTCGAGTTCTTCAATGAGCCAGTCTGACTTCGCCTTTTTCACCAGATCAAGAATAGCTATTGTTTCCGTATCTACCGTGTCAATACCAAAAACCACTTTCATGATAATTGCTATCATCTGTCTTATCTGCCTCATGATGTAATCCTGTTCAAGCATATTCTACCTTCCTTTCAAGGTATGACGGCATCAGAATCTGCCGTATTGGTTATACTGCGGCACGCCCTTTGGTCCAACATAAAAGGTATTCTTATCAAAGCCCATTATGAGTATCATTATTTGTGAAAAGAATATCGACAGCACGCAGAATGCCGTTGACTTGCCATAGGATTTTGCGAACATGTAGCTTGTATAGCCTGCAATAATATACAGCGGAACTATCATAAGGAACGACATACACATCGCAGCTATCTGAATCACGACCAGTTCATCTGACTGTTCGCCGAGGACGTTTATCATGCCGCCTGCCATGGCAAACACCATATAACCTCCGCAGAAGATCAGATATATCCACGCCAATTTATAGCTGCCCAGAGCTATTTTTATCATCTGCATATAATTGTAGATCGGTATTATTGCCGACCAGCCGGGTTCGCCTGCCTTTTCATAGAGTTTCCATGAAGCGATTATCTGAAGAACCGCCATACCGATCGATACTAAAAGTATAACGCCGTAAATAAGCACAAAAAACAGCGCAAAACCTGCCATAAACGTACTATCCATAAAAAAACCTCCAAATTTCCTATTTCATTTATTTACCGCTTAGCTTTACAGCGGCTTTATCTCCGTACCCTGTCTCGTTTCCTTGATCTCATAGCCGAGAGCCGCTATCTTATCACGAAGCTCGTCGGCAAGGGCAAAATTCTTCTCCTTACGCGCAGCCTTGCGCTGTTCCGCAAGTTCCATGACCTCGGCAGGAATTTCGGGAACTTCCGCCGCTTCAAGAGACTTTTCAGCCGCCCCGATAAGGTCAAGTCCCAGCACCTTATCAAATTCTTTCAGAAGCGCAAGCTTTGTAGCGGCGTTGGACTGCGATTTCAGAACATCGTAAACCGCCGTCACCGCAAGAGCCGTGTTAAGGTCGTTATCCAAAGCAGACGTAAATTCGCCCATAAGACGATCAAACTCAGGTTTGTCTATGTCTCCGCCCTTATCGGAAAGAAGCGGTGCTATTTTTGCTATAAGCTTGCCGTATGTCACTTTGGCGTTATCGAGGTTCTCCCAAGAGAAAACAAGATTCTTTCTGTAGTGCGATTGCAGGCAGAAAAAGCGGTATACCAACGGGTCATAGCCTTTTTCCTCCAAAAGCGAAACTGTAAGGAACTCTCCGCTCGATTTGCTCATCTTGCCGCTGGTGGTGTTCAGGTGGTGAACGTGAAACCAGTAATTGCACCACTCATGACCGAGATACGCCTCGCTCTGCGCTATTTCGTTGGTGTGGTGTGGGAAAGCGTTATCTATTCCGCCGCAGTGCAGGTCAAGGTATTCGCCGAGGTTCTTCATGCTGATGCAGGAGCATTCGATATGCCAGCCGGGATAGCCTACTCCCCACGGAGAATCCCATTTAAGCTCCTGATCGTCAAACTTTGATTTGGTGAACCACAGCACAAAGTCCGCCTTGTTGCGCTTATTTGAGTCCTCCTCAACGCCCTCACGAACGCCGACCGCCAAGTCCTCCTCCTTAAAATCGTTAAAAACGTAGTATTTATCAAGCTTTCCCGTGTCAAAGTAAATATTGCCGCCCGCTTCGTAAGCGTACCCCTTATCCATAAGCGATGATATTACGCGGATAAACTCGTCAATATAGGACGTTGCAGGAACTACGGCGTCGGGAGTTTTTATATTCAGCTTTGCGCAGTCGGCAAAAAACGCGTCCGTGTAAAATTTTGCTATCTCCATGACCGTCTTATGCTCGCGCTTCGCACCTTTCAGCATTTTGTCGTCGCCCGTATCGCCGTCGCTTGTGAGGTGTCCCACGTCCGTGATGTTCATAACTCGCTTAACGTCAAGTCCTGTAAAGCGCAGGTACTTTTCAAGCACATCTTCCATTATATAGCTTCTAAGATTGCCGATATGGGCATAGTGATACACCGTAGGTCCGCAGGTGTACATGCTGACCTTTCCTGCCTCACGGGGGATAAATTCCTCTTTTTTTCTCGATAATGAATTGTATATCTGCATCGGAAAGTTCCTTTCTAAACAGACCCTCAGTCGGCTCTGTGAAAATTTTCTATGTTATTATTATATCATGGGCGCTTTTCTTTGTCAATACGGCAGGACGATGATTGTATGCGTAAATACAAATTGTATTTACATGCCTAAAAAAATTTTACGCATACGAAAAATCAATATATAAACAAACAGCGAACCCGAAATTTATCGGATTCACTGTTATTTGATTTGTGTTGTAATGGACACGCCGCTCAGTTCACAGGCACAGGGGCAATTTCGGGGATAAAATTTCTTGCGACAAAATAAACTCCGAAAAATCCGAGAACTATCCACCAGACAAGGGGCTTACGGGGAAGAATTTTTATCGGTTTCCCGAAAATGTCGAACAAAAGCTCGATATACAGGCAAAGAAGCAGCGCGCCCAAAAAAGGCAGGGAAGCGTTGTTTCTGACGGCGAGCAGGAAATCCCCGTGGAGCAGAGCGGTCATACAGCGCGTATTACCGCAGCCGGGGCAGTACAGTCCCGTCAGAATGTTAAAGGTGCATACGCCGAGATGATGTCCCAAGAAGATCAACTGTTCGTTAAATATGTACATTAAAATAACTGCCGTGGGAGCTGCTGCTGCCACGGCAATTTTGGTTGACCTTTTCATTATCTGATAATGAAGCTTATTGCGCTCGACATCTGGTCAAGAATATCTTGCAGGGGATTGTTGCCGTTTGCCATGTTTACTATATTCATTATCGTAGTAACAACTCCGATCACAAAGCCGACAGCACCGCAAATAATGCCTGCAAGAGCCATTGCTGCTCCCTCACGCTGCTGCTTCTTGCTGATGATACCGAGAACTACTGCAATAATTCCGCAGATGATTCCCACGTAGGTACAGCAGCATGCGCCAACGACAGCCACGATACCGAGTACCATAGCAGCTACGGACATACCCTTGCTGCCCTGCGGCTGCTGACCGCCCATGGGGTCGTACTGCTGATAGGGCTGCTGATTAAAGCTCTGATTATTCTGAGCATCGTTCACAGGCTGTACAGGCTCGGCAGGAACGTTCTGAACCTCCTGATTATTTGTGTTGTTGAAATCGTCCATTTGTTGAATCCTCCACTTATTTTTTTGCATAAAACCAATATATATATTTATCTTATGACGTTATTACCATTTTATCACACTTTTTTCACAATGTCAACAGGAAATATAAATTTCTTTAAAATCCGCTAAATCAGAGGGGATTTTGCCGCGCTTATTTATCGTACCTGTTCAATAAATTCGGGTGTATCGCCTATTTTACCGTGATCTTTCCGCCTTTCCAGTTTTCAAAGACGTATTTTTCCATGGCTTTATCCTTTGCCACGTTTTCAAACAGATCGCCGTCAAGGTAGAAGAAGTTCACGGGGTACTCCGTTCCGCTTTTCGCATCTTCGGGTATTTTCAGGAAAAACGTCACAACGTCGCCGTCAAGACCGTGATCCTTTTCAAACATTTCAGCAAAGAATATACTTCCCAAATTATTTGACGTAAGCTCCTCGGGCAGATTCTCCTGCCATTCCATAGCAACAGATCCGTTATTATATTCAGAAGCTTCACCGAGCTTCCTCTCGACCATGCGCTCCTCAACGTCTGCCATTTCGGGTTTGAGAACGTTGGGGTACGTTATATGAAAGCCGCACATGTTCCACTTTGCCTCGGCGTTTTCAATTGCGACCGTGACCTCCGCAACCTCTCCGGGGGCGGCGGTGGTGTCCTTGATAAAAAGTCTCGGACCGTCCTCAGCCGCCTTTATTTCCTCTGTGGGCGCGGCTGTGGGAGCTTCTGTAGCATTATCGCTGTAGGTAATTATACTGTTTTCGCCGCTGCTTGAACTATTATTCTTCTTATCGCCGCACGCCGTCATTGACATTAACGCCGTCAAAGCTGCGGCTGCGGCAATAATTCTGACTGTTTTCATTTTTTCAGTTCCCCTTTCTCTGTCCAACGGCGTCTATTTTGCCGTCCTTTTCACATACGAGTATTTCGTCTATTTCCGACGCGCTGCCGATTATTATATCCGCTATCTTATCTTCTATCTCCTGACGGATAACACGGCGAATATCCCTTGCTCCATAAGGCTTTCCGTAAGCCTCCTCGGCAATAAGTTTAAGAACCTCGTCATCGTATCTGAGAGAGATATTCTTTTCGCTCAGCGGCTCTTTCATCTCGTCAAGCATAAGCGCGGCAATATCCGCAAAGTCCGCCTTTGTAAGCTGCTTGAACACTACCACCTCGTCGATACGGCTGATAAACTCGGGTCGCAGGAACTCCCTGAGTCCTTTCATAGCCTTATCCTTTGAAATCTCGTTCTCGGTGCGGTTGAAGCCTACGCCGATGCTCTTATCAGTAGAGCCTGCGTTTGAAGTCATACAAATTATAGTGTTCTCAAAATTGACCGTTCTTCCGTGAGCGTCGTCTATTTTGCCCTCGTCAAGTATCTGCATGAGAATATTCATAACATCGGGGTGCGCCTTTTCTATCTCGTCAAAGAGAATTACCGAATACGGCTTGCGGCGAACCTTTTCCGTAAGCTGACCGGCTTCGTCATAGCCGACATATCCGGGAGGCGAGCCTATCATTCTCGCAACGGAATGCTTTTCCATGTATTCCGTCATATCAAGGCGGATAAGCGGTTCGGTGGAATCAAAAAGTTCCTCGGAAATAGCCTTGACAAGCTCCGTCTTGCCAACGCCCGTAGGTCCTACAAATATAAACGAAGCAGGTCTGCGGCGTTTACTGAGCTGAACTCTTGTACGCTTTATAGCCTTTGTAAGCACGGAAACGGCTTCGTCCTGACCGAGAACACGCTTTTTCAGAGCGTCCTCCAGACGAGCGATCTTCAGGAACTCTGTCTCGGCTATCTTGCTTGCAGGAATACCCGTCCAAAGCTCCACCACCTTAGTGACGTCACCCTCCGTGACCTGAATGTTGTTCACCTTTTCGCGCAGCTCCTGTTCATGAGCGTTTGCCTGCACAAGACGGCTTCTCATTTCGGCGATAGCCTCGTAATCGGGTTCGGGATCTTCCGACATGTTCTTTACCATATCGTCCAGAACCTTGACTTCTTTCAGCACCTTTGAATGCTCCGCCAGCTCGGGAGAACGTATGCTTGCATAAGCGCAGCTCTCGTCCATAAGGTCGATAGCCTTATCGGGCAGGAAACGGTCGGTAATATATCTTTCAGAAAGCACCGCGCACACACGGATAAGATAATCCGAAATATGCACCTTATGATAATCCTCGTAATACTTCTTTATGCCGAGAAGCACGCTTACCGTGTCCTCTATAGTCGGTTCGGCGACGGTAACGGGCTGAAAACGTCTTTCAAGGGCAGAATCCTTTTCGATATACTTTCGGTATTCGCCGAACGTAGTCGCTCCTATCACCTGCACCTCTCCTCTTGAGAGAGCAGGCTTGAGGATATTAGCCGCATTCATCGAGCCTTCCGAATCGCCTGCGCCCACAAGGTTATGCACCTCGTCGATAAAGAGGATAATGTTTCCCTCACGCTTTACCTCGTCAACCAACCCCTTTACACGGCTTTCAAACTGTCCTCTGAACTGAGTTCCAGCCACAAGAGCGGTAAGGTCGAGGAGGTACACTTTTTTATCGGCAAGGTTGAACGGAACGTCCCCCGAATCAATACGCTGAGCTATTCCCTCGGCAATAGCGGTCTTGCCCACGCCCGGTTCGCCGATAAGACAGGGATTGTTCTTTGTGCGGCGTGAAAGTATCTGAACTACTCTCGCTATCTCCTTATCTCTGCCGATGATATTGTCAAGCTCGCCGTCAGCCGCCTTTTTGGAAAGGTTGGTGCAATAGCTGTTAAGGAAACGAAGTTCCTTTTTCTTTTTATCCTTTTTTTCCTTATCCTTTTCACGCGTCCTGCCGAAAAATCCCTTGCCGGCAGGCTCGCTGTTCTTCTCCTCCTTGACGGATTCGGGTTCTTCAAACTCCTTGTTTGCTCCGCCGAACATGTTCGACAGAAATTCGGGCATAAGTCCCGAACCGCCCATCTCGAACGAGTCGCCGTCCAGCATATCCATCATCTGCTCGGAGAGGTGATCTATCTCCTCGTCGGAAATGCCCAAACGCTCCATGTATTCCGCTACCTGCGGCACGTTTTTCTCTCTTGCACAGTTCAGGCAGAGACCCTCGTTTTTCTTTTCGTTTCCCTTAATCGAGGTAATAAATACGACCGCCGGACGTTTTTTGCAGTTACTGCACATTATCATTTAAAATTTTCCTCCAAAACAGTAATATATTTGTAATTATAAATGAGTACATTTGGCACAAATCACAAAACTGACAGCCTTTAGCCGTTAGCCGTTAGCTTATGGTGTCCGCTGCTAAAGGCTAATGGCTAATAGCTAACGGCTTTAACAATGCTCATTTATAGTTTGTAATTATATCGCCCTTACAGATTCATAGCAAATTCGTAAAAATATTTGAACACATACGATTTTTCAACAGCCTCGTTGTTGAAGAAAAGCATCTCGTCGCTACCCATAACAGCCCATAAACGAACCGACACGGCTATTGCAAGTATGACAGTACCTGCCACAACGATACCTGCAATTCCTCCGATCATATGTGAGGAAACACTTGACGGGGACGTATCACGTCCTCCGAGGAATGCGTTCGCGCTGAACACTATAAGCGCGCCCAAGACTATAAACACTGTCAGATACGCGATAAGCGATATAAGCGTTTCGTATGCCGCCGATGTATAATGTTCCGCAATATACCCTGCCGCAGGACGCATGTTCTCCTGATCTCTCAAAAGAGGAACAAGCTCCTGTATTCCGCTGCTGTCGTTTCGTATAGCCGCCGCAGCCGTTTCAGCCGCAAATTTATTAAGGGCTTCCTCCGCAATATCGCCTATAACGACCGCAAATCCCTCATGTATCTTTTCAAGAAGAATATCGTTATTCTCCTCGACCTTTCGCGCGTTGATATTGTTGACGTATTTTGCGATCGCTTCATCGTATTGTACGTCCGAATCCAAAATATTCTCCAGCTTGCTTTTATCGACTTTTATGCTGTAACCCATGCTTTCAAGATACGCTGAATACCTGTCGGTAAAGGTACTGCTGTCAATACATTTTTCGATTTTTTTGGCATTGCCGTTTTTTATTGTGCTGCCGCTGATACTGTCCGCGACCGCTCCGCTTATGCCGAATGCCGCCGCAGCCGCTATGACCAAGCCGAGCGCAGCTACAAGCCCTTTCATAAAGCCTTTTCTTCCGCTCAGGAAAATGCACACCAACAGTACAGCTCCCGCCATAACGTCATAAAACCACCAGAATTGCGTTCCCATTACATGCCTCCTTTATGGCGACCTCTAAAAACCTCTTTTGACAAAAATCAAACAGGTTTTAAAGATCGACTTTAACTTTCATAATTTATTCGGTCTATCTTGTCGAAGCTTTTCAGAAATACGTATCCGCCGCATCTGACAAAGCCCGTATAAGAATCGTTTACCTGTGCCGTCGATCTGAGACTGCCCTCAAAATCATAGGCAAGGACGGAATTTTTCGTCATAACATATGCAAGACCCTCGCTTACGGTCACATCTATAAGCGGACTGTCAAAGCTCAGCTCCAAAGGTTCTTTCCCTATGCCGTCGAAAAGCGTCATAACGTATTTTCGCGTATCATCGCTGTTGATAATAACGGCTGTCCTGCCGTTTTCGCACGAACCTCCGGCAAACTCGCCGTCATATCGGTAAAGCGAGCTTATCTGACCGCTTCCGTCAACGTATCCGCAGGCGTCTATGCCGATGACCGCAGCGCCGTTCCCGAAGCCGCAGACCTCCACGCCGAGGGTATCAAGTCCCGGCGAAGTCCATTTTTCGCTGCTTTCCGTAAACGTAGTCTCCTGAACAGACGTTACAAGAGAACCGTTTTCCGCATATATGTAGCTGATAACGCAGCCCTTGCTGTCCTCGGTGAAGCTTATGTCGTTCACACGCTCAACGCATTTTCTTTCATAGATAAACTTTCCGTCACGGTCGTAAACGTTTATCTCGCAGTCATAATCCGCCGAAGTCGTCACGACCGCCGTGTATCCGTCGGGGCTCAGGCGGACGAACATGATATTCTCCTCCGACTCCTTTGAATAGAGAACGCCGTTTCTGTCCTCTACGCTGAAACGGCTGCCGCCGCTTTCATAGATAAGCGCCCTGCCGTTGACGGCATTCATCACTGCATTAGTATATGCGTGCTGACGGCGTTTGATAAGTCCGCCCTCGTCGCTGTAGATATAAATGCTTGAATCGCTGAGGACGAAAAGCATGTTATCCGAGCATTCAAGCTGATAGGCTTCTCCGCCGCTTACCTCGATAGGGAAGTTCCCCTGCGCAAGTCTGCCGTCGTTTACTATGGTGGTGTACTGCTTTCCTATGCCGCGAAGCTTCGGCAGCCACAGCTCCTGCGTTATGAATATTACCGCTCCTATCACCAGTATGATAAGAAATACTGCAAATCTGACAAGGCGTTTCTTTCGTTTTTCTTTATTCTGTTTTTCTATAGCGTCATTCTCATCATACATTGACATGAAAAAAATCCTCCGTCAATAATAAACTTTATTAAGATACAATCCGTGAGCCATTGCCGTCCTGCCTGCTTTAAGCCTGTCCCTTGCTGCAAGAATTGCAGGCATATCGTCCGGCGAAAACCGTCCCTCGCTGACGTCCATAAGCGTCCCTGCAATTATCCTAATCATATTATACAGAAAACCGTCGCCTTTTACAAGCATTATCACAGAAGTTCCACTATTTTCTATTTCAAGTGAATAAATCGTCCTCACAGTTGTTGAAACAGTTGTACAGTCCGCACAAAAGGATGCGAAGTCGTGAGTACCCACAAAATATGCCGCCGCCTTTCTTGCCGCTTCAACATCAAATTTTCTGCGGTAGTGAAAGGCAAGATCCGAGCCGAAAGGGTCTTTCGATTCGCTGCAATGAATTTTATAGATGTACTCCTTGCCCTTGCAGTCAAACCTCGCATGAAAATCAAGGGGAACGTCCTCGCAGCTCAGTATGGAAATATCGTCGGGGAGTTCGCCGTTTACGCCTCTGCAAAAGCCGATGTTCCGTATCGTACTTTCGGTTTTCACGTTAAAGCAGAACTCGTTGGCATGAACGCCCGTATCAGTCCTCGAACAGCCGACTATAGCCGCTTTCTCGTTCAATACCTTCGATACCGCCCTTTCAAGCACCTCCTGAACGGTGAGCGCATTGCTCTGCCGCTGGAACCCGTGATACTTAGTCCCCCGATACGCCGTCATTACTTTCAGATTTCTCATTGCCGCTCACCTTTTCCTGTTCAGTCTCTTTTTCTGCGCCGCTTTCGGGAACGTCCGCTTCATCGCCCGAAACTTCCGCAGTCTCGTCCGATTCTTTTTCGTCAGCCGACACGGGAACGCTCTCGGCTGCCGCTTCGGATTTTTTCTTTTTCCTTGAATCTAAATAAGCGAAAAGGATAAACAACAGAAGCGAACCGCCGCTTACGATAAGTCCCACGGCAAAACCGTCGGGAGAATATTTCAGAACGACCTCATGCCGACCGGCGTCCGCCTTGATTCCGAGCATTGCGTCAAGTACGGGGAAAGTCTCGGTCTTTTTGCCGTCAACGTACACGCTCCAGCCCTTTTCGTAGGGTATCGAGAAGTACATCACGCCGTAGTCCTTGACGTTTATATCGCCCTTTATCTCAGTATCGGAAAACTCCGTGATATTGAGCTGTTCATCGGCAAGTCGGCTGTATGCGGACGTAAACGCCTCCTTATCGAGCGCGTACACCACAAAGGAATAATTTCCCGAACGTGTGTCCGACGAGTATTTCAGTTCGGCAGAAGCGACCGAGCCGCCCTGTCCTTCGCCCATTGGAAATGCGATAGAATAGCCGTTGGACGAAACAGAAGCGTCCGCCGATACGCCGTCGCAGGTGACGTTGATAGAATCTACGCCGTTGCCCCTTACGTAGCCGTAAAGGTATGCTCCGTCAACTCCGTCGAAGTCGTAAGTCGCCTTAGCCTCCGACTCTGCGTCCACAACGCCGAAGAAATATTCGCCGTAGCTTGATTTATCGACCTCAACGTTGTCGTAGGAGACCATTTTCACGGGCTGCGCGGTGAAAAGGCTCGCATCGAGACCGCTTGCCTTTTTCATAACGATGTTCTGATACTCAAAGGGATTTACTCCCGAAGAATTGTCAACATCGAGTACCGAGGAGTCCATCATAAAACCGAGCGAAAGGCTGTATTTGTTTTCGTAGAGATTTACGGGGTCAACCGAACATACAGGCTCAAGGAAAGCGGAGCTGTTTTTCAGAGGTCCGAGCTTTGACACGACGTATTTAAGTCCGAGAAGCGAGTTTGCCACGGGGGTTCCCGTGCGGTAATAGAAACGGTTTCCCGCCTCCGAAGCGTACAGTCCGAGCCGCTGGAAGTACCTCGTAACGGACACGTTCGCCGACGAAGAAAACTGCGAAAGTCCGTTGTAGCCGTAAAGCGAACTGTCGTTGAGAGTATATGTGCCTGTCATTTCAGTGCGGTAGAACTTTGAACGATCGCGTTCCCTCATTACATCGAGAACTTTCTGGACTTCAACGTTGTACGAGGGAAAGCTGTTGTAATCCGACGTACCTACGGTATGAACGCCGATAACTGCGTTTTTGGACATTTCCGTGATGACCGCCGCCGCAACCGCCACGTTTATAACGGCTCTGAATACGTTCTTGTCTTTAAGCGGCATGAGCTTCACGCAAATAAATATCAGGATATAGACCGCCGTTATTATCAGAGAGCTTTTCAGCGCAGCGTCGCCGAACGAAAAGCCCTCCTCCGTATCCTTGTCCGAAAGATAGCACATGTAAAATACCGCGCACGGCGCAAGTACAAGCATGGGTAATTGATACAGCTTAATACCCTTTTCCGTCATAACGTCATACGCGCGGTAAGCCGCCGCCGCAAGAACAAAGCTGAAAATAAAGGCATATCTGTACGGCAACTGATTCGTTACATGGAAACCGTGCCATATGAAATTAAGCTGATTCATATTGCAGCTTACGGCAATAAGCGCAAGCATAAGCACGGAAGCTATTTTTTCCCGAATTTTTATCCCCGGCGAGAAAAGGAAAACTCCGAAAAGGGTCACGGCAAGCATTCCGCACGCAAAATTAGGCAAGCCCTCCTTGAAGGTCGGTTCGCTGTAGGAAATGAGGTTAGCAAAAATATCCTGCCACTTTTCAGCCCACTCTACATTCGCAGGGAACGTGTTGTTTGCGCTGTAGGTAAGCTTCAAAGCAAGGTACGAGGGCAAAAGCATGAACGCTCCCAGTCCGATTCCGATAACGGAAGAACGGACGATAAGCCAAATCTTTATAAAGAATTTCTTGAAGCCGTCCCACTCGATAATTGCGGCGGCGGCAAACATGAATATAGTGAAAATACAGGTGAAAAAGCCTATATAGTAGTTCGATAAAAGCGAGAGCGCAAGCGCCGCCGTGTAGAGCTTCCACTTTCCCTCTCTGCACATAGCCGTAACGCCCAGCATAACAAGCGGAAACAGCGCGATCGTATCGAACCACATAACGTTCCAGTAATAGCCCAGACTGTAGCTGCAAAGCGCAAATATTACGGAAAAAATAACTATCGAAAGATCGCGGCGTTTGTAGGTGTATCTGAGAAAACAACTGAAAAACGCTCCGCAGAAGCCGATCTTTGCGGCAAGGAGATACATCAGGCATTCACGGGTATGCTCCTCGTCAAAGAACACCGATATCCAGTTGAGCGGACTTGCGGCGTAATAGGAAATGAGCGAGAGGAAGTTCGTGCCTATACCGTTCTGCCACGAATAAAGGAACGAACCGCCCGTAAGCAGTTTTTCCCTCAGCACACGGAAAAACGGATAATACTGATGCCAAAGATCGACCACAAGGAACTGTTTGTCGCCGCTCTCCTGAAATTTGCCGTCCGTGAACCACAGAATATGGATCCCCTCTTTCTGAAACGCTATCAGCATTATTATGAAAGGGATAAAAAACGACAGCAGAAAATATAGCGCGCCCTTTTCGTACATTATATTGGCGAACTTGCTCTTTCTGAAACGCTCTACTCCGTCTTTCCACGATCTTACGCTTTTTTTCACATTTGTTTTTGTCTTGTTTTCCATTTTGCTACCTCTCCGATCAACTTCTACGATATAAAATATCCCGATATGACGTTACTCAGTCTGCTGAACAAATCTATTTTAAAACAATACCCAACGCTACTGCTCCGCCGTAAAACAAAATCGTTACCGCAAGAGCTACATAGTCTCTCGGCGCAGAACATAGCTGTCTGAGCCTTGTTCTTCCCTCGCCGCCCCGATAACATCGGCACTCCATTGCCGTTGCAAGTTCGTCCGCCCGTCTGAACGCCGATATGAACAGCGGCACAAGTATGGCTACCATGTTTTTTGCACGCGTCATAAAACTTCCGCTGTCTATCTCCGCGCCTCTTGCTTTCTGCGCCGCCATTATCTTATCTGTCTCCTCGATAAGGGTCGGTATGAATCTCAATGCGATAGACATCATCATAGCAAGCTCATGCACGGGTACTTTCAGTTTTTTCAGCGGCGACAAAAGCCGCTCTATTGCGTCTGTAAGCGTTATGGGGGACGTTGTATAGGTCAGCAGAGAGCTTCCCATAATAAGCAGCGTTATCCTGATGAGCATAAATACGCTCACATTAATGCCCTCCGAAGTGATTTTTATGAACTTCCACTGAAAGTACACTTCTCCGCTGCTGATAAACAGAAGATTCAGCACCGCAGTCAAAATAAGAAACGGCATAAGCGGCTTTACCGACTTAACGAACATTTTAAACGGTATACGGGATAAAATTATCGCCGCCGCAGTAAAAACAGCTCCTACGCTCAGGCAGAGGATATGATCCCCTGCAAAAAGCATCATGATATATATAAACGTTATAACTATCTTGAATCTTGGGTCAAGCCGATGTATCAGGCTGTTCCCCGGGAAGTACTGTCCTATGGTAATATCCCTCAGCAATTTTTTGTACCCCCTTTTTCGGCAAGCTTTTTCAGCAGCAGTTTTTTTGCGTATTCCATTGTATACACGTCCTTGCCGAAATCCAACCCTTGCTTTTTAAGTTCGATAAAGACCTTCGTTATCTGCGGCACGTCAAGTCCTATTTCCGCTATTTCCTCCGCTCGGGCGAACACCCTCTCGGTATCGTCATAGCAAAAAAGCTTCGCCTTGTTCATAACGAGTATCTTATCCGCAAATCCTGCAATGTCCTCCATACTGTGGGAAACTATGAGGATAGTGTTTTTCGTTCTTTTGTGGTACGCCTTTATATGCCCGAGTATCTTGTCTCTGCCGGCAGGGTCAAGACCGGCGGTAGGCTCGTCAAGTATAAGGACTTTCGGATTCATCGCCATAACTCCCGCTATGGCAACTCGCCTTTTCTGCCCTCCCGAAAGCTCAAAGGGCGAACGCTCCAGAAGCTCCTCGCTAAGTCCTATATCGTATGCCGTTTCGAGAACTCTTTTCTTTATCTCGGCTTCGTCAAGTCCCATGTTTTTCGGTCCGAAAGCTATGTCCTTGAACACGGTTTCCTCAAATATCTGATATTCGGGATACTGAAAAACAAGTCCGACTTTAAAACGAACGTCACGGATATTTTTTTTATCCGCCCATATATCCTCGCCGTCAAGAAGAACTTTTCCCGACGTAGGCTTCAAAAGACCGTTGAAATGCTGTATCAGCGTGGATTTTCCCGAGCCTGTATGTCCCATTACGCCTACCATTTCACCCTCGTCTATTTTCAGGTCAACATGATCGACAGCGGTTTTCTGAAAGGGCGAACCCTCGCTGTAAACATATGTCAGTCCCCGTGTTTCAAGTATTGCCAATTTTACCTCTCCTTACTGCTTTCCCAAAAAATCCTCGATACTGCCGGTTCCGCCCGTTGATACGTAGGAGTAATATGCCAAAATAAGCGAAGCGTCCGAGGCATCTATCGTTCCGTCTTTGTCAAGGTCGGCAAGCTTTTTCACGCTTTCAGGAAATTTGCCGTTTCCGCCCGTGGAAAGCATTGCATACTCTACCAGCACAAGGGACGCGTCGGAAGAATCCACCATGCCGTCGCCGTTGACGTCGCCGCAGCTTACTTCCGTTATTGGCGTAGTGGTGGGCGGTGTTGTAGTTGTCGTAGTAGTTGTTGTGGTGGTCGTCGTTGTCGTTGTCGTTGTTGTGGTTGTAGTCGGGATAGTAGTAGTTGTCGTTGTTGGCGGCGCGCCCTCGATTACTGCAAAGTTATAACCGTATTTTCCGGCGTATGCTTGCGCGGTGGAGTTTTGGTAACCGCAGATAGTACCGTTTAAGTAAGCTTGCCCGTTTACATCATAACCGGCGAAGATCGTAGTCGGGCTATCAAGAATCTGACATTTGGGGTTTTTTATTGTTATTGATGTTAAGCCCTCACAGCTATGAAACGCGTCCCCACCAATACTTGTAACGCTGTAAGGAATTGTTATTGATGTTAAACGTTTACAGAGAGAAAATGTACCCTGCTCAATACTTGTAACGTTGTTGGAGAGAGTTACCGACGTTAATTGTGAACAGAGAGAAAACGCCATACTGCCAATACTTGTTACACTGTCGGGTATCGTTATTGATGTTAAGCTCGAACAGCCGCTGAATGCACTTCGACCAATACTTTTAACGCTGTTCGGGATCGTTATTGACGTTAAGTTTTCACAGACGTTAAATGTACCCGTTTCAATAGTTGTAATGCTGTTGGGAAGCTCTGCCGATGTTAAGCTTCTGCATTGATCAAACGCATAACTGCCGATACTTGTAACACTGTCGGGTATCGTTATTGATCTTAACATAGTTTTATGAAACGCATAACTGCCAATACTTGTGACGCTGTTAGGGATATTTATTGATATAAACGGACAGCCTGAAAAAGCATAAGCGCCAATACTTGTAACGCTGTTGGGTATCCTTACCGACCCTAAGCTTATACAGTTCTCGAACGCATTCCAACCGATACTTGTAACGCTGTCGGGAATATCTATTGTTTCTAAACGAGAACAGCCATTAAATGCTTCATCGCTAATACTTGTAACACCGTTTGGTATCCTTATTGATCTTAATTCTGCACATTCGCGAAATGCGCCCTTACCGATATTTGTGACGGTGTCGGGGATACGTATTCTATATAAACCTTTACAGTCTGAAAATGCCTCGTCACCAATACTTGTAATGGGTAAATCGCCGATCTCGTCAGAAAAACCGTAAACTTCGCTTTCTATATCAACTTCGGCTGCGTATTTACTACAGCCTATAATTTCAATATGATCGCTGTATTTCCTGATCGTAAGCTCCTTAAATGTATAATCGCGGTATTCTCCCTCCGCGTTTGCGGTTACGGAAGCGTTGGGTATAACCGCCGAAAAGGTCGGAACGCCCACGCCTATTACCGTCATTGCAAGAACTCCTGCAATAATCCTCTTGATACTCATAATAAACCAACCTTTCAACATAAGGTAACTCTTTGACCCCGTTACCATAAAATTAATCGGGAAAACTCACTTTCCGCCCGTTGATACGCGGGCGTAATATTCCAAAATAAGCGAAGCGTCCGAGGAATTTATCGTTCCGTCTTTGTTAAAGTCGGCAAGCTTTTTTACGCTTTCCGAAAAATTGCCGTTTTTTCCCGTGGAAATCAGCGCATACTCTGTAAGTACAAGCGACGCGTCGGAAGAATCGACCATGCCGTCGCCGTTGACGTCGCCGAGCATATCATTTTTCGGAGCTTCGCCGAGAGAGACAAATTTTCTGCCGTATTTTTCGGCATACGCCTGTGCGGTCGAGTTGTCGTAGCCGTAAATTGCAGCGGTATTGCTGATCGTGTATTCTGAATCGTAAATTTTACAAATCGGATTCTTAAAGGTGATTTTTGTCAAGCCTGTGCACTCATAAAACGCACTTTCACTAATTCTTGTAACGCTGTCTGGAATAACAACATTGCCCGAGCATGTCGTGCCGTCAATTAAAATTCCGTTTACGACAACAAGCGGATCGTCTGCTTGTTTCGCTTTAAGCCACGGAGTATCTTTAAATACATCTTGGTCGAAATGTGTAACGCTGTCGGGTATAGTGATTTCTGTCAGGCTTTTGCAACCGCAAAACGCCCAACCGCCAATGCTTGTAACGCTGTCAGGAATGGTGATTTTCGTCAGTCCCGAACAATCGTAAAACGCATAACTGTCAATACTTGTAACGCTGTCGGGAATTGTGATTTTGGTAAGTTCTGTGCAGTTCTTAAATACATACCAACCAATGCTTGTAACGCTGTTTGGTATGTTTATTTCTGTCAGGCTTTCGCAACCATTAAATGTATAATCACCAATACTTGTAACGCTGTCGGGTATGGTGACTTCTGTCAATCCTGTGCAGCCAAAAAATGCAGAATTTCCAATACTTGTAACGCTATCAGGTATGATTATTTTTGTCAGACTTGTGCAATTTTTAAATGCACTATTACCAATGCTTGTAATGCTGTTGGGTATGATGATTTCTTTCAAGCTTTCGCAACCATTAAATGTATAATCACCAATACTTGTAACGCTGTCGGGTATAGTGATCTTTGTCAGGCTTGTGCAGCCCTCAAATGTATTATTTCCGATACTTGTAACGCTGTTTGGTATATTTATTTCTGTCAGGCTTTTGCAGCCATAAAACGTTTCAATACCAAAACTTTTAATACTGTCGGGAATAACGATCTCTGTCAGGCTTTCGCAGTTTAAAAAAGCCCTACTCCAAATGCTTATAACAGGAAGTCCGTCAATCTCGGCAGGAATAACGACTGATGTTGCCGATTCATCACAGTCCGAAATCCAAATATTGTTTCCCGATTTTTTGTAGGTAAGCTGTTCGTATGTTCCCTCTGTATAAGCAGAAGCCGTAATCGCCGCATTATCCGCAGTTTTTTCATAGGCAGAGGGCAAAACAGTCCCCATAATGCAAACCGCCGTAACGCCTGCAATAATCTTCTTGATACTCATGATAGATAGTCCTTTCAACATAAGGTAACTCTTTGACCCCGTTACCGTAAATTTAAGCCGTAATATTGGGGAAAACTCACTTTCCGCCCGTTGATACGTTGGCGTAATATTCCAAAATAAGCGAAGCGTCCGAGGAATCTATCGTTCCGTCTTTGTCAAGGTCGGCAAGCTTTCTCACGCTTTCCGAGAAATTGCCGTTTTTGCCCGTGGAAATCAGCGCATACTCTGTCAGCACAAGGGACGCGTCGGAAGAATCGACCACTCCATCGCCGTTGACGTCGCCGAGCATATCTTTTGTGGGAGCTGCGCCGAGGGAGACAAATTTTCTGCCGTATTTTTCGGCATACGCTTGTGCGGTCGAGTTGTCGTAGCCGTAAATTGTGCCGTTGAAATAAGGTCCACTGTTTTCGTCATATCCGCTTGTAAATGTATATAAAACGTCACCGATTTCACATTTGGGATTTAAGATCGTTACTGATGTTAAATCTGCACACCCATCAAACGCCCAATTTCCGATACTTGTTACACTGTCGGGAATAGTAACTGATGTCAGCCCTGTGCAGACACTAAATGCACTATCTCCAATAATTGTAACGCTATTCGGAATTGTTATTGAAGTTAAATTGATACAACTGTGAAACGCACTATCTCCAATACTTGTAACGCTGTCGGGTATGGTGATTTTTTTCAAACTCTCACAGCCCCAAAATGCAGAATCTCCGATACTTGTAACGCTGTCGGGTATTGTTACTGAAGTTAGATCACAGTTTGAAAATGCCCAATTCCCAATGCTTTTTACACCCTCCGGAATAACAACATCGCCCGAACATGTCGTGCCGTCAATTAAAATGCCGCTTACGATAACAAGAGGATCATCTGCTCGTTTGGATCCAAGCCATGGAGTATCATCAAATGCACTCGATCCAATACTTGTAACGCTATCGGGCATATCGACCTCTGTCAGGCTTGTGCAGCCGCTAAACGCACGCAAACCAATGCTTGTAACGCTGTTTGGTATGGTGATCTCTTTCAGTTTTGTGCAGCCGCTAAATGCACTCGCACCAATACTTGTAACGCTGTCGGGAATAATAATTTCTGTCAGTCCTGTGCAGTTCCAAAATGCACTATCTCCAATACTTATAACGCTGTTGTGAATAGTAACTGATGTCAGACCCGAACAATTAGAAAACGCATAACTGCCAATACTTGTAACGCTGTCGGGTATGGTGATTTTTTTCAAACTCTCACAGCCATAAAATGCAGAATCTCCGATACTTGTAACGCTATCGGGTATGGCGACTTCGGTAAGGCTTGTGCAATTCCCAAACACCCAACCACCGATCCTTGTTACAGGCACACCGTTAATTTCGGCAGGAATAACGACCGATGTTGCCAATCTATCACAGTCAGTAATCTCAATGTGGTCGCCATAATTATAGTAAGTAAGCTGTTCGTATTTTCCCTCTGTATAATCAGCCGCAGAAGCCGTAATTGCCGCATTATCCGCAGTTTTTCCGTAGGCACATGGCAAAACAGTCCCCATAACGCAAACAGCCGTAACGCCTGCAACAATTCTCTTGATACTCATGATAAGCCCCCTTTTCAATTAAATAAATTCATAATAGCCGATACGCATTCTTCCTCGGTTATTATCTCGTCTGATATGTCATAGCCTGCCTTTTTTAGCTCATAGGCAAGCTCCGTGACCTGCGGAACGTCAAGACCTATTTTCTTGACCTGCTCCACCTGTGAGAACACAGCCCTCGGGGTATCGTCAAGGATAACTCTGCCCTTATCCATTACGACTACCCGTCCGCATTGAGCCGCTTCGTCCATATAGTGAGTTATAAGCACGATCGTAATGCCGTACTCACGGTTCATACGCTTTATGACCGCCATGACCTCGCGCCGTCCTTGGGGGTCGAGCATGGCTGTAGGCTCGTCAAGAATTATGCACTTAGGCTTCATTGCGATAATTCCCGCAATAGCCACCCTCTGCTTCTGTCCGCCCGAAAGCTGCGACGGAGAATGCAGGCGATAATCGTACATATTTACGTCTTTCAGAGCATCGTCAACACGTCTGCGCATTTCCTCGTATGGAACGCCGAGATTTTCAAGGGCAAACGCCACGTCCTCCTCGACGATAGATGAGACTATCTGATTATCGGGATTCTGAAAAACCATTCCTGCACGGCGGCGAAGCTCGAAAATCTTATCCTCATCGGCAGTATCTATGCCGTCCACCGTGACTGTACCCGACGTGGGAACAAGTATTCCGTTGATATGCTTTGCAAGGGTCGATTTTCCCGAGCCGTTATGCCCGAGTATCGCCGTAAACTCCCCCTCTTTTATAGTAAGGTCAATGCCTTTCAGCACTTCGGCAGGTTCGCTTTCTTCCTCTGCCGGATAGCTGAAATGCAGATTTTTTATTTCAATTATATTGCTCATTTATTTCCTTTCAAGCGACAGGCGCTTTGAAATATCGGCTCACTTTTCCCATATCGCCGTTGAACCGCACGGCAGGGTCATTCCCGTTGATCTTACGGGCAGACCTATCTCGTCAAAGGTCACGTTTCCGCCGAATCTGCCGGTCAGTACGCTGCCGAGGATATAACCCATAACAGACGGCGAAAGTCCCGTGGTATAGCTGTTTATCAGAAAAAACAGCGGATCGTCCGAAAGAACTCCCGAACACAGCTTAACAAGGTCGTAAACGCAGTTTTCAAGCTTCCAGACCTCTCCGCCCGGACCTCTGCCGTAGCTCGGGGGGTCCATTACAACGGCGTCGTACCTGCGTCCCCTGCGTATCTCACGGGCAATAAATTTTTCGCAATCGTCCACTATCCAACGGATAGGCTTGTCGGAAAGTCCCGAAGCTGCGGCGTTTTCTCTTGCCCACTGAACCATGCCCTTTGAAGCGTCCACATGGCACACGGAAGCTCCCGCTTCGGCGCACGCAAGAGTAGCCCCTCCCGTGTAGGCGAACAGGTTCAGCACGTTTATCTCACGTCCCGAACTGCGTATTTTTTCCGCCATGTAGTCCCAGTTTACCGCCTGTTCGGGGAAAAGTCCCGTATGCTTGAAGCCCGTCGGCTTTATGTTAAAAGTAAGATTTTTGTAATTTACAGTCCAGCCGTCGGGAAGTCTCCTGCGGAACTTCCATTTTCCGCCGCCCTGATTTGAACGGTGATAGTGACCGTCGGCTTTGTTCCACAAGGGGTCGTTCCTCTCGGTTTTCCAGATTATCTGCGGATCGGGGCGGACAAGGCTTATTTCGCCCCATTTTTCGAGCTTTTCTCCGTCCGAGGTATCTATTATTCTGTAATCGCGCCAGTTTTCAGCAGTTCTCAATGTTACAACATCCTTTTTGATAAATCGACATTAGTCAATTTTTTTATTATTTATTGTTTTTTCAAAAAATCCTCGATACTGTCAGTTCCGCCCGTTGATACGTGGGCGTAATACGACAGGATAAGCGAAGCGTCCGAGGAATCTGCCATTCCGTCTTTGTTAAGGTCGGCAAGCTTTTTTTCGCTTTCCGAAAAATTGCCGTTTTTGCCCGTGGAAAGCAGCGCATACTCTACCAGCACAAGCGACGCGTCGGAAGAATCAACCATGCCGTCGCCGTTGACGTCGCCCAGTCCGTATGTTACCGTGGGAGGAACGGGAGGTTCAAAGATAGTTACGAATTTTCTGCCGTATTTTTCAGTATACGCCTGTGCGGTCGAGTTTTCGTAGCCGTAAATTGCAGCAGTATATTCGATTGTAGATGTTTCATCGTAAATTTCACAATCAGGGTTAAGAAAGGTGATCTCTTTCATTCTTGCGCAACTGCTAAACGCGCTACTTCCTATACTTGTAACACTTTCGGGAATGATGATTCCTGTCAGACTTTCACATTGTCCAAACGCATTACCGCCAATATCCGCAACTCCCTCGGAAAGAGTTACCGATGTCATATTTCTGCATTGACTAAACGCCGAATAGCCGATGCTTGTAACGCTGTCGGGAATAGTAATTGACTTAAGATTCAAACAACCGCCGAACGCACTTACGCCTATACTTGTAACGCTGTCCGGAATAACAACGTCGCCCGAGCAAGCAAAACCGTCAATTAAAATTCCATTTATAATAACAAGCGGATTTTCTGCTTGTTTCGCTCCAAGCCATGGTGTATATTCAAATGCTGATCCACAAATGCTTGTAACGCTTTCGGGTATGATGATTTCTTCCAGCCCTTTACAGCGAGCAAATGCAAAATCATCGATACTTGTTAAGCTGTCGGGTAAGGCGATTTCTGTCAATCCTTTACATTCATAAAATGTAGACTTTCCAATACTTGTAACGTTGTTTGATATTGCGATTTCTGTCAACCCTGTGCATTTCCAAAATGCACTTTCTCCAATACTTGTAACGCTGTCGGGCATACTGATCCCTGTCAGTCCTTCACAGTCTTTAAATGCACCTCTTGCAATACTTGTAACACCCTCCGGGATAACAACATCACCCGAGCATGCCGTGCCGTCGATTAAAATTCCGTTTACGACAACAAGCGGATCGTCTGCTTGTTTCGCTTTAAGCCACGGAGTATTAGAAAAAGCAACTTCACCAATACTTGTTACGCTGTCGGGTATGGTAATTTCTGTCAGATTAGTGTCCTCAAACGTAGCATTGCCTATACTTGTAACGCTGTCGGGTATGGTAATTTCTGTCAGACTTGTGCAGTCTTCAAACGCCCAATCGTCAATGCTTGTAACACTGTCAGGAATGGTAATTTCTGTCAGATTTGAGCAACTCGAAAATGCACTCTCACTAATATTTGTAACGCTATCGGGAATGGTAATTGCTGTAATTCCTTTGCAAGCCCCAAATGCACTTTTACCAATACTTGTAACGCTGTCGGGAATAACAACATCACCCGAGCATTTATTACCGTCAATCAAGATACCGTTTACTATAACAAGCGGATTTTCAGCTTGTCTGGATTCCAACCATGGTGTTTGAGCAAATGCAGCATGTCCAATACTTGTAACGCTTTCGGGTATGGTAATTTCTGTCAAGCTTGTGCAGTCACCAAACGCAGAAGTGCCTATACTTGTAACGCTGTCAGGTAAGATGATCTCTTTTAGTCCTGTGCAGCGAAAAAATGCATTCTCACCGATACTTGTAACGCTGTTTGGTATGGTGATTTTTGTCAATTCCCAACATTGATCAAATACACGCTCACCAATACTTGTAACGCCGTCGGATATAATAACTTCTTTCAGTACTTTGCAGTCGCTAAACGCACGATCTCCAATGTATTTAACACTGTCAGGAATGGTAATTTCTGTCAGTTTTTCACACTTCCCAAACGCTCTCGCCCCAATATTTATAACCCCGTTGGATATAGTAATTTTTGTCAGTCCTTTGCAAGCTGAAAATGCACTGGCGCCAATACTTATAACGCTGTTCGGTATGGTAATTTCTGTCAGTCCTGTACAGTTAGAAAACGCACCAGTGTCTATACTTGTAACGCTTTCAGGTATAGTGATCTCTGTCAGTCCTGTGCATTGAGAAAATGCATTCTCACTAATATTTGTAATGCTGTCGGGTATGGTGATTTTTGTCAGTCCTCTGCAGTTATAAAACGCACTCCTACCAATACTTGTAACGCTGTCGGGTATGACGATTTCTGTCAGCCCTGTGCATAGCCAAAACGCTGTGTCACCAATACTTGTAACACTATCGGGAATGGTGAACTCTGTCAGGCTTGTGCATTCCCAAAACGCTGCGTCACCAATACTTATAACACTATCGGGAATGGTGATCTTTGTCAGGCTTGTGCATTTTTGAAATGCACTACCACCAATGCTTGTAACGCTGTTTGGTATGGTAATTTCCGTCAGTCCTGAGCATCCATGAAATACACCATCGCCAATAATTGTAACACTGTCAGGTATATTGATTTTTGTCAGTCCTTTGCAGTCCCAAAATGCATCCTCACCTATATTTGTAACGCTATCGGGTATGGTGAGTTCTGTCAGGCTTACGCAGTCAAAAAATGCGTTTTTTCCAATACTTGTAACGCTGTTTGGTATGGTGATTTTGGACAGTGCTGTGCGTTCATAAAATGTATAATCACCAATGCTTGTAACAGACACACCGTCAATCTCGGCAGGGATAACAACTTCTGTTACTGATTCGTCACAGCTCGAAATCTCAATGTAGTCGCCATAATTTTTGTAAATAAGTTGTTCGTATGTTCCCTCTGTATAATCAGCCGCAGAAGCCGTAATTACCGCATTATCCGAAGTTTTTCCGTAGTCACAGGGCAAAAAAGTCCCCATAACGCAAACAGCCATAATGCCTGCAATAATCCTCTTGATATTCATAATAAGCCACCCTTTTTTTAATAAATTCGCAAACATATCAAATCAGTTATCGGGAGTATAAAGTCTTTCTCGTATCGTATCGGCAATATGAAGAGCCATTTTATTTATGGCGGAAAAATCCCTGCCCTCTATGCGTATGCGGATAACAGGCTCTTTCCCTGTTTCACGGACGACAACTCGTCCCTCGTCCCCGAGAATGCTCTCGAACTCGTCAATAACGCTTGTTATGGCTCGGTCGTTTTTCCAGACCTCACGGTGCTTTTTCTCTATAGGCACATTTATCATTACCTGCGGAGACTTTTCTATGACAGACGCAAGTCCGCTCATTTTTTTGCCCGAAGCCTTCATAGCCTCCAGCAGACGTATTCCCGTAAGCTGACCGTCCGCAGAGGGCGCGTCGTCGGGGAAAATTATATGACCCGACGGGTCGCCGCCGATACTGAAACCGCATTCGAGCATACGCCGCATCATGCTCCGCTCGCCCGTAGGAGCGGACGCCGTGCCTATCCCGTTTTCACGGGCAAAACGCAGCAAGCCGAGGTTGTTCGCCTGCGTTACAAGAATGGAATTGTTGCGGAGCGTTCCCTGCTCTCTCATATATCCTGCGCAGGCGGCGATTATCACATCTCCGTCAACCAAAGAGCCTTCCTCATCGACTGCAAGACAGCGTTCGCCGCCGCCGTCAAAGGCTATACCGCATTGGCATTCGTTCTCCGTCACAAAGGTCATAAGGGAATCTATTCTTGTACTTCCGCTTGAATTTATATTAAGTCCGTCGGGAGTATTTCCCATCATCACGACATCTGCGCCGAGGTCGGAAAAAATTCGTTCCGCAGTCAGCGAGGTACTGCCGTTTGCACAGTCCACAGCCACTTTTATGCCGCTAAGATCGGCAGGAGCGATTTTTTTCAGATGTTCCGTATACTCGTCAAGAGCCGTTTCACAGCGTATCACTCTGCCGTATCTTCTGCGCTGCTCGGGTTCAAGCTCGTCGGGAGCGTCAAGGATAAGACGTTCCATTTCCTCCTCACGGTCGTCACCAAGACGGTAGCCGTATGAGGAATACAGCTTTATACCGTTAAATTCCGCGCCCACATGAGAAGCCGTTATCATGATACCGCCGCACGCTTCACGCTGCTTTATATGCCATGCAAGGGCAGGAACAGGCGTTTCCCCCAAAAGCTCCGCGTCAGCTCCTGCCGAACAGATACCTGCGCAGAGAGCCGCTTCGATAGTGTCGGACGAACTGCGTATATCCTTGCCTATAAGTATTTTCGTGCGTTTGTCCTTATGCGCCGCAAGAACCTTTGCCGCCGCGCGTCCTATCTGCATTGCAAGCTCGCAGGTAAACTCCGTTACCGCAAGTCCCCTCATGCCGTTTTTACCGAATATTCGTCCCATAGCCATTACACCTGCCTGTTTTTTTATTTTATTGAGTACATTTGGCACAATAAAGCCGTTAGCTATTAGCTGTTAGCCTTTAGCTAAGGTGTTCGCTTAAAAATAGCGTATATCTTTAAAATCTCTCTGCCGTAAGGCGGACACCATAAGCTAATGGCTAAAGGCTAACGGCTAAAGGCTATCAGTTTTTGTGATTTGTGCCAAATACGCCCATTTATAATATTTTATATACCGTAAGAACTCTGCAATTCTCAAAAATCTTTTCAGCCGAATCGTAATACTTCTCGGTCGGACAACTGTTGTACCTGTTGTAGACCCGTATACGTTCCCCCTCGTTCACACAGAAAACGGTGTGTATCGAGGATAAAAACGGTCTCCCCGTCCATGAAGAAATAATGAAAGCCTTTGAAGCAGCTGCCGACTTTATCCGCATACAGTCAACACCGAAATGCTTCAAGGCTCTCCCGACACAGTAAACGTTGCACCCGAAAAGTCCCAGCAATACGCAGTACCTTCGCATGTACCGAAGAACGCTCTCAACAGGTCTTTTTATACCGAGGTATTCAAGCGCATTGCATACCGCAATGACCTCGCAGCCGTTGAAGCTCATGGGGAAAAGTCCGTATTTAAGCTTTGAGACCTCCCCTAATGCCTGTCCGTTTATCATACCGCTCTCCAACTCCGTTTACGCAGAGGGGACGGGGCGATAAGCCGACGTCCCCTTTAAATGAGATTCAAAAAGTAAGCTGCCCGTCGTCCTTGGGCGTATCCTGCTCGGGAGCTTTTATCCCGAGATGTTCGTATGCAAGGCGTGTGGCGACACGTCCCCTCGGAGTACGTCCCAGAAAACCGAGCTGCATAAGAAACGGCTCGCATATATCCTCGAGCGTTACCGATTCTTCGCCTATCGCCGCCGCAAGCGTTTCAAGACCGACAGGACCTCCGCCATAGCCCTTGATTATCATTGTAAGCATACGCCTGTCAAGGCTGTCAAGTCCTAGTCCGTCTATTTCAAGGCGGCTCAGAGCTATCGAAGCTATCTCTTTCGTAATACAGCCGTTGCCCATAACGTCGGCAAAATCTCGCACACGCTTCAAAAGCCTGTTTGCAATTCGCGGCGTACCTCTTGCACGTCCGGCAATTTCCTCAGCTCCGTCGCCCTCGCAGGGAATACCGAGTATCATTGCGCTTCTGCGGATAATATCCGTAAGCTGCTCCTTATTGTAAAGCTCCAGACGTTCGATAACGCCGAAGCGGTCTCTTAAAGGCGCGGAAAGCTGTCCTGCACGCGTAGTCGCTCCGATAAGCGTAAACGGCTTCAAATCCATGCGTATCGACCGTGCGGACGGACCTTTTCCTATAATTATATCTATCACTCTGTCCTCGAGAGCAGGGTATAAAAGCTCCTCGACAGGACGCGAAAGACGGTGTATCTCGTCAATGAAAAGCACGTCGTTGTCGTTAAGACCGGTCAGGAGCGAAACAAGGTCGCCGGGCTTTTCAATAGCAGGACCTGTGGTGACACGTAGGTTCACTCCCAGTTCATGAGCAATTATGGAGGAAAGCGTGGTCTTTCCCAGACCGGGAGGCCCGTAAAGCAGAACGTGGTCGAGGGGTTCTCCCCTGCCCTTTGCCGCCTTGATATATATGGCTATTTTCTCCTTGACCTTCTCCTGACCGATGTATTCATGAAGGCTTTGAGGGCGCAGGCTGGCCTCGGCGTCCCCATCCTCAACGGTATTCTCGGGAGAAACGACCCTCGGTGCAAACTCCATTTCTTCTGTGTGTATCATAAATGCCCCCAAACTTCAACATATTTTATAATTTATCTTTCAAAGTACCTCTTTTTTCTCACATAAAACGGGTCAACGGTAGCCGCCGCTTTTTTGCCCATATCCTGTTCGTATGTTATAAAGCAGAGGTGATCGCCTGCCTTTGAATACTTTGCAAGATACTTTGACAGCGGTACGAACACTTTTCTTGTATTTCCCAACATGTCGATGACCATTAGCAACTGCGGCTTTTCGCAGCCCTTTATCATTTCCATAATAAAGGCTCGGTCAACGTTCTCCTGCTTTGCAAGGAATTTTGACGCCGCCTTTGTAAGGTGTCCCACCGATCTTTCACACGGGCGGTAATTGATTATCTCCTCCTCATTGTAGGAGATAGCCTTTATTTTGAGATTTCGGGCTATCATAAGGATACTTTTTATCTCCTGAGAGGAAAATTCCTTGCCGTAGGAATTCGGATTAAGAACCGCCGACGCCGACTGTATAAGGTCAAACAAACGCAGGCAGTTTATCTTATAGTGTTCAACATAACGTTTTGCAAACTGCTGTAAGGCTCTGTGACTGGTGAAAAAAGGGATAAAAATATCGCCGTGGGGGTTTTTTATCGTTATCAGCTCAAGCTGAACGCCGCCCTCCTCTCGTCCCCGTTCATACCTTACGGGATTTTTGCAGATTACGTAAACATCGCTTTTTATCAGCGTCTGCAAAAAAAGCGACCGTTTTGACGGATCTGTTATAGCTGCTTTCAGCAGCTCGTCAAGATTCATCATGAAAAATCGTCCTTTCCTATATATACCGAACTTTCGCATTAGACCTCCTCGGAAACTGAAAAGCACCGTCTGACTTGTCTTTTTTGTGTTCGGCTTTGTCAGCTTTACTTGCAATACATACAGTATTCCTGCGGAAATCTGACTTTGCCGAGCGCAAAAAATCCTGCGCCATACAGCGCTTCTCAGTTTCCGAGTAGGTCTATTCTGCCATTCCGTCCGGTAAATTAAAATTTAATACAAAAATCATTACTATCCGCAGATTAATCTGCGGACAATTCAAAAATTATTATTGAGCCATGATCCTCAAAGTCTCTTTTATAAGCTCCTGCGTATCGAGGGAGGGGTCGAGCTTTCGGAGTATGGGAGCGATCTCCCCCTGAGAATAGCCGAGAACCTGCAAAGCCTCAAGAGCCTCACCGATTGCGGAGCTTCCGCCGTCGGACTGCATGGGACTTCCGCTGCTTTCAAGGGTCATGGACTTGCCGCCCAACGCCTCAGAGGAAATTTTATCTTTAAGCTCCAACACTATACGCTGCGCCGTTTTTGCGCCGATACCCTTAGTCCTCGTTATCGACTTGCTGTCCCCCGAAGCCACGATAAAGGCAAACTGCTCGGGGGTCATGTCGGAAAGTATCGCCGTAGCCGCTTTCGGTCCTACACCAGAAACGGAAATAAGCTGTTTGAAGCAGTTAAGCTCCTGCATATCTGCGAACCCGAAAAGCTCCACACTGTCATCGCGAACGGCAAGATACGTATACAATGTGACCTCGCTGCCCGTTTCGCCGAGCTTCGCGATCGTACTGTAGGAGGTCTTGCAGCCGTAGCCGACTCCGCCGCATTCCACGACTGCAAACCCGATCTCTTTAAGTATAAGCTTTCCTCGCAAACTGTATATCATGATTACCTCCGTATCGTCAAATGTCCCATCGCACGGTGTGACCGTGGCATATAGCTATAGCAAGAGCGTCGGCTGCATCATCGGGCTTGGGTATCTGTGAAAGGTTCAGAAGCTGCCTTGTCATTTCCATGACCTGCTGCTTTTCCGCCTTTCCGTAGCCGACTACCGCCGATTTTACCTGTAGCGGCGTGTATTCAAACACGGGAACGTCCCTGACCGCTGCCGAAAGGACCGTTATCCCCCTCGCCTGCGCAACGTCGATAGCGGTTTTCTGATTGGTGGTGAAAAAGAGCTTTTCCACTGCCATACAGTCGGGACGGAATTTCTCAAATATAAACTCCATGTCCGTGTGTATCGACCGAAGCCGCTGTGTAAACGGGGTGTGCGCTTCGGTTAGTATCGCGCCGTATTCTATGGGCGAAAAACGCCGTCCGTCATAATCGACCACGCCGAATCCCACGATAGCATAGCCGGGATCAATTCCCAGTATCCTGATTTTTTTCATTATTTTAACCTGATGTCCGTGCCACCGCACACTTCTCCATAATATTTCATAGTATTCCTTATTATTATAACACAATTCCTCTCCACTTTGCAACATTTTATTCATATAAATATCATATAAAAGCCATTGCTTTTTTTGTGAAAATTGCAGTCAATTTTTATAGTCCGCCTTAGTCATAATGTCTTTGGAATCCCAATGTTATTTTATCCTAACTTAATCGTTGTTTAAACTACACAAATAATAAACGGCAAAAAAAACAATGTGTACAAATTTTTAGAAAGGTATTGCAAATTTGAACGGGAAATGATATAATTATCTTAAATGAATGAGGGAGGGCGCTTCATGATTTGCAGCGTATGCGGAACCGAAAATGAAAAAGGATTTAAATTCTGCGTAAAATGCGGAAGCAATCTTGAAAACCCTGACGAAACGAATTACGAACAGGTCGATATGGGCAACTACCACTCCGAGGAGGAGGGCGAAAACAGCGGTTTTACCATGGATACGGGTACTTTCGTCATCAGGGATACCGCGCCGCCGCCCGAGCAGAACATCTATACCGCCGACGAGCTTAATCAGTCGGAGGAGGACTTCGATTTCAGCATATACGACGAACCGACAATGGCGTCGCTTACTCCGCCAGCTCCGCAGCCTACAGCTCCGCAGCAGGTTTACGCCCAACCTCAGCCACCCGTACAAGGCATGAACCAATTTATGACGCAGCAGCCTATGATGTACGCTCAGCCGCAGATAATCGGTTACGACGCAAGCGGTATGCCGATATACGGTCAGCCGCAGGGTATGATGTACGCTCAGCCGCAGATAATCGGCTACGACCCCAACGG